>SDBU01002242.1_pt1 | contig 26076 bp, 25 predicted proteins | sample 2277071 | NCBI WGS metagenome assembly SDBU01 (sample SAMN10397929, study PRJNA504765) | marine sediment metagenome | isolation source: marine sediment core GS08_GC12, 126 cmbsf | place: Arctic Ocean: Gakkel Ridge, Loki's castle | collected 2008
AAGAGTGATACCCAACGGTGTGGATCTTGCCAGGGTGAGTGAGGTTAAACCTTCAAATCGGGAGTCAGATATTATATTCACTGGAAGATTGATAAAGGAAAAGAATGTTGACCTTCTAATCAAGTCTGTAAGCCTCATTAAGGACAAACTCCCGGAAGTACACTGTATAATTGTGGGAGACGGACCGGAGAGAGCTAATTTAGAGAGGCTAACTCACGAGTTGAATCTGGAAGACAATATCTTGATGACCGGGTTTGTGGAGGATGATGCCCAAGTCATTTCGTACCTGAAAGCATCCAAGGTTTTTGGCTTTCCCTCAACAAGAGAGGGATTTGGGATTGCAGCTTTAGAGGCAAATGCATGTGGCTTACCAGTGGTTACTGTAAATCATCCTAAAAACGCTACTCACGACCTCGTAACTGAGGGAGAGAACGGATTCATTTGCCAACTTTCGGAGGAAGCTATTGCGGAGAAGATGCTGGTTGCCTTGGCCAAAGGCGAAGGAATGAGAGAGGCATGTATCCAATTTTCAAAGAAATATGATTGGAATGAGATAGTCAGCTTAGCAGAGAGATACTACATTGAAAAAGTGGCCGCAGGTTAGGATTTACGTGTAGAAATGGCTCTTGATATTTGATTGAGGAAAGAAATCGATGAGGATATGCCTGCTGGGTGATTTTAGGCCTACCCTGGATGAGGGCTATACCAATGTGGCCTCTAACCTGGCCAGGGAACTGGCAAACCGCCATGAGGTTATAAAGCTGAATCCCTGGCGTCCCTTTTCAGCTAGCTTTTGGCGCAACATAGGCAAGAGCTGCCCTGATATAATCCATTACTTAACAGCGCCGTCCATCTTTAGCTTCTGGATGTTAAGAGCACTAACCTTGTACTGGAGGAATGCAAAAACTATAATGTCAGCTCTTCATCCTGATGGCTTCTCTCTACAGGGGAATATTGCTTTCAGAAGGTCAATCCTAACAATTAAGCCGGACCTGGTTCTAACTCACTCTCAAGAGATGGAGGAGATGTTTACTAGGTTTGGCTACAAAACTGGCTTCTTGGCAAATGGGGTAGATGTTCAAAGATTCCGTCCCCGTTCTACCCAATCTAAGAAACAGTTACGAAAGAAATACGGAATAGATCCAGAGAAATTTATTATCTTGCATGTAGGACACATAAAGAGAGATAGAAACGTTCAATTTCTTGGGCAGGTACAGCATGAAGAACGCCAGGTGGTTATAGTTGGCAGCACTTATCGGGGTGGAGGAGATGAAAGGCTCTATCAGGAGCTTAGCCAAAGTGGTTGCATAATCTGGAAAAGCTACTTCCAAAATATTGAGGAGATTTATGCTCTGGCTGACTGCTATCTCTTTCCCTCCCAGGGGGATGGTTGCTTATTGTTGCCTCTTTCAGTGATGGAGGCAATGGCATGTAACCTGCCGATCGTGACAACAAGATTTGGTGCGTTACCTACCATGTTTCAGGAAGGAGAAGGACTTTTCTTTGCTGAAAAAGAAACGAGTTTTCTAAATCTGTTGGACCGGATTAAGAGGGGCGATGTGGAGGTTAATACCAGACAGAAGGTCTTGCCATATACTTGGGAGAAGGTGACCGAGGAATTAGAGAGGATATACACCAATATAATGGATGAAGATGAAGGATAAGAAGAAAGCGAAGGCTACTGTCATCTGCTTCACTGGGATAGATGGCTCGGGGAAGAGTACCCTGGCCAAGACACTGGTTGCGGAATTAGAACAGTGTGGCATAGAAAGCCAGTATTTATATAACCGAATTGAGCCCTCGCTGACCAGACCGTTTGTTCTCTTAGGCAAAGTTCTGTTCTTCGGAGGGCATGGGCAGAAGGAGGATTACAAACGGTATGCCACTACCAGAGCTAGAGTATTCGGAAATCGCTATCTTGCGACAGTCTACCAGTTTTTGATTTTAGCTGATTACTGGTGGCAAATGTTGCTACGGATGATAAAGCCACTCAGACTAGGGAAAACGATCGTCTGTGACCGCTATATCTATGATACAGTTGTCAATCTGGCTGTAGACCTTAACTATTCAGAGAATAGAATGGGGAAAGTGCTTGACCGGTTCTCCAGGTTACTTCCCAGACCAGCGCTGATTTTTCTTATGGATCTACCTGAAGAGATAGCACTTCAGCGCAAAGATGACACGCCTGCACTTGAATATCTGAAAGACCGTAGAGAGCTTTATTTGTATCTAGGAAAGAAGTGTGGTGCTATTGTCTTGGATGGGACGAAAGACCTGCAAGAACTAGCAGGCAAGATACGGGATAACGTGCTGGAGCGGGTGATGTCAAGTGAGTAAGGAAACCGTGCTTAATGAGATGGTTATCAATCCAAACCTATTGGCAGAAAGTCCAAGCCTGGAGTTGTTGAGGATAATAGGTTCTCCTCTTGCTCCGAATGAGGAAGCTCGTCCTGATGTTGAAGAGTCATTAGGGTTATATAACCTGGCCATGAAAAATAAGATATCATTGCTCTACCTGGAAACGCTTGAGCGGCAGCGTAAGCTGCGTGAACTGGAAGAGAAATATAACGAGGCAAAAGCGGAGTATCTAACATTCATTGATGAAGTAACTCGGATATCCAGGGTGCTTGAGGATGGCGGGATTAGCTTTGCTATTTATAAGACCATCAGGCCCTATCCCGCATTACCGAATGATATAGATATAATAACGATAGGTGATAGTGATATGTACAGGAAGGCAGCCGAAACGCTGCTCAGGTCCCATTATAGTGTAGACTTCCCCGGTATTGTTGAAACCGAGTCTTTGACTGACGATGAAGCCTATCAAAGAGCTTCCAGATTAGCTACTAAGCCGACTTTTCATAAAGGAAACCACATTAGCCCGACAGCGACAAGTTTCGTAACCCCGGAGAATAATATCCTCATAGACCTGCGCAAAGAGCTAGCAATGAATTATACCCTTTGGATGGATAAAAACAACTTTGGGGAGCACATAATTAGGACCAAACTGAGTAGCGGGAGAGAGATTAAAATCCTAACGCCCGAGCTTGATCTGGCCTGCATAATTGCACACACATTTACGGAAGGTCTCTATCTCCTTGGAGATTACTATACCTTTCTCTTTCACCTGTCAAAAATGGGTAGAAGTGAGATTAATGGATTTGCTAATATAGTCAGGGAGAATAGAATCACATTCGCAGCTAGAGCCTTCACCACTATTACTGCTGGGCTGTACCAGGCAGCCTACGGGAAGATACCAGAAGAATTGTATACCATATATGATAAGTTTGGTTCCAATAATAATGAGCTAAAGAATATAATTAGAAATGATTTCCGTACCCCGCACAGATATAAGATAGTGACCACTGTCAGAACCTTATTAGAGAAGACCAGGGGAGGAAGGTTCAGAAGAAGTATCTTGAGGCAAATGTTGAGTATGCTGAACCCAATGCAGGTAAAGTTGGTTATTGTTGAGCTCATTAAGAAGCTTACGAGGGAGACATATTGAAGGCGACGAGCGCCTGGACCAAACTAAAACAGGGAGGTGAAAATGCAAATCTTTATTGATTCTGCAGATGTAGGAGAAATCAAGAAGTGGCTGGGATACGGCGTGCTAGATGGGGTAACGACCAATCCCTCCATCATGTTCAAGGATGGGGTGTATGATGTGGAGAAAGGGGCAAAGGAAATCACTGCCTTGGTTAATCCACGCCCGGTAAGTGTCGAGGTTACCACTAACGACCTTGATGAGATGATAACCCAAGCTCGAAGGTTTGCCTCCTGGGCACCAAATATCGTGATTAAGATACCCCAGACAAACCAGGACGGAGTTCCCTGTTATGGTGTAATAAGACAACTTGAAACGGAGGGCATAAAGGTAAATGCCACCGTAGCCTTGTCTCTGGGGCAGGTTATCTTATCAGCTAAGGCTGGAGCAACCTATATCAGTATTTTTGCTGGTAGGATAAGTGACGAAGGAGGAAATGCTGTTGAGGTTATCAGGCAATCTGTTGACTGGCTCAAACTCTGGGAATATGAAAGCGAAATCATCATTGGTAGTATCAGGTCGGTGGCTGAAGTCTTGAGTGCAGCAGTGGTTGGTGCTCATATCATCACCATCCCACCCCAATTCCTCCCCAAGATGGTCGACCATAAGTATACTCGGGCTACAGTAGCTCAATTCATCGACGATGCCAATAAGACACTGGAGATGATGGAAAAAGAGGGAGTATAAGCAATCTGAATGAGTATAAATTCGAAACCCAAAACATTAAACTCAGAACCTAAAATCACTGTACTCATCTGTACCTTGAATGAGGAGGAGAATCTCTCTCAGTTACTATCGAGGATACCAGAATGGGTAGATGAGGTTCTGCTGGTAGACGGGCATTCCACCGATAACACGGTGCAGGTAGCCAGACAGCTTCGCCCCGATATTCAGGTTCTATATCAGCCGGAGGAAGGGAAAGGCGATGCTCTAAAATACGGCTTCAAGCAGGCTAGCGGTGACATCATAGTTACACTTGATGCCGATGGTGCCACCGACCCGGATGAAATGTCGAAGTTCGTCCAACCATTGCTTGATGGATATGACTTTGCCAAGGGTTCCAGGTTCAAACTAGAGTTCCCCCGTAACAAGCCACGCTACCGTATCTTCGGTAATTGGCTTATTACGATAACGTTCGATGTCCTCTTTTATAGGAATTATACTGACATGTGCTCTGGGTACTCCGCTTTCTGGAGGGAAGCAATTGAGCGGGTAGACCTAAGTTCGCCTGATAATTTTGAAGATGAGCCTTTGATCAATGTCAAAGTACGAAAGGCGGGACTCAAAGTTATCGAAGTGGGACACATAGACGGAGGAAGATTGGGAGGCGCTACCAAAGCCCCTGGCTGGAGACAGGGTTTCAAGGCAATTAAAACTATACTAAGGGAGCGTTTCATTGGCTAAACACTTTGTCACCGGCGGTGCTGGATTTATTGGCAGCCATTTGGTGGACAGGCTGCTGAAAGATGACAATGTGGTCACCGTCTATGATAACCTCATCTCAGGAAGAAAGGAGTGGATTAAGCACCACTTTGGCAAAGACAACTTTAGATTCGTTCATGCTGACCTACTTAGTTTCGACACTATAAAACAGGCAGTGGAAGGGCATGAGATTGTGTGGCATTTTGGGGCCAATTCTGATATTCCAGGTGGCAGCAAAGCTACTGACCTAGACCTCAAGAACGGCACTATAGCCACCTATAACGTTCTGGAGGCAATGAGGCAGAACGGCCTGGGCAAGTTAATTTTTCCCTCAAGCTCTACGGTCTACGGTGATACCCCACCAATACCGCTCGGTGAAACCTTTGGCCCTACTCTGCCCATTTCCCTCTATGGCTCTGGCAAGCTTGCTGCTGAGGCATTGATAAGTGCCTACTGTCATTTGTTTAACATTAAGGCCTGGATTTTTCGCTTTGGCAATGTGTTGGGAGCCCGGATGGGACATGGGGTTATCTTTGACTTTATCCAGAAGCTTGAGAAGAACCCGCACGAGCTTGAGATTCTAGGTGACGGCAATCAGGATAAGAACTACTTCTTGATAGAGGACTGTCTTAATGGCATATTCTTTGCCTTTAATCATGCTAATGACCAGTGTAGTCTCTTTGTCCTCGGCTGTGAATCTACGGTTAAGGTAAATGATATTGCCCGGATAGTCGTGGAGGAGATGGGACTAAAGGATGTCAGGTTTAGATACACCGGCGGCAAGAGAGGATGGCCGGGGGATGTGCCTACAGTTTGTTTCGATGTAGACAAAATGAAGAAGCTTGGCTGGAGCACCAGATATACCTCGGAGGAAGCAGTACGTATAGCGACAAGGAGGTTGATAGAGCAGATTGAAGCTAAAAGATAGGGTAGCCATTGTCACCGGTGGCGGGAGAGGTATCGGAAGAGCCATCGCTCTCGCCTTGGCTAAGGAAGGGGCGAATGTGGCAGTAGCTTCACGGACCTTCTCTGAGGTTGAAGAGGTAGCTACAAAAGTGAAGTCTCTGGGACGGGACTCCCTTGCTATCAGGGCTGATGTGTCCAATCGGTCAGAGGTGGAAACCATGGTCAGGTCTGTTATTGAGGGGTTAGGTAAGGTGGACATTCTGGTAAACAATGCTGGGGTCTCAAACCCGATAGGTCCTGTGATAGAAAATGACATTGAGCAATGGATTAGCACCATTCACACTAATTTGATCGGGACCTTTCTCTGCACAAAAGCAGTATTGCCGGGCATGATTGGGCAACGCGATGGCAAAATAATAAACTTGTCCGGGGGTGGTGCTACCTCACCACGCCCAAACTTTACTGCTTATGGCGTATCCAAGACAGCAGTAGTTCGCTTTACCGAGACGATTGCTGAGGAAGTGAAGGATTTCAACATTCAGGTCAACGCCATTGCTCCCGGTGCTGTAAATACGAAGATGATTGAGGAAATTCTGGGCGCTGGTGAAGCTGCCGGAGATAAGGCTCTGAACGATGCGAAACGCCAACTGGAAACGGGAGGGACAACCCCTGATGCAGCAGCTACCTTGGCTGTTTTCCTTGCCACTGAAGAGTCTAATGGGCTGACCGGCAGACTCATCAGTGCTGTCTGGGATGATTGGCAGAGCCTACCAGGACGGATAGAGAAGGTCATGGCATCTGACCTTTATACTCTGCGGAGAGTTGTTGATTAGAGGGTTTTTATGAAAGTAGGTTTAATAGGAGCCGGGCTTCAGGGAAAGCGTCGAGCACAGGTATTAAAGGAATCCGACAATACGGAACTACTGATAGTAGCAGATATCAATGAAGAGAGAACCCGTCTTCTTGCAGCTGAAATGGGGTGTCAGGCAACCACTGACTGGGAAAAGGTGGTAGCTAGAGACGATATAGAGGCGGTCATCATATGCACGCCACCAGACTCGCACATGCCAATGTGTACTGCTACCGCAAGGCAGGGCAAGCATGTGTTCTGCGAAAAGCCACTGGCAAGAAGTCCCGAAGAGGCGGAAGCAATGGTGGCTGTGGCTCAAGAGAATAAGGTGAAGCTTAAATGCGGGTTTAACCTTCGCCACCATCCCGGTATTCATCAAGCCCGAAGCTGGCTTAATGAGAGTATTATTGGCGAGCCCATCTTCTGTCGCTGTCGCTACGGCATAGGAGGAAGGCCAAACTATGACCAGGAATGGAGAGCCAAACCGGAGATAAGCGGTGGTGGGCAACTGATGGACCAGGGAATGCATGCCCTGGACCTGGCACGCTATTTTCTGGGTGACTTCACTCAGGCTTTCGGGTTTGTCCAGACTGGCTTCTGGGATATTGCACCGGCGGAAGATAATGCCTTCGCTCTGCTACGTACCGCAAAAGGACAGGTAGCTTCAATTCATGCTAGCTGGACGCAGTGGCGGAACCTTTTCTCCTTTGAGATATTCGGTAAGGACGGGTATATCAGAGTAGAAGGACTGGGTGGAAGCTACGGGGTAGAGAAGGCTATCCTGGGCAGGAGAGATTTCCTTAAACCGTTCAAGGAGGAGGTTATCGAGTTTCGTGGTGAGGACAAGTCTTGGCGGGAGGAGTGGAGGGAGTTCATCACTTCTATAGAAGAAGATAGAGAACCGCTGGGCAGTGGCTACGATGGTTTGGTAGCACTAAGACTTGCTCATGCGGTTTATCAATCAGCTAGTAATGGGCAAGTAGTAAAGATTTCAACATAGGCTATGAAGATGCAGGTGGTGATATTAGCTGGAGGTTTGGCAACGAGGCTAAGACCGTTGATACGGGAAAAGCCTAAATCTATGGTTGAGGTTTTGGGGAAGCCCTTTCTAGAATACCAGCTTGAGCTTCTTAAAGGAAATGGGATACGGGATGTCGTCTTATGCATTGGTCATCTCGGCGGGCAGATTGTAAATCACTTTGGGGATGGGAGGAAGTACGGGATGAACCTGAAATATAGTGATGAAGGGAAGAATCTCATGGGTACCGCCGGTGCCTTGAGGAATGCAGAAAGTTTGCTTGATGACGTTTTCTTTACAATGTATGGGGACTCTTATCTGATTCTGGACTTTGCCGCGGTAATGTCCTATTTCCAGAGTCAGGACAAACTGGCGGTGATGACTGTTTATAAGAACTACGACCGATATGGTAGAAGCAATACGGTGGTTGAGGGAAACATGATCAAAGAATTCAGCAATACAGAGAAAACGGAGGGCATGATTTACGCAGAATATGGAGTAAATGTCTTCAAGAAAGAGATTATCGGGATGATACCGAAAAACCAGCATTATTCTTTAGATAAACTTTTCCCCAGACTAATAGAACAGGAGGAGCTCCTCGCCTTTGAGGTAAAGGAACGATTTTATGAGGTAGGTACACCCCAGAGACTCAGGGAGTGTGAGGAGTTCATAAGGTCTAGAGCAGTCGAGATGGAGGCGCATGATGGTTGAAGCGACAAATAGCGCTCCAAAATGTCAGTGTAATTCATGCAAGCAGGTCACGGAATATGTTCTCTATGATTTTGGGCAATACAAAATAATGAAATGTCAAAACTGCGGCTTGGTCTTTAACAGTAATGCAAGCCAAGTTAGTGGGACGCAGTTAAGCAATATATATGATGATGATAGATATTGGCTGGAAAATCCAAATGAAATATACGCCACGGTTAATTATGAGCAGCAGAAAGACAAACGCCTGAAAGAGAGAATTAATACGTGGAAAAGACATCTCAAAAGGGTGGAAGATTTTAATTCAGGGAGAGGTAGCCTATTAGATGTAGGTTGTGCTACCGGTGTGTTCCTAGACATCGCTCGCAAAAGGGGTTGGGATACCTATGGTGTTGAGATTTCAGAATATGGCTCACACTATGCCAGGGATAGTTTTGTGCTCAAAGTTCAGACCGGGACATTAGAAGAGGCTGGTTTTCCGGCAGATTCCTTTGATGTTGTCACCATGTGGGATGTAATCGAGCACGTGGTTGACCCTGACGGAACCATAGCCGAGGTATATCGTGTCTTAAAACCCGGAGGGCTAATTCTGATACTTACACCGAATCAAAGCAGTTTAATAAATGATATCGCCTACTTCCTCTATAAACTAAGCAGAAAGTTATCTTTCTTAGCTGCCAAGATTTATGACCCGCGAGTTCACCTGTATTATTTCTCAAAGAGGGCTTTGCGTTATTTGCTGAACTCTCACAATTTTGATGTTGTGGATACGACAAAGCAAAGCTTAACGCCAGATAGAGCTCATGGTAGTTCCAAGATAGTACAGTATGCCGCTAGTCTAGTGGATCTAGTAGGAAGTATTTTGGGTAAGCCATACCGCTATGTAACCATTGCCCGGAAAGCCTAGATATGGAGATAAGTCAGTGAAGATAGCCTTTTGTGGCAAGTTTGGTGGCAAATCACTACATCCCGGAGGGGCAGGTGTAACCGAGCCAGCTATAGCCAAGGCTATAGCAAAACAGGGTCATCAGGTTGTCTACTTTGGACGAAATACTCCTTCGTCTCTGGAGAGTGACCTTACTGCCAAAGAGAATGTTGAGCTTCATTATTTGAAAGAGCTTCCTGAGCTTATCTACCTTCCATTGATGCCATTGAGAGCTTTGTGGCTGTTAAAGGGCAGGTTTGGCGAATTTGATGTCGTCTATGCTCATATCGGCAGTTTTGCCCTTGCTGCTAGTTATCTTAAGAAAAGATATCCACAGGTAAAACTTTGTATAAAAGTCCAGGAAGTAGGACAGGTAAAATATGAGCCATTGCTTAAAGGGAGGCTGTATTTTCGAGCTGAGAATTACTTGATGAAAATGGCATGCAAGCAGGCGGACGCAGTAATTGTCCACAGCCGTTACATGAAAGAAACTGTCGCCAAGGAATGGGGCATTAAAAACTGCACTATCGTTCCACATGGAACAGATGTAAATGTTTTCAAGCCTGTTGCAGTAGATAATGAGCTGCACAAAAAACTCTGGGGAGACGCTGAACATAAATTCCTGTTTGTGGGACGAATGGTCTACCGGAAAGGGATAATGCAACTGATACAATCAGCCAAGGAACTAATAGGGGATAAACTCAATTTCAGGCTGGTGGTTGTCGGTGATGGGCAGTTACACCACGCTGCAGAAAAAATGGTATCAAATTTCGAATTGGGTAATCGCGTTCACTTATATGGTCGGGCGACGCAGGATGTACTCCTGGCGTTGTACACCAGTGCTGACTTCACCATCGTGCCTTCGATATATGAGCCTTTTGGCATGGTGCCGTTGGAGTCACTAGCCTGTGGCACACCAGTTATTGTATCCCACAATACCGCCATGAAGGAAACAATTGAGCCAGATGTAGGCTACTTCATACCTGAAATAACACCTGAATCAATTACCAATACCATCAAACACGCTATAGGTAGTAACCTGCCACCACCTGAGCGTTGTCGACAGTTCGTCAGTCAGAGATATGACTTGCGCAAGATATATCCTCTATATGAGAAGCTGTTCCGGGAGCTAGGATGAAAATATGTATTATGGCGGGCTACCTCTACTCTTTTGTAACTGGTATCGAGATTCAGGTAAGGCGAACACTACAGGCACTAATTCAGCAAGGGCATCAGGTCTCGGTGATAACTACGGTGCCAGATATCGCAATAAAACCTTATGTTAGAGAAATAGAAGGGGCCAGAGTCTATAGCTTTTTCACCTTGAACAATTATAAAAGGGCAGAAGGTAACCGGATAGCCTGGTTAATGAGACCGCTGTGGCATGGCGGCGATACCTGGAATTCTTACTCTTACATGATGGTAAGGCGTATTCTGAAAAAGGAGAGCCCAGACATTGTCCACATTCATAATGCCAGAGGTTTATCACTTTCAGCCTTCAGCGCGGTAAAGAGTGTCGGCTTACCTTTAGTCTTTACTGCCCATGATTACTCTCTGGTATGTCCCAGGTATAGCCTACTCAAGGGCTCGGGAGAAGTCTGCCAGTCGCCACGTCCAATATGCCGAGCGGTCAACAGAGTAAAAAAGCTTATCGTGGACAACAAGCCAGATATCGTTACAGCACCTTCACAGTTTGTAATTAACAAGCTACGGGAGAACGATCTTTTTAATAACACTAGAAGTGTAAGACTCTTTAATGCCGTCAGTCTGGATGATGCCTGCCTGGCTGAGAAAAACTATCAGACTATTGATATCTTATATAGCGGACAGCTAACAAGGGCTAAAGGCACCCATATATTAATAGATGCCTTCAAACAAATAGAACATAAAAATGCTAGGCTTCACATAGTTGGCAGAGGAAACTATGCCGAGCGACTCAAAGAAATTGCCGGCGGTGATTCAAGGATAACGTTTCACGGCTTTATGCCGTGGGAAGAACTAAAGGAACTCTACAAGAAGGCAAGTGTCACTGTGGTTCCCTCCATCTGGTATGAAGCATTCGGACTAATCATAATTGAGAGCTTTAAGCATGGTACGCCAGTCATCGGAAGTGATATCGGTGGTATACCGGAAATAATTGAGGATGGCCACAACGGTTTTACCTTTGAGGCCGGTAATGTCAACCAGTTGAGAAACCTACTGGAAAGAGGAATTCGGAATCAATCGGAGCTAGAAAGATTGGGGCGGGGCGCTTTTGAATCGGTAAAGAAATTTGATATTAATAAACAGGTTACACAATTAGAGGGACTATATGAACAGGTGGTGAAATGATAATCGGGGCATCTTTAGGGTCGTTCCGGGGGTTAGGTCTAGAACCAGCAATGGAACTTTACTTGAAACTGTCAAAGGAATTCAATCTGGGTGCGGTCGAGATTCGTCTGGAAAAAGAAGAAGGTCGACCGACAGTGTGGCCTTGGGAGATAGGGAACAAAATCATTGATTTCTTAGCTGATTTTGATGTCTCTGGAGCTCATTTGCCCTTTGCCGACATTAATCCAGTTTCCCCAAATCCGGGAATCAGGGCCGAATCTCTTAGACAGCTAGAGATAGCCATAGACAAGGCAGCGCAATTGAATATGAAGTATGCAGTAATGCATGCCCGAGGCCTGACTCATGGGCTGAGCCGTGAACAACAGATGAGCCAATGGGAACAGGTCATAAGGCAGCTCACTCAGCGTGCCGGGGAACACTCCATTCTGCTAACGGTTGAAAATGGTGACTTCCTGAGTAATCTTAAAGAACTTGCAGCCATGGTAAGAAGGATAAACTCGTCATGGTTAAGGATTACACTGGATACAGGACATGCGTATGTCAGGCGGGTTAAACAGCCAACAGGCTATCGCCTGCCTGCACTGTTGTTGAAGGCACTGGATGTGACATTTGTTCCATTTGTGAGCAGTAAGCACATGCCGTATGAGGATTATGGCTCCATTAAAAATTTTGCAGACTCTGAGCTTGGTTTGATATACAACCTCCATGTCCACGACCATAATGGTTGGGGAGACCATATCACCTTGGGGCGTGGGAAAGTAGATTTCTCTTTTATCTCTCAAGTGAAGGGACTACCTCTGATAATTGAAGCTGACTTTGTGAACCACTATCAAGACTTCAAAAGGAACTACGAGAGACTGGTAAGCATGGCTGAGAGGTAATCATGGCAGTGACTATCATCGGTGATGCTTTCATTGATATTATAGTGCCAATACATAAGTCAGCCTGGGGAAAGATGGGTGTATCGTATCTAAAGGTAAGGAGTGGATCCAGGTAGCTGTCAGCGAGCCAGTAGTCGGCATTAACACCACCGGTGCCGGGGATGCCTTTTCCGCCGGGCTTATTGTGGGCAGATTGCAGGGTATGGATGACGTAGGGTGTGCTCGGTTGGCTAATCAGGTAGCAGCAACTTTTTTGAAGGAGAAAGGACCACCGAGATTATGAAACCATTGTTCATGGTGTTTATTGACGGCTTAAAGCCGGAGAGCATAAAACACATGCCTTTCATTAACTCATTTCAGACCAAGAGGAGGATGCGGACTGAGTTTGGCTACTCACCTACCTGCTACGCCTCGATGTGGAGTGGCGTATACCCCAATAAACACCACGTCTGGCTTAGCTGGCTATATTCTCCGCAGACCTCGCCCTACAAATGGCTCAGAAAGTACAAGGTGGACAGGCTTCCCCACAATCTATTTACCAAGTTCGCACTCACCAAGATCAGTGACTACCTAGCCCGTGGCATTCTCCCCTGGCAAGGCCCGATGCCCCTGCAGTGGTGGTACGTCCCGGTGCCGACATGGCACCTTCTTGACGTATCACTCAAAAAATCATGGTTTCAGTTGAATTTCCTGGGTAACTATCCCACTGCCTTTGATATATTGACGTCCCACGGTATTCCCTACGAACTGGTGGGTACGGAGAAGGTGAAGCTAGAGGAATCATGGCAGACCATGGAACAATACGACTTCACTGACGTCAAACCCTGGGTATGTTTCTTCATTGGTGATGTTGATATAATGTCCCACTACCATACACAGCACGCTGATGTGGTGATAGAGAGACTGGGTGAGATCGACAGTCTGCTGAAAGAGAAATACAACCTGCTCGAGAGTAAGGTGGGTGATTTTCATTTCGTACTGTTTTCCGACCACGGACATGTCGAGATTAAGAACTATGTGGACATGAAGCCTATTTTCAAATCGCATGGTGAATCTCTTGACGACTATATATTCCTTGTAGATGCCAACTTTGCCCGGTTTCGATTTAGAAATGAAAGTGAAGAACAGCGGGTGAGAAAGATTTTGGCGGAACTGGGAGACGTAGGGTACGTTCTAACGGATGAGCTTCTTGAGAAGTACCACTTGAAGATGCCGGACAACAGATACGCAGACCTGGTATTTTATGCTGATGCACCGCATCACATTACGGCAGGACTAACACTGGGCTGGAAGAAAATGAAAAGCCCGTTTATATCAGCCCACGGGTATTCTCCTGACCTCCCCGACAGTGATGCCGTTTTTGTTTCCAACAGGGAGGCCCGAGATTGTTCTCATCTGGAACTTGTTGACATTATGCCCTCAATACTGGACATATTTGGTCTGGAGATACCAGCACATGTTGACGGCAAGGTTATCTGGAGATAGGTCAATGGGGAAGTATCTGCATTTGGACAGTCCCAAGATTGAAGAGATTATAGACGGCATTATCGATGAGCTAGTGGTTTCTCTTCGTCCCAGGTCAGTCACCGTCTTAGGGAGTTTTGGTAGAAATGAGGTCAGCTTTATTGAAGATGGGGAAAAGCTGAAGTTCTTGAGTGATTGTGAGATATCTACCGTTTGCAATAGATACATTTCAAGAGGCACACTCAACAGACTGTCATCGGAGATCAGTCAGAGAACCGGCTTGGAAATAGTCCTGACCAACAGTATCATCCTGCTGCTTTACTGCTGGTTTCGTGTACCTTCCTGGATATCCCGTAGAATGTGGCGGCCGTCTATTGTTAATTATGAACGGATGGAAGGTGCCAAGGTTGTCTATGGGGAGAATATCCTGGAAAGAATACCCAGGATTGAATCTGGTCACATACCATTGTGGGAAGGTATACGGTTAATCTTCAACCGGATGGCAGAGGCATTGAGATACTTTCCGGCTGATGGGCAAGCGCGCGATGAATCAATCTTCTGGATAAACAAAGTCATATTCGCTTGCCAGGATACCTTGCTACTACTAACTAAGCAGTATCACTATTCATACAGAACCAGGAGCCTAAGGTTCCAGCAGATATTCCCAGGCCAATTCAGTGAATTGAACAAAAGGCTGCCAAAGTTTCTATCTCTAGCATCAAGAGCGACTGACTACAAGCTGAGAGCAGGGAAGGACGGATATCCTGAAGACTTGTCTGATTTGTGGTTTGATACTACGGAAATATGTGATACTATTTTCAGATATATTGTGAAGAGAGACCTGGACATCGCCTTTGATTCTTATTTGGCGTTCCAGCGAGAATACCTGAGACATCCGAAAGTGAAAGGGGATTACTACCTGGGAATCATTTCATCCCCAATATTTCACAACATCACCGCGGCGATCAAAATGATAACCAACAGTTCTTACATATTCCCACCGCCTCAGCTTGTGGTAAAGTTAAGAATACCGTGGCGGCATATAATATACTCGGTTCTGCCCCTGGTCTATTTCGGGCTATCAAGGCAGGGAGAGATTAGCGGGTCTCACTTGCAGCAAGCCAGAGATACCATCTCACTGTTCAAGAGGCTAAAGCCCAAAAAGGAAAGCCCCGCCGAGGAATGGAAATATATCAAGGAGCAGACGGTGGATCTGTGGCATATTCTGTGCTGCTAGATAGCCTTACTGTATTGGCTTTGGGGAGACATAGGGCCATCAAGGTAGGAGGCAAAAAATGCTAATTAAGAAACTACTTATGAAAATGTGGCAGTGGGGGAAGACCTATCGCTTCGTGTCTACCATTGCGAATGCTCTGCCCAAAAGTGTGTTGTGGAGTCTTAATGCAATTACCGAGAGGGATGCTAGGTCTAGCGGAGTCCCATCTGGAAGCGTTGATGATTTTGAACAGGCAGGAATAGAGTTCGCTGATAAATTCAGAGAGGTAGCGGAGCCTGGCCTGGTCGTCTTGGATTTCGGCTGCGGAATAGGAAGAGTAGAGAAATATCTTGCTCAATATTGTAGGGAGATTCATGGAGTGGACGTATCGCCACTGAGGATTAGGTTGGCAAAGAGAAGACATAAAGGTCTTGAAAACGTCTACTTCCATCGGAATAACGGCAGGGACTTGTCAATATTCCCAGATTCTACGTTCGATTTCATCTTCTCGGAACAAGTCCTTCATCATAATGAGAAGGAAGGCGCTATTTTCCTCATGCTAGAGATGCTGCGAACTCTCAAGCCACAGGGCAAGGTCTACCTTCACTTTCCCAATCTTCTAGCTCCGAGGTTTCTCAAGGCGTTTATAGAGAGGAGTTCAGGGAAATACTACCAAAGCCCAAACAGAATACGTTATTGGCTACCCGACGAAGTTCAGACTATTAGTAAGGCAATAGGCTTTGACATAATCACCCTTGATGTAGTGAACGAGCACCAAGATGAGAGTAGTAAACCCAGTCGCAATATTTGGGTGCTTGCTTCTAAAAGAGTAGTATAAAAGGAGGTGAGGCTAAATAACTATCCCTAATCCGCTTCAGATGATTGACTGGGAAATCAAGAGTTTCCTGAAGACCATTCTGGCTATTCAGGTGGCAATGTGGGTAGTAGTTGGCCTGGAAGCGTTCGGAATACACATCCCGTTGGTAACGGAACTGGTCGGGTTCATCTATCTTACTTTTGTTCCCGGTATTGTCATACTCAGGGCTCTGAGACTGCACAAGCTGGGTTCTGTAAAGACCTTTCTCTACTCGGTCGGACTGAGTATTGCCACGGTGATGTTCGGTGGGTTGTTGACAAGCGCTGTTGGCTCTGTCATCGAAGTCTCTGCTCCACTCTCACCTCTCTCCCTGACTCTGATTTTTAGCATCATTGTCTTAGGCTTGTGCGCCTTGAGCTATCTAAGGGACAGGGACTTTGTTGAGCCGAGTCATATAGAAGTCAGAAAAATACTGAGCCCGCCGGTTTTGTTTTTGGGCTTACTCTTATCTTTAAGCATCTTAGGAGCGTTCGTGCTCAACCATTACCAGAGTAACGTCCTGCTTCTCGGCGTGATTGCGGCAATTGCCGTTGTAGTGGCTTTGATAGGCTTCAACCGGTTTATCGGCAAGGAATATTATCCCCTGGCAATATTTGTCTTTGCCCTTATCTTTTTATATTATTTTCAGTTGTCGTTTCCCAACTTCGCCGGCAGCGATATTCACGGTGAATACTACGTCGCTAGAATGACCGAAATAAACTCACGCTGGGATCCAAACCTGATGTGGCTTACCACCTATGGTGATATGTTGAGTATCACCATACTGCCAGCAGCCTACTCCTTTTTACTGGGTATGGATGTGATGGGGGTGTTCAAGCTACTGTATCCCTTCATCTTCTCCCTGGTCCCCTTGGCGCTGTACGAAGTATACCGACACCAGACTGACGAGAGGATAGGATTCCTGGCCGCCTTTTTCTTCATATCATCTGGTTTTTTCTTGGCCGGGATGTCATATCTAACCAGAATGCAGGTCGCCGAGTTATTCTTTGCTTTGCTGATAATGTTGGCCATTTCAAAGGACCTGGACCCATTCAAAAGAGTACTCCTGTTCATCATCTTCGCCATTTCGCTGGTAGTATCACACTACGGGCTGGCCTATTACTTCATATTCTACCTCTTTCTTGCCTGGCTTTTGCCGATTGTTCTGAAAGGGATTATGAAACAAAGCTATAGAGAGGGAACGTTGACGGTAACGTTAATCCTATTATGCCTTGTGGCTACTCTATCGTGGTATATGTATCAATCCAATGCGCTAATACTGCGCGCGTCTGTTGGCATAGCTGAATATCTATGGGAGAATATAGCAGATATATTTAACCCGGCAGCCAGGGATATGAAACTGCTCCAGGGACTGGGGCTGGCTCGGGTAGGGATGTTTGAGCATTCCCTGCTGCGTGAGGTAGCGGCATGGTTCTATCGCATCACCTATATCATGGTTATCGTCGGTGCCGTCAGGTGGATAGTGCAGCGCCGGGAGATGAAATTCACCCTGGAGTACATCGGGATGACACTGGCTGCTATGCTCACCATGCTGGCCGCTTTACTCGTACCTCACCTCTCCTATTCCGGAATGGAGACGAACCGGTCTTTTCATATGGCGCTCTTCCTCCTGGCACCATTCTGTATTCTGGGCGGGGAAACTATCTTGAGCGGAATAAAGAGGCTGTTCCTGCGTATCAGGAAACAGGCAGCAGCCAGCCCTATGCAACAAAGCACCGCCCATCTCCTGATAATCTTCCTGGTGCTGATACCCTTTTTTCTATTCAATACCGGGTTTATTTTCGAGGTTACCGGTGACCCCCCGGGCAGCCTGGTCCTGGATAAGGAAAGACTTAGAATAAGCGATAATCCGATGGTAAGGGCATCTTTTTACAACGTTACCTTGAGGAACCAGGAGCTTTCGGGTATGCAGTGGCTGTCAGAACACAAGCGTGGCGGCGCAGCGGTATATGGTGACATTACTGGACGTCTCCAACTGAGGGCCTATAGTTTGATTGAAGGTAGCGAGCTACGTGTGGCCTCGGTTGGTATCGAATTGGATGAAGGTGTCTATGTCTATCTCCGTTCCTTTAATATTAACGAGCAGCTCGTAGCCCTGCAACGCCCTCGCCGGATACTTGGGGCGGGAGCATGGCTGCTGCTTTACGATATTGCTATCGTCCTCCCGGAGCTTGGAAAAGAAAGCCTGATTTATTCAAATGGCGGTAGCGAGATTTATTACATCAGGAATAAATGATGTGAGCGATTGTTGGAAAAAGTGTTACAGCGGCAAGAACAAAAACGAAAGGCAGACATGCTAGATGGCTGATGTGGTATTAGTTTACCCCAAAACGGGCCTGGATATCAGAAAGACTTCGGTGGATATCCCCCTCTCGCTGTTGGCGGCGGCCTCCCTGGTAGCCCGGGACTACGAGGTCAAGATTATCGACCAAAGGATAGAGCCACATTGGCAGGACGACCTGAGGAACGAACTGAAGAAAAACCCACTTTGTGTTGGTATTTCGTCGATGACCGGCCCGCAGATTCGGTTCGCCCTTGAAGCATGCAGGCTTGTGAAGGAAACTGTTAAAGATTCGGGAAATCACACCAAGGTGGTTTGGGGCGGTGTTCATGCTACTCTGCTGCCGGAGCAGACGGTGGAGCACGACTTAGTTGATATTGTAGTGGTGGGGGAGGGAGAGGTGACCTTTCGCAATCTGGTAGTGGCCCTGCACAGGGGGCGGAGCTTGGATAACGTCAGGGGGCTCACTTTCAAAAAGGACGGCAGGATAATTAAGACAGAGCCAGAAGAACCAGTGGACCTCAATGAACTACCTGAGTTGCCCTATGACCTGGTAGATGTGGAGAAATACATTGGCAGTCAGATGAGGTTTCAGTCCAAGGACACCAGAAGCCTGATTTTTTTATCCAGTCGGGGTTGTCCCTGGGCTTGCACTTACTGTTGCAACCCGGTATTGAGCAAACGTCGCTGGCGCAGCATGAGAGCAGAGAAAGTCTACCAACAGGTGATGAACCTGGTGGAGAAATACAAGCTGGATGCTATTGCCTTCCACGACGAGGAGTTTTTGGTGGATAAGAAGAGGGCAGAGCAGATAGCTCATCTCCTCGACGGCCAAGTGAAGTGGTGGATTCAGGGCAGGATGGATAGACTGAAGGCTATGGACCTACCCCGATTGGAGAAGAACGGGTTGTGCGGCGTGCAACCCGGCATAGAATCCGGCTCCGATAGAATACTGAAATTCATCAAAAAGGGTGAAACTGTTTCAGATATATTGGCAGCCAATCGTTACTTGGCGACTACAGAAATTGTGCCTCTATACAACTTCATGATGGGTTTTCCTACAGAAACCTACGATGAGCTTATGCAGAGCGTCGACCTTGCCTTGAGATTGCTGAAAGAGAACCCTCATGCCCAACTCTCCGGTTTCTATGTCTTAGTTCCCTATCCTGGAACAGAGTTGTTCAATCTTGCCGTAGAGCAGGGATTCAAGATACCCAGCTCACTCGATGGCTGGACTAATTTTAATCGGGAGCATCTAAAAACCCCCTGGGTACAAGAAAACATGGAGATGTTCAGAAACATCATGCTCACTTCTAGGCTTATCGATGAATCCAGGCTCAAGAGCTGGGTCCAGGCTGTCTTCCGCAGCCTACCCTTCCCGCTATTCATCTGTAATCTGGTGGCAAGGTACTTCAGAAGTCGCTGGCAGAAGCATGCTTTCAAGGGAACGTTCGACAGCCTTGTCATCAAAGTGGCGCTTTTCATCCTCTCCCGGTTCTTCCCTATCTTAAGTGAGTAGAATCAAGAAAGCTACACCGTATCGATTGGCGTAATTTCTACCTACTTTTTCTCAGCTACTATCACAGAATTATACAAGATGCATGGCAGACAGTGGTCGGCAAACTCTGTCATAATTAGGATGAGGGAAACGGTGCCCAGATGATCCCTTTGGTTCGGGTAGTTCATAGTACATGTCGTCTGCAAGAGTGGGATATTTTGGAGCTAAGAGAGTTACGAACAGCCTGAGTTTGAATTTGGCTTAGACTGGCATTGTGTCTGACTTGCGACTCAGATGATTTAATGGCCTTTACCGTCCCATATACCGAGTGCCGAGGGTCAAGCAAACACGGTAGCCTGCAAATCGGGGCTGGGAAGGGGTAATAGCCACCACCCACAGCCCTTTCCACTTGTAATCCGTGCCAGCGCATAAGTTCCTTAAGGGCTTGTAATGTGAATGGTCTGTAGTGTCCCAACTGTTCTCCTTGCGCCCGAGCCATCAAGTTAGTGCGAACGAGAGGATTACCTACGCGAGCAGCGAGGCTGACGTCTATGCTCCACGGTTGGAATCCCAGAGCAAGAAAAAAGACATTGTGCCACGACGAAAGATTCGGGGCTGATATGATGGCAACCCCCTGCGGAGTAAGCACTCTCGTTACTTCTGAGAGAAATGTGTCTGTATCTGTTAGATGCTCAATGAGTTGGTTAGAAATCACCAAGTCAAACGTATTGTCAGGCAAGGGCATCTTCATATTCAAATCTGCATGGCGTACAATAATACCCTTTTGTGAAGCAGTGTCCAGTGCCTCGTCATGGATGTCTATGCCCCAAACCTCTGAAGCTCCAGTACGCTCAGCAACAGCCATAGAAAGCTGACCGCCGGAGCAACCGCAATCCAAAACCTTGATTGCTGTGCGAGGCAACAAAGAAAGAATAACCCTCCGGTTTTCGTAGTCTGCACCCTTGAACAGGCTCAACCGCATTCTGTTGCTCAAGTCGAACACCTTTGAAGCAACTCCCACCATTTCGCTAATGTGTCCACAGTGCCATTTTAAGATAAGACGGCGCCAGAATATTAGGCAATTGTAGGGAGACTTTTCCCTTTGGCTTGAGAATCCGGTGCATTTCTTCTATAAGGAACACCGTATCTTCTTTCTCGATGTGTCGGAGGACTTGCTCCGACAAGACGAAATCGAACCGCTCGTCTCGGAGTATTGATAAGTCCCTTCCCTTATTCTTATGAAAGTAGACATTGTTATAGCCTCTGTGCCGTTTCTTTGCCAATCCAACCCTTATTCCTGATACATCGACTCCATGAATCTCCGTACAATAGTCACCGAGAAATCTTTCCATCCTTCCTATCCACAGCCAAAGTCCAGAACAACTTGGTTAGGGCTTGCGACTTTCTTGAACCTCTCTGCAGAGTCCTTTCCCATCTGATCAAACATTTCAGGGCTTGTTGCCCTGACTTGGCTATACATGGCTGCTCGCTCTGTGAAGCCGCCGAGGTCCCAGAATGTTTCGTCAGGCAAAGCATTCATAATCATCGCAACGAAGCGGGATTTCCTCCCCCGTTTCCATACCCAAGCAAGAAGCCTTCTGAACAGCATCATCCTACCTCCTTATCGGTTTTCCCCAACCTGTCAACACCAATAATACTTGAGTTTGCTCAACAGCACAAGTTGCAGTCGGGTATGCGGAATGCACTTATCACCCTGCAGAAAGAGGTGGTCTTCATCATACAGATTGAGCTAGCTGTCCACACGGTGACATGACGCAAGAACAGCTTAACATAACCATAAAAACAATTCCAGCTTAATCAGCCCTATTTAGCTACGAATTGTTTCCCTGAAATTTTTTTTACAGGTTTGCCAGCAGTGCATATCGGTTAAGCATAGCGCCGGGTGAAGAGAATGGTCAGTAGTATCAAGGTAACACCTATGGTAATCCAGCCCCAGATGGGCAAACCGAAGATTCTGCCCGTCTCAGCGGCGAGCATCCACTCACCATCAATATGGTCAGTGGCAACCGTAACCGTCATAGCTGCGGTATCTACAATGGAGGGGATAACAGTCCATTCTCCGCTATCCTCATCATAGCGCAGCAGGGTGAGGAGCTGCGGTTTCACTCCAGCCGTAGTGTCTGCCCCGGTATACCTAACCTTGATGGTTACCATAGCCCCTGAGGGCAAATTACCGGTGGCAACAAGGCTAAAGCGAGTGGCTGCGCCGGCCTCGAGTCCCAATGGTAGAGAGGGGGCCTCCTCCAGAGGCTCCTGTCTGATGATAACCCTTGCATCGCCAGTTACCGCCCCCTGAGGAAAGTCAACCAGGATTTGCCCATCCAGCGTCTTTATTTCGCCTCCACTAGGGTTAATGTCACCTATCGTTATCTTGTAGGACGCCTCTTGTGGAATTACATATACTGAACTGCCTGCCTCAAATCCGCTACCGTTATTACTTCCAGTTAGCCTCAGAGGCACATTGCCTTCGTCAGTATTCAATATCTGCCACACCTGCTCGTAGTCAAACTTCAATACCCTCTCCTTCAAGCCATCGCCATCTCTATCAACCAGATACTCATCGGGATTGGTAACAAAGCTATAACGTGGAGCAGTTATTGGTACAAGCTCATTATTGAGCTTTATAGAACTGATGTCCATGTTGATTGGGTCATATCCTGCTGATGGCTCAATATATACCGTTAACCATTCATACTCAGCTTCCTCAGCTAATGTGGTTGGTTCAACCTCCATCGAAGCCAGTAACTCCTGGCTACGGTCTATGGTCATGGAATCCATCAGGCTGCCATCAGTTCTCACCGTTCTCAGATCAAGTGAGGGCCCGTCAATATCAACTATAGTGGCAGCGGGCTGGCCGGGCTCAACATAAGCTGTCCACTGATTCGGCCCGGACTCACCCAAATACCCACCGAAAGAACCGCACACAATATATGTTACTCCTTTGCTGCCCTCATAATAATCTCTCATTGGGATCGTCCGTTCATACGTATGCTCATGACCGCTGAAAACTATATCCACCCCGTACTTTTCAAGAACTGGAGACAGGGTGTCTTTCACGTCCAGAAATCTCTCATACCGGCCACCAGAGTCGTAGGGCGGAAAATGGAAATAGACGAACTTCCAGAACTGGTTGGTGTTCTCTAAATCATTCACCAACCAGTTGTACTGAGCGCTGCCTTCTTTCCAGTCCAGCGTCTCTGGTTCAATCACAGTAAGAGATATGAAGTGAGCATTCCCATAGTCAAAGGAGTAGTAAAGCTCGCTGCCTTCGGGGTTGTTGGCAGGCAAATAGAAATCTCTTTGATACCATTCTGCATTATCCTGATACGAATCGTGGTTGCCCAGAGCAGGGAAAGCAGGAATACGTCTAACCAGTTCCTTAAAGTAGTCAAAAAATGCGTCCAGCTCTCCAGGACCTCCGTGGTCAAATACCAGATCTCCAACCACAAGAAGCAAATCTGCATTTGCTTCACTTATTCTTTCAGCAAGTTCAGCTGTGCTTTCCCGTCCACTATGGGTATCTGAAATTACAGCAAATGTGAGTTGTGGGTTTGACGTTGTCCTGGCGGTGTGGAAGCTTTCTCCTGAGGCCAGAATAATGCCACCACTCTCAACCCAGTAGTAATAGGTAATATCAGGGAAGAGCCCGCCTAAGGTCAGAGCATGCTCGGTAGTTGAGGTATCAGAAGAGACAGTGAACCTGTACTGTGCTGAGTCTGCCCATGGTGTATAATCGTAGCGAATCAAGGAATCGGCACGCATATTAGTTCGCCAGGCAATAACGACTGAGGTTGTCGTCAGGTTCTGAATATAGGGATCGCGCGTCAGAAATACAGCTTGTGCTTCAGCAGCAGTGGGGCTGGTTACAAAGCTGACTATAACGGAGAAAACTACTAAGCAATACAGGACCTTCTTCACTCATACCTCACTAAAACACTCGGTCCCGCTTCTCTATCTCCAGAAGACATTACCGTCACCGTCTGTTTATATTCCGCGCCAAATCTTTCTACTCCTCCTCAGTTACCTGCTTGCGACACGTAGCGATAATTTCAAAGTGTGGTACTAATATTAGAGAAAGGGGATGTAGGCAAGCGAGGGCACGCCAAATAAACCTTACCACCCGTTGAAAAATAGTTGGCGGCTTCTCTTGAGGGAAAGTGGGAACACGTGCCATGATGGGACGAACCAACCGCGCTTCAAACCCGAAATCCCTCTCAAGATGTCTCTTTAGCCGTAAAGGATTATGTTCAAATTCAATATTGTCCTCTAGTAGAGGATTGCCACGGCTATAGGCTCGCTTTAGTGTTATTTCCCCAGTAGTAAGGAATTCTTGCACGGCACGAAGAATCTCGTCGCGGCGCATCCCGGTGGTTCTGTCAACCACTTTTGAGAGTGTCTCGTCATCAATTGACGGAGCGGCAGTCCTAATCACAGATTCACGGTGTTTCCTCCGTGCTTCTCTCTGCCTTCGCCATCGAATCTTGTTATAGATAGTTCGAACTAAAGATAGACTATTATTATCATCAGATATGTAGAAAATACCCCCATCCTTGAGAACCCTTTTCATCTCACGGATATATAGGTTGCTATCCCTTATGTGAGAAATTGAGTTCCAGCAGACTACTACATCAAAAGTACTATCCTCCTCATCCAAGTTAAGAGCATCTCCACACCTGGCGGCCACGTTGTTAATGAAGGGCATCTCTGATAGAATCTTCTTGAATAGGTCAATAAGTTCCGAATTAAGGTCAACCCCTACTACTTGGTTCGCACCAAAGAGACCGAAGTAAATTGCGTATGAACCAAAACCACAGCCAGTATCAAGCACCTTCTTTCCCTCAGCACTACATCTGCTGAAGCGACTTTCAAGCTCCTCGTTGAAGGCATCTATTTGGGACTGGCTCCCCAGATGACCCACACAAAACCTTCTCACCTGACCAATGCTGGTATATTTCCCTCCCGACAGCTTAACGTCATCTCTAAGCAAAGTCAGTAGAGAATTCCATTGCTGCGTCGCTTCTCTTTTCATGGGGTGTTAGGCGCTCTCCCTTTTATATCTTGAGTCTTGCCAGGCAACATAATAGTCTAGGAGACAGGGGGAATCATGAATAATGCGATTTCTTCATCCCTGGGATTACCTGGCTCCAAGTACCTTCCCACTTCACCCATTCTATTCTCGAGGCGGTACCGGCGATGTGAATTCAATGAATCCCTGTTCTGAGATAAAACGCTTAATGTCGCCTCTTACTATGTCGGGAGCATCTACTAATAGATCCTGCACCCGCCCCTCCTTTCCGGCGTGGTAAAGTATAGCCACCGAGTAAACCCTCTCACCGAACTCTTTCTCCAGGGCAGCCTTGATTTTCGGTGCCTTCGGGAAGTCAATGTCCTCGCTAACCTTGCTTATTCCCCACTCATAGCCATAGCCAAATACTCCCTGTGGTGACATCCCAGACACGACGAGACCATAGGCAAGAGTTGACTGAAATACGTGGATTGTACCGTAGTCACTATTACTCTCCAGGGCAAACACCAACGAATAGTTAAAGGGTATATTCACCCGCCAGAAAGCGTAGACTTGGGTGTCCTCTTTGTCTATCCGGTATATGGCCGGGTATAGAGCATCCGGAGGCCTGGTTCGCTCATTCTGGAATTGCCATAGCTCATTCACCCCGTCCACCATGCCGTAGCACTCATTGTAGTCAATCCAGATGCTGTGCTCATATGCCATGGGTATCTTCTCATCAACCTCGTACTTATCCATAACCCTGTAGTTTGTCCAGTAAAGTACACCCTCCCCGGCCAGGTCCATGATGTAAACCTGTACATGCCTAACTTCACTCTTAGACGGTATGGGGGTAATATCAAGTTTGCTGACATATGTTGACTGAATTTGCATTGACAGAGGTGAGGTCGGATTGCCAACACGGATATAGTCTTCCTTGGTGCTTGTTTCGTGTTTCTCACCCCTGATACCGACTAAAGAGACGGCATAATAACCTTCGTCGGTGTAGGTGTGGGACGGGTTGGGTTCGGTGCTGCTGTGTCCATCACCAAAGAACCACCACCAATCAGTGATATTAACCGGGGAGGTGCTGGTGAACTGAACGGTGAGGGGAGAGTCACCCTCA
>SDBU01002243.1_pt1 | contig 26061 bp, 32 predicted proteins | sample 2277071 | NCBI WGS metagenome assembly SDBU01 (sample SAMN10397929, study PRJNA504765) | marine sediment metagenome | isolation source: marine sediment core GS08_GC12, 126 cmbsf | place: Arctic Ocean: Gakkel Ridge, Loki's castle | collected 2008
GCACAAATACTTCCCGGGGTTGACCGGGAAATCGTCTCCCTGCTGGAAAAGGAACTGAAGAAGGCAAAGATTCAAGTCCACACCGAGGCTGATATCATGGAAGTAGGAGATGACGAGAGGGGTGAAAGTAGAATTGTGCTGAGCATTAAGGGGGATGAAACAACCTTGAGCGCTCAGTATGTACTGGCGGCAGAGGGAAGAGAAGCCAATGTTGAAGGGCTTGGCCTGGATGGGGTCGGAGTTAAATTGGGACAGGGTGGTATCGAGGTGAACAGGAGGATGGAGACAAGTGTGGCCAGCATACTCGCCGCCGGAGATGTCACTGGAGGGCACCTGTTAGCCCACGTCGCCCTTGCTGAAGGTAGGGTGGCTGCTGAAAACGCACTGGGGAAGAAATCTGAAATTGATTACACAGCGGTGCCACGTTGCATAAACACTACCCCGGAGATAGCCAGCGTGGGTCTCACTGAGGATGAATCGCTTGCCCAGGGATATCAGATGCAAATAGGCCGCTTTCCCTTCGCTGCCAACGGCATGGCCACAATCCTCGGGGAGAGGACAGGTATGGTAAAGGTCATCAGCGAGGCAAAATACGGGCAGATTCTGGGAGTGCACATCATTGGACCCCGTGCCACAGACCTGATATCAGAAGCAACCCTGGCCATAAAGCTGGACGCAACCCCCCTGGAACTGAGCTCCACCATCCACGCTCATCCCTCTCTTTCCGAGGCACTGATGGAAACAGCGCTGGACGTCACCGGGGATACCCTGCATTTCCTGTCTGAGAACAGGTAACACCAAACCTGGAGGTGGTAACCATGGCAAAAACAAGACTGGTTGTGGAGCTGGGCATGGGGGTAGACCTTCACGGTCAGGACTACACCAAGGCAGCAACCAGGGCGGTGGAGGACGCCATTCACCGTAGCTCTTTGCTGTATCTGGCTGATGCTTTTCAAGCGGGCAATCGCCCCAAGCTATACGTAGATGTAACCATGGCCTCACCCAAACCTGAGGCTGTGGATGGCAAGGCGGTACTCGAGGCTCTTCCCTTCGGGGAAAAGTCAGTCAAGATGGTTGCCGGCGGCATGGAAGTAGAAGGAACCGAGCCCGACCGCATAATCATATCCAATGCCGCAGTGCTGGTAAGCGTGGAATCCTAGAGAATTCAAAATGCGGTGAAGTCTAGTAGATGACTTCTCTCTTCACCAGGTCGTTAAACTCTTCCTGACTCATACCCAGAAGGTCACAGAAAACCTCTTTGTTATGCTGACCAAATAACGGCGCGTGCGACCGAACCTTGCCCGGTGTGTCGCTTAGATGCCATAAGAAACCAGCGATTGTCCTCTTACCTGTCTCGGGATGATTATCCTCAACGCAAAACCCCCGCTCTCTCAGATGAGGGTCCCGCACCATCTGCGAGTTACTGAGCACCGCAGACGCGGGTACTCCTTTATCTTGCAGGATATGCATAGCCTGATAATCACTATTTTTGATTGTCCACGCTGAGACAATCTTGTCTAATTCCTCTTGATTCTGGTAGCGAACAAAGCCGTCGGAAAATCGTGGGGTACCTGCCAGGTCTTGCCTACCTATTGCTTCGCATAAACCCCTCCACTCTTCTTCCGTAGCCACGGCAATACTGACCCAGTTGTTTTCACCTCTACACCGATAGACACCGTGTGGGGCCATAATATCATCCCGGTTGCCGACACGGCCGTGTGTTCTCCCGTTCATAGTGTAGTCCAGCACTGCCTCAGGGCAAAGCGCAACCAATGCTTCACACTGGGAAACATCTATATATTGCCCTTCTCCGGTAGCCCTCCGATGATGAAGTGCGGCCAGGATACCAAAGGCACCGCTTTGCCCACCAACTGTGTCAGATATCGGCGTGCCCAGGTTTCTGGGTGGGCCACCAACATACCCCGTTAGAGAGGCCAGCCCAGCGAAGGCTTGAAGCTGCATACCATACGAAACATATTCCCTGCTCGGTCCTGTGGCACCGTAACCTGAAAGTGAAAGGTATATAATGTCCGGCTTCACGGCACGGCAAACTTCGTAGTCCAACCCCAGTTTGGCCATCACCGGCGGCGAGAAGTTCTCCACGACTACATCGCTAACCAGAACAAGCTGCTTGGCAATTTCTATCGCCTTTGGTTGTGTCAGGTCTAGAGTACAGCTTTTCTTACTCCGATTGTATGTGTTAAACTGGCCGCCGCTATTAAGTCCCTTACCCTCGCCATCCGGGAAGGGTGGTATGATACGGGAGGTATCGAGTCGGCGATTACTTTCAACCTTGATTACTTCAGCCCCCATATCAGCCAGCAACATTGTGCAGATGGGCCCTGCCCATACCCAGGTAAAGTCGAGGACCCTCAAACCAGTTAAGGCAAAGTTACCCATGACACTCCTTACTGCCATCCGTATTCTTCCTAGATAATTCCAGCATTTCTCATCCTTGATAAGTCTTCTCCACTGTAGCCAAGACGCCCGCAATAGATTTCCTCGTTGTGCTCACCCAGAAGAGGGGCTCGCTGATTCACTTTTGAAGGGGTGCGAGAGAGTCTCAAAAAAGGGCCGGGATACCTCAATGTTCCAGCATTGGGATGCTCTATGTCGATGAAGAAGTCACGCTCAGCCAATTGTTCCGACTTCACCACATCCTCCATTGTATTCGTAGGTGCCGCAGCAACACGATTGGCCTGAGCCTCACGATAGAATTCCTGCATTCGCTGCTCCGCGAACCAATTTGATAACAGTGGTTCAAGTGCTTCCCAGTTTACAGCCCGGGAAAATGTGTCCTGGAAAATCTCCAGATGCGCCCAGTCCGGGTCACCCATTAGTTCAACCAGCCTCTGCCACTGCTCTTCAGTCATACACTGAATATCAATAAAGCCATCCTCACACGCCAGAACGGTGACTGGCTGGTAGGGTGCTATCCCAGTCCGCGCCACAGTATAGCCCCCATAACTATCGGCAGTGAGGTTTGTTGCCACACAAACAGCTACGGATTCCTGCTCTGAGATATCCAGGTGTTGCCCTGTGCCTGTTTGGTCGCGTTGATATAGAACGCACGTTGTCCCGGCAGCAGCATCCAGCCCGGCTATGAAATCAGCTAAATGCCCTTTCATCCGAAGTGGCCCCTCATCCGGTTCTCCCGCGCCAGGACGTGGTGTGATGTAGCCCAGACCACCGGCATGGAAACTGATCAGGTCGGTTGCTTTGTAATCCTTATAAGGCCCGGTGTACCCAAAAGGGGTAATTGATGTCATGATTAGCTTCGTGTTGATACCCTTCAGCGTTTCATAGTCCAGCCCCAGTCTCTGCATCTCGCGAGGCAGGTTGTTCTCCACGAGGACATCCGCATCCTTTATCAGAGCCTTAAATACTGACCGCCCAGCTTTCGTCTCCAGGTTCAGGGTAATACTCAGTTTGTCAGTATTGAGGTACAGAAACAGGCCGCTACACTCGGGGTGTGGGATGTCCTGCAAGAACGGCCCCATTCTTCTGGCATCATCCCCTGTTCCCGGCTTTTCGACCTTGATTACCTCGGCACCGAGAGACGAGAGTAACTTGGCGCAAAACGGTGCTGAAACCGCATTTCCCAACTCGATTACCTTCAGGTCTGACAAGGCTGAAGCTCCCATGATGTTCCTCCCTGGTCGCTATTCCATGTTTAAGTTCAAGGTAACTCAATACTATTGAGCTACCTACTATATTGTCCCGTGCTTTCCCAACCAAAAAAGAGTGTAACTTATTCTAGTTCACTACTTGTCCAGCCCCCGCTGCACGCCACGCAGATAGGCAATCTGTCCCACGTGCAGGGCTGTCTCGGTGCTCATGCGACCCAGTATGGCACCTATCGTGTCAGGAGGACGGTCAGGGCGAGCCAGTTCAGACATCTTCTCGGGAGGGCTCGACTCGATAAAAGCCAATGTCTTCTGCCTCACCGAATCGGCATACCCCCGAAGGAGCCCCATCTCTGGTACTGACCAGGCCTGGAGTTCCTCTACAGCAAACTGGAAGGCCTTGTCCGGGGTGCCCAGCTTCTCCTGCCAACCCTCTGCCAGGTAGAGTTCTTGCCCACGCTGAAGGACGCGGTTGACAAAGAAATCTTCCACTCTAGTCATATGCCAGAGGATGAAGGCAATACTGTTGCATTCGGGTTCGGGGCTCCAGGCAACCTCCTCTTGAGTCAGCCCGTCCAGTGCTCTGGTCAGATACCCCTGGCTCTGCTCCAGTGAGCTCAGTATCAGTTCTTTGGTCTCCATGTTGACACCTCCTTAAACGTTTTCAGTTTCTTCAGTAGCATTGCACCGCAAGCTTGTTCAGCATTGCTGACGACGGGGCCTGATTTTACCCTGAGCTTGCGGCCGGTATTACTGGTAAGTCGATATATGATTGATAATCCGGCTGGTGATAGATAGTCTGCACCGCCGGCACGCCCTCAACATCCTCGCCAAACGGATTGCCGGTGTTCATGTTGCGGTCAATCCGGGGGAAATTGCTGCTGGTAATATCTATTCGGATGCGATGGCCACGGCCAAAGACAATACTCGTGGCAGCCAGGTCGATAACATACTCGTAGACCTCTCCGGGGTTTACGAATTCCGGTTGGAGGACGGACTTGCGGCACCGGGCTCGAATACAGCCTTCCGACACGTTATAAGCAGAACCATCCGGATAGACGTCAACTAGTTTTGCCACGAAGTCGGTGTCTTTTGCCGATGTCGCCGCAAAAAGATGGAGCTTGAGGGGTCCGGTAACCTCGATATCTTCACCAAGCTCAGGGGTAGTGTAGCAGAGGACATCGCTACGTTTCTCAACAGGAGTCTGGTCAAAGGGGCCGGGTACCAGGCTTCCCGTGGGGAGAATCCGGCCGCCCACGGTGGGGACGGGGAACCTGGGGTCGTAGACAAAGATATCCGCAGGCTCTGAGACAGGGTCGTCTCTGCTCAGGAGGCCATCGCCGGCTGCGGTATTGGCTCGGCCCTTACTATGAAGGAAAAAGCGCTGCCACTCAGTTTCAGGCAAAGGCCAGGTATCAGCATTTCTCCACCGGTTCCTGCCCATCACAAAGTACCGCACCGCGGCCATTGGACGGCCCTCTATCCCCCGCAAATACTTGTCAAAGAAAGTTATGTGCCGTTCCATGACGAAGGTCGCCAAGCCGGAGCCCGCCGGGCCAAAATGGAGGCCGCCAACATAGGCCAGCAGGTCGGCATGAGCCCACGGCCCGCAAAGCAGGTACTGCCCCTCGCGGGCAAGTTCGGAGCCTCCTTCCTGACGCATCCCCAGGAAATTGATGAACAGGCCTCCGGTGAAGAGGTCGTACCAACCACTAGCATGGAAACAGGGAACCTTCACCTTGTGGTAGGCCCAGTGGAGGTCCTCTTCGGAATTCACGTCAGGTGGCAGGGAGTCCGTCATACGAACCCCGTAAGCCTCAGACAAGCCTTCTACTTGAAAATGCGGCACCTCCTTGAGTGGCAGGTAGTTATACACCTCGCTGGGATTAAACCGGGCGCGGTCCAGCATTTCCCGTGCTTTGGAGATATCCTGGCCCTGCTTGCTCATCCTGTCAAGCATATCAATGGCCATACCAGTAAACCAGCTTATCGACTGCTCAAGGTCCATTGGGCCACCCATTCGGGAATCGCTCAGGGGACCAGAGGTAGTTATCGAAGGAGCGATGGCCTTCAAGTGAGGTGGGTCTTCCAGGGCGGCCTGCCACTGGTTACGGCCAAGGTAGGAACCACCGAACATGCCGACGTTTCCATCGCACCAGGGTTCGGCAGCTACCGCTTCCACCGTATCGTAACCATCGGGACCCTCAGCCGCCCCGGGCATGAATTCACCTTCCGAGGCGAACCTGCCTCTGGTATCCTGTATCACAAAAGCATATCCCGCAAAAGCAGCGTGTACCGCCGATAGATAATCGCTGTTGCCCCCCTGGAGTTTGCTGTAGGGGGTACGGGTAAGGATGGCGGGATGCTTCTCGCTGTCGTCCGGCCGATAAACGTCGGCCCGGAGAACGACTCCGTCCCGCATTGTCATCGGGACATCTCGGTCAACACGGATTGATTCAACCATACTTTCCTCCTTGGCATGAAGAGGATAACTAGCCCTGGTATCCCCTCCGGCTTAATATCTCACGAGCGGCCACGATACCAGAAGCCGAGGCCTGAACTAAACCACGACTAACACCGGCTCCATCACCAGCGGCAAACATATTGCCGATCTCGGTCTCCAGGCTAGAGCCAAGCTGAAGTCGGCTGGAATAGAACTTAACCTCAACCCCATAAAGCAAGGTATGGCATGAAGCCACACCCGGAACCAGTTTGTCCATTGCCTGGAGCATCTCTATCAGGCCGGTAAGGTGACGGTAGGGCAGGACGAAGCTAAGGTCGCCGGGGACAGCACTCCCCAGGGTGGGACGAACCAGGCCCCGCTCAATGCGGGCTGGAGTAGACCGGTGACCCTGCATCAGGTCACCCAGACGCTGCACCAGCACGCCACCACTAAGAATATTGGCCAGTCTGGCTAGATACTTTCCATAGGCAATAGGCTCCCGAAAGGGCTCAGTAAAGGTTGTGCTCACCAACAGGGCAAAATTAGTATTACTGCTCCTGCGGTCAGCATAGCTATGCCCGTTAACCGTAATTACCGGGTCGCACCCCCCGGTGGATTCCATAATGACCTCACCAGCAGGACACATACAGAATGTTCTAATCCGGTCCTCGAAACTCTGGGACCGGAACTCCAGTTTTGCCTCATATAACACGTTGCTCAGATTCTCCATCACCGCTACCGGGACCTCCACCCTGACTCCAACGTCAACCGGGTTAGTGTGCATCGTCAGGTTAAGTCGATTAGCTTCCTTGGCTAACCAATCCGCGCCTTCCCTGCCCGGAGCCAGAACCAGGTAATCACAATCAAACCTCTCACCAGCCTCAGTTTCAATTCCAGTAACCTTGCCATTATCAACAGTGACCGCGGAAGCCGCTGCCTCAAGGCTAAGGTCCAAGCGCGAGCCAAGATAATCCCGCATAGCCTTGAGCACCGAACGGCAATACTCAGTACCCAGATGGCGAAGAGGCACCGGTATCAGATGCAATCCGGCAAGAGAAGCCTGGCGGCTTAATTCATCCACCTCATCCCCAGTCCCATATAGCTTGTCCGGGGCACCAAATCTGAGATATATGCTATCAACATACTGAATCAGGGCTTCAGTATTACTCTCCCCCAGATAATCTCCGAGTCTACCTCCAACCTGTGATGAAAGCGTTAGCTTGCCGTCACTAAAAGCTCCGGCCCCACCCAGACCACAGACCAGATCGCAGGGTAAACAGGAGATACAGGAACTACCCTGGTCACGAGCCGGACACTGGCGGCCATCAATATCTCGCCCCTTCTCTAGCAGCAAAACATCCAGGTCAGATGCCTTGACTATCTCCAGAGCGGCGAAGATACCCGCCGGACCACCACCGACAATGATAACATCATATTTCTTTGCCATTTTATTAGACAACGCCATTGTATAACCCGTAGCTTTGGCCGTCAAGGAACAGAGTCATTTATTACTCAAACTGCCAAAAAGTGTCAAATCCGCTTGACATTTGCCAATTGGCGAATTATAATATCAGTATGGACAACAATTACGAGAATCACTTGGGGGGAATACTCAAGCAGCAAAGGATCAGCCTGCCACTAACACTACAAGAACTGGCGACCAAGGCCAGCGTGTCAGCATCACACCTGGGCCGCATAGAGAGAGGAGAGCGCTTTCCCTCAGCCCACATTCTGCGCAAGATTTCCGGGCCTTTGGGTTTCGAGGAGAATGAGCTATTTACCTTAGCCGGATATCTGTCCACCCAGTCTCCTATGATAGCGGAGAAGACCCCAAATTACACTGGGGGGCAGTTAGACCCTTACGTAGCTAGGGTACTGGGCCAGGAGACGGTTGAGATTCAGCGTGCGGTCATTGGCATCCTCACCATGTTGAGGAGCATCGCCAAGGGCATGGAAAAATAAAGCCACCAACAACCGGCGGGCCGGAGTGTTATCAAGAGGTAAGGACAGTTGTCACTATCGTTGGTGGCGTGGTTTTCACGATTTCGGACACTGCGATACCGCAAGGTCCTGAGATTACCCGTGAGAGTTTCTTATCGGCACAGTCTACTGTGGGGAATGAAATAGCCTGTTGATGACACGGTTGACATCTTAGAGATTGTCACTCTCTGCTTCCAGCCACGCTGCATGGCACTGAGGTGCTTTCAGCGAAGGAGAGCTATTACTTACCAGCGAGGAGCGCCCTGACACCAGAGACCTGCCCCGGGTGCATATTCAACACCGGGGACAGCACTGAATCGCCCGGGATTATTGTCACCGAGCAGGGGATGGGCTTACAAGTTTATCGGGCCGGAAAACCAATAGCTTCTAAGGAGCACTCAAGAGCTACCCTGACGTCTTCTCATCAAGATGCACCCCCAACCCTACCTCCCCTATACAACCGCATTTCTAACGGTCTATTTATCCCGCAAAGGACTCTTTGCGTAATCCGCCTCTGGCCAGAGCCAAAACCTTTATGGAACCTTCATAAAACCTTTATGGAATATTTATTAATTTTATGCTCATCTTCATGCTCATATGCTTTAATTTAGGGGTAAGAGTAGATTCTTTAATCTTTGGAGGAGAAGATGAAGTACAACATTCTGGTCATTGAAGAAAGCAGCTCGGCTTTGAGGAAGAGGATTGTCTCCGCCCTGACCAACGAAAGGTTTGAGGCAGCAACCGCCGCAAGCTGTGAGGAGGCATTATCGAGGCTGGGTGAGCTTGAGCCCGAGCTAATCATACTGGGAGAGACGCCGACAGCAGTAGATAACTTTCAAGACTGCTGCCAGCTTCGCCAGGCGGTTGATGTTCCGATACTAATGCTGGGCACAGCTCCCGGTAACCAGGCCTGGAGCAGGGCAGTCAGTGCAGGGGCTGATTTCTATTTGATGAAGCCCTTTGGCTTCCTGGAGCTAGTAGCCAGGGTAGAAGCTCTAATTCGTCGGTATCAACAGACTGACAGTAATATCAGAAGGTAGAGAGGCTAACCGTGTTAAAGTCTGGATTCATCTATTCGAAATCGCCAGTAATACTGCGGAGGTTTTATTAATGTTCACCGGCAGTCATCATTTTTATCTGGGTGGGCTCACTAACAATAAAGCCGGCTTTACTCCACACAAGGAAGGAGAATCTACTCCCATCGAGCAAGCCACCTATTTCTTCAGACAGAGGATAGTATGATGAGTTCAACAGAAAGAGGTCCAATGACAACTAAAGAGGAGTCAACCGGGCAACCAATAGCGGCCAGGGTAGGTCAAGGGCAGTGGCTGTTTATCATGGCTATCGTGGCTGCCATTAGCGCTACTGAATGGATATTCGTCTACCAGGATGTTGCCTGGGGCATTGGGCTGTCACTATTTCTGGCTATCGGGATATACGTTACGATTTCGCTGGCGCGTTTCAGCCAGCCGATAGTCGATTCTGCCGAGTCTCTGGCCCTCATCCCATTATATATCCTGTTCACCTCTTCCCTGCCCTGGTTCTTTATCAACCAGCAGTATCTGCTGCCGGCGGTATACGCCACTATTATGGCGTTATGCCTCTGGCATATCTACCAAAAGAAGCTCAGCTTCTCTCAGATAGGCTTCAAGAAAGACAAATGGCTGAAATATATATTGCTGGGGATAGCAATCGGCATCCCAATAGGAGCACTGGAATACTTTGTTATTCATCCGGACCCAGCCTTTCCCACCTTCGAGGTAAAATACCTGCTTCGTGACCTGGTCTATATGATTGCCTTTGTAGGCCTTGGGGAGGAGGTCTTGTTCCGAGCACTGGTACAGAGGGATTTGATGAAGGCTCTAGGTTGGAAGCAGGGGCTGGTGCTGGCTGCTTTAGTATTTGCCGTGATGCACCTCACCTGGAGGTCCATCCCGGAACTGGTTTTCGTGTTCTTTGTCGGGCTGCTATTAGGCTATCTGTATTACAGGACCAAAAGTCTGGTGGCCCCTATCGTAATACATGGAATAGGTAACGTGGTGCTGGTGGCAGTAATGCCGTACCTGCTGGGTTATTGAGAAGTGAAAATGAAGAATGCAAAGTCAGTACTGAAAAGAATAGCACGCCTGGGGAGCAATTTTGCATCTTACTCTCCGGGTCTTAGGTTGCTGGCGTGGTTGATAGCTTCCCTTGCCATCTCATTGATTTTCTTCCAGGAATTCTGGAGGAGCCTGTGGACTATGCTCTCTCCGGACTGGATATTCGGGCAGTATCATGCTTCCCCGTGGGGCGTATTGGGCTTGTGCGGTATCTGGCTATGGCTGAAGAGGAAGGATATCCGGAAAGCGATGGGGACGAGGCAAAACCTGGCCTTTATTTCCCTGGGGCTGGGTCTGGTGGCAGGGGCAGTGCTGATGCCCACTTCACAGGACTACCTGGTCTTCCAGGTTCTGCTGGCATCGCTGGGGGTCTTTGTTATCTTCTTTGGCAAGGCATCCAAAATACCCTCTATTCTGCTCGGCATCTACGCCTTTGCTATCTCTTTCCCCCTGGTGATAGAGCGCTTTGCTGAAGATGCTTACTCCCGAAGCGTCATCGTGCCCCTGATGGGGTTAATGACCACCCTGAACTATCCCATTGAGAACCAGGGGCACTGGATTCACTTGGCAAGCTCTAGCGGAGAGTCCATCTCGGTGGCGATAACCGCCGCCTGTGCTGGTCCAGCCACCATGGGGGTCTTTCTGGCTATCTATGCCCTGATGATGCTGGATACCCCTCTTCCGCCGAGGAAGGCAGCCTATCTCTTTCTATTCGGGACGGTGGGCACCTGGTTGCAAAGCCTTATCAGAATAATAGCCTTAATGTTTGTTGCCTACTACCTGGGGGAAGATGCTATGTGGACAACACACGTTTGGTCAATATATATCCTGTTTCCCCTGTGGTATCTCCTTTTTGTCTATATCTATTTCCGGCAGGCAAGGTCAATACGTCGAAAAAGTAGTGAGGTGAATACCTAAAGGTATTTGAGAGTGGAAATTAGAATTCAACAGATCGGATTGAGCCAGCTTCTGGAAGCAAATAACAGGAATGTGAGTTGTGGTTTGCAAGCAAGGAGGGAATTGCGTTATAATAGTAATGATTACTATTACTACTTATTATTTAATCAGGTTTTGAGCAGCACAATGGGCAGAAACTCGAAACAGAAAGAGGCCATCCTTAGACTGGTAAAGGGCACCACTTCCCATCCGACCGCCGATTGGGTCTACGAGCGGGTGAGAAGGGAAATACCCAATATCAGCCTGGGGACGGTTTATCGCGACCTCAGAGTCCTGCACCAGGAGGGGACAATCCTGGAGCTACAATTCACCGGCACCGCAAGCAGGTTCGACGGTCGTACCGAGAACCACTATCACTTCAGGTGTGAGCAATGCGATCGTGTTTTTGATGTGGATGAACCGGTGGACAAAGAGAATGATAAAAAGGTAGCCCAAAAAACAGGCTTCAAGGTCTCTTATCATAGTATGGAATTTCGTGGGCTGTGCCAGGATTGTCAGTCGTGAAATTCGGTAACGAGAAGACTCTATGGAGAAAGTTAAGGAAAATAATCAACATCCAGCAAGGAATTCTGGATTATGACTGGTAGATTACGTAGAACAGGAGACGGGCAAATAGGCAGCAAGGTCAAGGTAGTTATTATCTGGCTGTCAATACTTCTGATGGCCAGTTTCTGGGTCACGGTAAGGGGGACATCAGACCCGGTTAGCCTGGCAGTGCTTCCTGAGGTCCCCAGACAAGGGGAGCCAATTATCGTTACCTTCAAGCTGAACAACCCGGCACCTCAGGCAGTAACCACCGAGTACCGGTTCTATGCCAATGGGGAGCTGATGACCGAGGGGACTCAGACGTTACCCCCGGTCTCCAGCAAGCTATACCAGTATGCCTACGAAAACCCTTTGCAGCTCGGCGAGCAGGTCAACTTCGTGGTGAAGACCAGCTCTCCCCAGGGCAGTTACGAAAAGGCGGTCTCTTTGCCCTCCTACCCGCCTCAGATATGGTCCAGCTTTGTCTCCTTTGCTTCCTTCTCCACCTCAGTGATGGGCTTCATGAGTTCCATGACCTACTACCATAGTTCCTTTGCCACCGATATCGCATTCAATGTGGGGTTGCTTTTCTCGTTCGTGCTGATGGGATTACTTATCTTCCTGGAGCTTACCTATCCCCTGCTCCAGCGGAAAACGCTCGCCGTTCTGGGGGGGCTGAGGATAAGGTTTGCCACCGTTACCTGGATTTTGCTCATCATCTTCATGGGTATGGTCTACACCAAGATAGTGATGGTAATCATCAGCTGAGGTCAGACAATCAGGTGTAAACGGCCACTATCACTGCCTCTTTAGCATTGTGCTCATCAAAGAATATCACCGCTACCTTCCTGCCCAGAGCCATCTCTGCCGCCGGTATGTTGCGAGCCACGGCAACACCTTCCAGGTAAATCTTATGACTACCCGCGAGTTGGACAGTGGCCGTATAGTTACCGGAGTCGAAACTCCTTAGCAATGCTTTCCTTAAGCTCATTCTCCCGACCCTCCTTCACATTTTCGGGTCACTCTAGCGTTCCGGCTTTATACTGCGCCCAGTGACAACCGTTCTTGATATTCACCGCGGCCAGACTCGTAGACCAGCGCTATTCCCAGCACCCTCTTCTTTTCGGAACTGAGCCCGGCCCGACTATCAGTTACGTCAACAACATCGTATAACTGCTGACCGCAGTTGACCGGGATTTGAATAGCGCCGCCGGCCGATTCTATTTCGGCTTCTCTGAGATAAGCTTCCCCCCTCTCCCCGGCCCGGGCCACGGTATCTATATTCCGGTCCTCCAGCTGGCTGAGCCTATCATAGAGCCGGTCTATCTCACCCCAGGAGAAGGAATCAACAATTACCGGCTCATCACCTGCCGGGTCGTAGCCCTCGACCTGAACCCGGTTAAGTTCCCAGGCTCCTTTCCGGTATTTACCCTCGAATATGGCATGAGCTTGTCCGTAGGCATAGACCGAACTGTCAGCAGACTGGGGGTTGACCACATAGGCCTTGTTCCCTTCGATAAACAGCAAATCAGGAACGAAGGACAGCAACTTTCTGATAACAATGTCACCCCTGTTATTGGAATGAATGGTAAAATCAGGGTAGTAGCTGGTGATAACCGATGACTGGGACTTTACCTCAAGCTTCAGGCCAACCCTGGCCAGGACAAACTGGAGGATTTGCTTGACCGACATCTGCTCCGAATCCTTGTTCCACCGGAACTGGTGCCTGGCTCTCCAATTTTCAATCAAACGCCAGCCATCAGAAGCATGTAGAGTAAGACCAGCCTTGCCCCTGGAGCTGGTATGCTGATAGGCATCAAGCCAGAAGGCAAGACCCGGACTAGCCTCATTGCCCTGAGAGGTAACATAGCCGGGGCTAAACTCTAACTGGCAACCCATGTCAAGGACTGATAGTTCCCCCTCTCCCGGTGAGGCATACTGCCCGTCATCATTCCTGAGCTCAACGGTTAGTTTCCCCTCACCTGAGCCAGCCTCCTGCCTTACGGAAAGGACATCGGCAGTTAAATCAATGCTCTCCTGGGTTAGCTCGGCACGCCACACACCGTAGGGAGTAGACAGCCAGCAATAATCACCATGGTGAGCAATAGCCATGCCATACTCACTGGAGAGGTCAAACGGCACTGGCTCACGCCACAAGCTTTCCAGAAAATCAGTCTCCGGGACAGAATGATACCAGAAGGGGCGATTATAGGCTGCGGTGCCGGTGAACTTCTCAACATAGAAGCCCCGGTAGACATCTGGCTTATCCATAAACACGCTGCGATATTCAAAATCACCGCCTGATGGAGCCGAAGCAAACTCCTTGAGGGCCGACCAGGTGCCAGCGGATACATCGCCACCATCACCATAAATCAGCGACCATAGCTTGAAGTTCCCGTTTGAATCCAGCCCGGTAACCAGGAGATTCCAGTCGGCATCATAGACGGTAGCTACGCCAGAAAGGTTACCCGTAGTCTTATCCCAGGCAACCTTAGACTGCCAGTTACCGCCGATACACTTCTTGACGTAGAGGGTCGTCTGGTCGGCAAAAAAGATGGCTAAATCGCCATTAGGCTTGTAGGCAGCAGTCAGGCCTTTGATATTGGTGGTTGGAGAATAGTCAATAAGCTCAGGGCTGCCCCAATTTACGCCGTAGTCAGTACTCTTGATGCGCCGGACTCCCCGGTCAGATTCTATCCAGAAAATAGAGACCTCGGCACCCAGAGAAGCAGACGCCACAACGACACAGCCATACTGGTTAGTGTAGGTCCAGGTGCTGAAATCTGATGCGGGGTCGGGATTAGCCACCCTCTGCCGGTAGAGCTTCCTGGAATCGCTCGGCAGGGTTATTTTGGCTCGAATGAGTGAACCGTCACCGGGCATAGTTACCGCGTGGAAGTAATCATCCTCACTGCCGGTATACAGTCTATCCCAGTCAAGCCTGACCACACCGGTAATCATGTTCTTAGCCTCCACCTTGAGATAAGGGATACGGCTAGCTTCTTTTTGAGCGGCTAAAAGTGTTGCTGATAGACTTCTCACTTCGCCTCCTTTTCTCCTCTACCTCTTTGGCCTGGAACATATTTCTTTCCCCAGAAAAGATGCCCGGCAATGTAGCCCAGAGCAAAGACCAGGAGAAACCAGAAAATCAAATCCCAGAGCCAGTGCCCCAGCAGTACTCCGATAGCTACCAGTCCAATAATCCACACCCATTCCAGCTTATGCCAGGTATCTCTCAAGATATAGGTCCAGGGACGACCGCCTATCCTTAACCACAGGGCCTGATAGAGATTGCCCAGCAACGTTAACCCCTCATGCCAGTGCCGCCAGGATATCAGGCAGCGGCTTATCTGCCTTTCGATAATGAGCCGCTAGGTGTTTGGCTGCGTTTAGTATTGCCTCAGGGCTGGCTTCTACCCTTTGCCCACGGTAGCTTCCTGGTGACAATGTGGCTATGGCAGCCGGCATGCGGTCCCAGTCAACCGTCTTCTCAATATCAAGCTTCCCCCTCAGGGCTCTGAAGATGCTCTTCTTGTGATGAGGCAGCTTCCAGGTCTCAGGATCTTCCGCGTCGCCAACAATGGCAAACGCTTCCCCAGGTAAGCCTTCTTCGGTCCTGGGTAGTGTCTCTTTTATAGTCATATCTATCTCACTCTCTGTATCCCCCCTCTCCTTTGAAGGCTTGCCCTGAAGGGCGAAAGCCCGTAGGGAGAGGGGGGAGTGTTTTTTAATATGGACTTCGCCCCTATTAGACACCCCACCAATTACGGTCCATAGTCGGTTGATTTGGATACCGGTGGATAGTAGGGTTGATACAGGGAACGGAGTCTAACCCGGTTTCTCCTCCCCAGCCTCTTTAGCTCCCGCCGGAAGTAGTCCAGCTTTTCCTGGCCCCAGTTGAGCAGCTCCCTGGGAGTAGTGATACCACCCACATTCACCCGATTGATAGCATATACCGCCCACTCCAGGGCCGCATAGCCACAAGCACCAGCGGCAACCAGGTCCTCATGCCTGGCAGGAATAGTAGAGCTACTGCCATCAAGAGTATGGAGCTTACCGTAATAGATATCGGCATTTGAGCCGTCAGGTACCTCGTCACCGAGTAGAGTGATCGTATCTGCCCAGAGAGCGAAGCGTTGGTACTTCTGGGGAAACTTATCCACCGGGTACTCCACGGCTTCAACCATGACGCGGTCGGTTATCGTGGCGATATCAATCTCCCTTGAGCCTGAGGTCGTAGTTTTAGTTGCCTTCTGCTGATAAGGGATAGATTCCGAGAGGTCTTTTACCGCATGGGCAATATGCCGGTCCAACTCGTCATTCGTCCAGCGGTAGTTAGTGGCATCCTCATCATGCAGGTCCTGCCTGACGATGTTTCTCATATCGGTTAGATTCATATCTAGCTCACCTCCTCTATTCGGGCAACAAGTTTCGAATCTCTACCTTCTCCATCCTCTCACAGGGTAACCCTTCATCATGACGGCACACTTCAATATCGTAGAAGGAAATCTCCTCGTTATCCCTGCCTTCATTGATACTGACGGCCTTGCCGGATAGTTGTTGGGCATAGTCCATCAATACCTGGGCGTCGGCCTCACTGTCAAAGCTCAAGTCCAGTCTCACTCTGTACTTCATATCTACCACACTCCAAATAGACTCTTTTCCCGATCAAAGATTCTTTTAAACTGAAATTCGCTATAGCACAACGGGATTAGCCTTGTCAGTGCTGTACATCCAGCCAAATCATTAGAATTCCAAGTTGACATTCCTATCTTCCACGTGCCCGTTATAGTATTTAAGGCTCTGGTAGCTGTAAAGTTGGCGACACCATCCACGAAACCTGTTAAGTCCGACCCATCGTAGGTCATACCGACCAGATGCCATTGCCCATCGTTAAGATTCGGTGGATTCTGCGGGTCTTCATCACCTGACTTTGATACAAAACGCAAGTAAGAAGTATTAGCATCCACAATAGATTCGAATAAGCAAAAGTTTGCCTGAGGTGCGCCACTACCATAGCCAAAGAAATTACCACCCCCTTGTTGAGATGCTCCAGTAATCTTAATCCAAACCAGAGCCGTTCTTATTGCTGCTCCAAGTGGGAAACCTGATGTTGAACCAGAAACGTAATCATCGCTACCGTCAAAGTCAAGATGCCACAAACCTCCTGCTGTCCTTTTCCAGGTGGCTCCGGTTATCGTGCCGTGATTTCCATGAGGGCTTCTATCGTGGATGCTACTGCCACCACCGGGGAGCCCCGCTAGATAAAGAACACAGCCCGACTGCGGTGGATTAAAGATTAAGTCCTCTCTATTAGCTAATGTCTTCATTATTCACCTCACGAAGCGGAGTATTTTACCCTGATATAGTTTGAGTTCTTAATCCTGGCTCGACCCTCGTTAGCCTCATTACACTGGATTATCAGCCTTACTTCAAAAGGCGGGGAATCAAAATTAGCTACCGTTTTGAAGCGGCCGCTACGGGTCTCCTCAACATAGGTCGTTCCAATATCAGTCTTGGTGACCGCACTATGCAGGTCAACCCAGGTGCCCCCTTTATTTCTGGCCTGCCATTTATAGGTAAGGTCAGCCGTAGCTGAAGAAACTGCCCGGAAAGCCGCGGTCAAGCCAAATTCAGCCTCAATCATCTCCCCCAGTGCCGGCGGCCTGATGGCAACGCTCTCCACCTCAACATCAACATCCGCCGTGGTAGTGTCTTTCTCGGCAGACCATTGAATGCCATCTGAGGTTAAGTCGCCCTTGGCAAAAGGATACTCAGTGTGCTCTACTACTATCAGTGCCATAATCTACCTCCTTTTTCGGATAGGAGGTTGGGGCTATTATTCCCCAGCCCCCTATCTCTTAAACAATCTCACAGAATTATGCTGTGCTGTCAGCCCGGCCGTTCAAAAAGAACATGACATCAGTAGCCGAAAGGGCAATGCCGATAATGGTGTTGGCATCACCGGAAGTAGATGGTGCCGTCTGTGTAATCTGACCATTATCCGACCCCTCAGCCACATAAACATCGCCGTCCGGTGTGGCTCCTGAGTAATCACCAATCACCGGATTGGCGGACACCGGGACTTCTCCACCACTCTGGCCATCCGCAAGCGCCACCAGCCTGCCCTGAATAATGGAACCGGTGGTAGCCAGTGCTCTCTTCCAGCCACTGCTGTAACCCAGCACATCACCACATTTACAGTCCTCGGCAAGGGTAACCTTTCCCGGTTCGGTTCCCCGGCCTGAATCTAGGACAACTCTTCCTGTTCCTGGATCTGAAAAAGCCATAATAACCTCCTCCTACTAGATTCGGCGGCGGTTGATTGAGCATCAAGGTTCAACCGCCAAAACCCGTTTAGTCCTGGACGCCAATGAGAGCGGCCGCCTTAATGGAGGCAAACAGAGCCAGGGAAACGTACCACTTAATCCTGGTTCGGGAAGCGTCCTTGGTCTCCAGCGAGCCGATGGGCTCCACGGTGAGTTGACCGGGTGCCGTAAGTCCACAAAGAGCCCCTTCTCCCATCTGCAGGGCGTAGATAGTGGAGCAATCGCCGCCGGTTGTTTCTGTCTCCAGACTGGAAGCCACAGTATGGGTATCCAGTATCCAGTCATTGACACCGATAGCGATGCCATCCCAAAGCTGGATAAAGTTGCCCCAATTATCTCGGTCCGTCTCCATCATACTGCCCACAGCTCTGACCAGGGCATTAATCTTGCGCCTCGAGCGGCGGCTCATCAGTAGCATGTCGGGCTTGCCCCCCTTCACCGCATCAATAATCTGGTCAAGCATCGACAGGGTCAGAGTAGCCCCGCTGGCACCGGCAGCAATCAGCTGGTCACTGGCAGTCTCGGTGCCAATCAAATTTCTCAGGCCATCGAACTGCTTGGGGTTAGCCGTGGCGTCGCCATAGATGAAGGTCTCCTCAAATTTATCCTTGAGTGCCTTAGCCTTAAGCTCAACCACCGCTGCCTCAAGGTCCTGAATATTGGAGCGGGTCGTCTTCAAGAAGTTATCAACATCGGCGTCCCCTCCCATAATCTTCAATTGCGCCGTTTTCTGCTCAAAGGTTGGCGTTGATTCCGCCCAGGTATCGCCAACATCATAGAAATCAATGGTGGGTAAGGTCTTTTCCTGATTATAGGTTAAGCCATCACCCACAATCTCAACCAGGGGCAGCTTTTGCAGGACCGGCGAATCCTTGACAATAGTCTCTACCACCCCTTGCAGCAGGATATCATTGGATAGCTTGGATGCTTCTGCTAATGTTAAAGCCATTATTTTCTACCTCCTATTCCATATTGAATCTTCTCCGACGGCGATAGGGCTGAAAAGTCGGTCGCCCTCCTTTCCGGGGCTCCCGACGGAACCCGGGTCAGAGAAATCTCAGTCTCTAACCCCTGTCTCACCTTGCTAATCAGGCCCTTCGCCTTCTCCAGGGACTCGTTGATAGCCTCAATGGTGTCCCCACTGATTAGTTCCTCCATAACCTCCGGATTTGTCTCAATTGCCAGGGCTTTGTAGCTGGCGACAGCCTCAGCCAGAGTATTGCTGATAGTTGACAACCTCTCCTCTAACTCAGCCTCGGACTGCTTTAGAATAGCGATATCGCTGTCTTTATCAGCCACAGCCTGCTCAAGCTCAATAATGCGAGTATTGGCCTCAGCCAGTTCCTCGTCTTTCTGAGCTACCAATCCCTCAAGCTCCGTAACCCTGGCCTGGGACACCATGTCTTCTCCCGGTTCCTCCAGCTCAGAGGGATTCTGGTCGCCAGACTGAGCCTCTGGCGAGTTCTCTTTCTGGTCTACTTCATCTGCCAACATTCATCCTCCTGCCAATTATTCCTCGCTGACCTCTGTCTGGGGCTCTACAGCTCTCTCTCTCGCTCCGCCCCTGCTGGGTCTGAGGTTAAGCTCTTTATTCATCCTGAGGATAGCTTCTCTTTCCTCAAGCCATCTCCGAAATTCCGTCTCCGGGTCTTTGACTCCAACCTCGTCCATAGCCCTGCGCCTGGAATGAATGCCGCTCTGAACCAGTATCTGCTCGGTAGCAACCAGCTTGGCTAAATCCCGCGGCAGCACCGGATTCCAGACCACCCTCAAAAGATTATCCCCGAAGTCTTCACCCTGGTACTTCTCCAGTAGCTTCAGAATAAGCCGGCTCCTTTGATTGTAGGCATCAGTTCTGATAATTCTCTTTCGCCTCACCTTCTGCAATAGGGGCTGAAGCTCAATCTCAAGGGCTACACCGGACAAATCCCTCTCGGTGCCACCGAAGGCAGCCCGGGGCGATTCCGATACATCGTGCAGAGTCCGGTACAGCAAATTGATATAATCTATGTGTAGCCTGACGCCACCGCCTTGAAGCAGGTCAAGGAGGTAGGCTTTAGCGTCTTCCGGGACATTCCACACCGCCCCCGGTCTCACGGCAACGTCCTCAGATTCTTCTACATTCTCCAGAACGGCAATAGGATTACCCGATAGCTCTAATATCCGGGACAGTTGCGACATTGCCCGGTTAAACTCCCGCTGCGGCTCCATAATCTGGGTCAAATCGGATATGCCCCAGAACTTCTTGGGTTCCCCCAGGTTGGGATAAATCACGAATGGTATCAAGCCGTAGGGATTAGGCTTCTTTTCCAATTGAGTATCATCAAGCCACAGCTCAAACTCCCGGGCTGTCCATAGCTCGATAACGTTAGCCGTCTTGCCCTTGGGCTTCACCTGATACAGGATTTCTACCTCGTCTGCCGTGAGGCTATACTTCGAGGCCACTCTCCATACTCTTGAGGCATCATCTCCCGTCCGCCAGACATAGATACCTTGAATATCAGGAGCGGTAACCCTGACACTTCTCGTCTCCTGGTCCCAGATAACCTTATAGCAGGCATCGCCCAGGATGGCACAATCGATCTCAGTCTCAAAGTCAAGCTGTTCCAGCCCATTAGCCTGATACACCCGATATAGGGCTGCCTCTACTTTCTGAGCTCTCCCCCTGGCTTCATCCGAGTCTTCCACGGGTTCAACGGCAAAGTTAACACCAGACATTAAATATGAGGTAACCTTATCGATCACCACCTTGGCGTAGTTAAAAGTCAGCCGTTTCTCGCCCCACCTCTCCCTGCCTTCCCAGTGGGCGCCGTGATAAAAATTAAGGAGTTCCTGGTAGCCCTTAATCCTGTCCGTATCACGTCGGACCAGCTCTGTAGGGTTAAAATCTTGGCTCATTTCCTGGCTCCCTCCTTGGTCGAGTCGCCAAAGGCAACCTTCAGTGCTCTCTGCACAGTACGCTGGCTGATGCCAAACATTTGTGCTAGCTCCCTTATCCCTTTCCCCTCATCGGTAAACAGTCTTGCCATCTCTCTCGCCCGCCGCCTCTTCAGCAAGAGTCGCTTGCCACCAGGCTCTTCATAAATACATACCGGGAGCGGGCAATTAAGACAGGCTTCAGCAAACTCACACCCCTCATCCTGATAGCGGCAAAACTCCGGTGGTAAATCCAACCCAAAATCATTAGTCTGTTCCAATCCCATCAGTCACTCCAAACCAGAACTAAACGACTTAAGTGATGTCATAATAGTACATATGTTCTAGTATAGTCAACAGCATTTTGTCGCCTTTTGCAGAACGTTTTGCAACCTATCCCCCCCGGCCCATTCCCTTGATAAGGGAATGGGGAGAATCTGACATAACTACCTTGCATTGGAGTAATAAGTAGATGTAAAATTCGAATGTTCTAAACAAATATGGAGGGTGAAAATGAAGGGCAGATGGGGATACTGGGAATACAATCCAAATAATTTTACGTTACAATTCAGTAAAACGCTTGGTGATGGATATTCAGAATATGAGATTGACCTCGAACAATGCAACACCAGTTCGGCAGTGCTAGATTGGATTTTTCAAGTCAAGAATAAGATTTGGTGTAGTGATACGGATAGTGCCGACTTGCTGAGAGCGTTTGATGACCTAATGGACACTGTTCAAGGTAAATTGTGTGGAGGGGAAATAGACCGCCCTTTTGACTTCAAAAAGCATCTATTAGCTAAAAGGGGCAAAGAAGGTATATAGCAGGGGTGAGAATGAAGCAATACCTTATGGCAATTCTGGTAACATTGGTGCTGGTTTCAGGCTTTGCTGGTTGCTCAAACGCCGAGAACCAAAGCAGTAGCAACAAGGAATTCAGAAGTGCGACTGAGACTGTAGAGGTGTGGCTAAAAGAGATAAGAGGAGACTACAGGGACGATAGTGAATATCTTGGCATCTGGCGAGTGCAACGTCCAGACAAACAGAATGAAGATTTCTTTTATTCAATGAGGGCTGCAATCCGCACACAGTATGGTCAAAACTTCAAAATAGGCAAGGTGTGGGTAGAGAAAGAGCTTAGTCCCTATGTCAAACTAGTCGCCTACGAACTGAGTGGGAACGGTAGACAAGGGACTCACGGACTTTGGGTCTATACTGAAAACGGAGTCATGTGGGCAATCTATGGAACATCTGATGAGCCACCGCCTCCAACTAGCCTCCCTTGACGACAAACAACTATGCCAGATGGCTTCTGTTGTAACCTTTTTGCACAAAAATGTCCTCAGCCGCCGTCTCAAAGCTACAAGCTTTCCATTGTTAGCAAGGGAGTCTAAGAGGGGCGCCAGCCCCTATTATTCTTTTTCTCCTCTCCCCCTTTAATAAAGGGGGACTAAGGGGGATTTAAAATCCCTCTCTATCTCCTTCAGGAAGAATCCTTCAGGATGAATCCCTTTACGAAAGGGAGAAGCACAGTCTCATCATATTTAGGGAGAGGGGGATTAAGGGGGTGAGGCTCGCCCTAGAGAGCCTGCCCTGAGCTTGCCGAGGGGGCTCAAGCCCGAAGGGTTAGTCCTTTGCCTATATTCAGATTCAGGTGATATAATGTCGTCTAAACGATGAGGACACTATAAAGTGGCAGAGAAAAAGATAAAATTCATCGCTGTTATTGGCGGCTCTTACTAATTTTTTCTTGGTAGCGCCAGTTTTACAATGGCTAGAACTTTTTGCCTTGGGTAGACTCGGTAAAAGAAATTATGTTTCCATCGCATGACACAGATTTGACAAACACTTGCAGAAATAGTATCTTCAATGTAGATACTGTAAATGGAGGTTTAACATGAGAAGCCGTGTCCAGAAATGGGGCAACAGTCTTGCTTTGCGTATCCCCAAATCTTTCGCTAACGAAGTAGGACTGCAAAAAGAAACATCTGTTGAAGTCTCATTGGTAGATGGGAAACTCGTGATAATGCCTGTAGCTGAACCGAAGCCGACCCTCAAACAGCTTTTGGCAAAGGTCACCAAAGAGAATTTGCATCACGAGGTTGATACCGGCCCAGCCATAGGGAACGAAATGTGGTAAATTCTCAGGCTTATGTTCCCCAATGTGGGGATGTGCTGTGGATTACCTTTAATCCGCAAGCAGGACACGAACAGGCAGGACGTCGTCCTGCTCTAGTGCTATCACCACAAAACTATAACGGCAAAATAGGACTGGCTATCCTTTGTCCGATTACCAACCAAATTAAGGGCTATCCATTTGAGGTTCTTCTTCCTGCGGGTTTGCCAGTAGCGGGGGCAGTTTTATCTGACCAGATTAAAAGTTTAGATTGGCGTGCTAGAAATGCAGAATTGATTTGCACCTTGCCTGACGAGACCGTCTCCGAGATACTTCAGAAGCTAGGTACGTTGTTATCTCAATAAGGAAGTGCATTGCACTTGTTATTAATTTGTTAGCGAAAGTGAATAACCCCTGATTTCTTTAAGATTTTAAGAGCTTTTTAGCTTAAAAATCGGTAGCCCCAGTTGGCTTCTAACTGGAAGGGGAGTCTAAGAGGGGCTTTTGCCCCTCTTTCTTTATCTCCTCTCCCCCTTTAACAAAGGGGGACTAAGGGGGATTTAAAATCCCTCTCTATCTCCTTCAGGAAGAATCCCTTTACGAAAGGGAGAAGCACAGTCTCTGAGGGGGTGAGGCTCGCCCTAGAGAGCCTGCCCTGAGCTTGCCGAAGGGGCTCAAGCCCGAAGGGTTAGTCCTTTGCTAACATTCAGATTCAGGTGATATAATGTCGTCTAAACGATGAGGACACTATAAAATGGCAGAGGAAAAGAAAAAATTCATCGCCGTTATCGGCGGTGAGAAGCCTTCATCTGAAGAAGCCCAACTGGCTGAAGAAGTAGGTCGTGAGCTGGCCCGGCGAGGCGCTATCCTGATCTGCGGTGGACTGGGTGGGGTTATGGAGGCAGCCTGTAAGGGAGCTAGCGCTGAGGGCGGTGTAACTATCGGCGTCCTCCCCGGGGACAATCGCCAGGCAGCTAACCCCTATGTCCAGCTCCCAATAGTCACCGGCATGGGCTACGCACGGAACGCCATCGTGGTCAAATCAGCCCAGGCTGTTATCGCCATCGATGGCAGCTACGGCACCCTCTCCGAGATAGGCCACGCCCCGCAAAACAATATCCCGGTCATCGGCTTGAATACCTGGTCATTATCCAGAAACGACCAGCCGGATAACTCCATCATCCTGGCTAAAAACCCGACTGAGGCAGTGGATAAGGCCCTTAGTCTAATTGCCAATGAATAGTCCCAGAGGAATCTATGTCGACTATTAAGAATATCAGAGCCAGAGAAATACTGGACTCCAGAGGCAATCCAACAGTGGAGGTTGAGGTAGAACTAGCTGATGGTACCACCGGTCGGGCGGCGATTCCCTCTGGAGCCAGCACCGGCAAGCACGAGGCAGTAGAGCTTCGAGACGGAGATAAGTCCAGATATGATGGTAAGGGTGTCCTCAAGGCAGTAGCCAACGTCAATCAGGAAATCGCCACCGCTATCGTCGGGATGCCAGCTACCGACCAGACAGCCATTGATAAAAACCTGATAGAGCTTGATGGCACACCCGACAAATCACGCCTGGGAGCTAATGCCGTTCTAGGAGCGTCACTGGCCGTAGCCCATGCAGCCGCTAACCTGGCTCGTACCTCCCTGTACCACCACCTGGGCAAGACCAGCAGATTCACCCTGCCGGTACCGATGATGAACATTCTCAATGGTGGCAAGCATGCCTCGGATTCAACAGACTTCCAGGAGTTCATGGTGGTGCCAGCCGGAGCCAGCAGCTTCCGTCAAGCCCTCCAGATGGGCACCGAGGTCTATCACTCCCTGAAACGGGTACTCAAGGACAGAGGTCTGAATACCAGTGTCGGCGATGAGGGTGGCTTTGCCCCTCCCCTACCATCAAACAAAGAGGCAATAGAGGCCGTTCTATCAGCCATTGAAAAAGCAGGCTACCAGCCGGGTAAGGATTGCTTTATCGCCCTGGACCCGGCAGCCAGTGAATTCTACAAAGACGGCAAATATGTTCTCACCAGAGAAGGCGTTTCCCTGAACAGCAAGGAAATGGTAGACTATTATGTCAATTGGGTATCGGACTACCCCATCATCAGTATTGAGGATGGGATGGCAGAAGATGACTGGGACGGCTGGCAACTGCTGACCGAAAAACTGGGGGCTAAAATCCTGCTGGTCGGTGATGACCTCTATGCTACCAACGTTGACCGCCTGGGCAAAGGCATTGAGCTAAAAGCGTCTAACGCCATTCTCATCAAGCTCAACCAAATCGGCACGCTTACCGAGACTATTGCCGCCGTCAGGATGGCACAGCAGGCAGGCTGGGCCGCAGTAATCAGTCACCGCTCCGGCGAGACAGAAGATACTACCATCGCTGACCTGGCTGTAGGTCTCAATACCGGCCTGATTAAAGCCGGCGCCCCGTGCCGCTCAGAGCGCACCGCCAAGTATAACCGCCTCCTCAGAATAGAAGAGGAACTGGGGCAGGAGGCTAACTTTCCCGGAACAGGAGCATTCTACAACTTGAAAGGATAAAAGAAGCATGACCGAAATTATACCCGGTATCTACCAGCTAAAAGTACCAATCCCCAATAACCCCCTGGAAAATACCAACGTCTACCTGGTGCGGGGAGATGATGGGTATCTTCTCATTGACGCCGGCTGGAACAGTCAACCGGCGCTTCAGTCTCTCAGTAATCAACTGGCTGAAATTGGTGTGGACTTCAAAGACATCTCTCAAATAGTAGTTACCCACGCCCACTTCGACCATTACGGCCTGGTCGGCAGGTTAAAAGAGCTTTCCCGGGCTACAGTTGCCCTCCACTACTTGGATAAAGACCTGCTTGGCACCAGATACGCAGTCACCGATGAGTACCTTCGCCAGACTGAACAGTGGTTTCATATCAACGGGGTACCTGCCAGTGAATTATCCATGCCCCGGTCCGCATTTGCCGGAATGACACCCCCCGGTACCCCTACTCCACCCGATATTGTCCTCCGAGGCGGGGAAACAATCTCCGCCGGGAGCTTCGACCTCCAGGTGGTGTGGACCCCGGGTCAC
>SDBU01002244.1_pt1 | contig 26053 bp, 17 predicted proteins | sample 2277071 | NCBI WGS metagenome assembly SDBU01 (sample SAMN10397929, study PRJNA504765) | marine sediment metagenome | isolation source: marine sediment core GS08_GC12, 126 cmbsf | place: Arctic Ocean: Gakkel Ridge, Loki's castle | collected 2008
TGCATCTCATACTTTTCCCCTGCTACGGAGGGGCGTCCTCGCCCCGATTTTATGGCCAGACTGCCCTTCGGCGGGGCGGGGACGCCCCTTGGTAGCGGTAACTCTTTACGTCGGCATCAGAGTGCCTATCATCGGAGGAAGAAAGATGAAGCCCAGTCCTGTTACGAACAGCAAAAGGGACAGGTAGAAAGAAATCTTAAGAATGTGCCCCCCGTCGGCGGACATGATGGCGAAGGCATTGATTATAGTAAACAGGAGTACCATACTTATCGTCATTATATGGAGCAATTGAATCTCAGCGCTGCCGAAGCTGAGCAGAGGGATGGACATGGCCATTGTTGCCATTGCCCCTGTCCCTTCTTGTCCAGCCGGCATAGCGGTCGCTAGCAGGGCCATGAATCTATCAATGACATCCATGATAATAATCATAAGCCCCCCAACAACAGCGTGCATTACTACGGTGAGCCAGGTGAAGACGCTGGTAGTAACCTTCCGCTTAGCTCGCAGCATAATGGTCTTCTCGGCGAAAAAGGAACAGAGGAGCCCAACCCTGCTCGGATCCGCTCCCAGATTTACCGCGTCCCTGAAAATGCCTACGGTCTCATATGACAGTTTGCTGCCCATTTCTAATCTGAATTTCCGCCAGCAGAGCCCAGTGAAAACACCGGCATTTAATCTATGGCGCAGCCTCTCTGCATCCGGTCTTAAGGCCGGAAATGGGCTGAGATCAATCCTGTTCAGGGCCTCCGTGGTAGTTGTACTTGTTGTTGAGGCCATTGATCCTAAAGAGCGAAGGAAGGGGCCGATCTCACTATCTTTGTTGTTTATGCGCGCGTCCCCCATATTGCTCACTATCCCCAGAGGGAGCAAAATGAGGGATGCCACGATCAAGATCCATCCCAGTTCTACTTTCAACAGCGCCAGGAGGGCACAGACGACTAATGCTATTGGAGGAAGTATCTTGACGAGCTGACGAGCGAGGCGCTGGTACCTGGGACCTTCTTCCTTCGAAAAGAGGCCCCTGATCTCCTTGGGCGCCGCTCGGGATAAGATCCAGGCCCCCAGAACGGACGTAAGAACGGCTATGAGCATCAACCCCGCCATCAGGCCGGTCCCCATCTTGTAGATCATGGTTGAAACCAGGTTGATGATCACGATCAACGAGGCCGAGATGGTAATGGAGGCGTAAGCATCGGTCCACTTCGTCAGGGATGATAAATCGCGCTCGTACTCGTTCTCGTAAACCCCTCCCTGCACCGTGGCTTCCTGGGCCAGGAAAACGTCCTCTGGCTCCCCTGAGGTGAGGGCGTCGGAAAGGCGAAGCAAAAGGCTCCTCAGCTTCTCTGAGTGTATAGGTTCGCCAATTACGCGGCAGGCCTGGGCGTAGTTGTAACGCAAATTTTCGTGTAGCATCTGGATATCTTCGAAGTATTGGGCGGGGGCAGGAGGCAACTTAGCGGAGAGCTCGAAAAGCTTGTACCTCGTGATCCCGCCTGCCGCTATGGCCGACATGTACGTGAGCTGGTAGAAGAGATCGTAGCCCGAAATCTCTGCGGCAAAGAACTTGGATCTCTTAAGGGCCTCAAAGGAGATTTTGTCTGTGCGCTTCTGAAAGAACTTTAAAAAACTCATAGAAATCTCTGACTCCTTTATCTTTGTGAAGTCTCTCAAAAATCCTCGCTCGCCTCTTAAGTTCCGTATAAATCGCTTTCTTCTTGTTTTGAGGGAGACCTCGCTTCACGGCTATCTTTTCCTCCATAAGGTAGCTGTTCATGTTCCCAGGGAATTCAAAAATATCCCTGGCCGGGTTCCAGCGGAAGACCTCGATGAAGGAGTAAGCCTGATCAACTGGATCGTACCCCACGATCTCATTGACGCTGAGTATCCGCCGCATCAAGTTCCCATCGGGCCCCCTCACGGAAGCCTGAATAACCACCACGTCGAGGTTATCCACGTAAGCCTTTGGTATGTTAATGGGATCTCCGGTAATGCGCTGGATCAGCTTCTCCACAGAGGCAGCGTGGAAGGTGGACATCACCCCGTGCCCTGTTTGCATGGCCTGGAAGGCGATGCGCCCCTCTATTCCTCTGATCTCTCCAATTATTATCCTGTTCGGACGCTGCCTCAAAGCTGCTCTGAGGAGATCGAACATGTCCACCGTGCCGGCTGAGTCCTCTCGAACCCCTCCCCTGGTCACCTCCCGAATCCAGTTCGGATGGGGGCACTGTAGCTCCGGGGTGTCCTCTATGCTCACTATCTTGTGGCCAGGGAGAATAAAGGCGGTGATGGCGTTCATGGTGGTCGTTTTGCCACACGCCGTTCCACCACAGAAGAAGACGTTCATGTCCTCCTCGATAACCATGGAGAGATATGCTGCCATCGTATAGTCCATAGTTCCCCAGTCGATGAGCTGCATCACGCTAGGGGGGATACCTTCGAACTTGCGGATGGTAAAGTTGCTCCCCCGCCTGCTGATATCGGTCCCATAAACGATATTTATACGAGAACCATCGGGAAGTGTAGCGTCCACGATCGGGCTGCGGGCCGTGACGGGTTTCTTGATCCGCTCGCCCAGCCAGATCACGAATTCGTCCAGATCATCGGGGGTGGAGAAGACGAGGGAGCCCTGGAGGCTCTCAAAGATCTTGTGTTCTAGAAAGACAGGCCCCACCCCACTGCAGCTTATGTCCTCGATGTAGGGGTCTAGAAGCATCGGCTCCAGGACGCCGAGGCCAATCTTATCTCGCACGACGCGGTACTTGATCGCCTCCAGTTGGTGCGGCGTCACCCGAATTCTACCATCACCATTGCCCCCTCTTCTCCCTCTTCTCCCTCTTCTCCCTTCGGTGATGCTTTCATCTTTTTCGGTGGTGCAGATCTGGTCCAGGCAGGCCACAATTGCCTGCTCTTTTTCCTCGTCCATTTCCGCCTTGCCGATATCCTCGGCCACGTCTGCGAGCTTTACCTCCACCTTCTCCATGATCTCCTCCAACTCCAGGATCACGTCAGGCTCCACCGAGATATACAAATCCCTGGCGCTTTTTAGAGCGGGGTAAACGTGGACGAAGAGGTCACCTTCAATAGGGTAGATAAGGTTGCGCGTCTCCAGTCGACTCAGTCTTCTCGAGAGTGTCGGATAATAATCGGGAATGCCTATCTCCCCCATCGGAACACAATGCAGATAATCGTAGAGAAAATCATTCTCTACGCAGGCCCCCCGTAAAGGCGCGGGGAGGACCAGGTTGAGGCTGCACTCAGGACCATGATCGCACTTGACCTCGTGTTTCTCGAAGGGCAAATCCGTCCGTGCCATGAAAACCTACCCCCTGACCTTGGTTATGGGAATGATCCTCATCCCCCATCCCGGCTCCACCTCGAAGCTGACTATATTGCCCGTCTTTTTATCTGCTCCCCGGATCTTGGTTACTTCCAGAGTCTTGACCAGCTTCTGCCCTATCTCCTCAGTACGAAGCCTGAGGTGGGCATCACATATAGACCGGATGCGGATGGTGAGATCCTCGCTCAGGCCGTGGGAGTGAAGGACGACGAGGATGGTTCTGCCATCCGCACAGAGCCTTTTGCACCCCTCGAAATAGCTGAGGATGTCCCTGAGGGAGGAACGGCCGACGGCTGTGGTGAGGGAATCCACGAATATCATATCGCGATCCGACTCGTTTCTAAAGGCCTCGAGCAAGGCGACGGGAGCCTCGTCGGCCAAATGCCCGACCTCTATGGGGTACACCCTGAGCTTGCCTAAAAGGAGGTAGTGCACGATATCTAAGCTTAGGCTCTGCATCTGGGTGATCAAGCTTCTCACCGTGTTCTCACTGGTAAAGAGGGCTAGTTTGTATCCTTCTTGCAGGGATCCGTGCATCATCTGCTGGGTAAGCACGGACTTGCCCGCGCCCGAATGGCCCTCAATCAGGGTCAAGGAGCCCAGAGGCACCCCTCCTCCCATTTTGTTGTCAATCTCGTAGCTTCCCGTCGAGACCACTGGTATCGTCCCGTCTACGTCGAGCTTGCTGACCAATGCCGACTTGCTATCCCATGTCGTCATGAAAACCTACCCCCTGACCTTGGTTATGGGTATGATCCTCATCCCCCATCCCGGCTCCACCTCGAAGCTGACTATATTGCCCGTGCTTTTATCTGCTCCCCGTATCTTGGTCACTTCCAGAGTCTTGACCAACCTCTGCCCCACCTCCTCGGTGCGAAGCCGGAGGTGGGCATCACATATAGACCGGATGCGGATAGTGAGTTCCTGGCTCAGGCCGTGGGAGTGAAGGACGACGAGGAGGGTTTTGCCATCCGCACAGAGCCTTTTACACCCCTCGAAATAGCTGAGGATGTCCCTGAGGGAGCAACCGCCGACGGCTGAGGTGAGGGAATCCACAAATATCATATCGCGATCCGACTCATTTCTAAGGGCCTCGAGCAAGGCGGTGGGAGCCCCGTCGCTCAAATGCCCGACCTCTATGGGGTACACCCTGAGCCTGCCTAAAAGAAGAAAGTGCACGATATCTAAGCTCAGGCTCTGCATCTGGGTGATCAAGCTTCTCACCGTGTTCTCACTGGTAAAGAGGGCTAGTTTGTATCCTTCCTGCAGGGATCCGTGCATCATCTGCTGGCTAAGCACGGACTTGCCTGCACCCGAAGAGCCCTCGATCAGGGTCAAGGAGCCCAAAGGGATCCCTCCTCCCATCTTGTCGTCAAGCTCAGCGCTCCCCGTCGAGATCACCCGCCCCGTCATCTCGTCTCTAGCGGTGTAGGGGCTGATCTTGGTAATCAATTCCAGGGCAGTAAAGGGCCTGACCAGGTAGTCGTCAACCTCTGCTTCGAGACCGATCGCCTGGTCGTCTAACATGTCCTCGGTCATGATCATGACTATGGGCAGGTCCTCTGTCGCCGCATCGGCTTTCAGGCGCCGGCAGACTTCGTTCGGCTCCATCCCTGACAGCCTGACGCCCACCATCACAAGCTGGGGCTGCTGCTTCCTGGCTTGCCTCAGTCCATCAATGCCATCCGTGGTCGCCACCACTTCGTACTCTGCCTTTTCGAGTATATCCCTGGTTTGCTCCAAGGATTCATGATCGCCCTCGACCAGCAATATCGTCTTCTTCTTCCTGGCCACCTGGATATCTCCTTATCTTTTCACTTGTTCGTGCATCGAGATAGCGCGACAAAAACTATCATTCCTCTCCTCGACCGATTTCAGGGCTATTCTATGGGAAGGCTATCGAACCAGAGCAGAGGTCTCACCCGATCCAATAACTCTTCCATCGTAACCGGCTTACTCAAGAACTCTATGGCTCCAGCCTCGAAACCCACGTTCCGTTCCTGGAGGCGAGCATCAAGGGTCTCGTCATCTATATCGGGCTCATCAAGTTGTCCCTTGACGGTGAGGAGGAGGATCGGTATGCCAGCGGTATCTGGGTCGCTTCGCAGACGACGGCAGACCTCGTACCCATCCATTCTGGGCATGATGATGTCCAGGATGATGAGATTGGGCTTTTTCTCCTGGGCCTTCCGTAGCCCCTCCAGGCCATCGAAGGCGGTGAGGACCTCGTAGCCTTCTTTCTCTAAAATGCGTTGGACAATCTTCACCATCCGCTCACGGTCATCAATGACAAGGATACGTGCTTTGGAACTCATCGCCAGCCTCCCTCGTGTTCATTAGCCCCCATCCAGAGCGCGGCGGACGACCCGCGCCAGGGTGTTCATGTCGAGGGGCTTATAGACAACTTCCAGGTTCCCCTCTTCTTTCAACTCCCGCAGATCCTCCGCCAGTGCGTAGCCGGTCATGGCCACTGCCTTCAGATGGGGATGCACCTTCCTCAGTTCCCGGATCAACTCCTTGCCCCCCATCTCCGGCATCACCATGTCCGTGAGCAGCAGGTCTACCCTCTCCGCCGACCGGTAGATTTCCAGTGCTTCCCGCCCGTCCTCGGCCGTCAGTACCCGGTAGCCCAGCAACTCGAGAATCTTCCGGCTCGACTCTCTGACCCTCTCCTCGTCCTCCACCACCAGGACGATCTCCCCCTTCCCCTCTGGAGGAGCCAGAACCGTCTCCTCCTGCGGAGCCTCCTCTGCCTCCCGCGCCTCCTGAGCCGGCAGGTAGATACGGAACGTCGTCCCTTGCCCCACCTCCGTCTCCACCCCGATGTGCCCCCGGTGCTGCTTCACGATCCCGTACACCTGGGCCAGCCCCAACCCCGTCCCCTGCCCCTTGGGCTTCGCCGTGAAGAAGGGCTCGAAGAGATGGGCCATTACCTCGGGCGGTATGCCTGTCCCCGTGTCCGAAACGGCCTGGCACACCCACTCTCCCGGGGGCATCCCCGCCACCGGGGACTCCTCGCCCGCCCTCACCTGCACCCTGGACAGGGCGATACGCAGTTCTCCCCCCTCCGGCATCGCGTCCCGTGCGTTGGTCGCCAGGTTGATCAATACCTGATGGAGCCGGCTGGGGTCGGCGTTCACCATGTACCCATCGGCGCCCATCTCCAGCCGCAGGAGGATGGTCTCCGGCAGTATGCGCTGCAAGAAATCCACGCTCTCCTGGGTGAGCGCTCTCATATTCACGAGGCGGGTCTCGATGGGAGAGCGGCGGCTGAAGTCCAGGATCTGCTGCACCAGTTGAGCGGCCTCCCGTGCCTCGTCGAGGATGCTCTCCAGGTCCGGTGCCAGGTCTGGATGCAGGTCAGGCTCTTTCAGGAGCACCCCGGCATAGAGTACGATGGTCATCAGGACGTTGTTGAAGTCGTGGGCGATACCCCCGGCCAGTCGCCCGAGGGCCGCCATCTGGTCCTGCTGCTGCATCTGCTCCTCGAGACGCTTCCGCTCGGTGAGGTCATGGATGATGCCCTGATAACCCAGAATGTTTCCGTCATTGGCCCGCCGCACGGTCGAGGCGAGCCGGCAGTCCAACTTCGTCCCGTCCTTCTTGCGTAACCTCACCTCATAGTCTCTAACAAATCCCTTTTGCTCTATCTCCTGCTGAAACCTGGACCGGTCAGCGAGATCAACGAACAGTTGCCGGGTGTTTAGCTCTGCCAACTCTTCTCTGGTATAGCCAAAGAGGTCTAACCCGGACTGGTTGAGGTCAACGAACTTGCCCTCTCGGCTAGTGATATAGATCGCGTCTGTGGATCGCTCGAAAAGGGCGCGGTATCTCTCCTCGCTCTCCCGCAGCGCGCCCTCCGCCCGCCTGCGCTCGGCGATCTCGGCCCGCAGTGCTTCGTTGGCTTGTGCCAGCTCCGCGGTCCGTTCCTGAACCCGCATTTCCAACTCGTCGTGCGCTCTGCGCAGCGCATCCGCCGCCTGTTTTCGCTCGGTGATGTCTCGCACAGTGACCACCGTGGAACCGAGTGGAATTCCCTTCCCCCAATCCTTCCACGGTCGCACCTGTATGAGAACGTGGCGTTTCAAGACCTCATCATAGGCTTCGCGTTGGGCGGGCTGACCTCTCATCGCCTCCTCCCACGCCTGTTTCCAGAAGAAGTGGAGATAGCAGGAAGAATCCGCGCAGCCGGGGTGGAGAAGCTCGTGAAATTCCCGACCCTTCACATCCACAACCCGCCCCAGGTTCCAGGTCTCCACCGTCCGGCTGGCCCGCATGACGCGCCCTTGATCGTCTACCAGGCAGATCAGCTCGGGGAGTGAATCGACCGTGAACTCCCACTCCTGCTTGGCTCGCTCAATCTTCCCCAGGAGTTCTCTGATCGCCTCCTGCGCTCGCTTGTGCTCCCGGCGCGCTTCCGCATCCCGCAACTCCCGCTCAATGGCGGGGATGAGCCAGGCCAGGTTGTCTTTCACCACGTAGTCGTGCGCGCCGGCTTTCATCGCCTCCACTGCGGCCTCTTCACCGCTCTCGTCCGACAGGATGATGAATGGCAGGTCGAGCTTGCTTTTCTTCAACAGGGTCAGCGCGGCGAGCCCGCTGAAGTGCGGCATGGAGTAGTCGGAGATGACGATGTCCCACACCCGCTGATCGAGGGCGGCCTTCATGGCGGCGGCTGTTTCGACTCGTTCAAACGTCGGGTCGTAACCGCCGCGCCGCAGTGCTCGCACCAGCGAGTGGGTGTCGTCCTCCGAGTTCTCAACGATCAATACGCGCAGGGGTATGTTCATCTCATAGTCCGAAGGCTGCTGGTCGTGTGGTAGTAGTTTGGAAAGTTAGTTCTGCTGGCATGTCTGTTCCCAATCATTAGACCTCGGAGGTTTCCGTCAGTACCTCTGCTGGCAAAGTTGCCTTGATTATCTGGTTGGTTTGCTGGCGAAATCGCATCTGAAAACCTCCGAGGTCTGGATCGTTCACTTCCGGCCTCGCTGTCCGCCGCCGAGGGGATCGAACCCTCGGTTTCTGGCAGAGCTTGTCAGACCCCCTTTTCCAGCCCAGCGGACAGCGAGGCCCGAAATTTTTAACTTTCGTCTTCTCGAACCTTGCTTCTGTCGTCATGGTTGTCTCCTTTCTTGCACCGTCAGCCGAACCTCACTCGGCTCTCAGTAAAGTCAGATTAGATTTATCGTGTAAAGTCCTTCGAGGTACTGATGCCATTTGGGGTGGCTATGATCGCCCGGCCTGCGGGTGTTATTTCTTCTGTCGGTATGATGGTTATCTGCACTTGTTCATCAGGGTTGAGTATCCCCGGCTCGAAATCCCCGGATATTACCCCCTTTGACCACCAACATCCTGTCCCTGAGGCGTATTGACACCATTCTACGTGCTCCTCGCTATCGGCGCCATTGTATTGAAGGATAACATCCCACTGGTCAAAATCGGCCAGCTTGGTGTCTCCTTCGTTCCTGAGCGTCACTTCAACTGTAAAGCCCAGGTCCTTGGTCTCTGCCCCGACTGCCGAGATCTGGGTTCTGGCCCTATCTCCCAATCGCTCCTCCATCTCCCGCCAGGATTCCAGGATGGTGTCCTGCGCAGAGAGGTAGACCTGGGTCATGGTGAGTACGCCGAACAACACAACGGTCAGGATAATGAGCGTGGCAATTGATGTTTCCATTGTTCACTCGCTGAAGTAATACTCGTCGGAGATACCATTTGGAATGCTCACTTTCACGAAATATCTCCCCGATAAGGAGGACCCATAATGGATGGTGATCTTCAAAGTCGCCGTGGGCTTCCACTCATCATCGTTTTCGACTTCGTACGTCCAATGAGGGTCGCCTGATCCATGAGGGATACGAGCGAAATTACCCTCCGGGCCGAAGAAAACATCGCATCTCTCGACCGCTGCGATACGCAAGGAGCCGACATTCTTGACCCACACCAGCGCATCGTTGCCGTCTCCGGCAGCGTGAATGATCTCGATCTGGCTCTTGAGGCGATCGTCCACTCTGATCGTCATGCTGGTCATGGCGTCGCTGCTTCTGATGACCGCGGGGTAGAGGGAGTTGAAGACCAATATCGCGCACACCACACTGGCTATGATCATGAAGACCGTAGTCATTGCCTTATCCAAGGTTATTCCTCCTCGATGAGTGAGAGAGCCATTGCTATATCAGCTTTCTTCATGTCTAATATCTTATTCAATTTCAGGACGACGTCTAGCATCTCCGTCATCCTCACTTTCTCCGGAGGGTTTCCATCATCGCTAAGCGAGATGAGCCCAATGAGGATATCCTTAACGTCTGGGGCGAGGTGTCTCTCCGTGGCGTATCCCCCTATCAGTCTGCTTGTACGTTCCCCCCCTATCTTCTCTACACTATCGCTCAACCACTCTGCCAACTCCATGATGGTGTCCGGGTCTGTTTCTTCCTCGGGTTGGGAGGGCTCTTCCTCTTCTTCTTCAGGAGAGACGGGAGTTTCTTTTGGCGCCGCCTTTGCCCTTATCTCCTCGAGGGAGACCTTCTTGGTCTTGGCACGGGTGGGCGTTTCCTCCTCTATCATCTCCCTCTTTCTCTGCTCAGCGCGGATAGATTCCATGGATTGTTTGACGCTATCCGGAGGGGCAGAATCCTCCGCTCTGAGGACGGGGTAATAGTGGCTTAAAATCTGCTCCTGAATATCCAGCAGCGTGCTCTGTATCTCGTTCTTCAGAATCTTGATTTCGCCTTCGAGTATTTTCAGTCTCTCTTCCAATTCCATAGAAAGCCCTCCCTCTCTTGCAAAAAACTACCCCGCCGGCACGGCCAGGTGAGGCGGGGTAGCTGTCTGAGCTCGATGAGAGCTACAAGACCAGGTATAGAACTTGTGGCTGGGGCCGTGCCTTATTTATCTTGCTTGGCCTGAGGCTCAAGGCCTCAAGTGATGCTTTAATTTAAGATGATAAAGCGAGCGGTTCGACCGAACTTCACAGCCCAGCCGAACCGCTCAGTCGGGACTGGAGGAGCTCAACTCCCCCATTTCAGTGGCCTTGATCCACCGCGCCCCTCTAGTGGAGGTCTACTATCTTGTCAATGTAAGCTGGCGTTGTCCTCTTAATGACGAGGACGCCGCCCGTCTCGGGCTTGACCTCGATGTAGAATATCGTGTTGATAGTGAGACTAGTCGTGACGCCGCCGCTGACCGACACGGGGACGGTTATCTCGAATATCTCCCCTGCTTCCAGGAGGTCATCGAGATCGTCGTTCCCCTGGGCTTCCTTCGTCCAAGCCAGGTCCGCATAGATGTTGTTCTTGTCACGGTAGCCAATCACCACCTTATGTTTGCTACCGCTGCCAGGGACCCCACTAGTAACATTAGTGGGCTCGGTAAAGTCTACGGGCTGCCCACCTGCCACGTTGGCCACACTGAAGATCACGTAGGAGATTCTTCCATCAAGGGCGGTGGCGTTGGTAACGCCAAGCGCTATGACGCTGCCCATGACTTCCATTGATCCTGAGACCTCGGCCAGGCCAGCGTAGACTGCCTCCTTGCCCCTATCGGCCGAAAACACACCTGCGGAGAGTACGGTGAAGGCGAAGACAGCGGCTACCACGACGAACGCAATCAGGATAATGGCTGTCTCTAACCCAGTGATGCCCCCTTCACCTCTTAAAAACTTCTTCAGTTTGCTGATCATTTGTTTACCTCCTTTTTTTATTTTTGTTTTTTGGTTTGATCAGTCTTTTGTTTCGATCTACACTACCAATCCGCGCGTACAAGTTTTTTTCTTCAGCGGCCTTGGACCCACCGGGCCCCTCTAGTGGAGATCATTTACATTGTCGATGTTAGCTGGCGTTGTCCTCTCAATGACGATGACGCCGCCCGTCTCGGGCTTGAGCTCGATAACGAATGACTCGTTGGTACTTAGGCCAGCATCGGCGCCGGTTTTCTTCAAGGGGACGGTTATCTCGAATATCTCCCCTGATTCCAGGAGGACATCGCCATCGTCGTTCCCCAGAGCTCTAAACGACCAGGCCAGATCCGTAAAGCGATTGGTCTTGTCACGGTAGTCAATCACCACCTTGTGCTTGCTTTCGGGGCTGGCGACCCCAGAATCAGCAGCACTAGTGACCCTGGTAAAGTCTATGGGCTCCCCACCTGCCACGTTGGCCAGACTGAAAATCACAGATGTGATAGTGTTAGCGGTCGCATTGCCCATGGCTATGACGCTGCCCATGACCTCCATTGATCCCGAGACCTCGGCCAGGCCAGCGTAGACTGCCTCCTTGCCCCTATCGGCCGAAAACACACCTGCGGATAGTACGGTGAAAGCGAAGACAGCGGCTACCACGACGAACGCGATCAGGATGATGGCTGTCTCCAACCCAGTGATGCCCCCTTCACCTCTTAGGAACTTCTTCAGTTTGCTGATCATTTGTTTACCTCCTTTTTTTATTTTTGTTTTTTGGTTTGATCAGTCTTTTGTTTCGATCTACCCTTGAGCGTACAGTTTTGTCTTTTGTTTCTTCCTCCTTTCTATAACTAAAAGCCTGCGGCTTCCGCCGAACCAGCGAAGCCCCAGGCTTTTCACGATCGCCTCACGTAGGCGATGGTTATTCGGCCCGCTTCGGTAGCTCGGCAATCATAGCTCAAATCTGAGCTTTGGACCCGTAGCTTTGCGTCCCCACTTTTCAGGGGATTTGCCTTTTCGGCGGGTTTGGTTCACGATCTTCGATCTTTAAGCGTCCTAATTATACCAAACTTTTGTGAATCTATGGGTGAAAGTAGCGTGAATTTTTGATAAAGAAAGCGTGAATTCCTTCTTGATTCTAACGTTTTCCGCTGTGTGAGAGATGACCACGGATAGAAGAAATACACGATAACCGGGCCCTTGCGAGTTGAGAGGGCACGTTTCGTCTCAACCGCCTGCTTACCATCGTGTATTTCTGTCATCCGAGGTTCTCTGCATTTCGTCTACGGTTGCCTCTCTTCCCCAATTATGATATAATCTCAGTGGAGGGGAACATGAAGATGCATTCAACCAAACTAAGCGCGTTCTGTGACAGGGTCATCGAGGTCGGCTGGCTGGTGGCGGTGATTGTCGCCCCGCTTTTCTTCAGCCTCTACTCCGACCGCAGCTTCCAGCCAGCTAAGCTCACCGTCCTGCGCCCCGTTGCGCTGGTGATGGCCGCCGTCTGGATGGTGAAGCTCATCGAAGAGCGGGCCAGCGGCAACGGTGGCCTGGGCTTCACCTGGCGCACACCACTGGTGCTCCCCACTCTGTTCACGGTGGCGGTCTATCTGATCAGCACTGCTCTATCGGTCACACCCTGGATCAGCCTGGTCGGCTCCTACGAGCGGCTGCAGGGGACCTTCACCACCTTTTCCTACGTCGTCGTCTTCCTGATGATCCTGCAAGGGCTGCGCACCCGCGCCCAACTGGATCGGCTGGTCGCCGTCATCATTGTCAACAGCCTGCCCATCGCCCTCTACGGCATCATCCAGCGCCACGGCCTCGACCCACTGCCCTGGAGCAGCGATCTGACGGGGCGCGTGGCGGCCAGTATGGGCAACCCCATCTTCCTCTCCGCCTATCTCGTTATGATCTTTCCCCTCACCCTCGGCCGCGTGGTGGAGGGCTTTAGAGCCGTCCTGACCAGGGAGCAGGTCAACAGGGCCAACATCCTGCGCGCGGTGGGCTACGTGTTCATCGCCGCCGTGCAACTGCTGGCCATCTGGTACGCTCAAAGCCGCGGCCCCCTGCTCGCGCTTCTCGTCGGCCTCTTTTTCTTCTTCCTGCTGCTGGCCCTGGCGTGGCGGAGCAAATGGGGGGCGATTTCGGTCATCACGATCATCACCCTAATTGCCCTCCTGGTGGGCTTTATCGTCCTCGTCAGCGTCCCGGGCGGACCGCTGCAATCCCTTCAGAGTGCGACCGGGCTGGGGCGGCTGGGGCAGATATTCTCCTTCGCGCGTATTCTTTACTGGCAAGGCATGGTGGATCTGATCCTGCCCCACGAGCCTCTCCAGTACCCCGATGGCCACAGCGACCCCTTCAATCCCATCCGGCCGCTGGTGGGCTATGGGCCCGAATCCATCCGTGTGGCCTACAACCGCTTCCATCCCCCTCTGCACTGGCGCTACGAACCGGGCTTAGTGGATCGTGCTCACAACGAAACCTTCGACGTGCTCGCCACCACTGGACTGTTAGGCCTGATCGCTTACCTGTTCCTGTTCTTGAGCATCTTCTACTACGGGCTCAAATGGCTGGGGTTGCTGGAGACGAAAAGACAGCGAATGCAATTGCTGGGCCTGGTACTCGTATTTTCCCTCGCCGGCATCGCCTTCTCCTGGTGGCAGGTGGGTCTTCACTTCTTCGGCGTGGCTCTCAGCATAGGCATCGTCGCCGGGCTGGCCATCTACCTCACCACCGCCGCCCTCGTCTTCGCCATACGGATGCTTACTTCATCTGAAGAATCAAAAGAATCAGAGGAGGAATCAGAGGAAAAATCCACGCTGCCGCCCCTGCACGACCACCACTTTCTCCTCCTCTCCCTCCTGGTGGCTCTCGTGACCCACTTCGTCGAGATCAACTTCGGTATCGCCCTCGCTGCCACCCGCACCACCTTCTGGGCCTATGCCGGGCTTCTCGTAGTGGTGGGCCTGAACCTGGTTCGGGTACAGCCCGCTGCCCGGTCGGTGAAAAGGCGGCGCAGGACACGGCAGCAGAAAGGGGACGCTCAGTCGCCTCCTCCTTCTTCGCAGAGAACCCTCCCCGGCTGGCTGTGGCCCACGTTGGGCAGCGCGGTGGTGGGAGGGTTCATCCTGGGGACGCTGGCCTTCAGCTTCGTCTACAATCAAGAGGGGGTGAGCGACGCGAGGAACATCGCATGGCGCGCGCTCACCATCCTGCCCATGCAGGAAGGACGCACCTCGTATGGGATTTTGATCCTCGTGGTCCTGACCTGGTTGGTGGCGGGCATCATCTTTCTCTCCGAGATGGCCAAGCGCGAGGGGTTCAAAAGGCGAGCTTCCAACTGGCTGCGGATCAGCCTGCTGTACCTGGCCGTCTCGCTTGGTTTCGGCTTGATCTTTGCCCTCTTGCTGGCCGGGCGTCTGGCCGCGTTGCTGGACACGCTCTCCGTCCCGCAAGCCATGCCGCAAGCCATACAGGGCGCGCTGCTGTTCGCCGACCGTCTGGCATCTCAGATAACCCTCTACTATGGCTTTGTCGCCTTCGTGCTCCTGGCCGGCGGGCTGGCTTTCCTTCTGGCACCGATGAAGGAGCGCAGGCTGCCCAGGACACCGGTCACGGTCTGGGGAGCGGCGGCGCTCATTCCGCTGCTGGTGTTGGCCGGCTACATCTCCGCGCGGTACAACCTGGCGCCCATCCAGGCCGACGTCGTCTACGAACAGGCCGCCCTCTACGACAACGAGGAGGAGTGGGAGGTGATGATCGCTCACTATGAGCACGCGATCGAACTGGCCCCCCGCGAAGACTGGTACTATGTCTCGCTGGGTAGCAGCTACCAGGAAAAAGCGTCCAACATTGACGATCCCGCGGAACAGGAAAGGTTGCTCCAGATGGCCGAACAGAGTTTTATTCAAGCGCGGGAGATCAACTCCCTTGAGATCGCCCACAGCACCAACCTGGCTCACTTGTATCGCCAGTGGTATGATCTGGCGTCCGATCCGGCGCAGAAGGAGCGGTTGGGCCAGCAGGCCAACGCCAATTATGAGATTGCCACCACGTTGAGCCCTAACGATGCTGTCCTGTGGAACACAAAGGGGAATTTCCACTCGCAGCTCGGCCAGTGGGAGGAAGCCGCCGAAGCGTACGAGCACGTGGTGGGGATATTTCCCCTTTCCCACGAGATCTGGCACACCCTGGGCTCCGTCTACGCCCAGTTAGGCCGCCTGGAGGAGGCCGTCGCCGCCCTCCAGGAGTCGCTGGAACTGGCGCCAGAAGCAGAGAACGCCTGGAACGCCCACATGGTCCTGGCCGGTCTTCATAGCCAACTGGGACGGCCAGAGGATGCACTTCCCCAAGCCCAAATGGCCTGGCAACTCGCCCCTGAGGAGCAAAAGCCCGCTCTTCAAGACCTGATCGCACAATTGCAAGAAGCGACGGAGGAACCATAGCCGTGACCGCTTTGCCAAAAGTAAACTCAACTGTTCGGCAAGGTCTCCTGACCGCAGCCGACAAGCCGTTGGGCTCGGTCAGAGACCTCTCAACGGGGGCTCGGTCGGGAGACCTTCGCCCAACGGAGAACTTAGACCTTCGCCCAACGGGGAACTTAGTTCTGGCTTGTCCAGGTTGGGGAAAATCGGCCTTTTTGCTATGAGGGCCGTTTTATGTTATAATTGAGTTGTCTACAGACCGAAACGAGCGGGGGAAGGGATGTCTTCAGAAGATCGCCCTAGCGTTTCACTAACATCAGAGGAACTGCTCCAGCGGGGCATAGCAGCAGCGCGAGAGGAACGGCGCGGCGAGGCTCGCCGCTGTTTGCAGCAGGTTCTGGCCGTGGCCCCCCTTAGCGAAGAGGCCTGGCTCTGGCTGGCTAGAATCGCTACTAACCCGCGCTCTGCTTTGGCCTACTTCTCGCAGGTGCTAGACATCAATCCCCAAAACCAGCGGGCCAGGGACGGGTTCACCGCCGCTAGAGCTGAGTTGGCGGAAAAAGCTAAATCTCCTCCTGTTTCCTCAGCCACCGAGCGCGACTCCGCCTTTTCGTCGGCCCTCGCCAAGCTCTCTGCTTTCTTCAAGAGTAACCGCATTTTCTTCGGCTGGGTTGGGCTGGCTCTGCTGGCCTTATCTCTGGTAGCGAGCGGCTGGGCCACTGGCTTGGGCCAGGCAGCCTGGGACCAGTGGATAGCCACCCCCACCCCGACACCCACTGCCACACCGGTGCCCACACCTACGCCCACCAACGAGCAGTTGATGGCCCCCCTCCGGTCAAAATTGCACCCCGCCTGGGAGAACCAGGCCTGGAGTTACGCCATCGAGTTGTTGGATCGGATCAGAGGCATTGACCCCGCCGAGGCCGAGGCCGAGGAAAAACTCTTTGCCGCCCACTTCAACTTTGCCACCCAGCTCGTGAAAGACAGTCAATTGGAAGAGGCCGTCACCCACTTCGAACAGGTGCTTCTGCTTCGTCCTGAGTACTTCCCGGCCCAGGAGGCACGAGAGCTGGCTCTGACCTATATGCAGGGGTTGGAAAGCCACGGCCAGGGGAACTGGGCGGAGGCCATCGCCTATTTGGAGAAGGTATACCTGAGAGATTATAGCTACCAGGATGTAGGGTCTCTACTTTACGAGGCCCATTGGCGGCAAGGGGTGGTACTTCAAGAGGGCGGCCAACTGGCCGAAGCTCTCGCCGAATACCGACGGGCTTTGGACATCCGGCCTCATGGGATCGAGGCCAGGACCAGGCGAGCCGAATTGGCGGTGCTCCTGAAACGCATTGAGGTTGACGTCTCAGCGCAGCGGCTCACTGCCTGGGATGGCGATAAGCTGGTCTACAGCTTCGTCGCCTCCACGGGAAAGTCCGGAACTCCCACCCGGTACGGGAGATTCAGCATCATAAGCAAGCTTCCTGAGGCTTATGGCAGCGCGTGGGACATAAGGATGCCCTATTGGATGGGCATCTATTGGGCTGGCGGCAGTGAGAACGGCATTCACGGCCTGCCCATTCTCAGCAGCGGCCAGACCCTGTGGTCGGGATACCTGGGCCAGCGGGTATCCTACGGCTGTGTCGTCCTGGATACCTGGGCCGCCAGGCAACTGTACGATTGGGCCGCAGTCGGCACTGAAGTGATCATCCGCGAGTGATGTGACAAATTTGCAAAAGTGTGCTAAAATTATTGCAAACTGATTATTTATGAAGGGGAGGTTAGCTCAAATGGCACCTGAAACTGGTTCACCCGATTTTGTTGACGTCAACATCTTGCCAGAGCAACAACGGCCGCGCAAATTACCTCGAGGGGCGATAATATTATCGCTGATAGCGATTAGTTTGGCCGCCCTTATCTTGCCTCTCTACCTAGTCTCGGCCAGTATTCGCGGCAATATCGTTAGTTTAGAAGACGAGTATCAGTCTGTTCAAAATGACCTGGCGACGGTAAACACTCCAGCACCCGAGGTCCAAGAGCTTATGAACACCCTGGACCAGACCCAGAAGTCGGTCAGCGAGCTCGAGGAAGCACATTCCACCATCGCGGTTGACCGCGCCGATTGGTCGGCTGTAATGGCTGCCATCGGCAACTACGATCCGGATCAGCTTACTCTAAATACCCTCGCTCAGGCCGATACCCGAATCACCCTCAACGGGCGCGCCATTAACCGCTCCGTTGTAATTACCTACGCCGATGGTCTCAAAGCGTCCGATCTCTTCTCCAGCGTAGAGGTGCAGTCCATAACCAGCGTTGAGACCCCCCTTGTCCCAGCGACGAGCACCCCAGAGGTAACCCTTACGCCCAGTGTGACAATAACGCCTGGGGTGACAATAGCGCCCACGGAGACGATAACGCCTGGAGTGACGATAACGCCTACAGTGACTGTTATTCCTGTCGGCCCCGATGAGTATGAAATAGACGACTTTGAGGCCAAGGAAATCTTCCTGTACCCGCCGCAGCCGCAGTTACACAACTTCTATCCCGTCTACGACGTGGACAGAGTCAAGTTCCTGGCTAAGAACGGGCGCTACTATAAGATCTCCACCTCAGACCTGCGGCCCGGGGTGGACACTTACGTGGAGGTGAACGTAGGCGGAACCCGTTATACCAACGACGATTGCCACCCCGGCGACCTGAGTTCCTGCGTGGAGTTTCAAGTTGGGATTGGCTATGACGTGTACGCTACCGTCAGGATAAGCAACCGGGGGCGATATGGCCCGGAGATGTTGTACTTGCTCACCATAGAGGAGACTGCGCCGACGCCCACGCCGGTCCCGACGGAGACGCCGGTCCCGACCGAGACGCCGGTGCCACCCGATACGCCCATTCCAACCGACACGCCTATTCCAACTGAGACACCCATTCCAACCGAGACGCCCGTTCCAACCGAGACGCCCCTTCCAACCGCTACCCCCACGTCTACTCCAGACCTGCGCGACGTGTATGAACCCGACGATACTGACCCCAAACCTATCGCTGTAGAAGAGACGCAGACACACAATTTTTTCCCTGATAACGACGTTGATAAGGTAACGTTCGGGGTCAAAAAGGACCGCCTTTACGCCCTCACCACCTCCAATCTGGCCCTGGGTGTGGACACCAAGATCGTGGTCAAGATAAATGGTGAGATCTGCTCAACCTGCGTAAGCGATGACACCGGGCCGGGCTTTCTCGAGTCTGAAGTGCGCTTCATACCCACGGCCGATGGCACGGCAGAAGCGACTATCAGCGTAGGCTCAAGCGGCCAATATGGTGATGACAAGACCTACGATTTGACCCTCACCCTCCTTTCGACCGTGGTTGATGAATATGAGCCCGATGATCCCTTTGCCAAGCCTATCGCCGTAGAGGGCGTGCAGGAGCACAATTTCTACCCTGATGGCGATCAGGATCTGGTGAAGTTTCTGGCCAAGGCGCTGCGGCACTACGCCGTCTTTACCTCCAACCTGGCGGAGGGAGTAGACACGAAGCTCAAGGTCACGCTGGGTCCTCATGTATGGCAGAACGACGACCGCAGCCCCGGCACGGGCAACTTCGACTCGGAGGTCTGCTTCCAGGCCCCGATAGAAGACACAGCAGTGGTGCTCATCACTAATCTGCAGCAGTATGACATTGACAAGACCTACGAGATCGCTGTCAGCGAGGCACCGATACTGGCCGTCAGTCCCCTGGGCCTCTCCTTCGCGGCCGTGGAAGGTGGGGATAACCCTTCGCCGCAGGAGGTTAACACCTTCAACATCGGCGGAGGTGTACTGACCTGGATAGCTGAGGAATATGTTACCTGGCTCAGCGTCGCCCCCTCTTCGGGCGCCGCCCCCTCGACCCTGAGCGTGTCTGTGGACATCACCCTCCTGACGGCGGGCACTTACACAGGACAGATTTTCATTGACGGAACTTCTTCCCGGTGCTGCGCCGCGCCTTGTCAGCAAACAGTCACGGTGATTTTGCGGGTCATAGCCCCGACGCCTACGCCGGTGCCGCCGACGCCGGTGCCGACGGCGACGCCAGTGGTCTTCCTGCTAAGGCCTCCTGGCATGGCCTCGTTGGGGTCCGTTTCTTCTGTGGCTGCTCCCCCCTACCGTCTGCAGAACCCAGAGGCGGTGGAATTCGTGATCGTGCTGGAGTTGAAGACGGGGTCGCCATGATCTCTGGAGGGCGATGGGGTTGCGAAAGCGAGGGAAAACAATGAAAAACACTAAGGCGGGATCCAGGCTGGTGCTTGCTCTGGGGGCGGCGATTTTGGTCGGCGCGTCCCTGCTGCTTGTCCTGAGCTCAGCCGAAGGGCTGGCGCTGAACGCCGGTGGAAGGGTCCTCGCCGTTGGGCTACTGCCTCCATCGCCAGAGCCTGTCCGGCAGGTAGCGCCGACGCGGCCGCCGCCCCCCCTAGCCCCCCAAAGTTGGGGGGAGGGGGCAGGGCGCACAGGTTTCATACCGCCGCCGATGGACTTGTCTCATCTGAAGGGAGACAGAATGCCGGCGGGGGCTGGTGCTGCGGCTCTGCTGCCCAGCAAATGGGATTGGCGCGACCAGGGCGTGGTCACCTCGGTGAAGAATCAGGGCAATTGCGGCTCGTGTTATGCCTTCGCCGCCCTCGGCAACATCGAGTCCGAGATGCTGATTGACGGGGCCGGCAGCTATGACTTTTCGGAGAACAACGCCAAGGAGTGTTCCTGGCTAGATCCCAGTTGCGCTGGGGGAAACTACTACATGCTGGCCAACTTGTTCTCCCAAAAGGGCACGGTGCTGGAATCGTGCGACCCGTACGTGGACAACGACGTTAACTGCAATGACACCTGTCCTTACAGTAAGACGCTGCTGGATTGGAGGATCATCTCAGGCGACGCGGTGCCCGACACGGAAGTGCTTAAGAGCTACATTTATGCCACCGCCAGCCCGGTCTACGCATCAATTTACATCGGTGACGGTGATGCCTGGGAAACGGAGTTCGGGAGCTATGACGGTTCCTACACGCTCTACTATCCGGGAACAGAAGGGCCGAACCACGCTGTGCTGATCGTCGGCTGGGACGATAGCCTCACCCACGCGGGAGGCACGGGCGGCTGGATAGTGAAGAACAGTTGGGGCGCGGCCTGGGGAGACAGTGGCTACTTCACCATCGCCTACGGCTCGGCCAGCATCGGCAAGTACTCCTCGTTTATGCACGACTGGCAGGACTACGACTCCGACGGCGACATCATGTACTATGACGAGGGCGGCTGGACGGGCATGGTGAGCTACGGCAGCACGACCGGTTGGGGCCTGGGCAAGTTCTTCCCTGCCAGCAACACCTACGTCACGCGCGTGGAGTTTTGGACCACTGACACTACCACCGACGTTGACGTATATATCTACGACAGCTTCGATGGCGCGACGCTCAGCAATCTACGGTGGAGCAGCCACGACCACAGCTTTGACGAGGCTGGCTATCATGGAGTGGCGGTAGATCCGCCTCTGGCCGTGACCGAGGGAAACGGCGTCATCGCAGTAGCAAAGTTCACCAACGCCGATTCTCTGAATCCTATCGCCATTGACATGGAGGGACCTCACGAGACGCAGCGCACTTACACCAGCGCCGATGGCAACGCTTGGGAGGATGGGGCACCAGACAGCTTTGACGTAGCCATCCGCTTGCGTACTTCGGGGGTTGCCGTTTCACCCACACCAACGCACACGTCAACGCCCATACCAACGCAGACATCAACGTCCGCTGGCAAGGTATTTTTACCCATTATTTGGAAGGAACCTGCCCTTGTCCCCGGGGCTTGGGAGATAGGGGCGCTGGCCAGGAATCTGAACACAGGAGGCCCGATCAGGTGGGTGGGGATTGAGCTTCGGTACTTCCAGGACAATAGCTGGATGCGCTACGGTCAGTTGCAGACTGGGGCAAACGGCAGGGTGGAATGGAATCCGACGGAGGATTGGTGGTCAACCGGCTCTGACGGAACGGGTAAATGGGACCTGCAGCTCAGGGTGCTCAGCAATCCCTATGGGTGCGACTGCGTATCCGCCACCTCCGACTGCGGGGGCACGAATCAGTGGGGATACAGTTGGTACAATGATCGTCTGTATTTCCAGGATGTCAGCGTGGTGGGTCAGACTTACACCGGGAATTACTTCGACTTTCTCTGCCCCACCAGCACGCCTACCTCAACGAGTACCCCCACGCCTACGCCAACGGGCACGCCTACGCCAACGGGCACGCCTACGCCAATCCCTGGTGTTGATGAGTACGAGCCTGACGACACCGACGAGGATGCCAAACCCATCGTCATCGGCGAGATAGGGACCCAGCTACACACCTTCTGCCCAGACAACGATATAGACAAGGTCACCTTCGCAGCCAAGGCGGGATACTGGTACGATGTCTACACCTCCGACCTGAATTTGGATGTGGGTGTGGATACAGTCATAACTGTGACCGTGAATGGGGAAGTGGTTGGCTGGAACGACGACTTGTCAGAAACCGACAAGGCCTCCAAGGTCACCTTCGCGATTACGACCACTGGCACAGCGATTGTGACCATCGCCGACTATTTCGGTCAAGGGGGAGAAGATCACACCTACAAAATCACCGTTGATCAGCTTGTGGATATCTACGAGCCTGACGACACGCACGAGGACGCCAAACCCATCATCATCGGCGAGACGCAGTCGCACAACCTCTATCCTGAGGGCGACGTGGATAAGGTGACATTCGGGGTCAAAGCTGGGCGTCTGTACGCCCTTGGTACTTCTAATTTGCCTATGGGCTCAGATACCAAGATCGTCGTCGAGATTGATGGCGTAGTATGCGGAGAGACCGACTACTACCGTTGTGTGAGCGATGACATTGGGCCGGGCTTCCTTGAGTCGGAGGTTCGCTTCGTACCGGAGCTGGATGCCACCGCTGTGGCGACCATCACCAAGGGCATCAGCGGCTTGTACGGCCCCGACAAAACCTACGATCTGGATCTCGCCCTGCTCTCTGTGGACGTTGACAAATACGAGCCCGACGAGATCAGGCCCAAGTTCATCGCTTACGGGGAAATCCAGGAGCACAATTTCTACCCCGCCGAGGACGTTGACAAGGTCAAGTTCGTGGCCAAGGGAGGCCATCACTGGGCCGTGTACACCTTCGATCTGGCGGCTTTGGGGGTAGATACGTACATCAAGGTGGAAATGGATGGATACCCTCCATGGTACAACGATGATTGGCAGCCCGGCACGGGTATTTACGATTCAGCGGTTTGCTTCGAGGCCCCTTACTGGGGCGTAGCGACCGTGACTATCACCAACACGCAGCAGCTATATAGTCCGGATAACACATATAAAATCACCGTGTACGAACAGCCGATACTGGAAGTCAGTCCCACGACCCTCGACTTTGGTACGGTTATGGAGGGCGATCCCAGTCCCCCGCCCATGGAGGTGAACATCAACAACACTGGCACTGGCGATCTGACCTGGATAGTAGCCACCGACGAGAACGCTTCTTGGCTGGACATCAGCCCCTCCTCGGGCACCGCCCCCTCAACTATGGGCGTATCAGTGGATACTACTGGCCTGACAGCAGGTCTGTATACGGCGCCCATCACTATCACGTCACCATTGCCGTGCGTTGTGAATGCGCCCCAGGTGGTTAATGTAACCTTGGAGATCGTAGCCCCAACGCCTACACCCACGGCTACATCCACGCCTACATCAACACCAACGCCCACACCAACGCCCACACCGACGTCCACACCAACGAACACGCCTACGCCTACTCCAACGAGTACCTTCACACCAACCCCGACGCCAACCCTCTGCCCTGATGCGTACGAGCCGGACGATACTTGGGACCAGTCCAGGCCGATAGAACTCGGTACGCCTCAAGAGCACAATTTCCACATTGCAGGGGATGTGGATTACGTGAAGTTTGGTGTTAGTGCACCTATAACCTACACCATTTGGACAACAACAACACTCGGTTTTGATGTAGATACGACCCTCACCCTTTACGGTCCCGACGGCACTACAGTGTTGGATGAGAATGATCTTGCCCCAGACCCGGCTAATTGGCCATTTTCGAGGATCACTTACCACTTCACCACATCTGGGACCTATTTCGTCAAGGCAGCGCACTTCCTTTCCCAGGGCGGGTGCGGGCCGCTATATGACTACACCCTAGAGATACAGACTTTGTTGTCCTCCCCGATGCCAGAGCGTGTGGCTCACCTCGCCCCCCGCCTGCAAACGATGTACAAACGGACGGGCGTCTTTCTCCCGCTCTACTGGAAGGAATGGGACGGCCTCAGGCGTTTTCGCCCCTGAGGCAGCGGAATTCGCGATCGTCTTTGTAATTTGGAGGTAGGATTGCCATGGATAGTGTGAGAAACTTGCGAGACAGGATCCCAGTCGTAGACCGCCTTTCTTTGCTGGCTCTGGTTGTCATGATCGTGGTAGGGCTTGCCGATGTCCTTTTTGTCATGTCCTACATTGTTCCACGATTGCAAGAAAGGGGAGAGCTGCAATCTCAATTGGTCCTGGCTCAGGAAGAGCTGGACATAGCCCGAAGAGCCCAGGCGGCAAGCCCTGACGAGTTGCGGAAGCAAGTAGAGGCCGCCCAGGCTAAGCTGGACGATGTGGCCGGTGCCTTCCTCAGCGATTCCCAGGCGTCTGAAGCGTTGAACAGGATGTATCAGTACGCCAGCGAGAGCCAGGTGGAGATCACTGATCTGCAGACCCAACCCACTCCACAAGAGGAAGAGAAAGGCGCCTACGACGTCAGAGAGTTCCGGCTGCAAGTTGAAGGAGCCCTCCTCAATCTAGTGGACTTCATATCCCGCATTGAAGAGGCTGTGCTTGAGAGCTTCGTGATTTCCAACGTGAACATCACGGAGGGCGAAGAGCAAGACACTCTCAACATGAGTATCGCCCTCTATACTTCCCCCTATTCCGCTGGAGCGGTCGTGGGGCCGACGCCCGGCGTCACAGTGACACCAGAAAGCCTGGCGCAGATGGAGGAAATGCTGGGGACGGCCTGGGACTCAGGGGATTGGAAGTTGGTCATAGGTCTCATCGAGCAAATCCTGGCCATAGAGCCTGATTACGATGACATGCCCAATAAGCTGTACTCGGCCCACGTCAATTATGGCCGCCAGTTCCTGGATGAGGGCAATCTTGATGAGGCGACAACGCAGTTCAACAGTGCCCTGGAGATCAAACCCGACGGAGTGGAAGCCCTGGCGGGGCGAGACCAAGCAGCCACCTTGGTACTCACGCCAACGCCCGTCGCTGTCACTACTCCTACCGGTGCACCCCCGCGAACGCTGACTGTGGAAGAACAGTTGGAACAGCGCTTGCACGAGTCGTGGGCGGTAGCCAGCGATGACGACAAACGAGCGGAAGAGTGGGAAGAAGTCATAGGATTGATCGGGCAGATTCGGGTCATCAACCCTGCTCGCGATGACATGACCGAGAAGCTGTACGCGGCCCACGTCAACTACGGGCAACAGCTCGCCGCCGAGGGCAAGCTTGAGGAGGCGAAAGTGGAGTTCACCCGCGCCCTGGACGTCAAGCCCAACGGCGGAGAGGCCATGGCGGAATTGGAGGCGTTGGCGGGTGGTGCAACGCCTGTGCCGGCCGGTGAAACGCCCGTGCCGTCCGCAACTCCAACTTCACAGTTGCCGTACATCCATGTAGTGCGATCGGGAGAGAATCTGTACCGCATCTCCCTCAGGTACGGCGTTACTGTGCAATCCATCATGACTGCCAATGGGCTGACCAGTAATTACATCTATGTAGGACAGCAACTGCTCATTCCCATCCAATAGATTAACCTTCGGCGAACGAGAAGAAGGTAGGTTTAGTTAACATGAAGCTAAGTTTTCGCAAAAGCCAAGAAACGGTGACGGTTAACATCGAGGAGAGGAGCCTGCGGCTGCTCACGGTCAAGGGGGGCGAGGTTCAGAAATGGGGACAAGTGCCTCTGGAGCCCGGCCTGGTCGAGAACGGCCTGGTCCGTGACCCTGCGCGGGTGGGCCTGGCCCTCGAGGCCCTTTTCCGAGAACACAAAGCATCCAAAAAGGGGGTCATCACCAGCCTGACGGTGATAGGGTTGGGCTCGACTTCTCTCATCTTTGACTTACCAAAGATGAGGCCGGGGCTGTTGGCGAATGCTATCGCTCGCGAGGCAAGGCGAGTGATGCCTGTGCCTGTGGATGAGCTTTACCTCTCCTACCAGGTGATCGGTGAGAAAGGGGATATGCAGCAGGTCTACGTGTTGGGCGCGCCACGGGACCTCGTGGACGCCCACATCACCGCTTTCCAAATGGCCGAAATCCAGATCAAGGCCATGGACCTCAAGCCCCTGGCCCTCGTCAGGGCCATCAATCAGAAGAATGCAGTTATCGCTGACCTGGAGAATGAAAGCTTCCACGTAGTAATAGTGGGGGATGCTGTTCCTGATATCACGCGAAGCGCAGTCCTGCACAGAGAGGGCCTCGACCCGCAACAGAAAGCTCGTCGTCTGGTCGAAGAGGTAATTCGCACCATTGACTTCTACAACCACAGCCACCCCGACAAACTGCTTGAGCCCTCGGT
>SDBU01002245.1_pt1 | contig 26037 bp, 21 predicted proteins | sample 2277071 | NCBI WGS metagenome assembly SDBU01 (sample SAMN10397929, study PRJNA504765) | marine sediment metagenome | isolation source: marine sediment core GS08_GC12, 126 cmbsf | place: Arctic Ocean: Gakkel Ridge, Loki's castle | collected 2008
GTATAGATGATATATTTTATTTTTCCTTTAATTTTTTTGAAGATTTCCTTTCCAACATCAACTCTCGCTATTGTATCAATTAGTACAATACCCTCAGAGGTTTCTACCCACGCACAACCAGCTATTGGTAATCTAGCTGTATGAACATCTTTAATAGGTTCACTGAAAGTAGCCTGTGGGGCTCCCAAAATTCGTGTACCTTTTATTTCACTCATATTTAAAATTCCTTATTAAATTTTTATTTAATGAATTTATACCTTGATAAATAATTTGCTAAAGCTTTAAATATCCTTACAACCTAATGAATCTTAAAATTTACATAAAAATAAGATATAAACCTTTAGGTAATTATTATGGCGAGTAATGAAGATGAAAAAGTTAAATATGATTGGCAGAAATTAGTTAGAAAACACGCGAAAGTTTTGGCAGCATTTATCATCGGAGCAGTTATAGCAGGTATTGGTTGCTTTATAGTAATGGTATGGCACATCGAAGCATCACCTATTGGGGGCGGTGGCGATTGGACTATTGATCAGTGGTCACTAGCGAGCGTTATTAGTTTTGGGCTAATACTTTTAATGTGGGAAGTTCTCTTTGTAGGTGTTCCAGCTATAGTTTTTTTTGGAGTTTTTGGGTATATGTGGTGGACGAATTTATCAACTGAAACAAAAGAGGAGTTTAAAGCAGAGAATAAGAAGAAAAAGTGGCAATCATCTAACACCACCCGAGGGGGTGGCGGTTCTGGTTTCATGTTTATAGTGTTTTGTATAGTCGTTGCGATTAAGGGACAATGGGGTACATTATTTAACGTATTACCTTATAGTTGGTACGTTTATACATGGTTTGAAGGATTCGCTTGGGTTGGCATTATTATAGGCATTCCCATGTTAATTGGCGCCACTGTATGGTACCTTACTAAAAAATCGAAAGAATAATAAATTGTTTCCATTTTTTTTATTTTTATTTCGCGCTCAAAAATTGAGTAAAATTAGATATTTAATTTTGCCCATACATCAGCAACTGGGAGTCCTTGAAATGGTTTTTCACTAAAATTCTTTTTACATATCTCATATAACTTCTTGTTGTATGGTATCTTGATATTTAGAGAATCTGCTAATTTCAAAATATATCCATTTAAAGATTCAAGCTCGGATTGATTTCTCTGCCTTCTTAGCATATCCTGAGCCATACTATTTAACCAGGCATATTTTATACCTCTCTTAAAATTGCTTACAGCTGTTTCTTTATCAAGGTTTTTTCTTAGCTCTATAGTTTCCCAAGAGGGTAATCCTTTCAATTCAAACTCCTTATATCCTGCTGTTTTTATTACCTTTACGCCTTCAAGATATATTCCTACAAAGATCTGCCAAAGCAAAAAAATAGAATCATCGTCTTTTAAATCAGAGCTGATAATTGTATATACTGAGTTTGAAAGGTTAATTATTAATTTTGAATGAGCAGCTTCTTGAAAATCTCTTGTCATTCTTGATGGGATCCCAATATTGAGAATATTAACTATTTTTTCAACGATTTCTAGATTCTCGTTATTTGGGGTACCAAGGGTAAGGTGTCCTTTACCTCTAGTACCAAAGATCCCCGGTTGATCTCTCCAACCTGATTGCACAACAACGCAGTAAACAATTTTAGAAAAATATTTTGGTAATATATCCTGATTTTCAAACCCATTTTGTAATCCTACAATGATAGGTTTATCCCCTAATTTTTTTGAGATGTCTTGAGCAACTTCCTCTAAATCATAATTTTTGACAGTAATTACCACAACATCTATATCAATAAGCTCATTTAGATCCTCGATTATTTTAACCTTGATAGGGGCAGGGTTATTATTCTCTCTTTCATAGAGGATTAAGCCATTAGTTTTAAGTACTTTTGCATTTTCTCCCCTCGCTAAAAGATACACATTTTCATAGTCCTGCGATAACCACCCACCAAGAGTAGCCCCAATCCCCCCAATACCATAAATAATTACTCTTAAATCCCTCATATAATTCAAATCTCCATTATTATTACTCCTGCTGAAAAAATTGATAAAGTTAAAATTGTAAAATAATAGGGTAATTTAAATATTACGGCGTTTTGCTAATTTCTTTAATCACTCTGATTGATAGAATAACAAATCCTCATAAATTTTAATATCATTTATTAATTAAACTAAATGAAAAAAGTTTTCATTCAAAGGTTATGTGAAAAAAATAGTAATTACACAAATATACCTAATATATTTTTTCATGGTAATTTTAACAAGGAGTGATATGAAATGAAAAATGTTGTAGTAATTGGAGTCGGATTGATGGGTACAGGTATTGCTCAAGTTTCTTTAATGGCAGGATATAATGTTACCATGGTTGATCTTACTCAGGATATCCTAAATAAAGCCATGACGAATATAACAACGGGCTTAAATAAACTTGAGACTAAGGGAGTATTGAAAGCAGCAGATACTCTGTCACGTTTGAAGACAGATTTAGATCCCGCTTCTGTCGTAAAAGAAGCTGATTATATTGTAGAGGCTGTCGTTGAGGATATGGATGTTAAAAAGAAGATTTTCTCTATTTGTGATAAAAATGCCCCAGCACATGCAATCATTGCTTCGAATACGTCTACTATGTCAATAACAGAGATATCAGCTGCTACTAATAGGCAAGATAAATGTATTGGTATGCATTTTTTCAATCCTGCACCCTTAATGAGGTTAATAGAAGTTATTGCAGGTGAACAAACTTCTGAAGAATCAATAGAAATTGGTGTGAAAGTCAGTGAAAGTTTGCCATGTCTTAGGGGAGATAGATATATCGCAAAAGTCTTGAAAGATCGCCCAGGATTCATAGTCAATAGACTAAACTCTCCCGGTGGTATTTATATGAACTATCTACTTGATACATGCTTAGAAAAAGGAATCCCGTTTGAATCTTTAGACGCAGATTTTGGTAGTAGGGGACCTATGTCACCGTTAGTGCTGTCTGATTACACTGGTATTGATACCGGGTACCATGTACGAAATTATTATGCTGATACTTTACATGAGGATTTCAGACCTGGTAAAGTTGTAACAAAGATGTTTAATGAAGGAAACTTGGGTAGAAAAACTGGAAAAGGATTCTACGACTGGTCCAATGGTAGACCACAACCAGATTTCTCTAAAATAAAAAAAGCAGGTTTAGTAGAACCTGGAATAGGACTAGCTATCCGCCTGAATGAAGGTTGTAGAATACTAGAAGAAGGTATTGCATCTGGGTGGAAAGTAATTGATGATGCAAATATGGCAGGTATGAATACTCCCGGGCCGTTTGAGTATGGTATAAAAAATTGGCAAAATCTCGTTAAAGCACTCGAAAGCTTCGCTGAAAAGATTGGCAGTGAGTATCTAAAACCGTGTGATTTGTTTAAGAGTGGAAAATTTGTTGATATGAGGTAAATTTAATTTATCTTTTTCTATTTATTTTATAAAATTTTTATTTTTTTTTACCAAAATTAAGGTTTAAAACCATGCAAAAAGATTTACCATATATTACCAAATATACCATATATTAAAAGATATATTCTCATTACATCTATTGCGTCTTGGTAATTCATTTTGCTCTCATTTTTATCAAGGAATAAATTCTAAAGACACAGAACTCATAAATTCACAAAAATAGAAGATAATACTTATAGTAAATAAAAAAACTAATAATTCATTATTAAAAATTATGTCAGGTATTCAAGTGTTAAGAGGACAGAGAGTTAAATTTAGTAATCCTCTAAAAGATGTTCATACAGCAACTTTACCAATTGCAGGATGTGCGTGGATTGATACAAACGATGGAGTTGTAGTTATTGATACATTAATAAATCCGGCTGCAGCAGAAAAGACTAGAGAACAAATTAAGGGAAAAGTTAGATATGTAATCTATTCCCATGGTCATTTAGACCACATTTTAGGAACAAATGCATTTATGGATGATGGGACTGAGGTTATTGCGAACAAATATTTACCAGATCGCTTAGATAGATATAAAATGCTTGCTCCTCACCGAGCACATATCTCAGCGGTTCAATTCAATATTCCTGAAGTCGTTTTTCCTATGAAATTTGTGTATCCTACAAAAACCTTCTTAGGAGATATGACTATAAAACTTGGAGGAAAAACTTTTGAGCTTCATACCGCTAGAGCTGAAACAGATGATGTTTGTTGGGTTTATGTGCCTGAATTGAATGCTGCGTTTATAGGAGATCTTATTATCGGCAGAAGTTTTCCAAACATAGGTAACCCTTGGAAGCCCACTCGATTTGCCTTAGACTGGGCTAAAACATTGGAGAAAGTTAGAGCATTAAATCCTGAGTATATTTTTTGCAATGGAGCAGGTGCAATGTTTAAGGGGGAAGAGGCCCGTGAAGCTTTAGATGCAAATATTGAAGTTATTCGGAATTTACATGAGCAAGTAGTAGATTATATTAATGAAGATATGCATATTACGGAAATGATTCATAAAGTAAAAATCCCTGATCATCTTAAAGATAGCCCTTACTTAAATCCTTCATATTCTCGACCAGAATTTTTCACTTTTAACGTTTACCGTTGGTTGCACGGCTATATGGATAATAATCCTTCCCATCTATTACCCAGACCAGAAACGGAAGTTATGGGGGAGCTTAACAAGCTTATAGGAGACCCTGAGAAAATCATAAAAAGATCAAAAGAACTTTTAGAGCAGGATCAAGCACAATTAGCATTAGAAGTCTTAGATGTTTTAATTCAGGCAGATCCCGATAACATTGAAGCGCGGAAATTACGTATTGAGCTGTTAAAGCGGCTAGCTGCTGAAGATTATTGTCTAATGTCTCGAAACGCGTGGATTTATTACATCAATAAAGACACAGAATTTATAAAATCAAAATCAAAAAAAGTTGAATGAAAAATTATTAATTTATTTTTTTACTTATTGTTTAATGTCTCGAAACACGTGGGTTTATTTCATTAAAAAGGATAAGGAATTTTTGCGTTCAAAAGAATAAAACAGTTCTAAATTTTTTCTTGATTTCTATTAATTTTATTATTATATACAACAACGGATTATGAAACAAAATCATTAACTTAAGATATTATTAAGATTTACACCAAATAATGACAAGGAAAGTAATTTCAACTGATTTACAATCCTATTAGTTGGTGAGAATTATAAAGCCTGTAAATAAATTCAAAACTTTTAAGTACGACGCAGCTCCCTTTTTCTTCTTTATTGACATCTTTCCACCTGTATATGATAATAAAGGTAAACCAAATTTACTTAATTTAATCAATTCAATTACTACAAATCCAATTATGCCATGCCCAATGAGGGTTGATCGCGTATTTAATGGGGAAAAATCCATTTTAATAAGACCTCGTGAGCCAATCTCATTTCCCATATCAGAGGATAAAACGGCGATAATAAATCCGCTTCCTTTTCTTCAATTTGGTTTTGAAAAATTATTATTTTTTACTGAAGTTCGGTCTCGTGAGAATTTTATACTTACTTTAACTTTGGACCGCGTATTAAAATGGTGGAAATTAACAAGATTTCAATATGGAAAGCTTAAAACTTTAGAAGAGGATTTTTCGGCTTTTTCAAGAGCATATTTACATACAATTCTTAAAGCTAAAATTTTTGAGGAGGATCTTGAGAAGGCTGCGAATAATTACTGTGAAATAATTTCTGAAGTGTGTAGAAAACGCTTAGATGAAAATTTAATTTTCACAGAAGTAGATGATCATGAAGAAAGTGTACAGATGTATAAAGTTAAGGAAATAACCTTTTATAGAAAATTTAAAAAAACTAGAGAAACTCAATATCACCCTGAGTTAGTAGATATCGAAGTTTGGGATTTATCCCAAAACGATTTCTCCAGTATGGATGGATTAAAAACAAAATTAATAAAATATATCCCGCTTTTGATTTATGATGATCTACTTGAATGTATGCTTCAAAATATAAAAAGAATTGAAGATAATCATGAAGACTTATTAGATCCCTCTTTCTTGTTAGATAGTAAAGTTATAATTACTCAAAATTCAAAAGAATTAAACTCTACAAATCTTGATAAATATTCCTGGTGGAATAGTTTTGAGGGTCTTGAATTCAAACCGATTATAGAATCAATCAGCAGAACTCATGAATCATTCGCTCTTTCTTATAATCCGGATAATTATTTGTAGGTTATTTGATCATAAATCAACCAAAATAATTGAACTATAAATCTAATCCCAATCTTTGAGAATTTTCGTCTATTTTTTGATGCATTTAATATGTTAATAAATAATCTTAAAAAATATTGATATTTATCATTATTTTAAGAATGAAAGTGAAGTTTATAACAATTTTATAAATGCTGTATAAAGAAGAAAGACCAGCAATCTTAATGTTTAAAGATGGTCGTTATTTTCAAGGAATCGGTTTTGGATCCACTAAAAAAGTCACTGGGGAACTAGTTTTTAATACAATTACAGGTGCAGGGTATAATGAAACCCTAACTGATCCCTCTTACCAAGGTCAAATTGTAACAATGACACATCCCTTAATTGGAAATTATGGGGTACCCCGATGGGAAAAGGATAAATATGGAATACTTAATCATTTTGAATCAGATTCAATAAAAGTTTCAGGTTTTGTTGTTAATGAATGTTGCAAACAACCTAGCCATTATGAAAGTATAAAATCTTTGGATGACTTCCTTCAAGAAGAAAATATCCCTGGAATCGAGTGGATAGATACTAGAGCGATTACAAAGATTCTTAGAGAAGAGGGAGTTCAAGTAGGATTACTATCTGTATACAACTCGGGAGAAACCCCAAATATTGAAGAATTAAGGGAAGAAGTTGAAAAAGCAGAAGATCCTAACTTAAGGCATTTATCAAGTGAAGTCTCAACTAAGGAGGTTCGAATTTATACTCAAACTGATCCTATTGGGAAGGTTGTTATATTGGATATGGGTGTTAAGCTTAATATCCTTCGGAATTTTGCAAGCAGAGGTTTAGAAATAATCGTTGTACCATATAACTATAGTTACGAGCAAATCATGGAATTAAAACCAAACGGGGTTTTTATCTCTAATGGTCCCGGAGATCCTGCTTTGTATAATAGCGCCATCAAAGTTTGTAGAAATCTAATTGAAAATAGTATACCCACATTTGGAATCTGTTTAGGAAATCAAATTATAGGAATAGCTGCAGGGGGAACTTCATATAAATTGAAGTACGGCCATAGGGGAGGTAATAAAACTGTTATTAATAATGAAACGAATAAATGTTATATTACCTCTCAAAATCATGGGTTTTGTGTAAAAGATTTTGAAATTAAGGGATTTAAAGAATTTTTGGTGAATATTGATGATAAATCTAATGAGGGGTTAATTCATGAAAGTAAGCCCGTATTTGCTGTACAATTCCATCCAGAAGGCTGCCCTGGTCCTTTAGATTCTCTTTATTTATTTGATATGTTTATAGACATCATGAGGGTGAGATAAGGTTGCCACTTGATAAAAGCATAAAAAAAGCATTAGTGTTAGGATCCGGTGGTATCCGCATTGGACAGGCAGGTGAATTTGATTACAGCGGTTCTCAAGCTCTAAAAGCTCTGAAAGAAGAGGGAATCGAAACAGTATTAATAAACCCTAACATTGCAACCATTCAAACTGATCCTCAATTATCAGACAACGTATATTTATTACCCATAAACATTAAATATGTTGAGAAAGTCATTAAAAAAGAGAGACCTGATGGTATCTTATTAGCTTTCGGTGGTCAAACAGCCTTGAATGTTGGAGTTGAATTACATGAAGCAGGAATATTAGAAAAATATAATTTAAGAGTATTAGGGACTCCCATAGAAGCCATTGAAGCAACAGAAGATCGAGATTTATTTATAAAAGCTATGGAAGAATCAGATGTCAAAGTATGTAAAAGTAGAGCTGTAAGTTCATATCCTGAAGCCCTGAAAGCTGTGAATGAAATTGGGTTTCCCTGTATGATACGTGTAGCTTATACGCTAGGTGGACGAGGATCTGGTATTGTAAATAACATGAAGGAATTTGAAAGAAAGGCGAAAAAAGGTCTTGCTCAATCGAGGATTCATCAAATTTTAATTGAAGAAAGTATTTGGGGTTGGAAAGAAATCGAATATGAAGTTGTTCGAGACTCAGACGATAATTGTTTTATTAATTGCAATATGGAAAACTTTGATCCTGTTGGTATCCATACAGGAGAGTCTTTGGTTGTAAGCCCTAGTCAAACTCTTACTAATGAGGAATACCAAATGCTTCGTTCGGCTTCAATTAGAGTCATTCGAAATCTTGGTGTTATAGGAGAATGTAATATTCAATACGGATTGGATCCATTTTCTAAGGAATTCCGGGCAATCGAGGTTAATGCTCGGCTTTCAAGATCATCAGCACTTGCTTCAAAGGCTACAGGATATCCACTAGCATATATAGCAGCAAAATTGGCAATAGGATATACTCTGCCGGAATTGAAAAATAAAATTACAGGAATTACAACTGCTTGCTTTGAACCCGCATTAGATTATTTGGTACTTAAGGTTCCCCGATGGGATTTAACTAAATTTCAAAAAGTAGACCGAAGATTAGGATCTCAGATGAAGAGTGTGGGTGAGGTAATGGCAATAGGGAGAACTTTCGAAGAAGTTCTTCAAAAAGCCTTACGTATGCTCGATATTGGAATGAAGGGCTTTGTAGCCAATAATTTAGAGCCAATTGAAGATTTAAATGAATTAAAGTATGCTCTAAGAAACCCAACAGATTTAAGAGTGTTTAGATTAGCTGAAGCAATTAAGAGGGGAATCTCCATTGATGAGATCTATCGGTTATCAAGAGTAGATAAATGGTTTTTGTATAAGTTGAAAAATATTGTTGATATTGAGTATCAACTTCAAAAACTTGATATATTAGAGAGTACTGAAAATGAGAAGAGATATTGGTTAGAAAGAGCTAAAAGATATGGGTTTGCAGATGGTCAAATCGCTAAAATAATAGGAGTAGACACGATATTTATTCGACAAATGAGAAGGAGGTTAGGGATTCATCCTTATGTAAAAAGAATTGATACCTTAGCCGCTGAATGGCCGGCAGTTACCAATTATTTATATCTAACCTATAGTGCTTCAGAGCATGATATCGATTTTGAAGAAGAGAACAAATCAAATCTAAAAAAAATAATTGTTTTAGGTTCTGGAACTTATCGTATTGGGTCTTCAGTTGAGTTTGACTGGGGATCCGTTAATTGTTTATGGGGAATAAAAAAATTGGGAATAGATCAAGCTATAATGATTAATTACAATCCAGAAACGGTCTCTACCGATTTTGATGTAAGTGATAAGCTCTATTTCGAAGAAATTTCTGGAGAAAGAGTTCTAGATATATGCGAACTTGAAAAAGCTTCGGGGATTGTGGTGTCTGTGGGTGGCCAAATTGCCAATAATTTGGCGACAAAAATATCTAAATATTCCGAATTCTTTAGAAAAACTAATTTAAAAATACTTGGAACTCATGGTACTAGGATAGATATGGCTGAAGATCGAAGTAAATTTAGCGCTTTGTTAGATCAGCTAAATATTAAGCAACCAGAATGGAGTGCATTAATAAATAAAGAAGATGCTCTAGGATTTGCTAAAAAAGTAGGGTACCCTGTTTTAGTTAGACCTTCCTATGTCTTAAGTGGTGCTGCGATGAGGGTCTCTTATGATGAAAAAACACTTGTGAATACATTAGACCTAGCAGCTTCCGTTTCAAGTGAGTATCCTGTAGTGATAACTAAATTTTTCACGGATGCAAGAGAAATTGAGTGTGACGGAGTATCCGATGGGACTAATGTATTAATTGGAGCTATCGTTGAACATATCGAGAATGCAGGAATTCACAGTGGAGATGCTACAATGAAAATTGGTGGGGTTCAAACAATCCCTAAGGAATCAATAGAGGTAATAAAGAAGTATACTAAGCAAATTGCCTTAGCTCTGAAAATTCATGGACCTTTTAATGTTCAATATTTAGTAAAAAATGAGGAAGTCTATGTAATTGAATGTAATCTACGTAGTTCTAGATCTATGCCTTACGTTTCAAAAATAAGAGGCATTAACCTAATGAGATTAGCCGCTGAAACATTAATGGGTATGAATATTCCTAAAAGGTTGCTTGAACTCCCCTATGGTGAATATGTTGGTGTTAAAGCACCTATGTTTTCATTTATGAGGCTAGATAAAGCTGATCCCGTATTAGGTGTTGAGATGGCTAGCACAGGTGAAGTAGGTTGCATCGGTGAAGACTTTCCAGATGCTTTAATAAAAGCTTTAGAAGCTACAGAAATGGATATTCCAGTTGATGGTGGTAATGTTTTAATTTCTGTTGGTGGAGAGGAGTTGAAAAAACAAGTTATCCCTCTTGCTAAAAAATTAAAATCACTAAATTTTACTATTTTTGCCACAGATGCCACGGCATCAGCCTTAAGGGATAGTGGGATTGAAGCAGTAAGATTATATAAAGTTCATGAATATGGAAAAGAACCCAACATAATGGCATGCTTACAAGAAGGACATATAGATATGGTTATTAATATTCCCATACCAACTACTGTCGAAGAGAAATTTAAGCAAATATTAGAAGATGAATATAAAATTCGGAGGATGGCTGTAGATTATAATATCCCCGTTATTATCAATTTACAGCTTGCAAAGGCCGTGGTAGATGCCATCGAAAATGTTAGGCAAAAGAAAGTGGAAATAAAATCTTTAAATGAATATCATGATTCTTTAAAAGAAGTTTACTGGTAGATTAAAAATCAAAGTAAATAATTGTGTGTTTTATGATCTACCTTTTATTAATGCTATTAAAGCCGTAAGAGCACTAAATATCATTAAATTTATAAGTACAGGAATAGTCATAAAGATTATTGCTTCTCCTGAAGTACATCCAGAGCAAAAAAAGCCTCCATTATAATCATCAATCAATATAATAAGAGCGAACAAGAGCATACACGTAATTGAAGTTAAAATCCATCCTCCTACGGATTTAACTACACTGCCCCCAAAGAGTCCTGATATGATTGAAGCAATCACGATAGATATAAAATATCCAATATACATTATTCTTATTCCAACTTCAAGAGTGACGATGATACGGTCAATAAGAACCCACGGGTACCAATGTATGGGGAACATCAATCTGAAAAGAACGAATGTTGGATGATCCCCAAATCTCGTGATTTCATAATCTAATGATTGATATATTGCATTACCAATAAATGTAAAAAGAAAATTCAGAATAAAAAACACGATTAAGCTAAATAAGAAAGCTCTAAGAATACTTGTTTTCATTTTAAACCTTTTTTCCAAGATTAAGTAACAATTTGAAACTTATTTCATATTAGAGTTACAAAATATATAAATGTTTAATCAATCAATAGGCGAAGAATATTTCATTTAATTATTCTATAATTAATAGAAATCTTGAAAAACGTTGTTAATATATTACAATTTATTATTTATTCGGTATTTGAGAAGAAAAGAGTCTAAAAATTAAGTTTAGGTGTTAAATAGATTTACTTTCGCGGATACATTTTAATTCGGTTAAAAATCATAAATACTCAATGGAAAGCAGCAGAAAAAATAAAAAATCTAATCTCGAGAGATCCCAAGGATGAATGGGAGATTACCTATGCCACACCTATTTATGGTGGATGGGATTTAATGGTCGAATGTAAATTTGCCAAACTTGAAGATTTAGATGATATCGTATCTTTTTGTAGAACCGATGGGGAATTATCGCAATGGATTGAAGCAACTACTACTCTTATAAGTACGAAAAAGAATTATCCATAATAGTAGATAATAGATGTAGGTTTAATTTTTCTACAACTTAAACTTGATTTAGGAATTTTACAAAATTTTTCTTAATTAAAGAGTGCTGTTGTTTTGGTTGAATTTGCAATTCTTCACTAATCCACATTTTAAGCTTTATTTCCTCAAGTTGTTCTTCTAAACTTATGTTGTACGCAATTTCTCTCTCCGACACAATTATTTTATAAAACTTCACCTATTTAAATTGTTACTTAACAAAAAATAAGTTGAAATTGTTATTAACCGGTTAATAAATGACTGAATGTTAAATCCTTAGTAAGAGCTCAATAGAGATCTAGTTAGTATTATAAATATTTAATTTCAACTCCCATGTAAGCACCTAAAGATATTTCTATTTAATATTTTTCATTAATAAATTCCAAGAAGCAATTTTTTTATTTTTTCCTGATTAGAGTTTATTTTCAAATGTTAAAAGAGTAACAGTATGGTTATGGAACTAAAACTCTATTAAATATTGATTATTTCACTATTAAACATTTCAGATCATTATTTTTTTAACAATTTCGGATAAGAATTTTCTATGCAAAAAAGTAAGATTGACTTAAATCATACCAGTGTTGAGTATTCACCAGGAAAAGATCCGTTCGAAAAAGCTCGCAATAAAAGTTCTAGAAGCTGGATTTTAAAACATATGTTTCACGGACCCAATAAAATATTATTATTCATAGTTTTTTTTACAACTATCATAAGCGCTAACCTTAATTCTATAACATATATAGTTTTAGGAAATGCTCTTGTAGATTTCATGTTAGGAAACTATTCCACACTATTACATTATGTAATTTTGATATTATTGTTAAACCTTGGGACACCTATCCTGAGAGTAATAAGTTTTATGTTAAGAGAAATTGTAGCTCATAGAATGGAGCGAGATACAAGGAGAGAATTTTATGCTAATCTTTTAGGGAAAAGCCAATCTTTTCATGAACAACAACAAATCGGGGATTTGATGGCGCGGGTAACTAATGACGTAAGAATGCTAAATTTTTTACTTAGTCCAGCAATTTCTTATATCTTTGAGTCATTCACGACATTGTTTATTCCAATTATTTATATCATTCTTTTTTATCCACCTCAGTTAATATTGGCTCCTACATTATTTGCCATTCTCTTTTTGATATCATTGAAGTATTATGTAAAAAAATTGGGACCAGTTACTCTTAGATTACGTAGTTTTTTTGGGATGATGAATGCTACACTGGCCGAAACTCTCACAGGAATCGAAGTTGTAAAAGCTTCGGTTCAAGAACATAGGGAATTAGAAAAATATATTTCCAATGTAAAGAGTTATCGCGATGCTTATATCGATCAAGGAAAAATTCAAGCAAGATTTTTACCCCTCCTGCTAATTGCTTTAACAGTAACAATTGGATTAACTCATGGTATTATCTTAACTTTTATTTTACCCATCACTAAATGGACAATTGGACATCTGATTGGGTATCTTGGATTAATAGCACAATTGCGTTTTCCTACAATGGTTTCTATGTTCGTTTTTGCGACTCTTCGGGCAGCGATCTCGAGCTCACATAGGTTACTTGAACTAATGAATAGAACAACTGAAATTGATGAAAATTTAGAAGGAACTAAGAAAATAATTGATGGAAAGATTACGTTTGAAAATGTTTCATTTACTTATCCGGGAAGTGAAAAACCGGTCTTAAAAAATATAAATTTTGAGGTACAACCAGGACAAACGGTAGCTATTGTTGGAACTACGGGCTCGGGAAAAACCACTCTCACAAAATTAATGTCTCGTTTATACGATGTGAATCAGGGCAGAATTCTGATCGATGATATTGACGTCAGAGAATATGCTTTACAATCCTTAAGAAGTCAAATTTCATACATTGAGCAAGATATTTTCTTGTTTTCTGATTCTCTTTTCAATAATATATCCTTTGGAAGAACTTCTTCATTGGAAGAAATAATACATTGCGCGAAAGAAGCTCAAGCAGATGATTTTATTCGCCAATTACCAAACCAATATGATTCAGAGGTAGGAGAAAGAGGTGTTCAGCTTAGTGGGGGAGAAAGGCAACGAATTGCGATTGCTCGTGCTTTCCTCTCAGATCCGAGAATCTTAATTTTGGACGATTCAACCTCAGCAATTGATTCAAACACAGAAGATAAAATTCAAAAAGCAATTAAAAATATATTAAGAAGGCGAACCACCCTTCTAATCACCCATAGACTTTCTCAAATTAGGTGGGCAGATTTAATTATAGTGTTAAAAAGCGGTGAAATAGGCAACATGGGAACTCATGAAGATTTATTAAGAACCTCAGAGGAATACCGTAAAATTTTCATTAAAAAGTTTGATGTAGATATAGAACAACTTCTTAAGTATAAGGAGGGATCCTAAAAGATGTGGTTTGGTTTAGAGGCGGAGGAATACGACAGAAGTTACAAAGACAGAGTTTTATTAAAGCGGATTGTACAGTACTTTGGCAATTATAAACGTCAGATGATAATAGTTATTTTTTTTTTGACAATTGCCTCATTGTCCAGAGCATTAATCCCTGTACTCACTAGTATTGCAATAAATAATATGGGATCAAATCAAAGTGTCTTTTATATAATTTTAATAATAATATTTATATTTGGTTTAAACTTGTTAGGTTGGGTTTTTAATTATTTTCGCCAGCTTAATATGTCTCAAGTCATTGGAAATGTTATGTTAGATTTAAGAAGAGATGCGGGTGAAGCAGTATTAGAGCACGATCTCTCATTTTTTGATAAACACCCTATTGGAAAAATTGTTAGTCGAATAAATACAGACTCCAGAGATTTATCTCAAACCGTAGAGTTAACCCTTGATGTGATATCATCCCTCTTTGTCATCACTTTCATATTAATCTACATGTTTTTCATGAATCTAACTTTACTACTAATCACAATTATTTCTGTTCCTCTCTTCTTTGCGTTAGCATTATCTTTTCGGAAAATTGCTAGATCTAGAACACTATTAGGACAAAGAGCTTTAGCTTCGGTTAACGCCTTTGTGAAAGAGAGTTTTTCAGGAATCCAAATTGCCAAGACTTTTCGACAAGAAGATAAACTGTATGAAAATTTCAACAAAGTAAATGATATATCTTACAAAGTTAATCTCCGTAGAGGGTATGTATTTAATATTATGTATCCTCTCTTAAGCTTAATTCAAGGAACTGTTTTAACTTTAATTGTATTTTATGGTGGAGGGAGAGTTTTAGATGGGAAATTAAGTGCTGGCGATTTAAACCTATTTCTCCAAGGATTAAGTTATCTTTTTTTTCCTTTACTTACTCTTGCTACCTTTTGGCCAGCATTTCAGACTGGTATGGCCTCATCTGAGAGAATTTTTGCCTTAATCGATACATTACCCCTCGTTGTACAAAATAATAATATTAAACCACCTCGACTCAAAGGTGGGATTGAATTTAAAAATGTGACCTTTAGTTATGAAGCAACAAAGGCTGTTTTTGAAAATTTTAGTCTGAAAATTAATCCTGGGGAATCTGTGGCAATAGTTGGACATACTGGTGCTGGAAAATCGAGTTTAGCAAAATTAATTGCGAGATTTTATGAATTTCAGGGAGGAGAAATCTTAATCGATGGTGTAAATATCAGAGATTTTGATTTAAAAGAATATAGAAAGCAAATTGGCATTATCCCACAAACTCCCTTTCTTTGGGCAGATACAATTGAAAATAATATAAAGTATTGTAACAAATTGGCTACAAAAGAGGATGTATATAATGTTTTAAATATATCAAGTGGCGCTGATTGGATTGATGACGTATCAAATGGGCTCGAAACTAATGTTGGAGAAAGAGGGGCCCGTCTTTCTATGGGACAGCGTCAATTAGTTGTTTTTGCTCGTGTGATTTTGGAGGATCCTGCAATTCTTATTCTCGATGAAGCAACAGCTTCGGTTGATCCCTTCACTGAAACTAGAATTCAAGAGGCTTTACAAAAAACGATTGAAGGGCGAACTTCGATCATTATAGCTCATAGGTTATGGACAGTGCGCCATGTTCAGAGAATAATTGTTCTCGATCACGGAAAAATCGTAGAAGTAGGCAGTCATAACGAATTGATGACTAAGGGTGGGATATACGCTGGACTCTACAATACTTATTTCAGGCATCAATCCTTAGAATACATAGAAAAACTTAAAGAATTAACGTAGTATGACCGATGAAGATAAAATTCGAGAGAATTATGTAGAACCAGATATAACAATTGATTATATCTTTATTGAAAAAGCGGGCACCCAGATTAAACCGATTAATGATGATCAAGGATATCAGATGGGCTTTTTTAGCCTATTTGTTTCTGGGAAGATTGAAAATGACAATTTAATGGATTTCAAGAAATTAATGTTGGATGAATTGAATTACAGTGTTAAAATTTATGATCATTTTAAATCCAATAAAGTAAATCTGGGAGATTATAAATTTGCTCTTGTAGATAATAACAAGAATGTCTCTGAATTTGCTGAGTTGGATAAGAAACTTTTCTTGGCATTGATAGCATCACAGAGGAACCTAATGATTGTTGGAAAGAATTTTAGTATAAAAGATTTTAAACGTCATCATCTATTTATTCAATGGTTTGATGAACACACGAATAGAAGTTAGAATTGGACTTTCAGGAAAAAAATAAATTGATAAAATGAAAGAATTAGAATAACTACATTAATTAAAAAAAAAAGAAGGTTTGTTAAAGTTACACAAGTTATCCAAGTAATTTAGCAAGAACATAAGCGAAAATTAAAATTCCGCCAGCTACCATTGTTAAAATCATTCCCAATCCCATAGTAATACCAAGAGTAAATCCAAGATCTACGAATATATTTGGAACTACAGTTGTCATAACTACAATTACTACAACTTGAAATACAATTTTAACAATTCCACCACTTAACCCTTTTTTCCTTGCTTTCTTAGGTTCTTTACTCCCAGTCATCACTCTAATTGCATTAATAAACAGTAATAAAGCATCCACACCTTAAAATATAGTAAAAACGATTCCAACTACTCTGAACCCCGTTATCAGATTAGTAGTCTGAGGAACAACAGGAATAAGGGCTGCTAATCCCCCACCTAACGGCATAATATCTCCTGTAATTGCGGGGTTTATAGCAATTGGGTGAAATAAAGTCAAAGTCATAATCGGCAAAAATAGAGAAACTATCATTAAGATAATAACCATAAAGGGAAAAATTGCTACCCATTTAGCCGCTATGTATTTTGTTACTCTTAAATATATTTTAATAATTAAAAGATAACAAGATATAAGTAACTACTTTTTAAAAAGCTTGTATGAAAATTCATTAGTAATGATTTAAATAATGATATAAAAAATATAATCAAGAAACTAAGGGAAATTTCAAAATAAAATTGGTGCCCTTGGTGTAATCTCCATTAACTCTATCCTCGACGTGAATTTTCCCATTATAAGACTCAACGATTTCCTTTACGAGAGATAATCCAATACCCATACCACTCGTATGTATTCCATGGTTAAAATCTCTCTGAAATATTGTATTTTTTCGAGTATCCGATATTCCTTTCCCATTATCAGTAAATTCTATTTTTAAAAAGTTTGTAATTTCATTTTCTTCTTCAGAGATTTTAACTGTTATCTCTTTAATTGTATTTTCATTATGGATGATAGCATTAATCAATATATTTTCAAAAATATCAGTTAAAAATTCATTGGCATATATAATTGTGTTATCATTTTGATTAATAATATGAATACGAACATTTCTAGTATGGTAACCTCGTTTCACATAATTAACTGTATCATTTAATATAGTAGAAGCATCAACCGGTTTTGTCTTTGTTTCAGATTCATCCATTTTCGATAACTTCCGAACGTTTGAAATTAATTCTGCTCCTCGTGATGACTGTTCTTCAATAACTTTTAAAAATTTGATTGCATCCTTCGATTGTTCAAGGGCTTTAGGATCAGAAAAATAGAGCTCTAAAGAAGATATTATATTTTGAACAATATTACTCATATCATGGGAAAACAAATCTTTGTAGAAATTCGCTCGGATTAATGCTTGTCGATGACTTCGTTCACTGGATTGAAGTTTTTCCTCAAGAATTACGACTAAGCCTATTATTAAGAAGATTGTGGCAAAAATCACAATGAAAATATGCCCAAATTCTTCAGCTTCTTCCCATAGCTGAAATTTATCAAATACATTACTAAATGAATAGAAAAAACCACTTATCATAAATAACATTAAAAATACAGTGGTTAGGTTCTTTTTTTTTTTATAAATAAGAACCGTTAGAGAAAATCCTATTATGAAAAGAAACGCTGCGATAATGCTGAACAGTCCTTCAAATACATCAATCGTAGGTACTTGGTTTATCATCGTCTATTTAGAGATTAATTCTTTCTTTTTATTTAACCGCACAAAATTAATTTTAATAGAAATTACATCTAGCTCCATAAGAGCAGCCAAGATCAGAAGAATTGCTCCTAATAACAAACTACTACTCTCAATAATCTCGAATAAATCATGTAAAAATATTTCTTCAATGGTTTCAGCCACAAATGTAATAGCTAAGAAGAAGATTCCTGGTAAATACTTCACGAAGTCCTTTCTTCTCTTTACTATGAATGGAAAATTGATTAACGCAATTAAAGCTATAATCGAGGCAATTAACTCTACCAGATCAATGTGTTCCATAATCTTTTATTTCATTCTATTGATTCTTCATTCATCAAAGACCAATAATAGAATAAATTTTTACATTTTGAAAAATGTTGAGTACTAAAATAATAGAAAAAAAATCCCTTTTTAATGTTTTGGATATTGTAACTGCGATATCATAAGGTTTTTAGGCTTAAATATAGGCTATACTAAAGTCCAAGAAAAATTAGCATTCTCAGTTTCGTAAACAATCCCAATTCTATCTGAAGCCTAGTTGATCTGATAAATACGATATAGATTATTTTTTCATTAGAATTTTATTCGTTTTAAAACAGGATATCTTCTCCCTATCCCAAAAGCACTTTCGCTGACTTTAATTGTTTGAACCAATTGTCTTCGTTTAAACTCAGAATTCAAATAAAGATTTACAACTTGATTTATCGTATGCATATCAAACCCTTTATTTTTTAAATTTTTATATTCTGCTCTAATCCCATTATCGAAAATCTCTCCTAATATTACATCTAAGGTATCATAGGGGGGTAATGAATCACTATCTTTCTGATTTTGACGTAGCTCAGCAGTTGGAGGTCTTTCTATTATACCCTTAGGGATAACTTCTTTATATCGATTTAACCAGTCGCATATATCATAAATTTGAACCTTTAAAAGATCTCCAGGAATATTTTTACCACCACATGTATCTCCATATAATGTGCAGTAGCCAACCCCAATCTCAGATTTATTTCCGGTTGATACTAGCAACCAATTAAATTTATTGGAATAATACATTAATAAGTTAGCTCTAATACGGGATTGAAGATTTTCATCAGCTATATTAAATGGTTGCTTTCCAAGATGCTCTTCTAAGTTTTTTTCATAAACCGCGAATAGTTCATCAATGGGATGAATTTTATATTTTATCTTTAAATTTTCGCACAAACTACGGGATAGATCTATACTCTCATTTGATGTAAACCTTGTAGGCATCATGATTGCAGTTAACTTATCTGATCCAAGAGCACTCGCGCAAATATATGCTGTAAAAGCTGAATCAATACCCCCACTTAATCCTAAAACAGCACCCTTAAAAATACCACTTTTATTATAGTAATCAAAGAGATTCAATTTCAAAGCACTAACAACTTCTTCCCTCCAATCAACTTCATAGTTTATTTCCTCAATCCTTTTTGGACTTTTGACTGGTAACTCGAAAAAGCAAATATCCTCTTGAAAGGATTTCGCTTTAAATATAATTTGACCGAATTGATTTGTAATAAAACTTTGACCATCATATACAATTTCATCAAGACCACCAACCAAATTAACATAAACTATAGGTAAAGATAGTTCTTTGGATTTTCCTCGAATGAGATCACTTCTTAATTTAAACTTGTTAATATAGTAGGGTGAGGCGTTTATGACAATTAAGATTTCAGCTCCATTTGTTTTTAAATTCCTTGCTACTTTCACGTTATAATGTTTATCCCAGATATCTTCACAAATTAATATCCCCACTTTATATCCTTTAATTTCTATTGGATCATACTTGTTATCAAAAGAAAAATATCTTCTCTCATCAAATACGTCATAGTTTGGAAGTAAGCGTTTATTTACATATTTTGTAATTTTATTGTTTTCAATAACAACAGCAGAATTATAGAATCGATGTATTTTTCCTTCTAATTCTTTTGGTTCTGAAAATGTACCCAAAATAGTTGTTGATTCTGTCTCAATTCCCTTTATTTTTTCAACAGCTTCAAAATTTTTCTTTCTAATAATGGGATCATGAATGTGATCCATGAGGGGATAACCAACAAGCACCATCTCTGGAAAAATTATAATATCGCAATCTTCACTTTTTTTAATTATATCAATTATTTTGGCAGTATTATAGTCAATATCACCAACAATTGGATTAATTTGAGCAATTTTTACCTTTAACTTACTATTTCGCATCATTAGCTCAATATTAAATTTAATATTAATATTCTTTTTCTCTAAAAACCAAAAATAAAATTAAAAAAAAATTAAAGAGAAAAATTTATAGTCGAGTTATATATCGATTTCTCTCCCATTCACTTACAACAAGACGATATGCGTCATTTTCCTCAAGTTTCGCATAGTAGAAGTTCTTGAATGCTTGTTCACCAAAAGTTTCTTTTAACAATTCCGATTTACGAAACTCTTTTAACGCTTCACTTAAACTTCCTGGTAATGCATTGATACCTGCTTTCTCCATCTCTTTTGTTTTTAATTTATATACGTTTTCATCTCGAGGTTCTGGGATTACGATATCATTTGAGAGAATTCCGTCCAAACCAGTTGCTAATAATACAGCAAATTGGAGGTATGGGTTTCCAGCAGGATCAGGGCATCTAATTTCGCAGCGAGCAGCGCTAGATTTACCATGAAAATCAGGGACTCTTATTAATGGAGATCTATTCCTGAAACCCCATGCTATATAGACGGGAGCTTCGTATCCTGGGACAAGTCTCTTATATGAGTTTGGCCAGCTACTCAACACGGCACACATCGATTTTGCATGCTTTAATTGACCTGCTATCCATTTTTTCATGACCAGGGAGATATTCGATTTATCACTCTCATCATAAAATATGTTTTTCCCATCTTTCCATAAAGATTGATGTATATGTTGCCCGGAACCATTAATTCCAGAGAATGGTTTTGGCATAAAAGTTGCTGTCATGTTATTTTTTGCTGCTACAGTCTTAATAATCATTTTTATGGTATTTGTGTTATCTGCAGTTTTAACAGGTTCACCATAGCGAAAATCTACCTCATGTTGACCGAGAGCAACTTCATGGTGAAGCGCTTCTATTTCAATCCCCATTGCATCGCAATATTCTGCAATTGTATATCTCATTCTTTCATTTATATCATAGGGATCATAATCAAAATAACCTCTCATATCAGATGGACTAAATACATCTTCCTTGGTGTTTTTTTCCAATATAAAAAACTCCATCTCAGGTGCGCACAAGAACGTATATCCAAGTTTTTCCGCTTTCTTAACAACTTTTTGAAGTATAAAACGTGGATCTCCCGAATACCTTTCACCATCGGGATTATAGATATCGCAAAATACCCTTGCAACTTTTCGTATTTCATTTCTCCATGGAATGACATAAAAAGTGCTAGGATCTGGAAGAGCTACCTTATCTGACTCTTCAATGGCTCCATATCCTGTAATAGAACTCCCGTCAAAACTTTCTCCGATTTCAAAGAACTCTTCAATGCGCTTTGAATTAATTTCAAAACTTTTTACGATTCCATGAATGTCTGTAAATTGTAAATAAATGAATTTAATATCTTCTTCCTTTACTTTGTCAATAACCTTATCACATAATTCTTTTCTCTTTGGGTCGTCTTTTTCTATCATTTTCCTACCTTAGTTAAACATTTTAATCTTTTTTTTGGTATTACTCATAAATTAACGAGCTGTTGATATTTCTTTTTTGGGATTTTAAACTATTAGTTACTAATAAAGTGTCATCCCTCATGTTAGACGTCATCTGGGAGTTGTTCATACTGTCGAATGTCCTGACCTCTTCACAATTCCAGTAATGGTCTTCAGATTTGTTAATATTTAAGAGTCTAGGTTCAGAAGCAATTTTAACATAAGGTCCACTTGATTTACTAAAAGGGCTATTGGTAGTCTTTAAAAAAATCCCACAATTCCATTTTTGGATTCTATTCATACCTTTAGGTGTTAGACCACTGATTATTGAATGATCCTCGCATCTTTGACATATTTTTCTATCATAAGAGTAATTATCTCCACATATTGGACATTTTAGAAACATTTTATGTACCTTTTCAAATCATTTTTTACTTTTTAATGGGGTATTTACCCATTTTATTTTCTTAAATACTATATGTGATCGTATATTTAAAAATATTACCATTAACTAGGGCATATGTTTACAAGAATGTGTGAGAATGTTTATATATGATATATATCTATCTATTAAAAGTGAACGAATGATATATTCAAAATTTTTTGTCGGAATAAAAAATAAACATATGATGCAATTTTCTGGTATTTCTATTGACAATTGCATACTTTTATAACTATTATATATCTTTTTAATAATATGACTAAAGAATTTACTCATGAAGATCTTATTGATTTAGATTATGAGATCCTAAAAAAACTAAGTGAAGACAGTAGGATTTCTTTTCGTCAACTAGCAAAAGAATTAGACGTAGGATCTCCAGTTACAATTAAAAATCATCTCGAGAAAATGGATAGGAATGGTTTTTTCATAAACTATGGAGCTAAGATTAATTATGAAAAATTAGGATATGATATCATAGCTGTTATTGAAGTAACGATTTCAAAGGGCAAAATGTTTGATGTTGAGAAGAGAATAGCCCAAAATCCTAATGTTTTTGGAGTTTATGACATAACTGGAACTTATGATGCTTTAATTTTGGCACGATTTAGAACAAGAGAAGATCTAAGTAACATGATTAAAGAAGAGCTTCACGCTTCCCCTAATGTTGAGCATACAAATACTCATATAGTATTAAAAATCATTAAAGAAGGGTGTTCCTTTACTGAATTAATAAAAAAAGAAAAGAAAAAACAATAATTTAATTCTTCTTCATCTTCTTACTTCTTTATTCATTTTTAAAATTTAAATATCCTAGAATCAATTTCCCATAGAAAAATTTTAGTTAAATCAAGAGTAATATTATCGAAAGAAAAATATTTTTGTGTTAAAAATATGGGAAAGGTTTTAGAACTTGCAGAAGATTTGTGGACGGGAAAAAAAGATACTTTTACATATCATCCCTTCGGTATGCCACGAGGACTGGAGTTGATTGATGATCGTGATACTAATCGCACCTGGTTTTATCGTGGCTTTTCAAACTCGATTATAAGGGAATCTAATGAGGGATTAATTATCGTGGATCCCGGTGCACTATTTGATATTAGAGAAAGATTTAGAGCCGTTAGAAAGGTATCACAACAAAGATTAAATACTGCCATTTTCTCGCATGGGCATGTAGATCACGTTGGATTGCGAGATTTTTTAAAAGAATCCAAAAGAAAAGGTTGGCCATCACCTCAGGTTATTGGACATAAGTCAATGATCGATCGCTTTGATCGATATAAGCTAACTGAATCCTGGAATGGATACATAAATCTAAGACAATTTAGAGGAAATCAAGGTGAACCGATGTTTCCTACTAATTTTTATTATCCTGATAAAATCTATGAAGAAGAATTAGCATTAAAAATAGGGGGGGTTGATATCCAACTGAAGCATGCAAGGGGTGAAACTAATGATCATACGTGGGTTTTTTTCCCCGATAGCGGAGTATTATGTACTGGAGATTTATTTATATGGGCAGTACCAAACGCAGGGAATCCACAAAAAGTTCAGCGTTATGCTAACGAATGGGCTATTGCCTTGCGGGAGATGGCAAGTAAAAATCCTAAAATTTTGTGCCCGGGACACGGAGTCCCAATCATCGGGAAAGAAAGAGTAAATGAAGCATTAAATAACACTGCAACGTTGTTAGAATCTCTTCATAAACAGACAATTGATTTAATGAATAAAGGGGTTTCTCTTGATACTGTTATCCATAATGTTAAGTCTCCAGACCATCTACTCAAAAAACCTTATTTAAAACCGGTGTATGATGAGCCAGAATTCATCGTGAGGAATATTTGGCGATTATATGGTGGGTGGTATGATGGAACACCTTCACATCTCAAGCCTGCTCCAGAAGCTGCGCAAGCAAGTGAAATAGCAAATCTATCTGGTGGGGCTATTAAGCTGGCTGAGAGAGCAAAAGAACTTCTAAACCAAGGGAATTTAAGATTGGCATGTCATCTTGCAGAATGGGCTTTTTTAAGTTCTCCTGATGATAGTCTTGTTCGCAAAATTGCTTCAGATGTTTTTACTGCTCGCGCTAAGGCAGAGACATCCACGATGGCAATTGGAATATATTTATCTGCTGCTAGAGATATGAGTGAGGAACCTGAAGGAGGACCACCTGGCAATACGATCATTTTTTCTCAAGATGAGAGACGAGAAAAGGAATAAAAAAAGAACAAAAAAAAAAGGGATGATTGAAAATTACAATGCCCAAATTGATTATTAAAAATTAGGGTTTATATGATTGTAATTTATAATAATTTCAAGTTGCCATTTTATGCAAGACATTTCTTCAATAAAAAAATTGTAGAGAGATGAATGATGGATCCCCTAATTTTTTTATTATTTCATATCTTACTTTATGGCATTTCACCACTACTTGTATTAACAATTTTCCGTACATTCAAGTCAACATCTTTTTTTTATTCCTATTTTGGATTCTTATATGTTTTTACGCAGTTATTTGCGATTTTATATTCAATAAAAATTTCTGAAAACCTTATAATTACGGGAGGAAATATTGCTTATTCTTCGATTATCCTAATTACTTTTTTTATTGGCATAGCATCACAAGATCCAACCGTTATAAGAAATTTGATAAGCATTCAAGTGATATTTAATTTCATTTTGTTTTTTTTATACCAGCTATTAGTGGTAGTTTTAAACGACCCTACAACAATTAACATATTCGGTGTATCTTCTGGGCTATTCAATACAACAATTACAATTAATATAGTGAGTTCTTTCGTTTTTATAGTAGAAGTTATTATAATGTTTTACTCGCTAGAAAAGATTAAAGAACATATTAAGCCTCTCTTTATAATAATCTCTTTGTATGTATTGGTTTATATTGCGATACTAATTTTGGATGGATTTCTATTCCCTTTCACCGTTTCTTTATTTCTACCAGAGTTTGGACAATTTATAGCAGGTGATGTTCAAGGAAAACTAATTCTGGGTATATTTTTTGCCCCATTTCTTCTTGTGTTTATGATACTCCATAAAAAAAGTTTAGCACTATTCATAGAGAAATCGTTCTCGATAAGGCTCTTGATTTTCCCTAAGAGAAAAAAACTTATTGAAAAGTTACGAAAAGTAGAAAAAAATTTAAAAAAGACTGAAAAAAGATACGAGGAAGCTTACAATCGTGCCACGTTCTACAAGGATTTATTTACCCACGACATTAGTAGTATCATTCAGAATATCTCAATGTCGTTCTCCTTATTAGAAAGTAACCGAAAAAACCAAGAAAAAATTAATTCTAAAAAATCTGAAGATTATATTAATATCATCAGTAGCCAATTAAGCAGAGGAAAAAGTTTAATATCTAATATCAGGAAATTAGCTGAGATTGATAAAGATGAGGTGGGATTAAAATCCACAAATCTCTTAGAATATTTGTCAAACGCGATAAATTTTGTAAAAGAAAGTATTCCACAAAAACATATTGAAATAAAAGTCGAAACTGTAGAAAAGCAAATAATTACAAAGACGAATGAATTATTAGCGATATATTTGAAAATATCTTAGTTAATGCAGTAAAATATAACCATCATAC
>SDBU01002246.1_pt1 | contig 26020 bp, 21 predicted proteins | sample 2277071 | NCBI WGS metagenome assembly SDBU01 (sample SAMN10397929, study PRJNA504765) | marine sediment metagenome | isolation source: marine sediment core GS08_GC12, 126 cmbsf | place: Arctic Ocean: Gakkel Ridge, Loki's castle | collected 2008
GTAATAAGGGCGAGCATGACCGCCGGTGGTAGCCAGCGCGACGGCATGTCCTTCAGGATCGGCAGTGACAGAGCGTTGGTCATCATGTTTCCCCAGCTCGGCATGGGATCCTGCACGCCGACGCCTAGAAAGCTGAGCCCGGCCTCCGCCATGATGGCGCCGGCGACCCTCATGGGTGCCGATACCAGGACCGGGGTCAGAGCGTTGGGAATCACATGGCGGAACAGAATGCGGCCAGTAGGCACCCCTACAGAGCGGGCGGCCAGCACGTAGTCCTCTTCCTTTACTGAGAGGATCTGCGCTCGCACCAAACGCGACATACCTGTCCAGCCGGTGAGACCGATGATGAGAATGATATTAATCACGCTGGGTTTCAACATGGTGGCGAGAGTGATGATGAGGAGGAAGAAGGGGAAACACATCATGATGTCGGTAAAACGCATGACCAGCATGTCCGCCACACTACCAAGGAAGCCGGATGCACCGCCCACCAGGATCGCGATGACGGTGGAGATGGAGACCGCGAAAACGCCCACGGAGAGGGAGACTCTAGCCCCGTAAATCAGCCGCGCCCACATGTCTCGTCCAACGTTATCACAGCCCAGTATGTGCTCCCGGGAAGGGGGAGCGTTCCTCTCGGTCAGTTCCAACTCGTAGGGCCCCTGTCGGCAGATGAGTGGCGCAAAGATGGCCATGAGAACCAGCAGTGACAGCACCCCCACGGACACCATCCCCAGCTTGTGGCGTAGGAAGCGCCGCAGGGCGGGACTCCCGGCCCTGATCTGTCTCTCAGCTGCTCTTCGCAGCGCGTTGGCCGGTGTGCTCTCCTCTCCGGCTTTCTGCCTTCTCAGCAGATAGCGTAATCGACTCATCACCTTGCTACGATTGGTTGCCATCTCAGCCTCACTCAGTCGTAACGGATCCTGGGGTCGGCCCAAGCATAGGCAATATCGGTCATAAGGTTGGACATTAACACCAGGGTGGACGCGACCAAGTTCATGCCCACGATCGCTGGGTAGTCGCGCAGTCCAATGCCCAGCATCACCCATTTGCCCATGCCTGGCCACACAAAGACAGTCTCGATAATAAAGGCGCCGCCGATCAAGCCGGGAATGCTAAGGCCCGTAATGGTTATCAATGGTATGAGCGCGTTGCGGAGGGCATGCCGTACCGTGATGATCTTCTCAGTCAGCCCCTTGGAGCGGGCCACAGTGACGAAGTCGGAGTGGATCACCTCCAATAGGCTGTTCCGTGCGAAGCGCATGTAGGAAGGGATAGCACTGACAGTCAGCATCAGCAACGGCAGAATCATGTAACGAAGATGCGTCAGGAGCCCCAAAGCCTCATCAGAAGTTGTCCGCAGTGGTTCCGCGCCCCCAGTCGGAAAGATAGGTATCTTGAGAGCGAAAATGTAGATGGATAGGATAGCAAAGACAAAGGATGGCACGGACATCCAGAGGAACGCCAGCAGGTTGGCCAAGTTGTCAAAGAACGACTGTAAGTGCAGAGCCTGGACAACACCGATCAGAGTGCCCAGTGTCATGGCGAGGAACAGCGCGGGGACGGTCAACTGCAAAGTGCGCGGCAACCGGCGACCGATCTCGGACAACACGGGGTCCCCGCTCAAAAGGGAATTCCCCAAATTGCCATGTAGTACGAGCTCACGCAGCCAGATGAGATAGCGCTCATGAATCGGTTTGTTGAACCCATAGTGCTCCCTCAATCTGGCCAGGGCCTCTGGGCTGACCCCGAGCTCGATCACTTTGTCTGGCGAGATCAAGGTGTCCACATAATCCCCCGGCATGACGGCTGTCATGGCAAATGTGACGACTGTGAGGCCAAACAGCACCGGGATCGCAATCAGCAAACGCCGGATGATATAGCGAGTCACAGCACCCTCCACGTAGTAGATCGAGCTGGCAATGATTCGCCCCGAATTGGGGCGCAGCAGCACTCCCACTCCCACCTCCGGAGAACTGGCACGGCCCCCGGTACTTGGCTATTACCCGTATCTGCTTCCACTCAACAGAGACCCGCTTGGCCGCCCATCCCCTCCTCGGTGCAAGAGAGGATGAACGGCGTGAGGTCTAGTCCTTCAGGTACCACAGATGAGACGGCGCCATGTTCCCGTCAGGCAGAAGAGGACCTGTTGCATCCGGATGGCCCAGCACGCCCCAGCGCTTGCTAAAGGCGGAGGCTCCAAGGAAGCTGAAGAGCAAGATCGCCGGCAGATTGTCGTTGAACAGTTTCTGGCCCTCGGCATACAGCGCCCAGCGCTCCTCTTGGTCGCCGGTTGCCAGCCCCTTGTCCCAAAGCTCCTTCATCTTGGCCTTCGCCTCCGGCGCGGCGCCGTGGAAGGGGAAGTCGTCGGGCCTTGTGTACCATGAACCGCAAACGCTGGGATCCGGCCCGCAGTTCCCACCGTAGTAGCCGATGTCCCATTCGTTGCTCTCAAACACGGCGTCAAGGGCCTGGACGCCGTAGTGTTGCGTGTAGCACTTGATCCCGACCTTGGAGAGCATGTCTGCCACGGCCGCCATGAGATCTCGTGTCTCGACATCCGGGTAGTAGTAGTGGATCTCGTACTCCTGGTCGGGGTCAAACGTCCCGTCCTTTTCCGCCTCGGCCAGCAGCTCTTTGGCCTTTTCGGGGTCATAGGAGTAGTAGTCAAGGTCCGTTCTCTCCCAGGCGGGGGACGCCATCATCGAATAGTGCGGCGACCCCAGTCCATTGAAGATCGTCTCGCAAATCGTTTTCCGATCGATGGCGTGGCTGATCGCCTTGCGCACCCGTAGGTCGGACCACGGAGTTTTGGTGTTGTTGGTCCGCAGCCCGCGTTGGTAGAATATGTTCCTGATCTGGACGACCACATGGGGTATCTGTAGGACCGCGTTTATGTACTGGCCTGCAACTTCGTCTAGGTTAAAGTTTTCGCCCTTCTCCAGCGCGATGAGCTGAGTGTCAAGCGCGCCAAAGTTCCTGCAGTCTATGCCATCCAGCATGGGCTTGCCGCCCCAGTAGTCGTCAAAGCGCTCGAGCTTGGCATACTCCTTAACTCTGCCGGACACCCACTTGAAGGGGCCCGTCCCCATCTGCATTCTGGGGTCTTCCCAGATCTCTCCATAGAACTCTTCGGAGATGGAGCTCCGTGGAATGTCCTTGTAGATGTGCTCGGGCAGGGGGCTTATAGCCCAGGCGTTCGCCACCCATGGCGCTACTGATTTGGTCAGTGTAAAACGCACAGTGTGCTTATCCAGCACTTCCATACCCTCGATCTTGTCGGTTTCGCCGGCATGGTATTCGGTGACGCCCTTGACTGCACCAAGCCTACTCTCTATGTAGGGGCCATGCGGGTACAGGTTATCCGCACTGCACGACCAATAGACGGTGAAAGCGAGGTCATCGGCATCGAAATCCTCACCATCGTGCCACTTGACCCCTTTGCGCAGGTGCAAAGTGAATACCGAGGCGTCGGGGCTGACGTCCCAACTCTCCGCCAGCCTTGGCTCGACCGTCCCGTCAAGATTCACCCACACGAGCCCTTCAAGCATATGCGCGTGCGGGTGCCCCGGTTCGGTCCTCCCTCGCCAACCGGCACTCCCTCGATGCAGGTGCTCCTCCTCGCGCCAATTGAGGGTCATGACGCCGCCGCGTTTGGGAGAGGGCGTAACCTCCTTCTCGACGACGACAGTCTCCCTGACGACCTTCTCGACCTCGACAGTCTCCTTGACGAGTTTCTCAACCTCGACCGTCTCCTTCACGACTTTCTCGACGACTTTGGGCTGGCAAGACGCTAGCAAAGCCGCAAGTGCCCCACCACCCACCATCTGCAAGAAACTACGCCGACTAAGCTGTTTCGCTGACATTCCTTCTTTCCTCCTTCTGTCAATGTCCAAAAGCGACAACCGATACGGACGCATGGACTTTCCTCCGAATCCTCTTAGCTCATACGCGCTCCTCCTTAAGACAGGTGCAGTTTCGGAACCTACGATTGAATAACGTCACCTGGTGCCCCATCAACGCCAGGTGCGAGGGCAGCGACGGCAAGGAACACCGCCCGTACATGGTTCACCGAGCGCTGCTGGGGTCCATCTAGCGCTTCTTTGGAGTGCTCATCGAGCACTATGGGGGAGCCTTTCCCCTCTGGCTGGCGCCCGTGCAGGTCGAGCTCATACCCATCGCCGACCGCCACGTCGCCTACGCGAAAAAAGTGCGCGCCGAGATCGAGGGCGCAGGAGTGCGCGTGGAGTTGGGCGACAGCAGCGAGCGTATGAACGCCAAGATCCGCTCGGCTCAGTTGCAAAAGATACCCTACATGCTGGTCATCGGAGACCGCGAAGTTGCCGGGCAATCGGTGTCGGTGAGGCTGCGCACCAACGAGAATCTGGGGGCCATGCACCTGGACGAGTTTGTGGCGCGCGCCCGCGTTCTCATCGACTCGCGCAACAACGAGGAGCTGTAGCCGGGGGGGCCGGCTGTTCTGCTTGCACCTGTGGTGCAGAGACGGGTGGGCCGTAGCGAAGCGGAGGCGAAGAATGTCAACTCACGGATCCATCCCTCGTATTGTGATAGATGCTCTCCGTAGAGCAAACTGAGCTATGCTTTCAGCGACAGAGGAGACCGTTTCGGGCCGCCTCAAGTTGCCAGCGCCGAAACGATCCGTACGCGCTAACCATTTCCGCTAGACGTTCTTCAGCCTGTTCCAAACTGAGCGCCCGCCCTGCCCATCGCTGTATGTGCCTTCTACCCGTTCATATATCACGTATTCCACCTTCGGGCGCCGCTGCGCCTCGAAGGCTTCCATCAAGATAGCGTTACGGGTCCCTGCATGGCGCATCATATTGTCGTATTTCAACCACGTTTCCACAGGCCACCAGAGCTTGCTGTTGTCCTTTCTCCTCATTCTCTGTGTTTTCCAGCTACTCAGGTAGCATTTGGGCAAGGCTCTCTTCGACTTCCGCCAGTGCCTCTGATAGCTCCGAATTCGACGCCAGTGCCAATTCGCCCGCCAAAAAGTCTTTGCCGCCATCTAGCATTTGACGGTCGGTCATGCCCAAACGACGCCGAGAACTCAAGAGGAAAAGAGCACTCACCGCGGAAGCTACTTCCTCAAAGCGCCCGGTCTTGAGTTTCTCGCTCATGACCTTCTTCCGAGCCCGATAGTCTTGCGGGATCTCGCCTTCGAGTGCCACATATCGGGCGGCCAGCACTTTGCGCAGTCTGGCTTCCTTTCCTACAGGCCGTAATCGGCCATCCTCAGCCAGCTTGACAGGCACCATCAGTCGCATCGACTTACCGACCGTGTCGATCACATAATACGTGCGGGTTATGTCGCCAATGCGCTTTTGCTGGATGTCGATGATCGTTCCTGCTCCACGAGATGGATGTACTATCTTGCTCCCCACCGCGTACATGAAAAAGTACCACCTCCTTTCGCGCTTCTATGGTGCGTCTCCCAAGGATAATGCCAAGTCTGAATCCAATGGGATGTACTTTTCGACCAAGATCTCCCCCTCATGATCTGATTGTAGATATCTGCCCAAAGAGACGATCACAGCAGCCGTCTCTGGAAACTCCAGGCTGGCTAGATAGTGATCAAAGGTGCCCAAGCCGTAATCGATCATTCAGCGCCTGCGCCTGCCACCCAAACCCTGCATCTTGCGGGTGGTCCGGCGGCTCTTGATTCTTTTCTTTATCGCCTTGCGTTTGCGAGTCTGGGAAGGCTTCTCATAGAATCGCCGACGTCGCGCCTTGACCAGTACCTTGTCCTGCTGGACAGCTTTCTTGAAGCGCCTGTGAAGCCTTTCGAACGATTCATGGCGACCTCGAACAACGAATGTCATACGTCCAACGCTCCTTTCTTGTCCTGTTATCTTTGCCCAAACGTCGTCCTTGGCTGGCTTGATGTGAAGGCCAGAGTCTTCCAAAGGGGCCCGCGCCCGGTCTGCCCAGACGTCGCCCTGTGCCACGGCAAGTGAGAGGGGTGCCGCGCAAACATCCGCCGCATCGGAACCTCGACGGCAGAATGCCTCTCACGATGGCCGTCCTTCCGGCCTGAATGGCGCTTGCTATCTGATAGCAAGCAGAGCCCAGCTAGCTCCTGTCACAGAGGCAGCTTGCGAATGTCAGCGACTTGCGTGATCCTCGGGTTACATGGGGTGACCATTCTCACCGAGATGAGCGTGACGCTGCTGGGCGCCACGATATGCCGACATCGCGGTGAGTAGTGGCAAAGTTGGAGCATGCGAACTGAACTGACAACGCTCGCTGCTCGTGAGGGGCCCGAAGCCCGACTCACAGTGGCAAACAAACACAGAGGAAATGAAGCTGTGCTTGAGAAAGGAGGTGCACAAAAGCGCAAGAAGGTCTCGCTGCACCATCAAAACGGGTGCTTAGAGGCCTGTACCTTCCCGACCCCTTGACGAGGGACCCAGTGATGTGTTCGCAATCACTTGGCGGTTGGGGTCAAGGAGAAGATCAGACTGCATTACAGCTCATAGCCGTACTACAGCCTGAGCGGCCCGATCGGAGAAACGCGACATCTGTCGCGGGCTGGATCAAACGACCCTCTGGAGATCGCCTAGGAGAACGATCTCAAGTCCAGTGCCCTTACGCTCTTGAATGAATTGTCTAGCCTTGCAGGATCCTCCTTTTGATATGACCCGTCCAGGCCCTTCGGGAACCGCAAGTGGACCCGCGATCTTTGGATGACGACCTCGACGAGCTGCCACTACACCCCAATTGATCTAGCTGGATTATATCACCTTTCGTGAATTCCGTCAAATGGGGTTGGTTGGCAGCTTCATCATTTGGCTTCGATAGTCTACCGAAAATGTTCCTCATATAACTACTATTACATGAAAAGAACCCCGTGCGCGAGCCTCTTTTGCTGCCGATAACCTGCGGATAATGCATGCTTGGACGAAGTGTAGAATCGACAGCTCTTCCCCCCCGATGCTGCCGGCCTCGTAGTACGTGGTCACGAGTCGCAATCTTGCCCTTGCCTTGCTCATACAGACACTGAGCTGTACGTGTAGTGCAAACTTCCCCGTAGGCCAAGTGCCCCGTACGGGCCAAAGTCCGCCATGACAGCTGCCCGTCCTGACATAGGTGTTTGCACCACCCTTTTCCCAGACACGTGCCCCGTATGGCGTACGTGTGCCCCTGCACTACGGGGTACGTGTGCCCCTGCACTACGGGGTACGTGTGGCGCAAGCACTAGGCCCGCTTGACAGGCTGGTGCGAGCGGCGTATCCTTCCGCTAACATAGCCGCTCGATGATCCGAGCGGGATGGTTGGCGCAGCGTGCGCCGTGCTACGAGGCCGGGCCTCGTAGCACGGCGGCTTTTGTGTCACCAGTTACTCCGTCAATCCAAGCCTACCTGGAGAAGCAGACATGAGACCACTGTCATCAAGGGTACGTAGCTTCGAGCGATCCCCCATTCGCAGCATCATGGACAGTGCCACCAGCTTGCCCGACGCCATTCACCTGGAGCTCGGCCAGCCCGACTTTCCGACGCCTTCCCACGTGATCGAGGCCGCTGTGGATGCCGCTCGCCACGCATACACCGGCTACACAGCCAATTCGGGCATGTATGAGCTGCGGGAGGCCGTTGTCGCCAAGCTGGCTCGCGACAATGACTTGCACGTATTGCCGGAGAACGTGATGGTCACTACTGGAGCCATGGAGGCCGTGTTCGCCACCCTGCTCGTGCTGCTGGACTATGGTGACGAGGTCCTGCTCCCAGACCCAGGCTACGGCAACTTTGTGATGGCCTGCAAGGTGGTGCAAGGGATCCCCAAGATGTACCCAACCCTCCCCTCCCAGGGCTTTATCCCCAACCTGCACGCCATGGAAGAGATGGTGGGCGATTGCACCAAAGCCCTGCTGATTAACAGCCCGTCGAATCCCACCGGCGCAGTCCTCCCCGAGAGCATTTTGCGTCAGTGCCTCGAGTTCTGCCAGCGGCATGACCTGCACTTGATCTCAGACGAGACCTATGATCAACTGGTTTTTGAGGGAGAGCACGTCAGCCCCGCCAAGTGGGACACAGAGGGCAGGGTGGTCAGCATCTTTTCCCTGTCCAAGACCTATGCCATGACCGGCTGGCGCGTAGGCTATGCAGTGGGCAATCCCGAGATCGTAGCCACCATGGCCAAGGTACAAGAGCCGCTCGTGTCCTGCGTCAACACCGTGGCCCAGCATGCAGCGATCGCCGCCCTCACTGGCCCTCAGGACTGTGTACAGGAGATGCGGGGACACTATCGACGCCGGCGGGACCTCGCCGTGAACCTGGCCGCGCAGCATGGCCTGAAGGTATCATACCCCCACGGGGCCTTCTACTTGCTGGTGGACATCTCCAGCCAGCCGCGCAAGTCACTCGACTTCTGCCGGAGCCTCCTACAAGCCGAGCATGTGGCCGTCGCGCCCGGCTGTGCCTTTGGCGACTCGTGTGATGGCTACGTTCGGGTCTCATTCAGTGTCAGTGATGAGGCCCTCAGCGAGGGCATGATCCGACTTGCCCGACACCTGTGGCGGCTGTCGCGTGAGCATCAGGGCGCCCTCGCATTCCAGTCCGACTGACACAAACCCGTGACAGAGACCTGGTTGACTTTCTGCCGCATCCAGGCTATCATTCCACCCGTTGACGGCGCCTACACAAGGTGAGTTCCAAGGAGGCAGCGTGCACGAGGCGATAATCATCGAGGGACTGACCAGACGCTTTGGCCAGACCCTTGCCGTCGATCAACTTGACCTGCGGGTGGCTCGAGGCGAGGTCTTTGGATTGCTGGGCCCCAACGGTGCGGGCAAGACCACCACAGTTCGCCTCCTGGCGGGCGTGCTGAACGCCAACGCGGGCCGGGCCCAGGTTCTGGGGCTCGATGTGGCCACCCAGGCAACCGAGATCCGCAGACAAGTCGGCGTCCTCACAGAGACTCCCAACCTCTACGAGTCGCTCTCAGCGAGAGATAACCTGCTACTCTATGGCGATCTGTACGGCGTGCCCAAGGACACACTGCCGCAACGCGTTCAGGACGTCCTGGAAGAGTTTGGCCTCAGCCACCGGGCCGATGACCTGGTGGGCAGCTACAGCAAGGGCATGAGGCAGCGACTGGCCATGACCCGGGCCTTGCTGCACAAGCCCGCCCTGCTGTTTCTCGACGAGCCTACGGCCAGCCTGGACCCTGCGGCAGCCAGGATGGTCACCGACACCATCCAGGAGCTGAGCCGCAAGGACGGACGCACCGTGTTCCTCTGCACCCACAATCTAAATGAGGCACAGCGCCTGTGCGATCGCGTCGGCGTTATCGACCACGGCAGGCTGCTGGCGGTTGGTGCGCCCCGCGACCTGGCTCGCCAGCTCTGGCAGCGAGTCTGGGTGGAGATCGACCTGCACGGCGAGCCATCTGCAGAGGTCGATCGGGTGGTCGCGCGAATGCCGACCGTGCTCTCTCGGCGTGTGGAGGGGGGCAGGTTCCTGCTGGAGGTGGACGACGAGAAGACCATTCCTGATGTGGTGGAGGCCATCTCTGCGGCAGGGGGACGCATCTATGGCGTCGGGGCCAGGGAGTACAGCCTGGAGGATGTCTACTTTGAGATTCAGGGCGATGTGCACCCGGCTATCGGAGGCAGCCCATGAAATGGAACAAGAGGGCTATCCGGGCCATCATGCGCAAGGATCTCAGACTGGTGTTCAAGAACAGAATGGTGTGGCTGCCGATGATTCTGGTGCCTGCCATTCTATTCGTCGTCCTCCCCATGGTGATGTTGGTCTTGCCCAGTCTTGTTGGTACGACGGCGCTTGAGACCGGGGATATCGCACCCCTCCTGGAACGCATGCCAGCCCACTTGAGGTCGCAGATCGCCGGCCTCTCCGACCTCCAGCAGTTTACAGTGTTGAGCAGCACCTATCTCTTTGCTCCGCTGTTTCTGATTGTGCCCTTGATGGTATCCAGCGTTCTGGCGGCAGACAGCTTTGTGGGCGAGAGGGAGCGCAGGACCTTGGAGGCGCTGCTCTACACGCCTATCACCGATGTAGAGCTCTTTGTGGGCAAGTTGCTGGTTGGGTTCCTGCCGGCCGCCGGTGTAACCGTGGCCTCTTTCTTTCTCTATGGCTTGGTGGTGAACCTGAGCGGTTATCATATCATGGGGCGGATCTTCTTTCCCACGGCAATCTGGTGGCCACTGGTATTCTGGGTGAGCCCAGGGGTGTCTGTGGTGGGTCTGGGCACCACCGTCCTCATCTCCTCCAAGGTCAAGACCTTCATGCAGGCTCAGCAAGCGAGTGGGATGCTGGTGCTTCCCATCGTGTTCGTCATGATAGGTCAGCTTGCCGGCTTGTTCTTCATGGACACGGGGCTACTGCTCATCGCCGGTGCGTTCGTCTGGCTACTGGGCATCTGGCTGGTCTGGATCGGTGCCAGGACCTTTTCTCGGAGAGAGCTGATCGCCAGGATCTGACGAATTGTCATCACACCGCAGAGCCGCCGATCATCCATCGGCGGCCAGGCCAATGCTGGTACCCCCTGGTGAAGGGGCACTCGTACCCCTCGTTCCGAGACATAGAAATGGATCGGCGACCCCGTCTGGCCATAGACACTTCCAGCCCACGTATGCGGCCGAGCTTCGAGTGGGTGACGCCTGTACTTCAGCGTCGTTCGCCAGGCAACGAGGCCATCACCGCACCAGGTTCGTGCAGAGGAGAACTAGGTTGAACACACCCAATCGCGAGTATGAGCGCCTGCTGAGAGTGCTCTATGAGGAATACGAGAGTAAGTTCGCCAGGTCAAAGGCTGCGCACGATCGCGCGCGCGAGGTGCTGGTTGACGGCGTGAGCCACGCTGCGCGACGTTTCGAGCCCTATCCGTTTCGCGCTGCAGCCGCCAAGGGTGCGCGAGTGTATGACATCGATGGCAACGAGCTCATCGACTTTTGGCAGGGGCACTATGCCAACATCCTGGGCCACAACCCCGCCGTCGTGAGGGAGGCGCTGACCAAGGCCCTGAAGCTAGGATCGGGACTACAGACGGGCATACCAGAGGAGCGCCAGGCCGAGTTCGCTCTCGCTCTGACCGAGGCCACCGGCTCGGAGCGGGTGAGGCTGACCACGTCGGGCACTCTGGCCACCATGTACGCCATCATGTTGTCTCGCGCCTTCACCGGGCGAAACCTGGTCGTCAAAGTGTCCGGGGGCTGGCACGGTGCCCACCCCCTGGCCTTGAAGGGAGTACACCGCACAGCGGACGGATTCGACCAGGTGGATTCCACCGGCCTTCCTGACACGACCGCCCGAGAGATCATCGTGACGCCCTTCAATGACGTCGGTAGCTTGCGCAAGATCTTTCGTTCCATGGGCGACCGGATCGCTTGCTTCATCCTCGAACCCACTCTCGGCAGCGGTTTCATTCCGGCCACGGCCGAGTTCATGAGCGCGGCGCGCGAACTGACCAACCGATGCGGGGCCTTGCTCATCCTCGACCAGGTCATTACCGGATTCCGCTACTGCGCATCGGGGGTTGACCGTCTCTACAAGGTGAGGCCCGATCTCTCGACCTTTGGCAAGATCATCGGTGGCGGCATGCCCGTCTCGGCTGTCGCAGGCCGTGCGGACGTGATGGACCTCGCCTGCCACGAGCTCGAGAAGCGGGTCTGGTTCAACGGCGGCACCTTCTCGGCCCATCCACTCAGCCTCTTGGCAGGCAAGACGATGATCGACCATCTCCGCCACCACGAGACCGAGATCTATCCCACCCTTGCGGCCAGGGCAGAGCGCTTGCGCACTGGCGTTGAGAAGGCATTTGCCGATAGGGGCATCCTCGCGCGCTGCACGGGGCACGCCGATCGATCCGTTGCCGCCGGATCGCTGGTGGGGCTCTACTTCCCAGTGCGGGACGATTTCTATGCCAGCTCGGCCGACGAAATGCAGGATCCGAACTTGTGCGACGTGACCCTGCGAGACAAGGCTTTGAAAGTGAGCATGTTGCTGCAAGACGTCTACACGATGCAAGGTTTGGGCGCCCTGTCCTACAGCCACACCGACCAGGACCTCGAGCGCGTATTCGAGGCATGTGATGTTTTTGCGCGGCGAGTGGTGGCCAATGGGTGAGACCGCATGTGGGGCGCAATCTCGTCGGAGAACCTGTCTCCGCTCCATCCCTCCCCCCGAAGCGCGCGGGTTGCGGATCCCGACCCAACCAGGGAAGGACGCAGAGGCGCGGTCCTGGCACGCGATTGCTGACTTGCTCTCCTGTGCCTGCAACTCTCGCCACCATCTGCTGACAGTCTCTTAGGAGGCGAACCTTGACCAAGGCTAGTTCCCACGGCGGTGCCAGACGCGACTTGTTGCTCGGGTTGGGGGCATTCCTGCTGTTTGCGCTGGGGTCGCTGGCCTTGCTGATCGTTCTCAACCCGGCTTCTAGGGCCTGGTTTCCATGGGCCCGTGCGCCCACAGGGGAAGGCCCCATCGCCATCACTCTGGTTCACACCAACGACACCTGGGGATACCTGCGGGCAGTCGGTTGAGGGATGACGACTGGGGGCGTGGCTCGGCGAGCCGCCATCATTCGTTTCCAGCGCGACCAAGCACAGCACACCCTGGTCTTGGACGCGGGCAATTCGCTGCTAGGTGACTCGGACCCTGCGCTCGAGACCCGTGGGCGCACCAGTGTCGAGGCCATGAACCGAATGGGCTACGATGCCCTGGCTCTGGGCATGCAGGACATCTCCTCGCTGGAGCTGTCGGAACTGAGAGAGCGGTTGGCCGAAGCCCAGTTCCCAGTGCTATCGGCCAATATCTACCTGACAGGCACCCAGGAGTTGCTCACCGACCCCTATGTGGTCATGGCCATGGCCGACCATCGTGTGGGCATCCTCGGTCTGACCGATGCCGGAGGCACGGAGGAAGTGGTGGCAACCGACCCGGTACTGGCCGCGAGGAAGTGGCTCCCCCGGCTGCAGCGCGTGGCCGACATCATCATCATCCTTTCCCACGCCGGACTGGACACCGACCAGGCCATCGCCGGGCAACTACCTGGCATCGACGTGATCGTGAGCGGGCGCGGCGGAAGCCTCAAGCAACCCATCCTCGCGGAGCCGAGCGGCACGATCCTGTTGCACGCCGACAATGCAGTACGTGGCAGCGCCGGAACGAGGCTTGGCATTGCCCACCTCTCGTTCGACAAGACCGGAAGCCTGGCAGAGTACGAGTGGCGAAAGATCATCCTGACCTCCGACTTTGGTGAGGACCCAGCGATGGCAGCGTGGGTCGAGGAAACCACCGCTGGATGCCGTTAGTGGCCGCACCACCAAGAGCAGGTGCGCATTTCGCTCGCTCAGCCGCGCCGTGCATGGCAATGTGGGCAGAGGGTGGGACTCACCCTGCGCCCGGCCCAAGTATAGCATACGTGATTATCTGGTAGGAGGTACGCATGACTGAACAACAAGAGCGACGCAAACGGGCCGACTATGTCACTTTGATAGCCATCTATCAGTTCGTTTCGGGTGCATTATGGCTGATTGGCGCGCTGGCCATAGTTGTTCTGGCAGCATTGCCCGTCGTGCTCGCCGTGGACGACCCGGTGGGGCTGGGCGTGAGTCTGGCGGTCCTTTGCTTCGGCATGATCGTTTTGGGAGCCTTTGGGATCGCAAGGCTGGTGGTGGGCTTTGGGCTGCTGAGGATGCAGAGTTGGGCGCGATGGGCAGCCGTCGTGCTGGCCGTCCTGGGGCTCGGCGGGTTCCCCATTGGCACGGCGATCGGCGTGCTCATCCTCATCTACCTGCTCGGCGACGAGGGGCGCGAGGCCTTCGAGTCGGAACAGTAACGGTCCTTCAGGAATGCCGTTCCGCTGTATATGGCCATGCCTGAGCGACTGCACAGAAACCACTCCTCATGTGCTGGAGGAACGCTGGAAGCCCGTTCCTCTCGCAAGTGCGCTTGGCCTTGCGTATCCCGCCGGCGGGCCCTGGCCGCTTTCTGCGGCCGGAGGATGGCACCTGCCATCCAGGGTGGAGTCCGTCGCGGTGGGCTCATTTGGCAGTCCGAGCGAGGCCAGGGGTTGCAGCCCTGGCCGGAACAATTAGCGTCCCAGGTGACCGTGCTGCCGCGCGAGGGCCCTGGCGGGCGCGACTGGCAGAAAGGGCAGATCATGGCTACCATCCCGAATGACTACGAAGAACGGGTATACGCGGGCGTGCTAGGCAAGATCATCGGGGTCTACGTCGGTCGCCCCTTTGAGGGGTGGCCGCACGCGCGCATCGTGAGGGAACTGGGCGAGATCAAGTACTATGTTCACGAGAAGCTGGGCAAGCCCCTGATCGTCGCCGATGACGACATCTCTGGCACCTTCACCTTCCTCAGAGCCATGCCCGACTATGGCAACCCCCCAGCCGTGACGCCAGCACAGATAGGTCAAACCTGGCTGAACTACCTGATCGAGCCGAAGACGGTCCTTTGGTGGGGCGGCATGGGCGTCTCGACCGAGCATACCGCCTACCTGCGGCTCAAAGCGGGCATCATGCCGCCAGAAAGCGGGTCGATCAAGCTCAACGGGCGGGTTGTGGCTGAACAGATCGGCGCCCAGATATTCATCGACGGCTGGGGCATGATCTCACCAGGAGATCCAGAACAAGCCGCCAGTCTGGCCCGGCGCGCAGCATGCGTGAGCCACGACGGGGAAGCCATCCATGCCGCTCAAGTGGTGGCAGCCATGGAAGCCCAGGCTTTTGTCGAATCGGACATCGACGGGCTGCTGGACGTTGGCACGACGCTCATACCCCGTAGCTCGCTCATCTACGGTCTCATCAGCGACCTGCGCGACTGGCACGGCAAGTATGGCGATTGGCGGGAGGCTTTCCGCCGCATCGTGGCCACCTATGGCTACGACAGATACGGTGGGGGCTGTCACGTGGTGCCCAACCACGCCCTCGTCATCTTGGCGCTGCTCTACTGCGAGGATAGCTTCCAAAAGGCCCTGACCATCGTGAATACTGCGGGTTGGGATACCGACTGCAATTCCGGCAACGTGGGCTGCTTGATGGGGATCAAGGGAGGATTGGCTGGACTGGATGTAGGACCCGACTTTCGGGGGCCTGTGGCAGACCGGATGTATCTGCCCACAGCGGACGGGGGCCGTGCGGTCACCGACGCCCTGCACGAAGCCTATGAGATCGTGCAGATCGGTCGCGCGCTGGCCGAGGAGCCCGCGCCACCACCCAAACAGGGCGCTCGGTTCCATTTCGACCTGCCCGGGTCGGTCCAGGGGTTCATCCCAGAGGAGAGCCCGGAATGCCCGGGCACGGCCTGGGTCGAGAATGTGTCGGGTCACAGCCAGACGGGCAGGCGAAGTCTGGCCATACGCTATCGGGGCCTGGCTGATGGTCGTGCCGCGCGCATCATCCGAGAGACCTATCCAGCCATCGCGGTGGACAGGACCCACGGCTATCGCCTGGTGGCCTCGCCCACCCTCTATCCGGGCCAAACCTTGCGCGCCCGCCTGCTGGCAGACGAAGCGAACGCCCAGGGGGTCGAAGCGTGTCTCCTGATTAAGGCCTTTGGTGAGGACGACGGACTGCTTGCTTTGCGCAGCCCAAAGATCTCCCTACAGCCGGGAACGGCTCACACCATGGAGTGGGTGGTGGACGCGCCGGTCGGTTGCCCCATCGGCTGGGTAGGTGTCGAGCTGATGTCTCTTCATGCCGCTACGCGGCCCTCAGACAGGCGCGCTGATGGCACCGTATACCTCGACTGGCTGACCTGGTCTGGTCCGCCCAACGTCAGGTTTGCTCGGCCCTCGCATAACGGCACGCGCTGGCTGGACACCTGGGTGCAAGCTGTCACGGCAGTTCGCGCGGGGCGAGAGCACACCTATCGCATCACTCAAAACGAGGGGACCGGGCTGCTGATCCAGGGCACCCGCGAATGGCAAGACTATGTCTTCTACGCGACCCTCACCCCGCACGTGGCCCGGTGCTTCGGCATCGCTACGCGGGTGCAAGGGCTCAGGCGCTACTATGCGCTCAGATTGGCGCTGGGGGGCAGAGCCCAACTGGTGCGCGAGCTGGATGGCACCCACGTGCTGGCCGAGGCTCCGTATGACTGGGAGCTGTACGCAAGCTACCAGTTTGAGCTGCAGGTGCAGGGGAGCAAGCTGATCGGGCGGGTGAATGGGCAGACGCTTTTCCAGGTCGAGGACGACAGTCCATTGACTGGCGGGGCCGTCGCCCTGCTGGTGGAGGAGGGCCGGGTCGGGTGTGACCAGGTGGAGGTGGGGCCGGCGAGCTAGCCAGGCTGGGCATCCAGGGGGATGAGCCGATGCAGTCTACTACCGATTGTTGCGATTGGCCATCTCGAGATCGGGTTTCAGGAGGTGTGTGGAAACTGACATCTGCTAGAGACTCCCGAGGTGTTGGGGTCTCTGGCAGTCTGTCAGAGAAGCAATAGCGCGAATAGGAGGCAAGCTATGAATTGGGCAAAGAACCTCCGATGCGAGGGGAGCGGATTCCCACAGATCCTGCCGGTACGGAAGCAGGCCGGGGTCATCTATCGCAATCTGAAGAAACGGTTGGATACTGTCCTGCCGCTGGCGATGCGAGAGGCGGGGTTGGATATGTGGGTGATACTGTGCCAGGAGGACGATCTGGATCCGGTGTTTCGGACTATGATCCCCATGGATACCTGGTGCCCGATCCTACAGATGTTGGTCTTTTATGACCACGGCGAAGAAAAGGGAATCGAACGTATCAACATCTCGGGGACCAACACGCACGACCTGTACGACCGACCCTATATAGGGCAGTTGGAGGAGAAACAGTGGCCGCTGCTGGTGGAGATCATTGAGGCGCGGAATCCGAAACGGATCGGCGTCAACACCGGTTCGATCCAATGGGCGGCCGGGGGCTTGACCCACAACCTCTACCAGCAGCTAGTCAACAAGCTGCCGGAGAAATGGGTCGAGCGGCTAGAGTCGGCCGAAGCAGCGACGACACGCTGGCTGGCCACTCTTATCGACGAGGAGGTTAAAGTCTTCGAAGATGTAGTTCACATCGCCCACCGGATCATTGCCGAATGCTACAGCCGCAAGGCCATCGTCCCCGGCGTGACCACCGTAAGGGACCTGGAATGGCACTACTGGCAACTCAGCACCGACCTAGGGTTGCCGCTCTCCTTTTCGCCCTCGTTCCACCGCATGCGGAGCCCGGCGATGAAAGAGCGGTATGGCGAGGACGACCAGGTCATCCGGGCGGGAGATGTGGTTTACTGCGACGTCGGCATTTACTATCTGCGCCTTTTCACAGATCACAAGCAGGCAGCCTATATGCTTCGACCCGGTGAGCGCAACGCGCCAGTCGGCCTGCAGCAGCTCATGGCCGAGGGCAACCGACTACAAGACATCTTCATGGCCGAGTTCAAGGAAGGCCTCTCTGGGAATGAACTGCTTCGCAACATCCTCACACGCGCGCGGAAGGAGAGGGTGCCCAACCCGCGAGTGTACTCCCACTCGTTGGGCCTGTGCTTGCACGAACCCGGTCCGCTGATTGGACTGCCGTGGGAGCAAGAGCGGTGTCCGGATCGGGGTGACGTTCGCATGGGATACAACTATGCATTTACCGTGGAGCTGTCGGTCGGTGGGCCCGTGGCGGAGTGGGACGGCCAGGAGGTCCAGTTGGGATTGGAGGAGGTTGTGGTGTTCACTCGAGACGGCTGCCGTCTCGTCGATGGCCGGCAAACGCACTTCTACTGCGTCTAGGAAGGCCTAACGGGGCCGAGGCTCCGTATGACTGGGAGCTGTACGCAAGCCACCAGTTTCAGCTGCAGGTGCAGGGCAGCAGTCTGATCGCGCGGGTGAATGGGGAGACGCTTTTCCAGGTCGAAGACGACAGCCCATTGACTGGCGGGGCCGTCACCCTGCTGCTGGAGGAGGGGCGAGTTGGGTGTGACCAGGTGGAGGTGGGACCGGGGAGCTAGTCGGTCTGTGGTTCCCGCTGGGTCGCATCAAACCACGACTCATCAGCCAGCACCAGCGAAGTCTCCACCTGACGCTCGGGGATCGACCAATACTTGCGAAGCAGCCGCTCCTTCTCCTCCCCGGAAACCAGGCGAAAGCCATGCTTCTGGTAGAAGCGAATGGCCCAAACCGCGTCGGCCCAGGTGCCCACCAGCATGGGTCGCGTGGCCAGCTTCCGCAGATGAGCGAGGAGCCTTGCACCCAGGCCCCGGCGCTGGTGCACGGTGAGCACGTAGGCGTGGCGGATGAGACAGACATCCTCAAGGTGTTGCAGCCCAATCACCCCGATGAGCTCGCCCCCCTCCTCGTATCCCCAGAACCCGACCCCCTGGGCTATCTCCTGCTGCAGCTCCTCGCGGGGCATGTAGGGATCATGCCAGCGGTCCTCGGGGATGATGCCCCGGTAGGCCTGGGCCGCGTCGTTGATGATGGCGTGGATGGTGGGCAAGTCGCGGGGCTCACAGTGGCGGATCATGGGTTTGCTCCTCACCATTGCGTGGTGCGTGGGGCTTAGTCTCCCTCCTCCGCCACCCTCTGCAGCTTCCGGAACAAATCCCCGAACACCGCGTCCCGGTCCACGTCGATGGCCTGGCGCATCAAGTGCCGCGAAGGATCTTCCGTGCCCCAGGTGAGGTCATCCCTCAGAATCGGCGAGGGGCGCAGCTCTGTGGGAACCCACGCGGGATCGTTGAGATAGGCGACCGCACTCACATCCCAGATCACCTTGGAGCGAGCGTAGTGGTCGTCGTAGTGAGCCTCAAAGATCCCGTAGAGGTAGTCGCCGATGGCGCCCCGGCCCTTCACGTACGTCTCCATCTCGGGGAGGGTCGTGCGCAGGTGCTCGGCCACGTTCTTGCACGCAATGTGCACCAAAGACACGCCGCAGCCAAAGACCACACGAGCGGCGGCCGGGTCCTGGCCCAGGTTGAACTCGTTGGCAGTGTGCCAGTAGTGGGGCTGGCCGCCCAGCCAGACCACCACGATGTGCTCGATGATCTCGGGCTCCAGCAGGATGGCCGAGGCCACGTTGGTGATCGCGCCGATGGCCAAGGTGTAGAGGGGCCCATCGCGCGCCGCCAGCGCCTTCTGGATCAGATCCTGGGCTGCTGGGCTGTGCACAGGCGTCTCTGGCGAGGGCAGGTAGCTCTTGGAGCCCCGAAAGACGAGATTGTCGTCGGTGCGATCCATCCGCTCCAGGATGCGCCCGATCTCCCGGTAGCTCTTTTCCATGCCGTCGGCGGGCCCGTCGGAACGTACGTTAAAAAAGGGCGCCGCGTAGATCGCCTCGACCCTGAGCTGGTCAGACAACAGGGCATAGACCAGCGCAAACTGGTCGTCGATCTCGTTGTAGGTGTCGGTGTCCAACACCATCGACACGGGGCCACTCGGCGGCGTCAACAAGGACAGACGCTCCTCAGCGGAGATTTCTGGGAACAGGGTCATGATGCTCACCTGCTACTCATGATAGTGCGGCCCTTGCGGACAGCACGACTTGCCCTCGCGGGAGACAGGTTCACCAAGCGACTCGCCCACGCCTGCCACACCGTCCCCCTCCTGGCGGGAGATCCTACACGACCCACAGCACCTCGCGCAGACGCGCAATGAGAGCCTCCTCCTGGCGGGCGAGGACAGTGCGAAGGTCGAGAAGGACCTTCTCGTCGTGCACTCGGGCCACGATGGACGGCCTGCCACAACGCAGCGCCTTGGCCAGGCTCTCGGGTGCAGCTCCTGGCAGCGCGATCATCGTGGTTGGCAGGGCTTCTTCGGGCAGCGAGCCCCCGCCCACCATGGAACGCCCGGGCAACAGCTCGCAACCGCCTCCCACCGGGCCCAGCGCCGCCACCAGCTTGCGGGCCCTCCCTGCTATCTCCTGTTGAGACATGGAGATCATGCGCCAGACGGGGACCTCGCGCTCGGCTTCGCCCTTGAGATAGTGCAGGAGGTTGGCCTGAACGCCGGCGATGGTGGTCTTGTCCACTCGCAAGGCCCGCGTGAGGGGGAAGCGACGCAACCGAGCGATGAGATCGGCTTGGCCAACGATGATCCCCGCCTGAGGGCCGCCAAGTAGCTTGTCGCCACTGAAGGTGACCACGTCTGCGCCCTGGGCCACGCTCTCCTGCACCATAGGTTCGTGCGCCAGCCCGTACTGCTGCGTGTCCAGGAGGGTGCCGCTGCCCAGGTCGTCCAGCATCAACAGGCCCCGGTCGCGTGCCAGGGCGACCAGCTCGCGCAGGGAAGCCTGATGCACAAACCCTGTGATCCTGAAATTGCTCCGATGAGCGCGCATCAACGCGGCACTTTGCTCAGTGACAGCCGAGGCATAGTCGTCCACGTAGGTACGATTGGTTGTGCCCACCTCCACCAGCACCGCGCCACTCTGGGCCATGACCTCGGGGATTCTAAAGCCGCCACCGATCTCCACAAGCTCCCCACGAGAGACGATCACCTCTCGCGCTTTGGCCAGGGCGGAGAGGGCCAGCAGCACCGCGCCAGCGTTGTTGTTGACCAGCAGAGCGTCCTCGGCCCCGGTCAGGCGACGCAAGAGATCCTCGGCGTGCGCGTAGCGCGACCCACGGCGCCCCACCTCGAGGTCGAATTCCAGGTTGCTGTAGCCCCTGCCGACGGAGCGCATCGCCGCCAGCGTGTCCTGGCTCAAGGGCGCGCGGCCCAGGTTGGTGTGCAGGATGATGCCGGTAGCGTTGACCACCGGGCGAAGCGTGGGGCAGACGATGGTCTCCAGGTGGGCCTTCACTCGAGCCACGGTCCCACGCTCCCCGGGGTATGGTGAACCCGCGACCAGAGCGCCTCGCAGACCTTCGAGCGTCTCACGCACCACCTCCAGCACCAGATCGCGCCCGTAGGTCTGAGCGCAGGGGAGCAGCTCAGGGTGCTCCATGAGCCGGTCAACGCTCGGCAGCTTGCGTAGTTCGTCTTGTATAGTCATAAGCGGGGTGCTCCATCGTGACTGCCCGGCAAGGAGAGGTGCGGTCACCACCAGACAGTTCCAAAGATAGGGCGATCCGGCCGTAGGTGGCCACCTTGGCAAGAGGAATCCGGGCCACGATGTGATAGACCTGCTGAAACAGTCCCGAAACCATGTCAACTCTAGACCAGGGCAAGACCCGGCACCACGTCCAAATCGAGGTCAGACCTTTTCCCGGCGAGGAAACGGTAGTGACCAGCAACGGCAACCATGGCAGCATTGTCGGTGCAGAAGCGCACCGGGGGATACCGCACCGGCACTTGCAGCCGGCGGCGCATCTCGGACCGAAGCAGCACGTTGGCCGCCACGCCGCCCGCCAGGGCCACCTGGACCGCGCCATGAGCCGCCACCGCCTGGCACGTTCTCGACACCAGGGCATCCACCACGGCCGCCTGGAAACTGGCCGCGATGTCGGCCAGCGGGAGTTGGTCGGCTCCCTCTTCTACCGTGGCCTCAGCCAGCTTCTGCCCTCTGGTGTCCACCGAGATGCCCCGCTCTCGCCGCAGCTCTTGCACAAGGCGCAAGACGGCCGTCTTGAGCCCGCTGAAGCTAAAGCTCAAATCGCCCCGACGCAACGCTCGGGGCAGCGCAAAAGCATCGGGATCGCCGCCCGGTGCCACCCGCTGGATGGCCGGTCCGCCAGGATAGCCCAGCCCCAGCAGGCGCGCGACCTTGTCAAAGGCCTCGCCGGCGGCGTCGTCGCTGGTGCGCCCAAGCGACTCATATCGGTGGTGCTCACGCATGAGCACAAGCTCGGTATGCCCTCCCGACACCACCAGGCAAACCAGGGGGAACGGGGGCGCCACAAACTCGTCGAGAGCGCCCCCCGAGGAAGGGAGCCAATTAGCATATACGTGCGCTTCAAGATGGTTGACCCCAACCAAGGGCAGGTCGCAAGCCAGGGCCAATGCCTTGGCAGCGTTCATACCCACCAGCAAAGAACCCGCCAGACCTGGCCCATACACCACAGCGATGGCATCCAAATCGCCCCAAGTCACATCGGCGTCGGCGAGGGCTTGCCGGATCACGGGAGTGATCGCCAACATGTGCTGTCTGGAGGCCATCTCTGGGAAGACGCCCCCATATTGCCTGTGTAGAGCAACCTGGGAGGCTATCACGTCTGAAAGCAACATGCGACCGTCCTTGACAACCGCGGCCGCAGTCTCATCGCACGACGTTTCAATGCCCAAGATGATGGTCACAACTATGCACCACCCAGCGGGGGAATGTCAGCCAGCCAGAGGGTTTTCCCACTCAGGATGAATATCCTCCCTCTTTCCTCGTCAACATAGATACCACGAAGGTTCCTCAACTGCGGCTCGCCGGGTTTGGCCTGCAGTTGCCGGACAAAGCCGCCATCTTTGTTGAACTGCACGATCCTCTCGTTGCCGGCGTCGGTCACGTAAACGTAGCCCTCAGCCTCTGGATCCTGGGGCCCTCCGACGACGACAGTGGTCGGGCTCCGCATGGGCGTGGGCAGTCCCTCCATGGTGAAAGGCTGCGGCTCACCGTTAAAGAACTTTAGGATTCTACCATCGGCAAAGAGCAGGTAGAGATTGCCATCGATGGCCACATCCACCGCACCGGTGAGGTCAATCTCCAGTTGAGGGCTCAAGTAATCGGAGGGAGGATTCGTATAGGCGTTGTCGGTGGGCACGTGTTTCAGTATCCGACTCAGGAGGGGGTCCAGGATGTAGAGATTGCCATAGTAGCCACCTATGGCCTGCGGCTTGCGCCACCTCGCGCTGTCGGCCACCGGCAGGACGTCTATGCCTTGCTGCGGGTCGTAGGCCAGAAGCGATCCCCCGCGCTCCAGGGCCACAAAGGTGCTCAGGGTGCGATCGCCCCCCGCCTCCAGCCAGGCGATATCCACGATCCCCCCGATCTCCATGCCACCACGCCATTGTCCTTTGCGCATGAGCACGGGGTCACCGTCAACCGACTGCAGGGCGTCGCCTACATCGTTGAGGAGGAACTTGAACACGCGGTCACTGGTACGGTTGAGCAGAAAGAGATCGCTGCCCCTCACTATGATGTGCGCAGAATCGGTTGGCCCCCCAACTTTGTCGTCAAGCACGGCAAGTTGCCAGAAGTGATAGAGTCTGTCCACCACGTCTACTGCATCCAGCGTGTGGTTGATGCGCCTTGTCAGCGTCTGCATCGTTTCGTCGTTGGGATCGACAGCCAGTGCCTCCTCAGCATAGGCCAGGGCCCGATAGAGGCCCTGCCTCTGGGCGGCCCGGTTCTGTTGCTCGGTGGCCACTTGATATTCAGACAGTGCCTGCGCCCTTGACTCCTCAAGGTACTGTTTCTGGATTCGCTCATACTGGACGCGAGCCATGATGACCAGGAAGAGCACGATGAAGGGTATGAGCAGAACCAACACCACGAACGCGCGACCACTGAGAGAGATGCTCCCCTCTCGGCGATGGGGCTCTGGCGGGCGCTCGGGCGGGGCGTCGGGCAAGACCCTCAACAGGAACTCTTCTGTACTCCGACGTACTCTTCTTGCGCCCCGTTTCAGCCCAGCTCGTACCCTGCGCAGGTCGGTCAAGGGAGGCTGCCGGCGCTGCCCAGTGGCTCGGACCTTGTCCGCGTCCGTGTCTCCCCTTTCCCCTCGGCGATGGCCCTGATCCACTGACGGCCCTTCCCCGGCAGAGAGGGTGGCCACACGTTCCTCTTGCCCCTTTTGCACGGCCTCGACGGCGGGCTGCGCCGGAGACGTGTACTCTGGGGGGCCTGTCACGACGGGCGGCGAAACGTCGGACTGCTGCACTGCCGATGATCGGCCCTCGCCTGCAGAGACACGCGCCTGGGCCGGCCATTGGATCACCAGGGCGGTGACGTCGCGACCCTTGGCAAGGCTCTCAATGCCACCTGACACGAACCCGCCAATGGTGTCGGTTACGGCATTGGTCAGCTCGTCCTCCGAAGCTATTCGCGCCAGATCCGTAGTCGAGAGAATGAGTACGTCTCCAGAGGAGAGCTTGGTGTGAAAGAGATCAGGCTCGATATCTCGCCTCAGGCCGGCTGGCGGTTCGATGTTCTGGTCAAACGGGCTCGGGGTCGCGGTACGCATCCAGACCGAATCTGAAGGGTAGCGCACAATCTCGCCCCGGCTCACGATGCTCACCAGCGCGGGGCCAAGCTGTGCGATGTATACGTCGCTTTTCCGTATCACTGCGCAGTTGAGACCAGCCAAGCACCGCCGCTCGACGTCTGCTCTCAAGTTCCGCTCGAACAGCATCTCATTGGCCGCCAGAAGAGCGGTGCGCAGGCTCCGGGTGATGCTTCCGGAGGTGTCATAGTATGTATCTGCTATGATGGTGATCAGCTCGTGGCAGAGGGGATCCGGGAGTTCGCTCGTGTGGAGAGCCTCAAGGATGAGATACAGGTCGCCCCGGCTACGGCGCGCCCTGCGCGAGGCGGCGTCGATAGTGGCCACATTCGTCGGACGGAGGCTTCGCTCCCCAGCCCGCATGCCAAACTGATACACTCTCAAGTCGGTCTTGCTGCCCATACCTGCTCTCATACCCAAGAAGGCAAGACTCGCAATACGATTCCCTGGAGCTCAGTTGCCACCTGAAGGCGACCGCGCACTGCCGCCTCTCATTCAGAGGGCGCACCGATGCCTGATCGCGCTAGACCGTAAGGACCCGATCATCACACTCGCCGGATGCTGGACCCGCGCACCCTACCCACGCCCGAGCCGTACGCTCGCTTGTGTCACTCCCACTCGATGGTGGCGGGAGGCTTGCTGGAGATGTCGTAAACCACGCGGTTGACCCCGGGCACCTCGTTGACGATGCGGTTCGAGATGCGCGCCAGGACATCATAAGGGATGCGTGCCCAGTCGGCCGTCATGCCATCCTGGCTGGTGACGGCGCGCACGGCTACGGTGTTCCCGTATGTGCGGCTGTCGCCCATGACCCCAACGCTGCGCAAGGAGGTCAACACTGCAAAGTACTGCCAGATCGTGCGATCGAGCCCGGCGACGACGATCTCCTCACCCACGATGGCATCTGCCTCCTGGAGCACGCCCACGCGCTCGGGAGTGACCTCGCCGATGATGCGCACAGCCAGGCCAGGCCCAGGGAAGGGAGCCCTGTAGACCGTCTCGTCGGGAAGCTCCAACGCCTTGCCCACCTCTCGGACCTCATCCTTGAACAAATAGCGCAGCGGCTCGATCAGTTTCAGACGCATGTTGCGCGGCAGCCCGCCGACGTTGTGATGGGTCTTTATCCTGGCGGCGGACTCGTTCGAGGGCGTCGCGCTTTCGATGACGTCGGGATAGAGGGTGCCCTGGGCCAGGAACTCCACCTGTCCAAGCCTCGACGCCTCCTCCTCAAAAACCGCGATGAACTCGTGGCCAATGATCCTGCGTTTCTCCTCCGGGTCGGTCACCCCCGATAGGGCTTCCAAAAACCTCTCGGAGGCCTCTACGTGGAAGACGCTCCCGCCCAGATAGCTCCGGATGCGCGGCACGCTCTCCGCGGCCTCGCCCCTGCGCAGGAGGCCAGTGTCAACAAAGATGGCCGTCAATTGGTCGCCAACCGCGCGGCGCACCAGTGTGGCCACCACGCTGGAATCCACCCCTCCCGAGATGCCGCATATAACCCTGCTGGCTCCCACTTGCTCCCGAATGGCCGAGATGCTCTCGTCGATGAAGGCGCGCGGGGTCCAGATAGCCCGGCATCCGCAGATTCTCGTGCAAAAGTTCCGCAGGATGTCGATGCCCCGAGGAGTGTGCACCACCTCCGGATGAAACTGCAGGCCGTACAGTCGCCTGCCCTCATCGGCCATGGCCGCCACAGGCGAGCTGTCAGAGTGGGCCAGCACCACGAAGCCAGGAGGCTGTACTTCAATGCGGTCTCCGTGGCTCATCCACACATCAAGGGGCGAATCGATACCGGCGAACAACGGCGACTCAATGCGGTCGATGGTGACCTTGGCCAGCCCATACTCTCTCGCGACGGCACGGGCTACACGCCCGCCCAGGTGATGACCGAGAAGCTGCATACCATAGCATATGCC
>SDBU01002247.1_pt1 | contig 26012 bp, 49 predicted proteins | sample 2277071 | NCBI WGS metagenome assembly SDBU01 (sample SAMN10397929, study PRJNA504765) | marine sediment metagenome | isolation source: marine sediment core GS08_GC12, 126 cmbsf | place: Arctic Ocean: Gakkel Ridge, Loki's castle | collected 2008
CCTGAAATCCTATCTAAGTATTCTAAAGATGAGATCCATGCTATTCATTTAATTTTAGACGAGATTGAAGAACATGGTAGATCTGAGACTCTAGAAGGTTTATGGTCTAACGATTTTGATGAAGTTCCTGTGTCTATAGATGAATTTCTTGAAGATGATTTTTACTTAGGTAGAGTAGGTAAAAATATTTTTCCTATATGGCGAGAAGAACTTAGAACTATTCTTTCTCCTTATTCAGAAGTAGGCGAAGTTATTTTTCAAGGAGGAATAGGTACTGGTAAAACAACTATAGGGTTAATAATACTGGTTTACAAGATTTACTACTTAACTTGTTTAAAGAATCCTCAAAAGTTTTATGATATAGTTGAAGGTAGCCCTATAATCTTTGGCTTGTTTAATATTTTCAAATACTTGGTTAAAGCCACTTCTTATCAATATTTGGTAACTTGGTTAAAGGATTTGTCTCCTTATTTTAGAAAATGGCGAATACTTGAGGGTAAAGATCATAAAAAATCTGATCGATCTGTTTTAGAACTTCCAAAGAATATAGGTATAGCGTTAGGAGCTACTGCTATAGGAGCACTAGGACAGAATATTTTTGGAGGAATTCTTGATGAAGCAGAATTTGGTAGATCATCTTCTAGTACATCTAGTGAGAAATCCCAAATAGGAGACTTGTACCAAAATGTTAGTACTCGTATAAGTTCTAGATTCTTACAAACGGGAGGTAGTAGTCCAGGAGTTTTGATCCTTATATCTTCAAGCCGCGACTACTCTCAGTTCCTTGAACACCACGTTACTCTTAAAAAAGATGATCCTCATACTCATGTTAGTTCTCACGCATTATACGAAGTTAAAGCACATAAATTTGTAGGTTCTGAAAGATTTAAAGTAGTAGTAGGAGACAAACTAAATCGTTCTTATATTTTTGATGCAGATAAGGTTCAACAACCTCGTGAAGATGCGCAGATTCTAGATGTACCTGTTGAGTTTCTTCCTGCTTTTAAGTTCAATATAGATGATGCAATCCGTAATATATCAGGTGTTGCTACATATGGTCATACTTTGTTTTTTCCTCGCAGAGACTTGTTGCTAAAAAGTTATGAAAACAGTACTCCTCGTAAGCATCCTTTTACACAAGAAGAGATAGTAGTTTCTCTTGAAGAGGAAGTTTATATTGAAGATTACATAATTAAAAGTGAACTAATAAAACTTGTAGACAAATCTAAAAATATTTGGCAACCTAAATTCTACCCTCATGCAGATCGTTTTATTCATGTAGATTTAAGCAAAAACCGGGATGCTACAGGTTTCTGTATGGGAACTATTTCTAGTACTAAATCTGTAGAAAGAATTTCTGAAGATGGTATGACTTCTAGAGTAGTTGATCATATTTTCTTTATTGATATTATGTTGCGTATTAAAGCTGCTGGAGGATCTGAAATAGACTATGGTAAGATTAGGAGGTTTATTTTCTTTTTAGCATTAACTTGTAAGTTTAAGATTAAAGGTGTGACTTTTGATAGTTATCAAAGTACAGATTCTATACAAATTTTGAACAAATCATGGAGACCTAAAAAACCTTCTAAAGAATCTTTTTTAGCTAAAGAATTTTCAATAGATAAAGCACCTGCTCCTTATCGAATACTTCGATCTATAATTATGGAGGGTAGGTTTGATGCTTACTACTATGAACCTTTTTATACTGAAATTACAAAGCTTGTAGACTACACTTTAGAGGGAGGTAAGAAGATTGATCATCTGGAAAATGAGAGTAAGGACTGTTCTGACTCATGTGCTGGCGTTACAGCTGGAGCATTAGCTTTTAAGGGAAAACCTGTTAGTGGTACTGAATCACAAGATAAGTTAAAACGAGCGCAAGCGTATCAAGCTGCTAACAAACCTCCTGCTAAAATAATAGATGTAGTTGCAGGGTATCAAACGAAGAATGTTCTAAATAAACTTTTTGATTAGGAGACAGTTATGAGAATAGCAGTAGTAACTAATCTTTGGAGTAAAGGTAAAGGTGGAGGATTAATTACTAGTGCTGTTACTTTAGTTCCTGTATTACATAGTAATGTAGTTAAAGCTGATCTTATAGTTTTAAGTAAAAGTGGTAAACCTAGTGTTAATGCTATAGATTACGCTACTTTTGAACCTATATTTATTAAGTATAAGGACGCTGCTGAGTTAATTAATAGTAATTATGATTTGGTACATTTCCTAACTCTAAGTGAAATGATAAAAGTTTCTGAAGACTTATTTTATGAGTTTTTAGATGAACTAATTGTCCCGTGGGTATTTTCTCCAATGGGTCATAGAGGTTTATCTTTATATAGGAAAACTAAACCTTCTAATGAACTAGATAATTTGCTTTGCTCCTATCCTAGTTTTGGTGGAGCTATTTTTGATAATGTAGGTTTACGAGAAAAAGGTATAGAAGTATTCGATAGTCTTACTGAAGATAATACTTTAATTTATGGACCTATACTACCTTTAGAATGGTTTGTAAATGTAGACTCTAAAGCTGTGAAAGAAAAAACTATAATAACACAGCATACAAGAATTATAGATATAAAAAGACCTGAACTATTAGTAGAAATGGCAGATAAGCTTCTTGATGATGGAGTTGATGAGATCAAAGTTTATGGTTCTGCTTTTTTTCATTGTTTGAGAAAACTAGAAAAAATGGATAACTTTCCTTTGATAGAATGGGAGGGATCTTTTGAACTTAATGAAGTTTCTAATTTCTTAAAACCTGCAATGTTTAATGTAGATTTTTCTAGTATGGGAGTGCAACTTCCTCAGTTTACTATTTTAGAAGCTGCTGCTTATGGTACTATTCCTATTATAAACGAAAATTGGGAGTGTGAAGGTTTTGTACCTGAAGATAATTTTATAGCTGTTCGTACTGATCATGAGATTGAAGATAGTATTCCTCAAATTATAGAGCTTATACAAGATGAAAAACGTAGACAACAGATTGTCACTAACAACCTAACTTTTTCTAAAAAGTATTTTGAAAGAAGTTTTGATCTTGTAGAGTTCTACGAAAGAGTTTTATGAACTACATAAAGCTATATGGAATAGGAAAAAGTTTTACTAACTATGCTAAGTTAGTTTTAACGGAGAACTTTGAAAACGTACAAGTGCTTGTTGATTTTTTAGGTAGCAAGCATATGGCTTGGCCTGAAGAGTTTGATTGGAGTGGAGAATCTTGGGAGAAGAAGATTTATCGTTACAAGTATAGGGGAGATAGTGACTTTAACGAGTTTCCTTATGAGCTTTTAGTAAAAGTTAAATTAGCTTATGAGAAAAATGAACTTTACTATTTTGTATGTGTTAAGCATCCTTTGGCATGGTTGATTAGTTATGGTCGAAGCTTCGGTCATCATTCTCCGTCAGAGGATCAAGACTGGTTTACTAAAATGATTTTGTACTGGAACAAAAGATATACTAATTGGAGAGAGTTAATAGAGTCTAATCCTACTAGAGCTTGTATTTGGCAGTATGAGTCTTTTCTACAAGAGTTCTATATTACGTTGAGTTGGGTTGCTGATTTTTATGATTTACAACTAAAAGGTTCTTTTAATCCTTCAAACAAAGTAAAAGTTGTAGGACAGAATGCTACTAAAGAGCAATCTTTAATGATTAAAAAGTTTGATCCTAATTATTACTTAGAATGTAAATATTTAGATTTATTTAGTAAAGATGACCTTGAATTGTATATTCCTCTTTTTGACAAGTCGTTACTTGATTTTTTAGGGTATGATTTAAGTGCAGTATGATGCGTAAATTAGATTTTATAGTGACCTTACGAGATGCTGAAGGTCTACATCATTTTGATGCTAAGAAAATGACTGATACTGTTTTTAGACATATTCATAGATGTTTAGTTGAAGGTAAAGAAGTTAGAATAGAAGGTGTAGGTAAGATAGAACTTAAGTACACTAAGCCTCATAAACAGATAAACAATTTTACTGGACTATATGTTAAGGTTCCTTCTAAAGTTAAACTTAAACTTAAAGTGTTTCCTACAATAAATAATGAGCTACAAAAGCTCGTGGAGGAAGATGATGAAGAAACTCACAGATAGTGCGAAGAAAAGGTCATCTAGAAAGGTAAGTAAACGAGTTAATAAAGTGTCTGTTAAATCTCCAACAGCTGCTAAAAAGAAATTAGGTTTTTTAGAAGTTGAGATTAGAAATAAGTTACGAGACAATAAAGTTTTACTAACTAAACTAGCTGCAGAGACTGCTAATAACTTTGCTATTTTAGATGAACGTTCTATGCTTACTTATAGAATGGCTTACGCTCTTATTTCTTTTCTTGAAGAAACTTCAGGTTTAACTAACGAAGTATTAGAAGTGCATTTAACTAAAGTATTAGAACGTTGGAAAGCAGAAGCTTTAGTAGAAGCTAAAAAAAGGCTTGTTAAAGATCAGGCTATTTGTGAAAAGTGTTTTCATGTAGATATAGAAGATCTGTTTTTTGCTGACGATATTGCTTGTCCTAAGTGCAAAGGAACTTCAATATTCTTCTATGAGGAAGAAACAAAAGAAGAGCCAAAAGAAACAACAGAAGAGGTATAACTATGATCCATCAAGTAAAAGAAATTGATTTGACACCTGTTGCTTATGATCGTGTTAAAGTAAGGTTAGAAGCATTTTTGGAAGCTATGAAAAAACATTCTAAAATAAAACTAAACTATTCTGAAGATGACTCTTTTTTCTCTACTAATATGGTTGTTCCTTTAGAACCTAATGATGTGTTAGTTGTAGGTGACAAATCTTATGCTGTTTTTTTTAGTAAGGAGAAAAAACAAGGTAAAGATGTAACTACTGACTTGCTTTTGAAAGAGCATAAGAAGACTTTGATTAATGAGTTTAGTATAGCTAAATCCTGATGACACAATGCGTCATGCCGTGATGGTGGGCATGGGTATCCGCCTATCCGCCATGGGTGGGGACCCATGGGACGCCCTACAGGCCCCATACGGGGCGTTTGTGTGGGTTGGGTATGCCCGTGGTCCAACGGGACCCATTGCGGAGCCGTATGGGCATCCTACGCGTTTTCCGGGTTTGAACGATAAAACCGATTAAGCTAGAAAAGGGCTTTACATTTCGATACAATTTTTGGAGGTTTCTTATGAGTGAATTATCAAAAGATGACATCATTGAAGTTGTTAGAGAGATGATTCGAGAACGAGGTTTTATGGGAGCTCTGGAGCTTGCTGTTGCTATAACTTGTATGAAGCATAAAGAAAATATAAAGGTTTCTTTAGATGTTGTAGACTTACTTGAAGAAATTTGTTGTGCTGATATTCATTCTGTAGAATACACGAATAAAGAGGTCCTAGACTACAGAGTGAAAGACTTGTTCTATTTTAATCCTACTACAAGTAAATTAGAACTTCCAAAGAATATAGGTATAGCGTTAGGAGCTACTGCTATAGGAGCACAACACAAAAACAAACGCAAGGAGTATTTAGATGATGAAGTTTAGAAAGAAGCCTATTGTAATTGAGGCCGAACTGGTCACGAGCGCCACCATCTCCGATGTGGCTGTGTGATGTGACGGTAAAGTCACTTCAAGTGGGACAACTATTGTCATTCATACCAATGAAGGTGACATGACAGCTTTGTTAGGCGACTGGATCATCAGAGGTATTAAGGGTGAGTTCTACCCTTGTAAGCCAGGCATTTTTAATGCTACATACGAAAGACACTATCGTTACGAACCAATTGAAAAGGAGTAATTTCATGGAAAGTAAATCAGTACGAATAGTAGATATGATCCTTGACGAAATCTTGAAGTTAGGTGTATCTAGAGCAACCCAATGCAACATTGTTAGGGTTGAAGATCTTAAAGAAGACACTCTACGTCGTAAGTTAATAATAGAAGTCAAGAAACTTCTAGGTGAAGAAATTTCTGTTATTTCTTCTAATGTCTCTGCTGTAGCATTTGATCACGATACTTGTACTCTTAAGGTTAGGTTCAAGGGTGGAGGCCTTTATGAGTATCCTGATACACCTCACGAGTTATTCGAAGAATTCTTAAATGCTCCTTCAAAAGGTAAGTTCTTTAATAAAAATGTCAGAGGTCGCTCTTTTAAGAAGCTGTAGGAGAATCTCATTTTGAATTGTCTATGCGGAAAAATACATATTTGTGACGAGCTTAAGTTTAAGTCAATCTCACTTAATGATGGTTCTTTGATTTGGTTGTGTCCTATCTGTCAGAAGTACTTTTCTGAATTTGAAAAACTTATATTATTATTAGGTAACTTCAAAAATCTTGGAGAATCTCATGACTGAAAATTCTACTATATGCGCTGTTCTAGTAAATGAAAAAGGACAAATTCTTTCATATACTTGTCAACCTACTATTAGCCAATGTGAAGAGTTCTGTACAGGGTTCTTTCCTGCTTGGGATACTATGAAGGGATTAGGTTGTGTGATAGTACAGTCTGAGATAACGTTATTAGAAGTAATGAAAGAACTTCCTTGTTTAACTGAAGATGAGTATAATGAGTATTTTAAATACGCATCTCCTGAAAAAAGTTAGATAGTATCTTAAGAAAACACTATGAGACCTAATAAACGAAAAGTTTTTATGGACGTGGCGCTTGCTGTTTCTCAACGAGCTACTTGTGATCGTCTACATGTAGGTGCAGTACTAGTTAAAGGTGATCATATAATTGCTACAGGTTACAATGGAGCTCCTTCTAATCTTCCTCAATGTGATGAGGTAGGCCATGATATAGTTAACTATCATTGTACTAGGAGCAATCATGCAGAAGAGAATCTGATAACTCAATCAGCTTATCATGGAGTCTCCACTAAAGGTACAACTTGTTATAGTACTGTTCATCCTTGTCCTCAGTGTGTTAGACTATTGTATTCTTCTGGAGTAAAACAAGTAATCTATAGAGACTCTTATGAGAATATGACTGATGATGATTTAAAACGAATAATGAGCTTTGTTAAGGAAGGTTTTGAGATTATTCAAATAGACTTCGGTGGTAGATTTGTTTATGCATAATATAGGAGACAGTAATGAAAGTATCGTTATTAGTAACAATAAGTGATGTTATTGAAGTAGATTCAGAACATTATACTACAGATACTCCTGAAGAAATAGCTAAAGAACAGTTAGGGTATGTACTAGAAGGTGCTTGCGATCCTCACGAGATGATAGGTTTAGGTGACCACTACGAGTGCACTATCGTAGTGGTTGACCTAAAATAATAATTATGCTTGAGTTTTTGTATAGGAGAAAAGTTAAAGAAGGAATTTCTTTAATGATTCTAAAACTTTTTAATTTCAATCGACAGCACCAGTGTTGGGATATTAAGCATTCTAGTATTGACAGAGACACTATGAAGATTCTTGTAGACACAATTACAAAGGAGGTGTGTGATGGGAAAGAAAAAGACATCTGTTAAAAACTTATGGGATAGTTTAGAAGATGTTTCTGATGAAGAAAAAGATGAAGAAGACATTGAGTGGACAGATGCTGATGAAGTAGATGACTGCGACGAGGAAGATTTTGAGGATGAAGAACATGCCTTAAACAGTTGTTTAAGTCCTTACGAATGAGGAGATGAGTATGAAGAATAGAGAAGCTGATTTATTGTTGCGTGAGTTTGTGGGTAATGCTATACTATCTAAAAGGAGTATTTCTCAAGAACAGCTAGCTAAAAGAATAGGTTGTGCTAGAACTACGATATGCAATTTAGAAGGAGGTAATCAAGAAATAACTTTATCTATGTTGTCTAGAATTGCTGCCGCTTTAGGTGTTGATATTAAGGAGCTCTTACCGTGAATATAATGCAACTAGCTTTATTAAAAGCTAAAATAGTAACTAAAACTGACATAGAACGATCCAAACGATCTATGAGAACTAACAAGATCAAATCAAAGGTAGAAGCTGACTATGTTAAGTCAATTGAAGAAGCCATAGAACGGTCTCTTGACAATGAAGAGATAAGACAAGAGTTGGAGTATTTTAGAAAAGGTAATGGTAAGCTAGTTACTATAAACTAAGGAGACTTGCGATGAGTAGTTTAGATTGGACTAATATTTTAGAAGTAGCAATAGGTGTTTGGTTAGGAGTTATTGCTGTCACTGTAACTGGTAGGTTATGGAGAAAGATTAGGGATTGAGATGACTGATTTGTTAGGTCCTGTTCCTTGTCCTAATGAAGGTGACAAGAAAGCTTGTAATAAGTGTTTATTTAGTTTTTCCTGTAGAGTCTAATGTACTCAATAATGAGTTCGATTTAACTCTGCAGAGGTTTGTTCTTAAAGAACGAGATAAGGACCTAACGTGAATTACTTCTTAGACCTATTAACTAATCTAACAGTTCTAGCTTTGTTTTCAATTGTAGTATCGGTTGCAATAGCTATAGTCTTGTTATTCTTATTAGTAGAATTTTGTGGATTCGTGTTTAGTTGGTTTCTTGAAGTTTTAGATTACGACTATGAAGATTATGATAACTATGATAGTAACTGTGAAGTGTATGAAGATGAAATAGATAAAGAAGAGGAGGAATTATGACTTTAAATGAAACAATGCTATGTGTATGTGGAGAAGTAGTTCAAGCAAGAAGTCTTCATAAAGGATTTAATTCACCGCATGAAGGCTATGCTGTTATCAAGGAAGAACTAGATGAGCTGTGGGATGAGATTAAGAAATGGAAGTATTGTTCTGGTACTATAGATACTATGAGAAAAGAAGCTGTTCAAGTAGCAGCTATGGCTATTCAACTAGCTAGTCAATGTTCTGATAAAGGTTGGGAGAAGAGTTAAGGTGAATTATGAGTAAGACCGAGCTAACGTTGATTGTAGGCCTTGCTGGTTCGTTGGTAGTATCCACGTTCACTTCGTGTCAGAGGGACGAAGCTTTAGATATCTGTTTTGAAATTGTAAAGATTCAAGAGGTGACGATCAACACACATAAAGAGACAATAGATATGTGTCGAGAAATTGTAGGACTAAACAATGAGTGACATATCTCATTACGATGCGACTGCTGAGTGGAAAGCTCGCGTAAAGAAGGCCGACTCCGATCTGAAGCGGGAGCAACAAGCACATGACCGAACTAATGGCTACCTAAAAGCTGCCGAGGCAGATCGAGACAAAGCACTGAAAGGACAGCATACTCATGGTGTAGATGTATGTGCTTACTGCGCTGCGGGAGATCTTGCTATTGACGAAGTGGAGCGGCTGCAACGTGTGCTCCATGCCGCTGGGTTTTCTGAGAGGTCACAGTCAGAAGGCGAGTACATGAACATGATTGAGTGCGGCCTTCCGCCTAAGGCTACACGTATGATGGCCGATCTTCGCGTCGAAATCTCCAGGCTGCGAAAGCAGATTGAAGAGCAATCGCACCAATTACTAGGTGACGAAGAGCGAATCAAACTGGAGGGTGACGTTATGTCTGCTGAGGCCAAGCTACAAACTGTTGAACTTCAAGTGAGTGATGTTATAAGGCGTGCTAAGTATGATGTAGATGTTTTACGTGAAGATAACACAAGACTAAGAGCTACTTTAGAATCAGTTTCTATTGAAGTAGAGAACAAGGAGTAAGCCATGACTGTAGGACTTTTGTTATATTCTCAAGAAGAGATGGATAACCTACTGAATCGTCATAAGAAACGAGGAGAAGAGATTATCCGTCTCACTGATAAGATTGAGATGCTTGAGATTCTTAAGAAGAGTAATAAAGATTACACGAAGTATGGCCAAGAAGAGATGAGGAAGTCTCTTAATAGCCTACTGTTAATGATAAGGAGTCAAGTGAAGTCAGCTAAAGCTAGAATATTAAGAGATCAGTCTTCAATAGATTCTAGCAATGCTTTAGAAATTAGTAACTACAATACAGATTGTTTAGGTCTAAGTAAATCTATTCTTAGTAGGTATGTTGAATGGGAGGATGTTATTAAAGAGATTCTAACATTGAAGGAGTAAGCTATGGACGTAGAAACTGAACTGATAATAAGAGCAATACAGAGAGTAGTAGAATTACTAGAGAAACAAACTGTAACTATAGGTAAACTCATAACGTTAGTAGAAGAGAATAATAAACTACTACTAGCTACTAAGAAAGTAAAGGTAGATATTCATAATAGAGCATCGTTACATAGTAGAGAATCGTTAGTTAGAGGTAAGCTAAAATATGCTACTGTTATAGATGATTGTGATTTTGAGGAAGGACTTGAAGTTAACAAGAAAGAGATGGATTTTAATAAAAGGGTACTGTTGAGAGCAGTTACGTCAGCTGTTACTAAGGAGTTTTTAGATGAATAACAAGAAGGAACTAAAGACGGAGATTAAATGTAGTTTCTGTTCTAAAGATAGAAAAGAAGTAGGAGCCTTAATTAAAGGTAATGATGTATGTATTTGCGATGAATGTATTAGTATTAGTGTATACTTAATGTCAACTGAGCTTCATGAACAAGCTAAAGAAATTAGTAAACTGAATAGAACGTTAGGGCAAGAGAAGCTTCATGAAATATCTTAACAAAGTAGAACCTCATTATACAACGGCTACTATATGGGATGGTTATTATATGTATTGTTTCCACCTCCTCTTTCTAATAGTATAGGTTTGTCTATAGGAGAAGAATACTCAGTTGTTTTCGCACCTTATACACCATTATCCCTTCTAAATTCTTAAGTTGAAAATAAGGTAAAACTCACTAATTTTCTAGTTTTACTATTAGCTAGTAGTGAGTTCATAGTAGGAAAGCACGTGTCCTTATTTGTCCAAGCAGCTTGATGCTGCTTGGCGGCTATTCGGTGGGGTTTACCTAGAAAATAGGATAGGCCATTCAACCTGAGTAAGAAACTAAGAGGTTAAACTATGAACAGAGTAAAGAAATATATGAGGAAGCAGAAACGCTATTAGTTTTGAGTATTTCTAGAGATGCTTACTAGAGGAATTCATAAATTCATTGGTTTTGGTCTAAGGCGATCATGAATATTCAAGTTAAGAATCGCTCTCTACGGAATAAGACTTTGACTTGTTCAGAACTTGAGATGGAAAATTTCTTGGGAGATATGCTTTGTCTTACAGAAACAGTAAGTTTAGACCAACTAACTAATCGTGTAGTTAATCAAAAACTCGAAGATACAATTCCATTTCTACCTAGAGGTTTTATAGACCTCTTGATTCTTGACCCTCCATACAACCTTACGAAGAACTACAATGGTTATGAGTTTCGTTCACGAGAATCTGAAGACTACGCTGCTTGGTTTGCTCATATACTACTAAATCTCCTACCTTTGCTACGACCTAATGCAACTATTTATGTTTGTAGTGATTGGAGAACTTCAAACATTATCTTTCCTGTGCTTGACGAGTATTTCTATGTACGTAATAGAATTACTTGGGAACGTGAAAAGGGTCGTGGAGCAAAGACTAACTGGAAAAACAATACTGAAGATATTTGGTTTTGTACGTTAGGTAATGACTACTGCTTTAACGTTGATGATGTTAAGCTAAAAAGGCGCGTCATAGCTCCTTATCGATCTGAAGATGGTGAGCCTAAAGACTGGGATGAATCACTAAATGGTAACTACAGGTTAACACATCCTTCGAATATTTGGTCTGATATTACTATTCCATTTTGGTCTATGTCGGAGAATACAGATCATCCAACTCAGAAGCCAGAGAAACTTATTGCCAAGTTAGTTCTTGCAAGTTCTAATCATGGAGACTTTGTTTTTGATCCTTTTCTTGGAAGCGGTACTACTGCTGTTGTAGCAAGCAAACTAAACAGAAGGTTCTGCGGAGTTGAATTGAACCTAGAGTATTGCTGTTGGGCAGCTAAAAGGTTGTTACGTGCTAAAACTAACGGGAGTATTCAAGGTTACACTGATGGAGTATTTTGGGAACGCAATACTACACCGTCTAAGGCGATCATAGAAGAACTTAGTTAAGAAACGCTAAATGAATACTGCTAAGAAGTTAATAGACCAAATTGTTGAAGCTGATAAAGATACGCAGAAGTTCCAAGCTGAGTTAACAAAACTTCTTCCTCGTGTTGTGGAGCTCTGGTCTCATAGAGACCGAATCTATGTTTCTGGTGTCTCGGAGAAAGAGATATTGAAAGCTATTTCTAGAGTCGAAACTAAACTAGGTATTGGTGCTGCGATGTCTGCTGGAGACACTGCTTGGGACTGGGACATAATTGTAGTAGGTTCTGATATCTTAGGATATTTTCACAGGGTAGACTAGGGAATAGAAACCTGTTAAGAATTGAAAGGGCTTTATATTGGACACAACACAAACACAATCGGAGGTTACTGTGAATGAGTCCAAGGTGAATATAGCTGATGATAAGTATAAGTCTAAGTCTCATGGCGAGTTAATGAGAGATCATTTCAAAGATAAAGCTGAATACGAAGCTGAACTCAAAAAACCTATTGAGAAAAAGTTAGATAGTCTTGTTAAAAGATTCTACACAAAAGGTACAGTTACTACAGATTGGGTTAAACGAGACGCTACTATTACTAATGCTAAAGGTGAAGTAATCTTTGAGCAGAAGGATGTTGAGTTTCCTGACTTCTGGTCACAACAAGCAGTTAATATTACTACTGAGAAATACTTCCGAGGTAAGCTAGGTACTCCACAAAGAGAAACATCTTTAAGGCAGATGATTTTTAGAGTAGTCAATACTATAACTGAATGGGGTAAAGAACAAGGGTATTTTGGTGCTAATGAGTGTGGAGAATTTGGTACGTTTTTTAATGAGCTAACCTACATCCTTACTAATCAAATCGCATCCTTCAATAGTCCTGTCTGGTTCAACGTAGGTATAGAAGAAGAACCTCAATGCTCTGCTTGTTTCATACAATCCGTTGAAGATAGTATGGAAGGGATAATGGAGCTTGCAAGGAACGAAGCTATAATCTTTAAAGGTGGCTCTGGCACAGGTACTAACTTCTCTACTCTTCGTTCCTCAAAGGAGTCATTATCAGGTGGAGGTAAATCATCTGGCCCTCTATCCTTCATGAGGGGATTTGATTCTTTCGCTGGTGCTATTAAATCAGGAGGCAAGACAAGACGCGCAGCTTGTATGAGAATATTAGATATTAGTCATCCTGATATTCTTGAGTTCATTAGGTGCAAGGTAGAAGAAGAAGTCAAGGCAAAGATTCTAAGAGATGCTGGTATAGAACAAGTAGACCTTACTGATATTTCTGTGCAGTACCAAAATGCTAATCATACAGTAAGAGTATCTAATGAGTTCATGGAAGAGGTTGAAAATGAAGGAAGGTTTTGGACTCATCTTGTAGTTGGAGGGATATCGTGTGAGAAGTACTGGGCTAAAAAACTATTTAGAGAAATAGCTAAAGCAGCTCATGCTTGTGGATGTCCTGGTATTCAATTCAGTGATACTATTAACTCTTGGAACACTCTTAAAGAATCAGGTGAGATTAAAGCTAGTAACCCCTGTAGTGAGTTGCTTACTCTTGACGACTGTGCTTGTAACCTAGCTTCGATTAACCTACGTAAGTTCCAAACAAAAGGGACTAACGGTGAAGAAAAGGATAATGACAAGCCAAAAGGTTTCTTTGATGTAGATGCTTTTGAACACGTAGTCAAGATAATGACTACAGCTATGGATATACTAGTGTCCAAGGCATCGTATCCTACTGAGAAGATAACCAAGAATGCTAATGACTATCGACAACTAGGATTAGGATACACTAATCTTGGTGGTATGTTAATGGCTCAAGGTATCCCTTATGATTCTGATAATGCCAGAGGGATTGCTGCTAGTATAACTGACCTAATGACTGTTGTAGCATACAGGCATAGTATGGAGCTTGCTAGGAAATTAGGTACCTTTCCTAAGTATGAAGATAATAGAATCTGTATGAACGGTGTAGTTAATAAGCATTACCAAGCTCATGTCTCTTTAATAGACCATGCACTATCGAACCAGACAGTGTGTCCTCCTATTTTAAGAAAAGCTGAAGAGTTTTGGAATAGTTTGCCGAACGTTGATGGAGGGTATCGTAACTCCCAAGTAACCTTGCTTGCTCCTACTGGTACCATCTCGTTTATGATGGACGCAGATACTACAGGAATAGAACCTGAACTTGCTCTAGTTAAGACTAAGAAGCTAGTAGGTGGTGGACAGATTGAAATGATTAGTCAATCTGCTGAAGATGCTTTGTTTATATTAGGTTATGATCAAATGTATATTGGAGAACTACTAAAGGGGACTTCTACAGATATACTAAAAGAAGAACACAAAGCTATCTTTGACTGTGCATTGGAAGGTCCTCGTGGTAGACAGATCCATTCTATGGGTCATATCAAAATGCTTGAGGTAGTTCAACCATTCCTATCAGGAGGAATCTCCAAGACTATCAACCTTTCTAACGAAGCTACTGTTGAAGATATTGAGAATCTATATATGGAGGCTTGGAAACGAGGACTCAAATCTATTACTGTTTACAGGGATGGTTGCAAGGCTAATCAACCTATCACTACAAAGAGCTTTAAGGATTCAAGTAAAACTTGTGAGCATATAAACATAGATACTAAACATTATGAAGACACTGTAGATAGACCTACGCCTTTGTATTCTCAACAAACTAAAGAAGAGAAGGTAGATGAGTTAATTAAAGAGACTAATAGGATCTTCAAAGTAAAAGAGGCTATGCAAGTTCCTAATGGAGGAAAGTGTCCTGCTGAGGTTAAACTTACTGAAGAATTAGCACATGTAACACAAGAACAGTTACTTTCCAAAGGAATTGCAGTTCAACCTATTACTAAACCTTCTCCTATTAGAGTGCCTTTACCTGATGAACGAAAAGCAGTCTGTCACAAGTTCGAGATTGCAGGACATAAGGGCTATCTACATGTAGGCTTATATGATGATGGTAGACCTGGTGAGATATTCATTACTATGGCTAAGGTTGGTTCTACTATCTCAGGTCTAATGGACTCCTTGGCTACTGCCGTTAGTATCGGTCTACAACATGGAGTGCCACTTGATTCTTTCATTAGTAAGTTTACTCATGTAAGATTTGAACCATCAGGTTTAACTAAGAACTTTGATATTCGCATAGCCAAGTCTATTGTAGACTATATCTTTCGTTGGTTAGAATTAAAGTTCGGTGGTAAGGCTAAAGAGGTAGAATACAACACTGTTAAAGAGTATGTTACAATAGGAGAGCGGCTAAACCTTGACATAGACAAAGAAGTAGTCAAGGATATTTCAGATCTTGCTAAGAGTAACTCTGACGTAGTAGCGGATGAGAATCCTGCTTGTCCTAACTGCGGTCATATAACTGTTCGAAGTGGTAACTGTCATAGATGCCTTGAATGTGGAGAGAGCTTAGGTTGTTCATGAAAACAAATATAAATATAAAGATTACAGGGCCTCTGGGTTCTGGTAAAAGTACAGTAGCAGCTATTATTAGTAAAGCTTTAAAGAATTATGACTTTGACGTTACTATAAAGTCTACAGATTTTAATAACGAGAATTATATTGTTTCAAAGTATATGGATGCTTTGGACGTTACCATTTATGAAGGTAATACTAAGTCTACTGTTAGTATAGATTCAGTAGCTTGCTCGTAGGAAAACAATGACTAACGCAGAACAATTGATAAACGAGATGGTAGAGGTATACGATCCTTTTGCAAATGTTTCTGTAGGTAGTTTCATAGGTAGTGTCTTTGATGTAGATACTAATGAATGGGGTAGTTTTGAAGTAAACAGAGTTTCTGCGAATGCTATACAAGGAGTGTTTAGATCGGACTCTAATAACAAACCTATTAAGAAATATGGTTCTTGGGATTCCTCTCAATTGAGATGGAATGTTTCTAGTAGAAAGTAGAACTACAGATGTCTAATGCTAAACAACTAATCGAACAAGTTATAGGGTCTACTATTAATGAGACACTTTCCTTGAAACAAATCTTACCTACTTTAGATAAGATTGCTCGTTCTAATGGAGGGCATCGATCCATAATTAAGCATAGCGCTCGCACTCCTGGTGAGTTTGAAGTAACTTACAATTTTGATTCAATTCGATCTGCGGAAGAATTTGCAGAGGAAGCTGAAGAGTTTGCTGATGGTATGGGAGTTAATACTGGTGGTTCTGGAGGTCCTAACACGGAGCTCTATTTTCAGCAGGTAGGTAAGATGGTAGTTGTTACTTTCTATAATGCTATAAAATAAGGATTGAAACTGATGAGTAGAGCACAAGAACTCCTTATATGAGATACTAGATGTATTAGGTCTATGAAACCTATTCCTGTCAATCACTTGTTCTCTTTGTTTGGTATTAATATAGACCAAAGAATGCAAGCTGCTAATAGTTTCATAGAAGGTAGACGAGTATTTAAAGAGGCAAAACAAGAGGTAAGAGAAAAGTTTAAGAAACTAGCATTCAACCTACACCCTGATCGAAACAAAGAAAATGGGAACAATGGAAACGAAGAAAAATTTAAAGAACTATCTGCTGCTAAAACAGCTCTTGAAAGTATTGAGTTAAGAGAGAGACCTAGACCTGTAATGATACATGTGTCTCGAGTTATTATCAACATAGGTAATTATGACACTAGCACTACTGGATCCTTCACAGGATGGTAATCCCTACTACAGCAGAACAACTCATAGATACTTACGTTGAGCGTAAAGAGAAAGAACGTAAGGAACCTAAAGAGCTATCATGGAAGAAAACTTCCAATGGCTATACTATGAAGTACAAAGGTTCTGTTGCTAAACTATTTAAAGATGGTAAGAAATGGAAGCTCTCGTACAAGGGTAAAGATCACATTCTAGGTAGAAGCCCTTCGTTTGATTCTGCAGAGAAGGTATTAATAAATGTTTGATTCACAAGAACTAATTGATGAGCTTCTAAATGGTGAGGTTACTCTCCAGGAGGCTATCCAAGAATTAATTGAAGGTCCTCCTTCAGATCCTTATGATAGAGCTTTGTTTCGTATGAACACTCTAATCGATAGAGGAGTAGATGTTGAGAAACATACTCTCTTGAGGATTAAGAAAACTAAGAATCGACAGAAGCTACAAGGAATTATTAGAGCAGCTAAAACAATAGGTATGCAAAGCATAGCTAAAGCAGCGAAGGCAAGGTTAGCTTCGCTATGAGTAGTGCTAAAGAATTAATAGAGAAGGTTATTAACGAAGCAGGTTGGCTTCCTACTATTAGAGATGAGGCTAGTGTACTAGGAGGACGGTATCTAAAGAAAACTAAAAGTTAAGTCATCAAGATAGTAGGGGACCTGGTGCGTGGGTTATCACTATCAAGGATGAGATAGGAACTCGTGCTGAGTTTATTTCTTCTATAGAACCTACAATTTGGCAAGAAGGCCGAGCGCTAAAACATAGCAAACGTAGGTAGAGTAACTAATATTTTTTTGTACCACCAAAACCGATTAAGAATATTTAGGGCTTAATGTGGGTTCAATTACTGCTAAACAACTAATAGATAACTTACTTGAAGGTGGAACCTTTCAAGGTGGCTTAACTAAAGATGAATATGTTAGAGACTTGGTTAGACTAGCAGACAAGTTAATGGTAGACGAAGACTACAGCCAAGATAGACTCTACAACATACTATATGATGCTATACGTGAGATAAAGTGGCATGGAATTAAGATTCCATTTAGAACAGTTAAACCTAAAGAATCTAGAGAATCTTTGTTTAGAAAAGTAGATAAAGGTAGAGCAGCTGTTGTAAGAAAAATTGAGAAACTAACAGGAAAGAATTTTTATGACGTTAAGGATCTTATTTAGAAGTAAAAGATATTTCTTAAACGAATTTAGTTTCAAGACAAATCAAACATAGAGGTTTAATATGGAAGCTCGTGGCGTAGCAACTCGTGGTACTGCCTTGGAACTCTTTCGAGAGAGAGTTCGAGGTCCTCATCTTTTAACTCTGGAGCTCCTTCAAGCGCAGAGTGTAGCTTTCTCATTCTTTAGAGCAAAGGCAGGTGTAGAAATATCTATTGCTCCTAGTTCTCACACTAAGAACAATGGTGTAGCTACTGGATACTTAGGAGATGGATCTACTACTAGTTTCACAGGACAGTCTCTTGCTGCTCCTGTTACTCCTAAAACTGCAGAGGTTAATTCCACTACAGGTTCTCCTACTTTGAAAGATGTCAATGGAGATGGAGTCCTCTATGCTCAAGCAGTAGGTGCTAGGAAGCTTCCATCAGGAGGTACCTTTGCTGCCATGGCAGGCGAAGTTATGATAGTTAAGGTAGGCGCTAATGGTCTTAATCAAACTATCACTTTTGGAACGGAAGCTTCTCAAGCTCTGGCTATTACTCTGATTAATGAGCAACTTGATCTGGCCACAGCGTCTGCATTAGATGGTGACAATGTCTACTTAACTGACGACAACACTGGTTATGATTCTCGTATCCAGGTAGTTTCTTGTGCTGCTGGTATTACTACTAAGTTAGGTATTTCGACTGGTATAGCTACTAACAACATGGGTACGGTTAATTACTTTACAGGAGCTTTAGTTCTTACTTATGCTAATGGGTACTCGCCTAGTGGTGGTTCTGCTAGTGCTGCTGTGCTAACAAGTTCTAATGCTGCACCTTATAATTTTGATCCAGGTGATACTTTGGTTGCAGATATAGATGGTGTAGGTGACAAGACAGCAACTTTCGATGCAGCCCAAGCAAGTCATGAGACTCTTGGCGCTTCCTTTGCTGCTTCTAACTCTGAAACCTTTGGTCTCACTGTAGATGATGGTGGAGAGCTTCAAACTATTGCTATGACTGCTGGTGGTGAGACTAACATTACTGAATACATTGCAAGGCTCAACCTAGTAATGTTAGGTGCTCATGCTGAACCAAGTTTGAATTCACTTCGAGGTGCTATTGGTCTTGTCAATGAGTGCAAGGCTGATTACAATGCTCATTGTGCAGATGCTACTGCGCACACTAATGCAGATGGTACTAATGTAACTGCTGTTGCTGATGCTCTTACTACGGTTGTACAGTGCGATGATCTCTTTGATGACTTGAAAGCGAAGATGAATGCTCACTTGATAGACGTGAGTGAGGTAGAGGAGGCTGTCACTCTCTGCGTAGAACTACGTGCTAACTATGAAGCCCATAGAGTAGCGTTATCTCATGAGGAAGAGTGCGCTACTCTAGTTAATGATTGCCGAACTAAGTACATGGCTCACTTGGTAGAGGAGTCTACACTTAATGAAGTTTATACTTTGTTGAATGCTCTTAAAGTTTCTTACGATTTACATATTCTAGATATAACTCCGTTTCACGATGTTGCAGATGCTGTTAACCCAGTAGCTCCTACTGCTAACGCGACTACTTTTGCTACAGCTGTTACACTTGTTGATAAACTTCAAGACGAGTATGAAGATCATAGGGTACAAGCAACTATTCACCCTATAAATGATACGTTTAATGTAGCTGCAGGTTCTAGTGCTCCTGCTACTCTTGCTAATTTAGTTATTTCTGCTAATGATATTCGTACTTACTACCTAGCACACTTGAATGATACTACTAATGGTATTCATAACAATGCTCCTGATGCTGAAAATACTATGACAGCTGTTGCTGCTGGAACTGCTGATATCCATCTTGAGGCAGATGTAACTAATGTTATAGGAGGTGCTGCTACTACTTATGCACAATCTTATACCTTAGCAGCTGACATTCAAGATGCTCACAACGACCATATAGACGATACTAGTTATCCTGGCGCGTTGCTTGGTTGGCATACTACAAATGATACAGATAACCCTGTTAGTGCTGCTCCTAATCCTCCAACAACTCCAACAGAGTTAGTAGCTACTTTAACAGAGTTGAAAGCAGATATTAATCTGCATCTTGGTAATAACCCAAGTGCCTACCATGAGCATGCAGATACAGGAGTAGTCACTGAAGCTCTTCCTAGTGCGTCAATCCATGACGTAGATAATACTACGGAGAATATCGCTGCTGGTGCTCCAACTAATCTTGCAGAGTGTTACACAGTATCGGATCAATTCAGAACTGCATACAATCTTCACAGAGTAGATAACTCTGAGAATTCTCATCCTACTAATGACACTGTAAATACTATTACTCCTGCTGGTGCTCCTGCTACCTTGGATGAGTTAATCCTTTTGCTCCATGACGCAAAGGCTAAGTTTAACGCTCATATTGCTAGTATTACGTATCACAACAATGCAGATACTGCAACTAATGAATTGGTTGCAGTTGATGTTAGAACTGCTGCTATTCATGAGGTAGATGATACTACTAATACTATTACAGGTAGTAGCGATACTACTTTAGGAACTCTGTTAACTAACCTCACAGAGTTTAAGACAGACTTCAATGCTCATAGAACTCAAGCTACTATCCATGATGCTAATGATACTACTAATGTAGTTGCTCGTACTGATGATGCTGTCAAACTAGTTTCTGATAAGTATGGTACAGATAGTGCTGTTGAAATTACTACTGCTACTGGTACTATCTTAGAGAAATTAGGTCTTGTTCAAGGTGACGCTGCTGCTGGTACAGGGGATGTAGCTGATATTGACGCTGTAACATCTGCTGAGTTCAAAGCTTTAGTTGAAGAAGATATTAAGACTGCTTCTGCTGGTGACTTGGTTGAAGTGACTAACGTTGCGGGTAAGCAAGTTCTTACATCTCAAACCACTGGAGCTTCGTCTTCAGTTAATGTAAATGCTTCTTCTGATGTTGAAGCTATTGTAGGTTTGAGTACTACTATTACGAATGGGTTAGCTACTGCGCCTACTGCTCTTTTAGGAGATTGGGTACAAGGTCTTACTCTAGCAGGTAAGGGTAAGTTCGTTGAGGTGATTCAAAACTTGAGTGACATAAATGAGTTTGTTTGCTACGCTGTAGCGTTAGCAGGTAATTGTGAAGTGAAGGCAAACCTACGAGAGTTTTAGCAAGGAAAACAAATGAGCAACATAGCAGAACAGTTGATTGACGAGATAGTGGAAGCTAAGAAAAAAGATCCTTCAAAGAGTGAAATAGTTGCTTTTGCTAAAACACATAATGCTAAGGTAGGTAAACCGTTTAATCCTGGAGGGAAAAGAAAAGGTCTTAGGCTTCCTCTTGAGTTTAAGAGTGGACCTAAAGGTATTGCAGCTTTAGATGCTATGAAAAAATTAGGATGGGAAGTTGTACCTGATTATGAAGATGATCGTGATATCGAAGTTTATATGAGTGGTACTTAATAACTTATATAGTGTAAGTTAGGAATAACAATGCTCTCCGCTCTAAAGAAACAAGCATTAGCTGCTATACTAGGTGAACTACTATTTGCTATCATAGTATTTCTAGTATTCTTTTTCAAGTGGATTAGAGCTTAGGAGTAACAATGAGTAATTCTATTACGTCGGTAGACACTCCAGTAGGCACTGTTTTTATAGGTGACACTATAGAGTGGGGTAACCTGAGCATGAGTTTAGGTGTAGTCACTGCAATAGGATCTAAACGAGGACCTAGGTACACTAACATTACTATTGACGCAGGTTTAGGGCAACAGCGTATGCTCTATACTAGTGAGTTAAAGAAAATAGTACCAAAAAAATTAAGAATTGGAGCTTAGAAAATAAAATGAGTAGCGTAGCAGAACAATTGATAGTTATCTAGGTGAAGCATCTTCTGGTTTTATTAGTGAGATGAGAAGGCTTGCTTTAACATTTGGTGGTACTATTTTTCTAACCAAGACTAGTTCTGTTGTAACTGTGTTTAGCGATCAAGGTGAAGCTAATGAGTTTTCAATGGAAGTTGAAGACAGAGGATTCTCCACTACACCTCAAGATGTTAGAACTATGGAAGTACATGAGATGTGACATCAAATCTAGGAGTAACTAATGCCTGCACCTCAATCAATAGAAGCAACTCGTTTTCAAGGAGACCACGTAGCTACATACTACGTTGAGAAATCTTGTACCTCTTCCTATCAAGAGGTTAGGTTTACTGACCATCAGGGGGAGGAGTTTGTAGCTAACCATTTTCATCTCTACGTGAATGGAGGCTGGGAAGTACAGATTACTTTTGATGATAGAAACCTTCCTGATGCTAGCAAAATTGTTCACGGAGTATTTGAGGCTGCTGAGGTTGTAAACTTGAATGGTAAGAGAGCTTCCAACATTTATGTAAAGAGAGCTGGTGGTACAGATTCTACTATTAGAATACTTGCTTGGAGATAATAATGAGTGGAGCTAATGCACTTATCATTTTAGTAGAAACTTTTGGTTATTCTACTAAAGATGCTGTAAACTTAATTGCTGAAGTATCTAAGAGCGAGCTAAAAAAGGCTTTGCAACTAGGTATGAATAAAGTCTTAAAAAAAGTTGACAAATCTGAACGTGCAAAAACACAAGCTAACCTCGAGAAAGCTATGGCATTAGTTCTTACATGGGTATGAGTATAGCTAAAAAATTGATAGACTTACTATGTGAAAGTGCTGGTGCCTCTGATGGTATCAAGACAGGGCGTTTAGTAGCTTCCGGTAAGATTACTTTGTATTCTGCTTATGAACGTTGGGAAACTAAATGGCAAGGTACTAAAGATAGTTTAGATTATATTAGAACTCTAAGAGTTGCTGCTCCTCATAGACGAGAATATGGTGTAGACCTAGAAACTGACGCACTAAACCATCTTGCTGCTGGAGAAGCAGCGTCTCAGATGAGTTTATCTTAGGAGAGGCTTATGCCTGTCGCTACCAAATTAATAGACCAAGTTGTTGAAGCTTATAGGGTGCCTCATCAAGCAGGCCCTTTTTTGTTGAAAGGTGACGTTAATGCTATGATCGCTTCTGGAGTGTTGATTCCTTCAGGTGATGCTCCTAAAGAGTTAGCTCCTTTCAAAGATGGGTACTATAGCTTTAAAGGTTTAAATGACCTTATGAGACTGTACGGAAGTAACAGAGGGATCTTATTAGATACTATGCCTTCAAGTAAGATGAAAAAGATAGAACGATTCTTTGGTAGACACGGTGTAAGTTTAGAGTTGGAGTAAACAATGAACAAACTTTTCTCAATAATCCTTCTCATAGGTCTTCTGATTTATCCTGTGTCGATTTCTAAGGCACAAGGTAAGAGAGGCCCATTACATAACTATCGAAAGCTTCCTACTGCTTTAATTGCTTTAACTACTTGTGCTTCTACAAGATCCTTCACTCTTTCTGATATTCAAGGGTGGGGCCTACTCATTCTTTATATAGACCATTCTGCGCATAGCACTCTGACTAAAGTAGTAATGACTTGTACAGCTAGTAATGACGCAAGTACTACTGATTTTGAGATACAAGGATGTACTATGAGTAATGGTGATTGTTACAGTTATGATGGAAGTTGGATTAAAGGAGACCCTGTTGCTATTTCTGGTGTGAAACGTTGGCCTTGGAGAATTGATACTATGGGCTTTGAGAACGTTAGTTGCTCGTTTGTGTTCACTAATGGTAGCGCTAATGACGCTTGGACTGTTGAAGCAGCACAGATGACTCAATAGGACTAGTTATGAAAGTTAAAATCAAAGATAGAATTTATGACAGTGAGAAAGAACCTGTTATGATTATCTTATCGCAACAGGACAAAGAAAATATCTGTAACATGACTCACGTAGCTAAAAAGTATTGCTCTTATCCTGATAGTATACCTGCTGGAGAAATTTGTGAGTTTATGAAAATCGATGAGTAAAGCAAAAGAACTAATAGATAAGACTAATCCTTATTCTACTACTGGTAATGTAGTGTCTACAGATGGAAGAACCTTACATTCTTTCTCTACTCCTGAAATTCGATCTGATGGGTTAGAATATTCTATAGCAGTTTTAGGTTTAGGTAATACTAAAAATTATGTTTCTGTGTGTCGTAAGAGTGTCTTTGATGCTTGGATTATTGTATAAATAAGGCTAACAAGATGACGCTAGGACTAAATGCTACTCAACTTATAGATGACCTTATAGAATATAAGAAGATGGGTGGAGCTGCTAAAGCTAAAATGGCGAAGGCTAGAAAGAAACCTAAAACTGCTCAACAAAAACTAGCATTAAAGAAATCAAGAATCAAAGCAAGTAAGCCTGGTGCAAAAGCAAAGGCAGCACGGTACCGAAAGAAACATAAGAGTAGATTTTAATGAATAAGCTACACATAACGATAGTAGCACTTCTTGCTCTCATAGTATTTGTTCCTGTAGCAGTTGCTGCTGCTCCTCATAGAGATGACCATGGTGCAGCCTATGACGCAGGAGATCAGAATTGGTTTCCTGGAGGCACAGCATTAGGTGACGTTTGCCTACCTGACGATATAGTTTTGAGTTGGGGAGGAACGTGTGCTACGCCTGATTGTTCCTCGGTATGGGACACGACAGGTACAGATTCTTTTCGTTTGAGTTGTGAAGAGCCTATTGTAGATACTACGGCGTCTAATATTTCGATTCAAGGCACGAACGCCAACCCCGCTACTACAACCGGGGCTGCGGGGCCACGGGATGGTGGGCACATTATGTTGATCCCAGGCTCAGGCACGCAAGCGATCACGATCACTGACTACACGCAGTGTGGTAGCGAGATCTTCACAGGGTATGTTGTTCTTGCTCCAGATTGGGGGCGCACAATTTCCTGTATTGAAGGTGCCGGGTGGGCGGCTGGCGGCACAAACGACGCTGCGGCCACGAGCCTTGCAGCATGCCTGGACGCATACGACGGGATCACGGTGGCTGCGGTGGCGGCGGCAATCTCTGTGGTTGTCGACGACGGCGGCTATGTCGAATTATTGCGCAATTGGTCCGGGTGCTCTTCGATGATCTTCGGTGCGCCTGGTGCGGTGCTGCTCCCGGACAGGGGCAAGTTGGCCTGGGATTCTAGCGATGTGACCACCTACATTACAAGTGAAGATGACGACGATTCAATGTCGTTCTATGCGGGCGGGGACGAAGTAATCAAGATCACCCCTTACAACGTGAGCTTCGGCTACAGCTGGTTACATAATTGGGCCTCACTGGAAAACGAGAGCTGGAGCATCGACACAGATCCAACCAATCCCCTGATTGCTCCGGCAAACGCCTTTGCCAGAGCAACTGGAAGCAATAGAAATGGTGGTGACTTGCGCATAGCCGTCGGAGGTGGTGCGGTCACGATCACGATCGACGATTGGAACAACTGTAGCGGCGAGAGCATCACCATAACGAAGTCTGTTCCGGGAGCAGCAACTGCTCCTCTCGTGTTCACCGAGGGCGTTGATTGGACCGCGGCCACGAGCGACACAGCCACAGCCGCTTCACTGTTGGATGCTATCGACAACCACGGGGGCATGGTTGACTCTACGTCAAGCGCAGGTGTGATTAGCCTAGTCGTGGTCCCTGGCTATCACATCTCCGCAGTCGCGGAGAGTGAGGCCACTTGCACTACGCTTGACGTGGGCAACAGCGGCGTCTTCTCTCTCACTGACACCGCACATCTGGGATGGGGCGACGGCGGCGAATACTTCTCTTGCGACAACACCGCCGCCACGTGTTCGGTGAGCGCAGATCTGGTTTGCGGAGGGGATGTAACCCTTCCCGCCGCAGGAACGTTTGCTTTTTTCGGCTCAACATCCGTAGATACAGGCGCCACCCCCACCAACGGTTGCTGGCGCATGACTACCTCCACAGGCAACGAGGGCGCGCAAATCTGCGCAACGGCGGTTAACACGTGGACGATGCAAACTCTGGCCGGGGGTGATGGGGCTACGTTGGGAATAGGGACAGGTAGCGTCCAGTTTGGTTCACTGTTTATAAGGCTACAAGCGTCAAACAACATTACGTACCATGCGTTTACTGGTGTTGGGTCGAAGTTCGAGCAACAAACTGACAACCCCTACGCAGGTAACGCCATGGCCCAGTTCGCGTCTGTGGCGTTAGCCGAAATGACCGGCGACGGCGTGTTGCAGCATGGCTTGATCATCAACCCCAAGCTGGCCATGGTCAACGCCGCGAGCTTCAACAACATCACGAGCAACCCCAAC
>SDBU01002248.1_pt1 | contig 26008 bp, 26 predicted proteins | sample 2277071 | NCBI WGS metagenome assembly SDBU01 (sample SAMN10397929, study PRJNA504765) | marine sediment metagenome | isolation source: marine sediment core GS08_GC12, 126 cmbsf | place: Arctic Ocean: Gakkel Ridge, Loki's castle | collected 2008
TAATTGTATTACGTCAAATCGTACTTATTTCGGTATTCCTTTATGTTGTTTTTCGTCGTCCTTTGAGAAATATAACCAGGCCGCCAATAGTTCCTATAATAAACGGCACAAGAGAAAAAATCGCGATGAAGAAAAAGACAGGCTCATCTCCTATACCAGTTCTGGTCCAAAAGTCTTCGCCAAAAAAGTGAATAAACAGACCATAGATTACATTATGAAGAACGGCGCTAATAATAAACACCGCGAACGATATTCCGGCTACCCGCAGGAATGCTTTCAGCATTTTGTAACGTCTTTCGGCTAACTTTGGTTCCATCTGGTCATGGAATATATTAGTTTTCTTTTTCCAAACCATAAATACCAAGTATATCCAGACCACTATTAGGGCGCCCGCAATCAATAAAACCATTCGCTTATTCCCCCTTTCCTAGATTATAGTTACCTACCCCCCTTTAATACTTCAAGGATTTAGTAGTCATTACCCTACCACACCCGTAATTTGGGATTTCCCATTTCAACAGATTTAGCAATGTTATCCCCCCCCCGCTCAATTTGTCAATATCTATAACAAGCCTAAACGTAACAAACCATCAAAATGGTCAATCTGGACTTCATTCGTTTGACGAACACGCCTAGATATAATAAACTTATGTTGCGGGTCCTGGATGGGATATAAGCAACTGCCGTAAGACAGGCATTAGCTGTTTCTTCTCGAATGAAAGTTCGGGAACTGCCCAGAGTGGCCAGCCAATTTTTCATAATTATGATTATCCAGTGCGATTTTGACGGCACCATAGCCACGGCCAACGTCAGTCTGCTCATCAGAGAAGAGTTTACTACCGGTGGCTGGCGGACGATTGATGCTGACTACATGCAGGGCAAACTGACGGTTGAGGTGAGCAACCAGCGCCAGTTCATCATGCTCAAAGAGCCCAGGGATAAGCTGGTGTCTTTCGCTCGAGAACACGCCGAAGTGAAAGAGGGTTTTCTGGAATTCGTTCATTATTGCCGGGCAACGGACATCGAATTTGTCATCGTCAGCAGCGGGCTTGATTTCTATATTCAAGCGGTGCTTGAGCATATTGGCGCCCCCAACCTGGAGTTATACTGCGGCCAGACCACCTTTGGCCGGGACGGTATCGCGGTCACATATATCGGTCCCGATGGGAATACCATTGAACAAGGGTTCAAGAGACAGTACCTGGACTGGCTCAGGCAACGGGGCGGCACCATCGCCTACATTGGTGACGGTCTTTCTGACTTAGAACCAGCCGGCGCCGCCGATTACGTATTTGCCACCGGCTCACTGCCGGCATTACTGCGGGCTAATTCAATCAGCCACCATACCTTCTCTAACTTCCACGAGATATTGCACCAGATACGCCGCATTCGGTGAAAAGAGATGCCAGCCTTTAGCCCACGGCTGAAGTAAATAACGCATAAGCCCCCAGGATATAGAGACCAATCAGGGCCAGGGAATACCAGCTGATAACGATAAATGTCTTTCGCCGCTGCCGAAAACGAAGCCCGGCAATAACCACAAGGCTCATCACCACTACCACGGCGGCGGTAATGAGATGAGAACTTGATACCGCAGAAAGAACGGGGCCGCGGGCGTAGAAAACGTCAACGGTGAAGATGTGGGCGACATCAAGCATGTTGGCGCCCAGTATATCAGCCACGGCCATATCTACCGCCCCCAGGCGTAGAGCGGCAATGGCGACCACCAGCTCGGGCATCGAGGTGCCGATAGCCAGAAATATACTCCCCACAAAGCTGGTACCCCAACCGGTAGTCTCGGCAATCTCATCCCCAATGAACGACAGCCACACCCCGGCACCGATAACCGCCACCGCCGCCAGGGCAAACCGGAACCATACCGTCCCCATAGAGCTATCCCCATACCGCAGAGCCGTGGCCTCGGGTAGTGATAGCTGTTGCCCGCGTTCAAGGCGAAACATCCCCCTCACCCCGGCCAGATAAATTATGACAATGATAAAGCTCGGAATACCCACCCAACCCACGGCTAGCCCCGAAAACCACTCCCCGGTCAGGATAGCACCAGCCGCCAAGGCCATAAGTAGTATCCCCAATCCCGCCGATAACATATGCCAGGAACTGGCTTTATTCAAAAGCGGGGCGGGACGATACATGACGTCCAGTACCGCCAGGATGGTAAGATTAAAGAGGCAACTCCCCAACAGGGTGCCCAGAGCTAAATCAGGTTCCGGTGGTTTGACCAAAGCAACTGCGCTCACCCCGGTAATGAATTCGGGCATAGAGGTGATAAGAGCCAGTAGCACCAGCCCTATCCATAGTCGGCCGAAACCAGTCTTTTCCGCAATGGCATCCCCGTACCGGGCTAATTTTGACCCGGCAAACAATATGATAAGGAAACTGAGCAGAAACTTTAACCAGACTAACCAGACCAATGTTCGAAACTCCTGAAATTCAACAACATATTACCAGTATCAGCCCGGCTTTACTAGTGGATAATTTCCGGACTAAACACCCAACCAGCCCTTACCCTTCAGCAGGCCGCGCACGTAGGCTACCTGACCGGCATGCTGCAGGCTATCGCTCATGACGCTGACCAGACGAACCCCCACCGTAGGTAATGGCTGATACCAGGGCTCGTTCAACTCCCGGTTGAGGTCAGCCACTGAGAGGCCAGTGATATATCGCCTCGACCTCTCCAGCACGGCGCTATGGTATTCCAGCAGGGTCTCCGCATCAGGCGACTTAAATGCGGCCACCTCTTCGGAACTGTGGCCAAACCCGATGTCTTTAGGGTTGGGGGCACATTTGAACCTGGCGTACCACCCATCCTTTATCCAGAGCTGTTCTTCCCCCATGAGGTCGGCAATGTGGTCATCCTGCACCCGTGTCAGGTGCCAGGCCAGCCAGCCCATGCTGTTGCAGTCCGGATGAGGCTGCTCGTTTAAATCATCCTGAGTCAGCCCACTCAAAGCCTTCTTCAGTACTTGAAATACCCGACCGTAGCCATCTATAATTAACTCCTGCCAATCCATCACCGCCCCCTTTCTCCAAATTGTTCTTACTTAGCCGCCAGCTGTGCTTGAACCTCTTTAACGCTGAGTTCCCGCGTCTCTCCCTCTTTGAGGTTGCCAAGGGTAAGGCTCCCAACCCGAACCCGCTTCAGGGCCAGGACACGGCGTCCCAGACTCTGGAACATACGGCGCACCTCCCGCTTCCTGCCCTCGTGCATCGTTAGGCTGTAGTTGAAGGAGGAGCCAGCTTTAAGCGCCCTGACCACAACCGGATGAGTTACGCCATCCTCAAGCGCAATACCCCGCTCCAGCTTCCGCTTCTCACCCGGCTCCAGTGCCGCATCAACCAGTACCTGGTATTCCTTCTCATGCTCGAACCTGGGATGTGTCAGCCTGTAGGTCAGTTCGCCATCATTGGTCAGCAACAAAAGCCCGGTGCTGTCTTTGTCCAGCCGGCCTACCGGGTACAACCTGAGTTTACGATATTTCTCAGGCAATATGCTAATTACTGTCCGGCGCCCTCTTTCATCGCGGGTGGTGGACAGGATGCCTTTCGGCTTGTTCAGCATCAGGTATACCCGTTTCCCCGACTTGAGGTCAACCAGCCGCCCGTCTACCAGGACACGGTCAGTCTCTAAATTCAGCGGGTATCGGAAGTCTTCCGCCACACTCCCGTTTACTTCTACCCTGCCCTGCCGGATAGCACCAGCCAGCCGCCGGCGGGACCCGATGCCAGCTTCGGCCAAGGTTTTAAGCAGCGGACTTGATGACACCGGCTTTAGTTTATGTAAAGTATTGCTCCTTTTGGTAATGCTATTTAACCTTATCTCAGCCTTTTATCACCCCTATGGGTCTGGTCCGGGCTACGATTCGGGAGATGCCCGCATTATGTACCACGTTGACAACGGTACTGACGTCCTTGTAAGCCTGGGGGGCTTCCTCAGCCAGACCCTTCAGACTGCCCGTTCTGACGATTATGCCCCGGGATTCAAGCTCCCTGAGTACCTCATCTCCTCTCATCTCGCGCTTGGCGGCAGCGCGGCTCTTTAACCTCCCCGCCCCGTGGCAGGTGGAGCCAAAGCTCTCCTTCATTGCCCGCTCCGTCCCCACCAGTACATAGGAAAACCGGCCCATGTCCCCTGGGATAAACACCGGCTGGCCAATATTGGAGTACCTGGTGGGAACCTCGGGATGCCCGGCGGGAAAGGCTCGGGTCGCCCCCTTGCGATGGACACAGAGCTTGACCCGCTTGCCGTCCACTTCATGTTCCTCTATCTTGGCAATGTTGTGAGCGACATCATAGACCATCTCCAGCCCGGCGTCAGCTTCGCTCCTCCCCATCACCTCGCAGAACGCCCCCCTAACCCAGTGGGTGATGCACTGGCGGTTCGCCCAGGCATAATTAGCGGCACAACACATTGCCGCCAGATAGGCCTGCCCTTCCGCAGAATTTACAGGTGCGCAGGCCAGCTGGCGGTCAGGCACCTCAATACTGTACTTCTTCATGGCGGCCACCATCTCCCCGATGTAGTCAGTGGCGGTCTGATGCCCCAGCCCCCGCGAGCCGCAGTGAACCATTAGCACCACCTGCCCCAGCCGGTCGATACCCATACCCCTGGCGACAGCCGCATCGTGTATCTGGTCGACCACGGCTACCTCCAGGAAGTGGTTCCCCGAGCCCAGTGTACCCAGCTGAGGTGTACCCCTCTCCTTGGCCTTGTTACTCACCTGCGCCGGGTCAGCACCCGCCATCTCGCCCTTTTCTTCGGTAGCCTCCAGGTCCTCAGGTCGGCCATACCCTTTCTCCACCGCCCAGCGCGACCCCCTGGCCAGGACTTCGTCGATTTCCCTACGACGCAGCCGAATCTTGCCTTCCGAGCCAAGCCCGGAGGGGACGTTTTTGTAAAGGGTGTTCACCAGCTCCTTTATCCTGGGACTGACCTCTTCCTCTGTCAGATTGGTGCGTAGCAGGCGGACGCCACAGTTAATATCAAAGCCCACCCCACCGGGTGACACCACACCATCGTCCATCCTCATCGCCGCCACGCCCCCGATGGGGAAACCGTAGCCCCAGTGAATATCAGGCATTGCCAGAGAATGACCCACAATCCCGGGCAAGAAAGCGACGTTAGCCACCTGCTCCAGTGCCTGCTCCTTCAGCAGGTCATCGAGCATCTCCTCGCTGGCAAACATCAGTCCCGCCACCCGCATCCCGGACTTGTAAGTCTTCGGGATTCGCCAGCGGTAATCGTCCACTTTTTCCAGCGGTCCGGTCCATCTACTCATCTCCCTCACCTCCTAGACATCAAAGATGACCTGAACCCGGTTCTTCTCACCATCTACTTCAAGCATATGATAGGTGGCTGATTTCACCCCCAGCTTCAACTGGTGCCGGGAAGGGTCGTAGGTTTCACCCCAGACGGTAGCTTTAAGATTGTGCTCCGTAAGTTCAGGGATGTCAAACCTCTTAAACAGGAGGTGCTCCACCTCAAAGACGTAAATAAGTTCATTCATCCAGTTAAACAACAGCTCTTCAACATCTCCCGCGGTCACCGCCACCGGTCGTGATTTAACCTCTCTCACCCGGTTCAACTCGGTAATGATTGAGAAAAGGCCATACGCCGCGTTGGCAAAGGCCTCAGCCAGGCTATGGCCGCAAGCAACCAATCCGGTATCAGCCGTATGTTCTATTAGCTGGAAGCGTTTCATAAAATAAGCCTTAGAACTATTCTACATCAATCCGAGGCCTCTATCTAGTATCTCCCTAATCCCCCTTGGCTTCTAGGCACAGGGGTGCTAGAATACCGCTAAGACCCTCCAGAAGAGGGAGCAGAAATGGCACTAATTCTACTGTGGCTTGGTGGGCTATCATTCGCAGGAAGCATCGTCTGGGCAGACGTGTCGGGATTCTCAACTCACACTGGCCTAGCAATGTTGGCAACCGCTGCCTTAGGTTTCATAGGATTCAAAGGACTTGACGTCAGACGCCGACTTGAGACACTTTCAAATTTGGGGTGGGCCTACTTCGTATGTGGCGTGTTTGCCTACTTTATATTCATTTTCGTTATTGAATTCAAGCTCATGTCCGCACCTTTGCCTTGGTGGAGCCTGGCCTTTCTGTGCATTGGAGGTTTCGGACTGGGAATGGGCTGTCGACGCCGCATGAAAAGGGCAGGCCTACTCTTCGACCTACGCCGGGTCAGCAGCCTACCCGGCCAAGCAGGACTCCAAGAAAACATTAAATGCGAAGGATACGAAGTCGCGACCGGTTTTTCGCAATACGGTCCATCGACGAGCCAGAGAGGAAGGATCTTTCTTGAGCATGAGGCGCAGTTACCTTGCGTAATAAGGGCCAAGGCTGGTTCAGTTAGCGTCTACGAAATACCGGCATATATGAGCTGGATCGCACGAAAGGGAAGTTTGTGGCGAGAGTCTTATCTCCATAACCCATTTAGTGTACCTAAACGAATAAAGCCTACGTCACATGTACAACAAGCCCTTCTGCGAGACCTTGCGGAACTGGTTGCCAGCCTTAAGGTCATGTCGAAAGAGCTTAAGGGAAGGGTAATAGAGGTGACCCCTGACCGGACTTCAGTGCTGCTCAAGAAATATGAACTGACCCCAGAAGAGTTAGGGGGTACATGCGACGCTTTGCTCCGCGTTGCGAGCATGATTGATGATTATGTGAAGAGGGAACGGGGTGGGTGAAATCCTCATTGGCACCTGCTCCTGGACCGACCCGACAGATAGAGTCTATGATTAAAGGAAGTCACTGATATGCTGAAACACACCTTCCTGCATGTGCCCGGCATCGGGCCCGCCACCGAGCAAAGGCTCTGGACCCAGGGGTTTGCTTCCTGGGAAGACTACCTTAATAACTACGGGCATTGTCCCCTGCCACTCACCCTCCGCCACCGACTTATCGCGCAACTGGAGGAGTCAGTCAAGGCGCTCACTATGAGCCATGCCCGCCACTTCGAGATGCGGCTACCCGCGGGAGAGATGTGGCGTCTGTACCGTGAGTTCGGGCAGAGGGTTGCCTTCCTGGATATTGAGACCACCGGTCTCTACCCCGGCGCTGATGCCATCACCATAATCGGGCTCTTTGATGGGCAGAGAACCAGGGTCTTCGTCAGGGGGGTTAACCTGCCCGAATTCGCCCAGGAAATCAAGCAGTATTCGCTGATAGTCACCTTCAACGGTAAGCGGTTTGACCTACCATTTATCCGGCGGGCTCTGGGTGAGCTTCCGGACTACCAGGCGCATATTGACCTCCTCTATCCGCTGAGGAAACTCGGCTACCGGGGCGGGTTGAAAAAGATAGAGGCTCAGCTGGGTCTTGAGCGAGAGGGGGCTTTGAAAGAAGCCGATGGCTTTCTGGCCGTCCTGCTGTGGGGCGAATACCAGCGGGGGAATAGAGCCGCCCTTGACACCCTTATACGCTACAATCTTGAGGACGTGGTGAATCTCCAGTACCTGGCTGATATAGTCTACAATGAGGCACTGGCTAAGCTGCCAATCAGCGTGGAACCCCTGCCCCTCCATCCGAAATTCGCGGTGGACACCCCGTTTGACCCTGAGCTGATTCACCGCCTGAGGCGTCTGACCGAATACAGTCATACATAGTCCTGCTTTTCCGACAAATCCATATTAAAGTAAGGCTTCCGGTGAAAGCTGGTATCAATCAGGGTCGCTTGCCTACCTTCAGGGTTATATCCATCTTGACGGCATGCCGGAATAGTGTGATTGACAACGGGTCGCCAGGGCTATTGTGCTCTCCCAGGTAAGAGGTAAGGTCACCAACATTATTAACCGCCACCGAATCAATGGCCACTATGACATCATCGACTTCAATTTCACTGCCCTCGGCCGGACTTTCCGGTAAAATACCCATAACTAACACCCCGTTAGTCGTCTCCAGTGCTCTTTCTTGAACCACTTTAGGAGTAAGGTTGCTTACATTAATCCCAATCCAGGGATAATCAAAAGAGCCCCGGTCAATGAGGTCAGCCGCCACCCTTTTAACCTTATTGGAAGAGACGGCATAATAGATTCCTTCCCCCCGGTTGGGGTCAACTCGAGCTATAACCACCCCGATGACTTCCCCCTTTGCGTTCATGAGAGGCCCACCGGAATTTCCGGGATTAACGGCGGCATCGTACTGAATTAAATTGGATATCCAGCGAGCTTTTGTATCGGATGTTATTCTGACAAACCGGTTAGTCTGACTGACAATGCCCGAGGTTAAAGTTCCCGCAAGGTTAAACGGGTTGCCGATAGCGAGGACTGGTTCCCCAATCCTCACCTGAGCCGAGTCAGCCACTGCCAGCGGCTCAATGAACAGTCCTTTATCATCAATTAGCAGGACGGCAACGTCGCTGGCTTCACTGCTACCGACAACGGTTGCTTGGGAACTCCTGCCATCACCCAGAGTGACATAGACCGTGGAAAGCCGTTCCACTACGTGATAGGCGGTTATCACATGACCTTTGTTATCAAATACAAACCCGGAACCAACCAGACTCTCTCCATCACCGATTCTCACGGCAGCATCTCTAACTTTCTGATAGACCTCATCGGCATTTAACGCCGAGCGCGAAAGGTCGCTGGCAACGTCTTTTATCTCATCCTCCAGGGTGCCAATCCGTGTCACGGTCCCGCTTATCTCACCCTGTAAGGTACCAATCCGCGCCCGGGTCTCACCTACCTCGTCTTTCAGGGTGCCAATCCGGGCTAGAGTCCGGCTTCTGAGCGCAGCTAGCTCGCCACTTACCGCGCCAATCCGGGCGGATTGCTCCAGTTGAAAAACTCCCAGTTGCGTGCTCAAGGCTTCAATCTGCTGGCTCAGCAGGTAAGAATAAGCGCCAAGGCCACCACTGAGAACCACCAGGAAAATTAATATGCCAATAATCACCTTGCTTGCCATTTTGCCCGTCTCCTTCCCCTACGACTTCACCATACAACCTCTTGTGGTAATCTCAGGTACCTCTACTTTTCCTCATCCTTCAGTCTTGACAGATAGACAGAACTACTCTCTTCGATTCTGCCGTACTTCATCACCTCGTCAATCAATTCTTTGTCCCACAGGCCATTCTCAACAAGCCGGATAAGTGACGTTGTATCCAGCTGTGATACCTCCATCCACTTGCCGGCTCCCATTACGGCGCTGTCTAACTCCTGGCGTCCCGCCTCGTTCTTCCCGGGGAATTTCAACTTTTTGTCAAACTTAACCCTGGCCTGGCAGTCACTTCCCCTTATCACCCCCACTCCTTCGCTCCGGGCATAGGCAATAATTGCCTCTTTAACCTTACCTAACTCCTCTTCTATCTCTGAAGCCTTTTCCTTCAGCCCGGCATACTTACTGACCAGAGCCACTCCGGGCTCGTTGAGGTACTCATTCACCGGCAGGGATTCCACCTTGAAGGCATGTTTTACCAGCGGACACAGGTCAGGGTACTCGCACCACTTGCATAAACCAGATTCCCTCGGGGGAAAATCCTCCGCCGACTCTATCTCATCAATCAGCTTGATAGTCTCCGCCACCAGCCGGGAAATTTCCTCCTCGGAACGAGAGGAAACCAGTTCCCGGTCAAAAGCCAGATAGTGCCAGATAAGCCTGAGGCCCTCAATGTCCGGCCATTTCTTCTGCACCCCAATGTGGTACAGAGCCAATTGCCGGTCGTTATCAACGTCCTCCTGGCTGGGGAGGTAGGCTGAAGTCTTGTAGTCATGAATCTGGTAAACACCCTCCCCAGTCCGCGACAACCGGTCAATGAAACCGGTGAGCTTGTATCCACCGCTATTGTCCAGAGAAAAAGTTATCCGCATCTCGGTGCCTATGGTCATATCCAGGTCAAACGGCGCATACCGCTCATAATAGGTCGTGAGCAGTTTCCTGCCCAGAGCCTGGTAATACTCCGCAGTCAGGTCATGCCTGGTGATTATGATTGAGTCATGCCAGTTCTGCTGCCAGAGTTTCTCAAAGTGGGAAAGCAAATCACTTAAGGCATTCACCTTGGTAAATCTAAGGTCGTCGTAGCACTTCTTCAGGGTTTCGTGAACCATTGTGCCCAGAAAACCCTCGATGCCTTCGGTGTCGCGCTTAATCCTGTCCCGGTAGCGAAGCTTGTACTTCAAGGGACATTCTTCATACATACTTAGCTGAGAATGTGAATAAAGCGGCACGGTAACTCCTGTTTGCTCCGTCTAAAATTGATTATATCACACAGTGGCTTAAAGCCAGTAGCCAGTCTGCCCTTTATGAAAACTTAACGGAATCTTTATGATACCTTAATACTCTTTATGAGCCTCTTTATGCTTTTATGATAGTCTCAAATTGGGGCAGATATTAATATGGCACTCATAATAGCCTTAATGATGGCGGGACGGGCATTACTTACGAGAAGACTCTTAATCTCTCAGGTTGGTAATAAGAAGCTATGAAGCGTTACCTGGCTATACTCCTGGCACTACCTCTGCTGATGATGCCGGCACTGGCTTCGTGCAGCTACTCATTGGCCAGCGATGGCCCGGAGCTCAAGGCGGCTATCATTGACCAGCTTTCCACCTACTATCCAAACCAGGCATTTATCAATGAGGCTACCGAAATCCTTGAGACCCATGGCTTCACCGTTGATGTCTGGTCCGGTGAGGAGACTACCGCCAGCTTCTACCGGGAACTCCCCCAATATGGCTACAAACTAATCCTGTTCCGGACCCACCTGGGGATTGCACACCTGGTAGGCGACTCAGAGAAAGTGCCACTGGAGATAACCAGCCTGTTCACCGGTGAAAAATACACCACGACAAAGTATGTGGCGGGTCAACTGAGCGGCAGCATCATGGAAGCCCAGATGACCGAAGACCTCCCCACCGTCTTCGCCATCAACCCCAAATTTATCACGGACAACATGAAGGGTGAATTTAATGACACGGCTATACTGATGATGGGTTGCACCAGCTACTACCTTGATGATATGGCTACGGCTTTCGTTCAAAAGGGAGCTTCAGTCTACCTGGGCTGGAGTGCTACCGTTACTCTCGATTACCTGGACCGCGCGGTAATCAATCTCATTGAGAACCTGAGTTCGCAACAACTGAGCATAGAGGAAGCGACCGCTCAAACGATGGCTAAGGTAGGTAGGGACCCATATTATGACGCCCGATTAAAGTACTACCCGGCCAGGAGTGGCCACCAGACCATCACCGAACTCATCAGGTGAGCCCGCCTATACCCTAAGCTCGGTAAGAGGAATTGTCTGTATACCTGATTCAGGCTTGATTTCAAAGAAGAATTTTTTCGTGGTGAATGTGGTAACCCACTGCAGCTTAAGCACTTCCATTACGTTCACCAACCCGTAGCCTTCATGGTCTACAAAACTGAGCTTCAGGTGCAAATCACAGAGCGCACTGGCCCGGGAAAATGTCTCCCGGTCAAAAGTAAGCGAGTGCGCCACCAGGAAAACACACCGGCCCTGCTTACACAACTCCTTACACACGCGAAAGAAATCTAATGTGGTTGCCAGGTTAGTATGAGTTACCAGGTGTGCGATGGAATCGACTATCACCAGCCTGAAATGCTCGGGTAACTTCGAGAGGTGATTGGTTAGAGCCCAGAAGGGTTTCTCGGTATCCGGATAATAACTGGGCAAGCCCAATGAATAGATTCGCAAACGGTCTAACAGGAAGTAGTCCAGAGTGGGTAGAGATAGAGAATCCATCTGAGCAATTAGACCGGTGGCACTATGTTCTGAAGTGTAGTAGGCTACCGAGTTCTCCGTGGAACACAGCGTGTTGTAGGTAAGGTGCTGACTCAAGACGCTTTTCCCAACCGCAGACTCACCTTCAATAAGCCCCAGAGTGCCCAGGGGAATCCCCTTCCCCAATTTCACGTCTATCTCATGAACACCGGTAGAAATATATTTTGTTGTTACCGTCTCATACACCATGATAGCTACCCTCCCCTCTCACCGGGTAACTGGCTACGTACCCGGAGCGGGCGGTGAACCGCCTTCTCCACGTCCGTTCTTCAATAGTGAACTGCGCCGCGTAAAAATAGCCTAAATGTTTGATGAAAAAGATATATATTTCATAAATAAGCTGCCAGGTATAGCGAAGTTGCGGGTATGGGAGCGGTGTAATAAAATAGAAATCAGGTGAACTGAAATGCCAAGAAGGTCTAGGTCCCAAAATATCGGATCTCAAGGTCTCCGTTTCGTTCAGTACTTAATCGAAAGTAATGGGGATTGGATTGTGCGTGGTCAGGAGGAGGACTTCGGTGTTGACTTAGAAGCAGCGTTAGCAAAAGGAGAAGTCGAAGGTCATCTCCTTAAGATACCACCCAAAGTTTATAACGTACAGAACTGGTAATGCCCGAGACAGAGTATGAGGTGCAAGATGAGCATACTCAAGGGAGCTTACTAAAAATATTACCCAGAAGCTTAAGGTGTAAAAGAGGCTGAATTTCTTCGGATAGAATGTGCTCATGATAACGAAGACAGTCAACGACTTTGGCCGGTATCAGTACTGGGCTATCAAACTGGATAGAAGGGCATTCCCTGGTAAGAGCCGATTTGAATTTTGTTCTGGAGGGTGAAAAAGATGTACAAGTGTCTCATTTACAGTACGGAGGATAACGTCGCCACCATTGTCTTGAATCGTCCGGAATCAATGAATGCAATTAATCTGGAACTGGCAACGGAGCTAACGGACTGCCTTACCCGCTGTACCAACGATGAAGAGGTAAGAGCGGTAATACTAACCGGAGAGGGCAGCGGCTTTTGTGCCGGTGCCGATGTTAATTACATGCAGAAAACCCCTTCCCGCGCTTACGCTATGCGGACGATTATCATGCGTTTCCATGCGGCCATCTCCAGCGTACATCATATGCCCAAGCCGGTTATAGCGGCCGTGAATGGCGCGGCTAGCGGCGGCGGCTTTGCTCTGGCTTTAGCCAGTGACATTGTTATTGCCGCCGAGGGGACAAGGTTTGGCACCGCATTTCTGGCTATGGGTTTGTCTGGAGACAGCGGCATTAGCTTTTTCCTCTCCCGGGTTCTCGGCATCCACCGGGCAAAACGTCTCCTTTTTACCGGTGAGGTGCTTGATGCCGCCGCGGCCAAGGAGATGGGGTTCGTCAGCCAGATAGTTAAGCGAGAGGAATTGATGGCGGAAGCCAGGAAGGTGGCCACCAAATTGGCTCACGGTCCTACCCTGGCCATTGCCCGGGCGAAAGAGCTGTTTAATAGCGGCCTTACTCAGGGGCTGGAGACGCAGCTGGAATATGAGAGTGCCGGGATGCTCTTTACCGCTAAAACGGAGGACTTTGAAGAGGCGGCAAACGCCTTTTTTGAGAAGCGGGCCGCCGTCTTCAGGGGGCGTTAAGAAAGAGCCGGGACAGACTATTTACGGAAGCAGCCCCCTCTTTTCCAGGTCCTCAGCCACATCAGCCAGCCCGAGTCTGGTCAGCGTAGCCCGGGTGGGGATGCCTTTAGCCGTATCCCATTTCCTCTCATCGTAGTAGCCGTCAAGTAGCTCCCTGGCTTCTGCCTGGTCAATACGCTTGGTCTTATTATAGTTCTGGAGGTATATGTCTCCCTCTTCTGACCTGATGGGTTCGGTCAGCCAGGATGAAGGAAACTCATCATCTTTTCTGGTGAAGCCCTCCCTGACATTAGCCGCCTTTTGCAGGTTCCAGACCCTTTCCCCGATTCTGGTGAACTCCTGAGGTGTCAGGCTAATGCCGGTCACTGCCTTGTAATAGCTGGCCGCTATCACCGGTTGGTACAGCCGGCTAATCAAGAACCGATAGCATATCCCGAGGGAATTATAAGAAGAGTTGATATTCTCTATCCAGGCAGTTAGTCTGCCTATGTGCCAGTCATTGTCGGTAAAGATTCGGTCACGGGCTGAAGACGGAATCTGTAATGTTGCCGCAATTGTTTTTATCTGCTCGGTGCGCACACCGGGAATGGCGGTAGCTGGTAGCCGTATCAAGGTAAAGCTCTGTCCGCCCCTGGGCTGGGTGAGCATACCAAAACACTCAATGCCCAGATTTGTCCTGCCGTCAAGGGGAGTGGCCAGGCCTTTCACGTTTGCGCTCCGCACGTAATCCTCGGCTCCCTTTATCTCACTAACTATCCGGGGCAGGCCGTCAGCCATAATACCCCAGAAGCCTCGCTTATAAGCCATCCCTTCAATAGCCTTAGCCAGGACGTCAACATCAGCCTTTAGTTCCATCCCGGTATCGGCGGCCGTGATTACCCCGTCCCGATAAAGGGCAAGGGCCAGCCCCAAAATGTAGGCACCGTCCTCTTCATCCAGGCCATAGCGGTTCATCAAATCATGGAGCTTTACGGCATGGTCCAGGGGTATGCCCAGAGGAATAGCGAAAAAGTGCGCATTCAGACCCGATGAAGCCGTAGTGGTCAGGCCTTTAAATCTCCCCTTCTTCACCGTCAACACCACTTTATCCGAGGTTATGCAGCCCAGACCGCCCCAGGGGTGTGTCTCGATAATCTCGTCAATGGCACCTCTTCCGTATTTGGCCAGTGTTTCCGCTACCGGAGGTTTGGCGGTTCGGTTGTCCCCGACAAGGATACCGGCTTTAATCCAGGCATCGATTACACCCAGGAGACTGTAATTTATCCACCGGGAGCGGTTCGGGTCATTGAGCGCCGACACTACCGAAGTATCAAACATTTGATGCAGAGCGTCAGCATCGGCTATTTTGATGCCCCTGGTGCCACGGACCACAATCGCTTTCAGCTTCTTGGAGCCCATTACCGCCCCGAGGCCACCCCGGCCCAGATTAGCCATACTATCAATTAAAGCCATGGATGTCTTAGCCAGATTTTCGCCGGCCTGGCCGATACAGGTTACACTAATGTCACCGCCCAGTTCGCTACGTAAAGCTTCGGTAGCCTCGAAGACATCTTTTCCCCACAGGTGAGACGCGTCACAAAGCCGGACGTCATCGTCAAAAATCTGCAAATAGAGCGGCTTATCGGCGGCCCCCCGGATTACTACATGGTCATAACCGGCCCATTTAAGCATCGAGCCAAAGCTGCACCCCCCGGCAACACCCACGGCCCCGTTTACCGGGAATTTGGTCGTGGCGCTAACCCGGGTGGCTGATGGCGTCATAGTGCCGGCGAGGGCTCCAGCGCCAAAAATAATTACGTTTTCCGGACCGAGGGGGTCAACCCCCGGTTTTATCAGGTCGTAAGCCAACCTGGCGTTTATGCCCATGCCTCCGAGATACTTTTTAATCAACTCGGGGTCAAGTTCATCCTTTTTAATCACCCCTGAACTCAGGTCGATATCCAGCACCTGACCCGCATAGCCAAAATATTCCATCTTTTTCCTCCTTTACCAAACAGCCAGCCTGTGGGACTAAACACCTGATAAACTAAGAGTTTTTAGTTCCAGTGCTCCATAGTGACACACTGTGGTACAGTGACCGCAGCGGGTACAATTGGCGGTGGTGACAATTTTTTCCGTAATATTGTTGTTCTTGATAATCTTAATTCTGGCCTTAAGGGGGTTTACCACCCCTTCGTAGCGTAAGGAGCAGGCCATGGCACATAGATGACAGCCGACGCATTTCTCAGGGTGATAAATTACCTGGCTCTTCATCAAATCGCCGAATTTTGCCTTCTTCTCTTCCATTCGGTTTACCTCACAATTAATTATAAATAAGCCGGCAGGTATTTCAGGGCCTTCTTGCCCGCTTTTATAATGCAGCAGCGCTCCACCACGCGTACCCCAATGGCAGCCGCCCCCTCCATAGCCACCCGGTCATTTCTGATCGCCCCCAGCTGACCGAGAGGTGCCGCGGAAACGCCACCGGCTCCGTAGAGGGCAGGTAAGCAAGCCCCGGTCATAACCATTTCAAAAACATAGCCCGAGAGCAGAATATTAAGCATGGCCGTCTCAACACCAGCATGCCTGACCCAGGCTACTGATGACGCAGCCAGTACTTTTTCTCTCAGCACGCCACCTAGCGGACCCCTGATACCATAGTAACGGCCTTCAAGCAGGGCTCTAATCCGGTGGATGAAGGCGGCCATCAACCAGCTCATACCACCGATGTAAACCGGGGTACCGAGGACTAACCCGTCAGCCTCAATAATCTTGGGGTAAATTTCTTTCATATCGTCATTGGTGGAGCAAAAAACGTCGGCCGTCTGGTAATCCAAACACCAGTTGCAGTGAGTGCAGCCACTTTTAATATTACTTTCACCCAGGACCACCAGGTCAGTTTTTATCTTAATATTACCGCCGTACTTTGCCTTTTGCTCCTCACATGAGTTTAGTATGGCTCTAACCATGTGTTCCGTGTTGGTCACATCTCCCTTTACCGGGCTGCCACAAACACCCAAAATCTTAATCTCCATAGATATCCCGCCTCCTTTAAACGCATTACTTATGACGGAAAAATACCTTGCCTGAACCTGAAGGCAGTGCCGTTTCTGGCGCCAAGTCCTGTCTCACCGCTCTATTGCCACTCGATATCCGGCTTTAATCGCTTCGCCTATCCTGCGGGGCTGCGTCCGACCCCAGATATAAGGTGGTGGCATCGGCGGGCGCTCAGTAGCATCCCCAATGAGAAAGAGGGGAGGGCCTTTCCCCTCCAGTTGTTGAATAAGCTCCTTATTTACCTGTAGTCCCCTCGCTAAAGATACGCTGTCGCCCTCAACTTCAAAGGGCTGTGAGACACCCTCTTTAGTCACCATGACCCCTTTCACACTTTTCCTGGTTATCTCCGTCACCCTGGCATTGGTTATCATTTTGACCCCAAATTGTCTCAACCTCATCATATAAAGGAACCGGCTTGTAGGCCCGATATCGGTACCGATGCGCCCGGACTCTTCTATCATCGTTACTTCCTTCCCCTTTTCCGCCAGGACATCAGCGAGTTCACAGCCGTCAAACCCGCCGCCGATAATAGCAACCCTCTTGCCAAAGGGGAATTTGTATTTTAGAAGCGACCTCAAGCGGGACGGCTTGTACAGATGCTTCATAAAGAAGGCGCCGGCCGGCCCACCCAATTTCTTCGGGGGGTGACCTCCCAAAAGCTCACCCATATCGTGAGAACTGAGCACACTATCCCCATCGATGCCGGATATTTCCAGGCTGAGGGAAGCCCCGCCTACCGCCAGAATGACCACATCCAGCTTCAACTGCGCAACCACCTCAGGGGTTACCTTCACCCCCAGCTTTACGGCCACGCCGGCCTTGTGGATTTGACCGCTCAGATACTTGATTACCTTCTCCACATGCGGATTCAGAACCGAGCCGAAAACCATGAGCCCGCCTAGCCGGGAACTCTTCTCACAGAGGGTTACCTTATGGCCCCTCAGCGCGGCTACTCTGGCTGCCTCCATACCCGCCGGACCACCACCCACAATGAGCACCCTCTTCGGTTTAGTTGCCGGCTCAATATTGGTCTCTAAGTCCACTCCTACCCGGGGATTAACGCTGCAGATGTCCAGAGGTTCTTCACGCGCCACGCACTGGTCCATACACCGGCAGCAGCGTATGCAGTAGCCGATATCCTCCAGCCTCCCCTCTTTGGCCTTGAGCGCAAACTCGGGGTCAGAGATAAAGGCTCGTGCCATACCGATAAGGTCGGCTCTGCCCTCGGCAATGATTCGTTCCGCCATAAGGGGCTCGGCAATTTGATAGGTAGTCATTACCGGTATATTGACTGCATTCTTGATTGCCTCTGCCATGTAAACCCATTTGCCATCGGGGCACCACTGCTGCACCACGGTAATAGGGGAGTCATGCCATCCCACCTGTAGATTAAGGCAGTCAACCCCGGCATTTTCCAGAACCCGGGCAATCTCCTGGCCACCATCAAGATTATAGCCGCCCTCTAAGAGTTCGTCAGCTGAATACCTCCAGGAAATGGGATAGTCCATCCCCACCTTTTGCCTGACGCGGTTAATGACCTCGACCGGTAAACGCATCCTGTTCTTCAGATTGCCACCGTACTCATCTTCTCGCTTATTAATGAAAGGTGACATAAATTTACTCACAAAATTCCCTACCCCGAATAGAAACTCCACACCGTCAAATCCCGCTTCCTGTGCCCGTCTCGCCCCCTCACCATAGTCCTCCACTATCTTATGAATTTCATCGATAGTCAAAGGTCGCGGCGCAGGGGTGGCAGGACGAGGGACAATATCAGTTGGACCCACAAACTCCAGAGCCGTCTCTTTGTCCCTGGCCCATTGGTGCAATGTGGTCATCTGGGCGAAAATAGGCACTCCGTAAGCGTGGATAGCGTCAGTCAGTTCCCGCAGAGATGGGATAAAATCATCACTGTATATGCCGGGCACAAATTCATAGCTATGGGAGAAAGGGCAAAAACTGGTGATGATAAGCCCCATACCTCCCGCCCTCGCTCGCTCGGTAAGGAACTTCTTCAGAAGCGGGCTGGGTTTGCCGTCTTCCTCCCGATAGCCGGTTGCCATGGACAGCATCACCAGCCTGCTTTTTAGTTCCAGCTTGCCTACGTTAATAGGTTCGAACAATCGCTTTAACTTGGTCATGCTACCTCCAGAGGTTTGCTCTCACCGCTTATGCCGATAAAGTAGCCGGTCTGCTTGGCTCAATATATGCCCGATACGCTTAGAGAACTGGGCTGCCTTATTCTAGAGGTCAAATTCCTTTAATTCAGGGCTAATCACCAGTTTGGGTTCGGTAAGGGTCTGGATTTCCTCCGGGGTGAAACCCGGGGCTAATTCTTCAAGGACCAGCCCTTGAGTGGTGACACTGATATAAGCCAGGTCGGTAACAATAGTCTTGACCACGCCCCTGGCCGTTATGGGAAAGCGGCATTCTCTCACTATCCTGGGTTCATTTGACCTGGTGGTATGCTCCATAGCCACAATTACTCTCTTACAGCCAAAGGCTAACTCCATGCCGCCACCAATGCCGCCTATTTTCTGTCCCGGTAGTTGCCAGTTAGCCAGGTCACCCTTTTCTGAAACCTGATAAGCCCCCAGGACAGTAATGTCTATATGTCCTCCCCTTATCATGCCAAATGAGGTAGCTAGATCGAAAAAACAAGCTCCCCTGACCAGTTTCACTGGCTGGCATCCGGCGTTAACCAGATCATCGTCTATGTCATCCTCCAGTGTCAGAGTTTGACCATAGTTAAGTATGCCATTCTCAGAATGTAGTATCACATCTTCGCCCGGGGTAATAAAATTGCTCACCAGTGTTGGCATCCCAAAGCCCAAATTGACATACATGCCATCTTTAAGCTCTCTGGCTATCCTGAGACAGATTAGCTCGCGAGTTAACCGCTGCTTCATCAGTTAATCTCCTTTCGATTCCTGGCTGTCCCGAGCCTACCAGCACCAGCTATGTCCTGGGTATTAGATAGCCTGGTACCTCATGGCCGTCAAGCCATCGCACAAGCTTCGGCATCTTTACCACTCTATCAACGAAGAGCCCGGGAATAGTTACTCTCTCCGGGTCAAGCTCGCCGACTTCAACAGTTCGTTCCACTTCAGCAATGGTTAGTTTAGCGGCTCCAGCCATAGTAACATTACGGTTACCCGCGGCAAACCGACACTGGATATTGCCCAGCCTATCCGCTCTATAACCCTTTATCAGGGCAAAGTCGGCTTTCAAAGCGTACTGAAGCAGGCACTCTGTGCCGTCAATACTTCTTTTTTCCTTATCTTGCTCAACCACAGTGCCCACCCCCACCGGGCAGTAAAAAGCGGAGATGCCCACTTTAGCGGCTCTTATTCTCTCCTCCAGGATGCCATGAGGCACTGTTTCTAAATCCAATTTGCCGGCCTGAGTTAACTCTTCAGCGAGCTTTGTCATGTCCGGTCGAAAAGGGTGGTTGGTAAAGCCGGAAATCAAGCTCTTTACCTGGCCGTTTTCCAGCAGGGCGGTCCACTGCGTCCAGTCATTACTAACTATGGTTAGCTCCCTGGCACCACGCTCAACCAGGGCATTTATCAGATTATGGGGATTCCCTGAGCCGCCGAACCCGCCAATCAGAACTACGGCTCCGTCAAAAACATCAGCCAGGGCTTGTTTCACATCCGCTACAATCTTGTTCATGTTCCCCCCGAATGGGTCTAAAGTACTTGATGTCCAGGATGTTGCCCCGGCGCTCATCTTTAAACACGGCCTGAACCCGCATGCCTATTCTCAAATCTGGCCAATCAACCTCACCTATCAAGTGAGTAAGCCCGGTATCAGCGCCATCAAGCTGGACAATGCCGTAAGCGAGAGGTGGTTCTGCCGGGTGGATGGGAAGTGAATAATGAACAATGGTATAGGTTAGTAACGTGCCTTTGGTATCAACTTCCACCCATTCCTCCAGTTGGCTGAAGCATCTGTCGCAGGTTGACCTTGGTGGAACCAGCACCAGTTTACACTCCGCACACCTGATGCCCAGGATTCTCTTATTATCTCTTATTTCGGTGAAAAATTTGCTCGCCACCGGTCCGACGGTGTACTTATAAGGAGCAATTATCCAGCCCGGGATGGTGAATGGCTCTTTAGCTTCCCTCTGCTGTCGCATTGTTCCCCCTTTACTGATTGGCGATTATCTTAAAATGAACTATATCAAATATATTTCCCTCGCGTTGCTCCTTTGGTTTAAATACCGCCTCAACACGCATACCCACCGCTAGCTTTTCTGAATCTGTTTCTCCGATGTAATGGGTAAATGTAGTCGGCGCACCATCGAGGTCAACTATGCCTACGGTGAAAGGCACGGGCAGCATTTCACCCGTACTCGGGTTCCAGAAGGATTGCTCCACAATGCCAAAGGACAACAGCTTTCCCCTGGGGCCAACCTCAACCCATTTCTCCCTTTCCTCCATATGGACATGGCATTTACCACACACCGCTCGTGGCGGGCAGTGGAATCGCCCGCATTTGGGGCACTTGTTGGCGTAAATCTTCCCGTTCTCCTTGATTTCTCGATACCACTCCCCCACGTACGGACCGGTTGCCCATCGATAGGGTATTCGACACCATATTTCTTGGAATTTTATTTCCTCACCCGTTTTTTCGGGCATAACCGTCTCCCTTCTACCTGCATTCACCACAGATTTTTACTCAGGAGAAACAGGTCTGTCCAATCGGCGCCGCCCCAACCGCTAACCAGGGCCTGATTAACAATGCGGGTTACCTGATGCTCACCAGCGTCTTCCCTGATTTGTAATGCTGCCTCAGCGACTCGAAGAACACCTGACGCACCGATAGGATTAGTACATAGAACCCCGCCGGAAGGAGAAATAGGAAATTCCCCTTCCAGACTGGTTATTCCCTTCTCCACAGCTCGCCAGGCTTCCCCCTCTTCAAAGAGTAGAAATTTTTCCGTCCAGTGCAACTGGGCAAAAGCCGACGGGTCATACATTTCAAAGACCTGGATTTCTTGCCGCGGCTTGGTAATACCATTTCTTTTAAACAGCTTGCGAGCAGCTACAGTTTGGGAGGCTTCAGAGGGAAAAGGTTCAATACCGGACAGCGGAATATAGCCTTCCCGATGAACAGTAATATGGTCCCTGACCCATACCGGTTTGTTGGTTATCTTTTTGGCCTTTTCCTCCGAAGCTAGAATCACGGCACAGGCGCCACAGCTGGTAGGGCATATCATGTAAAGGTTAAGAGGGTACATCACCATTCGGCTCTTCATAATATCTTCAACACTCAGCTCAGCTCTAACATGAGCATATGGATTTCTGGCCGCATTCTTTGAGGCCTGCGCCCGAACCATGGCAGCATGCTCCACCTGAGCACCGGTTCTATTCATATAATCCAGGGCAAACTGGGCTAAGGGAGTTATGGCGCCAATAAAGAACGGCCTATCATACACGGCATCTTCTACCGTTATCATGGCCGCGGTTGCTGAGAATTCATCATGCTTCTCCCAGCCGATAACCATTACGGTATCGAAGAGCTCTGAAGCCACATGGTTACAGCCGGCTACCACCTGGACGGTGCCTACTGTGCCTCCGGTATTCAATTTAACACCGGACCTCCCGCTGGCACCGCTATACGTCGACAGCATAGCATCCGCCAGGTAATGGCCTTCAAAAAAGTCCATATTGCCCAGTAATACGGCATCAATGTCCTTTATGGTCAGCTGAGCATCGGCCAGGGCAGCCCTCGCCGCCTCATTAATCATCTCGCCATCATTGATGTCAACCTTCCTATAACTGTGCTGGGTTTGCCCCACGCCGACAATAGCTACTCTTTGTGACATATCAGGCTCCTTTCTCCAGAACTACCACGCAATGGACCTGTCCGCACAAACCGGCAGTGCCATGAGCCAGGGCTACTCTCGCCTCAGGAATCTGATGTTCCCCAGCCTCTCCTCTTAGCTGCCTGGCGGCTTCAGCCACCCTCGAGAGTCCAGCCACAGTTGTGGGGACACCGGAAAGCAGACCGCCTGAGGGATTGACCGGAAGCTCGCCTCCTATCTCTGTTGCCCGGCTATCAATAAGCTGACCACCCTCTCCACGCTGACAAAAGCCAAGTCCCTCCATCCAGAGCAACTCCTGATAGGAAAAATTCTCTGAAATCTCGGCCACATCAATTTCCCGGAAAGGATTAGTTATGCCCGCCATGGAGTAGGCCTTCTTGGCCGCCGATACCAAAGAGTCACAGTCGGCTAAATCCCTATCGCCAGGATAATGAGTATCGTAACAGTTGGCAATCCCTTTTATCCACACCGGTTTATCGGTAAGTTTTTTTGCCTTATCTTCCGTGGCGAGCAATAGAGCACAGGCACCGTCTGAGACGGGCTTGGTATCCAGAACGGTAACGGGATAAGCCAGCATTGGTGAGCTGATGACATCCTTTATAGAAAGGTCAGCCGGAGATTGAGCAAAAGGATTCCTCCTGGCATTACTTCTGTTCTTGACCACCACCTGGGCGCATTGCTGGCGGGAAATTCCATATTTGTGCATGTATCGGTTAGCCTGCATGGCGGCGCCGGAGAGGAAATCAAGCCCAAGCTGGCGATGGTAAATGTGGTCAATCCCAAAGTTCTCAATAAGCCTGGCTTCAGTTTGAGATTCCTGACAATGGCTTACTACCAAGACCACATCGTGGTGGCCGGATAGAATCTGCATAACGCCATAGAAAACGGCATTAGCTCCGTCACTGGCTATCTTTTGTTCATCCCGCAGATGACCCCCGGTAACATCGGGTAACGCCATGGAGCAGATTGTCCTCCCATCCCAATGGTCCTGGGCACAGGTTACAATACCACTGATGCCATCGCCATTATCGCTAAACCCCACCTCTGTCTCTTCCAGGAGCTTATCAACTACTTCTAAAGCGAGTTCGGTCAGATGCAAATCCAGCTTGCTCGGTTCATATTTAGTTTGAGCCGTGGCTACAATGCCAACCCTTGGTGCCATGTCTTAACTCCCTCCTCTAAACGCATAGTGAGGTTCTTAATTCGACTTTTTCTTAATTTTGGGGACTCCTTCGTTAACGAAGATATCTCTCCATGGTATGTCGTTAACATGGTTGAACAAGAATGTGCGTCGTCAGCATTTAAGGCACAACCTGACAATGGACACTTTAGCCAGTTGAATTACCCCCTGTCAAGCTATCCCCATTGCACGGTGACCATGGCAGATAATTTTTTCGAGGCTGCCACAATAGCAACTAGCTGGATACGAGTTCACTTGTGACTCCAGATGCTCTATTGGCATCAGAAAGGCCTAGCATTAAGCTAAGGTCTACAATTGAGTTGTTAAACACTCAAGGGAGATGTACTTCTTTTGTTAGCATACCCAAGGGATAGTCATAGGGTCAAGGTGACTAAAGATGAAACCGGGTAGATATACCGACGGAATGATTCGCGAGAATCTTCGGAAAGGGTACTGGAAGGTGGTCACTATGTCCGAGGTGTGTGATCAGAACGCTGAACTATACTCGGATAAAGAGGCACTCGTCGATTCCAGGGTCAGACTAACCTTATACCCAAGTGAAGCTTTGGATAGACAGACTGGCACTGGGTCTGGCAGAAAGCGGGATCCCCTCACTATGCAAAGTCAACTGATTGAACGCCCTCACCGCTAGTTCGACAGCGGGGTTGCTTGCCGTTGTTTCCTGTGTCATATTTCCCACCTCCCGCATTTATTATGGCGCGTGGGCTGTGGGTTTGGGAGGGGAGGTATACTAAAGAAACAACGACAGTCGATAAATACCGATGGATGCAGCTTGCTGATTATGTCGAATAAACATATAATACAGCTGATATGACATTTGAGTACGATATCATTGGTTTTTGGTCTCAGCTCAAACATAGCATTATTAGTGAATACGCCTCTGTGTATTCGTCAATTCTAACTAAGAAACGATTCCACCATGTCTATATAGACGCTTTTTTGTTTGCCTGCTTTTTTTCATATCCTTACTTATTTTAGCACTTGGAATTCTGATTTCCTACTCTATTATTCTTCACAAAGTTATTGTAAAATCATTAAGTTGTATTTTATTGTTCATAAAAATATTTGAACGGATGTGCAATGGTGGAGTGGAAAGACCTGCTGATAGAGAGTTATGGTAGTGCGCTCAGGGTGCTGGAGCGAGCATTGCAAGGGCTTACTCAGGAAGACTTGAACTGGGATGTAATAAAGACAGCTGGAGAAATGAAAAGTATTGACATGTTCCTCAATTTTCCCATTCAGGACATAAACAGGAATGTATTAAGGCAAGACAAGTCCCTCGTATATCCGGGTAGTATCGAAAGAATGAATGACTATTGGGGTGATGACACGTGGATGCAGGAAGGATATACTACAGTTGGCAATATGTTTGGCTATGACTCCAAGGTCAATAATGAAACCTTCGCGATGGCCTTCCAAAGACGCCTTCACAACGTAGCTGGGTTCAAGTATGTATCTAGGCCACTTCCCATGAAAAACTCAATGAATTCCACTGTATATTATCTCTTTTTCGCCTCTCAGCAGAACATAGCATTAGACATAATCAATGATATCTTTAGAAAATACCGTATTTTGGGGGCCAGATAATGTCATCGTCTTCAAAGATAGAATGGACAGAATCAACATGGAATCCCATGACAGGGTGTTCCAAAGTGAGTCCAGGATGTTCAAATTGCTATGCCGAAAGAATGGCTAAGCGTTTACAGGCTATTGGGCACCCGAATTATGTAAATGGCTTTTCACCGAAGATGCATGAACACAGCCTAGACTTGCCACTTCGATGGAAAAAGCCAAAGACGATATTCGTAAATTCTATGAGTGACTTATTTCATGAAGAGGCATCAGATGATTTCATCATGAGAGTGTTCGATGTCATGTCAAAGGCGACTTGGCATCGCTTCCAGATACTAACTAAAAGAACTGAGAGGTTACTGCGATTAAATCCTTCTATCATCTGGCAACCGCATATATGGATGGGTGTAAGTGTTGAGACAAGTGATTATAGCTATCGAATAGGCCATCTTCAAGAAACAGGTGCCTATCTTAAATTCGTTTCTTTTGAACCTTTACTTGATAGTCTCAATTGGATCAACTTGCGTGGTATTGACTGGGCAATAGTCGGTGGAGAATCGGGACCCAAAGCAAGGCCGATTGACATCTCTTGGGTGCAAAATATAAAGGATTGCTGTCAGCAGCAACATGTAGCATTCTTCTTTAAACAATGGGGAGGGGTCTTTAAAAAGAAGAACGGCCGACTACTAGATGGTCAACTGTGGAATGAAATGCCAACCTCTGAATATTGTGCCCTATAAAAAAACCCGCTTTCGCGAGTTCACTCAGCACTTGGTAGCCCAAGTTGTTCAATATATAGAACTTTCAGAGCCGAATTTCCCTTTATCTAATTGGTTCGATTTCTGCAAGGTGGGCTTAACAAAAAGATGAATCGTTCAGTGGGTTACATGCTGGCTTTTAGTTTGACTCACAACCTTAACTTAAGTCTCGGTGGTACTCTTCGCTTTCTCAAACTCTCGTTTCATCCTCTCA
>SDBU01002249.1_pt1 | contig 26006 bp, 26 predicted proteins | sample 2277071 | NCBI WGS metagenome assembly SDBU01 (sample SAMN10397929, study PRJNA504765) | marine sediment metagenome | isolation source: marine sediment core GS08_GC12, 126 cmbsf | place: Arctic Ocean: Gakkel Ridge, Loki's castle | collected 2008
ACTGTCAAGTGTACTCACTGTGGGGCCGACAACACGGCTGATGCCAAGTTCTGCAACAACTGCGGGGAGAATCTCAAGGAAGAGTAGCGGAGCGACGGGGAGGCGCTTGATCGGCATGTGCCTCCCTGGTTAATGGCTTGCAGAGTTTCAGGGAGAGCTTGGCCACTGACGAGAAGACGGGTCATGCGCGATAAACGGCCCAGCATGAGAGATGCGTTCGCTAACCTGAGGGCTCCTATGCCGTTGAGGCGCAAAATCCTCTTGCTGGTGCGCAACAACTGGGTCAAACTACGGACGCGCAGCGATTGCTGCGGGCATCCCGGAGAGCCTGGCTTTCGCGGATAAGATGTTTCAAGGAGGCAATATTGAGCCCAATGAGCGAGATTGACGCATGTGAGCTGAAAGCTTCTCTTCTGGTCGAAGGGGTCAGAGCGACCGAGGCCGCCCTGAAGGGAGTGGGGACCGCTTACAAGGAACAGAACCACGGCCTCTTTGGATGGGATATGGAGGATCACGTCGGCCTGGCACTCCCTGATGATTTTTGCCTATCGGATGGAACGGTGGTGCAGTTCCGGCAGAATTCCTCTTCCCCTTACCGCGTGGAGAAAAGGGACGGCTCTCTTTCGCTGTTTCACGGGGAGGAAGAGATTTGTCCCATTTCATGGATCGAGCGACCTGCGCTTTACGACGCCGTAGCTTCGAGTGGCCAGAATATGGTCCAGATAGGGCAGATCGGAGGAGAAGATTGCCTGTTCTTCTGCTATCAGAACTACTGCAGCCATTTCGCCCACTATAAGCAATGCTTGTTCTGCAATCTTGTGTCCACATCGAAGACCTATGATTCGGTCCTCAAGAAGAAAGACGTGGCCGCCATCGGGGAGGTGGCGCAAACGGCGTGGGAAGAGGGCATGGTCAATCACGTTCTTCTGACGGGCGGATGCTTCAGTCATGAGAAAGAAGTGGAGATCGTAACCAGCATCTTTACCGCGATCAGGAAATCAACAGGGTTCGACCGGATTCCAGGCACGATCCTGCCGTCACCGGCGAAAGGTGATGACATCAAACGATACTTCGACACGGGAATTTGCGCGATTGGTTACAGCATGGAAATATGGGATGAGACGCTTTACAGGGCCATTTGTCCCGGAAAATCCGAGAGCACATCGCACGGCGAGTTCCTCGAGTCCATCGCGTCTGCTATCAAGGTTTTCGGGGCAGGTAACGTCTATGGTGTCTTCGTGTTGGGACTGGAACCAAGGGACACCTTTATTGAGGGCATCAAGGCCCTATCTGAAATGGGCGCAAATGTCGTCCCGTTCGTATGGTCACCGAACCCGGGCTCACGCCTGGCAGGCCATAGGGCGCCATCGGCGAAGTGGTATGTGGAAGTCATGCGGGAAGCCGCGGATATTGTCATGGAGTGCAAGGTTCCGCCGGGCAGCGAGAACCATTGCTACCGTTGTGATGGCAACAACATGCTCCACGACGCTCTCCGAGAAAGAGGCGTGGAATAGTTTTCTCGGTGGGTTTCGAGAGATTCGTAGCCCCAAAGGAAGGGTGGCCTAGGAGGCAGGTCGGTCTCCCGACCACAAAGGCAAAGTAACTGAATCTGCCAGGGTGTGGGGTAAAGCCCGATCCGGGTGGCGCCCCTAGCAGGAGTCGAACCTGCGACACAAGGTTTAGGAAACCTCTGCTCTATCCTCTGAGCTATAGGGGCTGGTATAGGGGCTGGATGGAGTCATTATAGCTTTCTGCTTTTGCGTGTCAAGCATGCCCTATCCCGTAGATTTGCCATAGTCTATCGCAGAGGTTGGTCCTAGTGAAACAGATGGAATCTGTCTCTGAGTCGGAGGCGGCCTACATTGAGGTTGAGCGCCTCGTCGAGAAGTTCAAGTCGTTGTCCACAACCAAACGTCGTAAATACAATGAAGCTGCCACACGTCAGGCTTTCATTCTGCCCCTCTTTTCTGCGCTTGGCTGGGACACTGCCGATGCCAGTGAGGTCAGCCCAGAGGAAAAAGTCTCACGAGGCTGGGTGGATTTCGCTTTCCGCTTGTCGGGCATTCCCCGCTTCTTCCTCGAGACGAAGAAGATCGCCGAAGACCTCACCGACCCGCGCTGGGTGAAACAAGCGATAGACTACGCTTGGACCAAGAGTGTGACTTGGGCATTGCTTTCGGATTTTGAAGGATTGCGAGTGTTCAACGCTGAGTGGAAGGAGCACAATCCGCTCCGCGCGCAGTTCATCGAGTTCAGCGTGGACACTTACCTCTCCGACTTCGAGCGCCTTTGGTGGCTCTCTCGCTCACAGGTAGCCGTTGGAACGCTCGACCGTGAAGCGGAGAAGGTCGGCAAGAAGGTGCGAAAGGAGCCGGTCAATAAGCATCTGTTCGATGACTTGAGGCAGTGGCGGCATGAGCTATTTCGGCACTTACGTGCTTACAATGAGGATTATTCCCTTGCGCAGATTGACGAGGCGGTGTTGCGAATCCTCAACCGGCTGATCTTCGTTCGGACAGCAGAAGACCGTGAAGTGGAACCGCCTCGCCTGCTGCCATTGCTGCGCGAACTGGAGGACCGCGATCTGATTGCAAGAGTGCCGAGCGAATTGTCAAAGCTCTTCCGCGAGTTCGACTCGACGTACGACTCTGATCTGTTCGCCGAACACTTTTCGGAGAAGCTTGAATGCGAACCAACGCCATTTCAGATCCTTATTGAGGGGCTGCACGAAAAACGCGGTGGGTACATGCAGTACAACTTCAACGCTATTGATGCCGATGTGCTTGGCACAGTCTACGAGCAGTACCTCGGACACGTGATCGCTGATCCCCAGGCTGTCGAGGTAGTGGAGAGGAAGATAAAACGCAAAGCGCAGGGCATCTATTACACGCCAACATTCGTGGTGAAGTATATCGTCCAACAGACGCTGGGGCGGTATCTTGAGGAGAATGGCTACCAGCCTAGCTGTCCAGTTCGAGTACTAGATATGGCCTGTGGCAGTGGCTCGTTTCTGATTGAAGCTTTTGATATGCTGGATCATTATGTAGCGCGGGGGCGAAACCAACCGCTCGGCGAATGCGATGACATTGTGGACTGCGCCCGTCCGGTGGAAATTCTATCTCAGAACATCTATGGTGTGGACAAGGACGAACAGGCGGTGGCCGTGGCCAAGTTGAACCTCTCGCTCAAGGCATTACACATGCGCGAGAAGCTACCTATGTTGGAAAATATCCGCGTGGGCGATAGTCTGATCTATGGCTCGCGGGAGGAGTTGAAAGAGGAGTTTGGAGAGCAATGGAAAGATAGGAGGCCGTTCAACTGGGATATCGAGTTCCCAGACTTGATGAGCAGTGGTGGGTTTGACGTGATCGTGGGGAATCCACCGTATGTGAGCTTCGGATTACGAGGAACAGAAAAGAAGGACAAGCAATTCGACACTTTTGTGAGAGCCCATTATCCTGGCTCGGCAGAATACAAGATCAGCACTTATGCGCTGTTCATGAATCGGGCTATTGATTTGCTGAGAGACGGGGGGATTCTCGGATTCATTGTGCCCGATAGCTTCTTACTCGGACGCTACTTCTCGAAACTTCGTAGATACATTTTGGATAAATGTAGAATTGACGAAATAATCCTCTTCTCGGAGGATTTCTGGCAAGGCGGAATCGTAGGCTTTCCAGTGGTGATTATCTTGAAGAAGGAGCAAACACAACGCTTTCGCAGGTCTAACTTGACAACTGTTAGGCTGTGTGAGAGCCCCGAGCAGTTGGTGCTGGGAATGTTTGCGGCTGAGAACGCATATAAACAAAGCTACTTTGAGACAATTCCATTTAATCGATTTCGTTTGTTCTTTGACCCTATGTCAAAGCAGATTGTAGAGAGAATGGAAGCCAGGGGTGTCGAGCTCGTAGGTTTGGCGAATGTTGCCAGCGGGTTGATAGGCAAGAAAGGAAAGGACACAATTGTGTCAGGAACAAGAAGAGACGACAACTGGCTGCCAGGGATTACTTCGGGCGCTGAGATTTCAAAATACGTGATTACTCCTGAGGGAGACTTCATTTGTTTTGACAAAGATGAACTCAAGAGCGGTTTTCGAGATGCGCAGTACTTTCAACCCAAACTTCTCATGCGACAGACTGGCGACAGCCTTATAGCTGCCTATGATGAGGACCACTTGCTGTGCTTGAATAATATCCATGTAGTAAACGTCTCAGATTCAGGTGTACAGATCAAGTACCTGTTAGGCCTGTTGAATTCTAGGCTTATGGGCTATTATTATCATACCATTAGCTTAGAACTTGGTAGGGTGATGGCCCAGACGGACATCGAGACTGTAGAGAGACTTCCAATTCGTCCCATCAACAGCGACGATCCCGTGGATGTCCGACAGCATGACAAGATAGTCGAGTTGGTGGATGAGATGCTGACGTTGCAGAAGGACTACACTGAGGCCGAAAGTCAGAAGGAAGAGCGGCGTCATAACCTGAAGCGACGTATTGATCAACTAGATGAGGCCATTGACCAACTGGTCTATGAGATGTATGGTCTAAAGGAAGAGGAAATAAAGATCGTAGAAGGGAAGTAGAGGCAGGTTCGTGGCTGGCAACTAATTCCTAGCTGTTTCCTGCCCCGTCTTGGTTCAGTGCCGAGCAAGCTCCACGTAGGCGATGCTCACGACGTCCATGATGACGTCGATGATCACAGCCTCGCCTCGTTCGGGAGATTCTCCTCATATGTGATGGATTTTCGGGGCATTATCCCTGGGAATCGCCTGTCAGATCCTTGAAGTGGGGCATTGTTTTAACTTATTATGCTTCGAGATGTGCTTTTTCCACGCGCTCGATTCGCGCCGCTTGACAAATCGCGTAGCACTCGTATATTGGGATGAAGAAGGGAGAGGTGACTATGGATGACAAGCTGGCAAATCCTGCCCCCTTGGGGCTGATGGGGTTCGGCATGACGACCGTACTCCTGAATCTGCACAACGCAGGTTTGTGGGGATTGGACTCGATGGTACTGGCTATGGGCATCTTCTACGGTGGTATCGCTCAGGTTATCGCGGGCGTCCTGGAATTCAGAAAAGGCAACACCTTCGGGACGACCGCCTTCACATCCTATGGTTTGTTCTGGTTGACGTTGGTGTTTCTCCTGATAGCTCCGAAGATGGGATGGTGGGATGCCCCGGTGCAAGGTGCTATGGTAGCCTACCTGCTTATGTGGGGACTGTTTACCTTCCTGATGTTCATCTCGACCCTGAGGCTGAACAGGGCCGTGCAAGTTGTCTTCCTGTCCTTGACCGTTCTGTTTGTGTTGCTGGCCATCAAGGATGCTACCGGTAACAGCACCATAGGGATGATCGCGGGAATCGAAGGGATCTTCTGTGGATTCAGCGCGATCTATCTTGCTATGGCCGAGGTGATAAACGAATACTACGGGAGGACGGTCCTGCCCATTCATCCGATGGCAAGACCAACCCCCACAGACCTGCAATGAGCGTATCCTGGGTTGCGGTGGCCAGGGGGCCTGGCGTGCCCGATCGCATTATGGAGCGCTAGGAGCAGTTGCTTACGTCGATCCAAAAAAAATAGCATTTAGGAAAGTCCAAAAGGAGGTATGCCGTGCTGTTTTGTGTGATTTGGGAGCGATCCTGGGAGAACCAACGTGAGTTCGATGAGAGAAGAAAGGTATGGATTGAGGACGTTAAGCCTGACACCCTCAGAGTCCTAGGGGCTTACTCTCTGCAGGGACCTACGTCGAAAGGCGTTACCATATTCGAGACAGACCGCGGCGAAGATGTGAATCTCTACCGCAATTACTTCGCTATGGCGGGGGTCTCCATGGATATCCGCGTTGCCGTCGACCTGTCGGAGTCCATCGAAGTGGTGGAGCGTGTGATGGCGCGCTGGTAGGGATAATCTCACCCTGGAGCTTGCCTGGCGCTAACCGGCCTACAAGCTCCAGGATCAAACCGGTGTGCTGTTCTTGCTCCTGTCAGTCCTCCTGATCCAGGGGACGATAGGCGTCTGGCACGTCGGCGCGGATAACTTCTTCTTCTAGGAACTCTTTCCAGGTGGCTCGGACCCAGGAGGCGCTGGCGCTTACCAGGCGTTTCTGCGCCTGCTCTTGGTTGCCGATCTTGTGGAGCCGAACCACCTCCTTCAGTCCGTCTGCCGCCTCTTGCAGCAGGGTCAGCGCCTCCGGTCTGTGGAAGAGGTCATGGCGGAGAGCCTGCTCTGGCAATGAGTCGTTGTAGTCGTTGGTTCCCTTGGTGAGAAGATCCATATACTCAGGATAGATGTTCCAGACTTCCTGGGCGTATTCAGACCACAGGGTTTCCTCGTCCACAGGCTGACGACCATTGAGGGCCGCCAGGCCCAGCTTTCGGCCCAGGTAGCGAGCTTCCTCCAGAGCCCGGTCCATGTCCATCACGTGTACCGGTAATCCTCCGACATACCGCCAACACCAGTGGAAAGACATCATGCAGAGCTGGCGATTAGCTATCCGGTGTCCTCCCGAGTTGCTGGCTACGCAGATGGAGGCGAAATGGCTGCCCTTGAGCTCGCCCGTCCAGATGAAGGGATATAGGCGCTCGATGAAGATCCGGTAGGCGGCGGTCATGGTCCAGTTATGAACGGCGTCGCCCACCAGAAAGCCATCGGCTTCCTTCACTTTCTTGTATAGGATACCCTCTCCCTTTCGGCCGAAGTCGTCGTCCTGGACGCAACCTCCTCCTTGGTTCCGAATGCAACTGAAACAACTCCTGCAAGGATGAATATCATATTTATGGAGATGCACCCAGTCCACCTCGACTCCCTCTACCGCTTCCACTTCGTCAGCGGCAGCTCGGAGCAGGCTGGCGGTGTAGCCCTTGCTTCTTCCGCTTCCCAGGATAGCCAACACCTTTGCCATAGTTTGCCTCCTTTTATTATTCGGATGTATCCTATCATGCAAGGTGTGTGATAGCAAACGGCAGCCTGGCCACCGCAAAAAAGGTTGACAAGCGGGTACGGTTCGTATATACTGTCCCGGGCCTCTGCGGTCTTTTATCTGCAGCATCCGCTATCCTTCGCCGTGATGTTGCGCGTTATCAGCAGGGAGGGCGACAGACTTGCGCAGATATATCTACATGGCTGGTTTGATGCAGGTGGGCTGGGTTATGGCGCTTTCCATTGTGCTCTGCCTCGGGTTAGGGATATGGGTGGACGGCCGGATGAATACAAAGCCGGTGTTCACCCTCTTTTTATTGTTTGTGGGCGTGGTTATAGGCGCTTTTGCGGTTTACAGCGTGGTGAAATCCAGCTTGGTCGGAATCCAAAGCGGGGAGGATGAGTGATGCGGAAACCGTTTCTCAGCACCAAGTTCAAGGTGCTGATCGTCTTGTTGATCAGCCTTCCTATCCTCTTTTTACTTAATAGGAGATTTCCGGTGGTTATGCCCGTCATCCAACTGCCGGCTGAGCCCGCCTTCGTGGTCTTTGGGGTCACTATAACCAACACCCTGTTGGCCAGCTGGGTCTCCATGGTGATCCTGGTGGTCCTGAGTTACGTGGGGACTAGGAGCATGGCCCTCATTCCGTCGGGCATCCAGAACTCCTTGGAGTTCGTCGTGGAATCGGGCTACAATTTCTGTGAGAGCGTGGCTGGGGAGCGAACGCGCGCTTTCTTCCCCATCGTAATGACTTTCTTCCTATTCATCCTGGTTTCCAACTGGACTGGCCTCTTGCCGGGTTACGGCACGATCGGGTGGATGGAACACCCGCATGAGGGATCGGGTCACGCGATAGAGGAGCCTGTTCCTGGATTGGCGTTGCTCACCGCCCAGGAGGCGGAGGCTGCGGAAGGCGAGGAACATGGCGCGGGGTGGGTATTGGTGCCTTGGCTGCGGGGTGCTTCCACCGACCTGAGTTTTACGATGGCTATGGCTATCATCGTAATGGTGTTGGTGCAGTACTTTGGCTTCAAGTATGTGGGCCGGAAGTATCTCAAGAAATTTTTCAACTTCGGCGACCCTATCGGTATTTTCGTGGGGTTTCTGGAGCTCGTCAGCGAGTTCGCTAAGATAATTTCCTTCAGCTTTCGACTTTTCGGCAACATATTCGCTGGGGAAGTGCTCCTGATCGTCATCGCTTTCCTTATTCCCTTTTTCTTCTCTTTGCCGTTTATGGGGTTGGAGGTCTTCGTGGGCGCAATGCAGGCGTTTGTATTCATGATCCTTCCGTTGATTTTCTTCACTATGGCTTCTACCGCGGAGCATTAGGTAGATTCGCTTGAGTCGGTGGTTGGTTCAACATACTCTCACTAAGAAGGAGGATGTTTTCAATGGACGCTGAGGGATTGCAACTCCTAGGTACTGGGCTCGCCATAGGTCTGGGCGCTATTGGGCCGGGCATTGGCATCGGGATCATCGGGGGCATGGCGGCAGGGGCGATCGGCCGGAATCCCGAGGCGGCACCTCAGATCCAGACCAACATGATCTTGGCCATCGTCTTTGCAGAGGCGGTGGCGATCTACGCGTTGGTGGTCGCTCTCATCATCAAGTTCGTTTAGAAACAGAGGCAAGCTGCCTCACATTGGACGCGATTCTCGGGGCAATGACCCATTTGGGAATCCCTGACTGAGGTAGAAGGAGGAGCTTCTTCATGGATAAACTGGGAATCAACCCTGGCTATCTGATTTCTCAGGTGGTCAATTTCACCATCCTGCTCATTCTCCTGCGAGTGGTTCTCTACCGACCTATCTTGGATATGCTGGAGAAGCGCAAGAAGCGCGTCCAACAAGATTTTGCGGACGCGGAGGCTGCCAAGAAGGAAGCCGACCGGCTCCAAGCTGAATACCAGGCGAAGATGGATGAGGTTCGGAAGGAGAGCCAAGAGAGGATCTCTCAGGCCGTTCAGCAGGGTGAGAAGCTCAAGGAAGAGGTCCTGGCTAAAGCTCGCGAGGAGGCTACGGAGATCATCGCCAAGGGACAGGCTGAGTTGGAGTATGAGCGCAAGCAGGCCATGGGCGAGTTGCGGGAGCAGGTGGTTGACTTGGCGATCCAGGCGGCTTCCAAAGTGATCGGGGAGTCTCTGGATGAACAGAGGCATCGACGGCTGATTCAGGATTTCCTGGGCAACTTGGGGGAGACCTGATGAAGGAGAGGGGCTTGCAGGGAGATTCCGCCGAGCAGAGGGGCTGGGCGGGCGAGCTGGAGCAGCGGGCTCGTGATCTGGTGGAGCGAGGGCTTATTAGTTCCGAGCATGCTGGCCTGCTGGGCAGCTTCGCCGAGGAGGTGCGCCGGCTGGTGAGCGGCCGCGCTGGCGAGAGCGCCGAAATCGTGGTCACCAGCGCGGTTCCTTTGTCCGATGAGCATCGAGCGGCTGTGGAGAAGCGCTTGGCGGCGCGCTTCGGCGGCGGGTCGGCTGTGCGTTATCGGGTGGATCCTCAAATTCTGGGGGGGATGGTGATCAGGGCCGGCGACCAGATCATCGATGGCAGCGTGTCGGGCAAGCTGGACGCGCTCAAGAAGAGCATCCTGGAGACCATCTGACTGATTTCGAGCTGCCCTTTCGCCGCAACGAGCGCCCATTGGACAGGAAGAGGGATGGCTTCGGGAATAAGTAGCATCCTATTCGAGGTGGGCTTGACCGGTCCCGCCCCTTGGTGAGGAGGATAGTTATGGCAGCACAATTTGGCGATCTGTCAACCGCAGTCCGAGCCAGCATCGAGGCATTCGAACCATCCACGAGGACCTTGGATGTGGGCACGGTTATTGAGGTCGGAGATGGCATCGCGCGGGTGTCGGGCCTCGGCGAAGCCATGGCTAGTGAGATCCTGGAGTTCGAGAATGGCTCCTATGGTATGGCGCTTAACCTGGAAGCTGATAATATCGGCATCATTGTCATGGGGGATTATGTAGATATTGAAGAGGGCGATCTGGTTTATGGGACTGGACGGCTGGTCTCCGTCCCGGTGGGCGACGCGCTGCTGGGTAGGGTGGTGAACGCGTTGGGGCAGCCCATCGATGGTAAGGGGTCTATCGAGAGCAGCAAATATAGGCCCATCGAGCGTATCGCTCCAAGTGTGGTGGTGAGGGAGTCGGTGAACACGCCCGTGCAGACGGGCATCAAGGCTATCGATTCTATGATCCCCATAGGGAGGGGCCAGCGCGAGCTGATCATCGGCGACCGTCAGACGGGGAAGACGGCGCTGGCTGTGGACACCATCATCAACCAGCGAGATGGCGGTCTGTTGTGTATCTACGTTGCCATCGGGCAGAAGCTCTCCAGCGTCGCCAGGGTGGTGGGTACGCTGGAGCAGTATGGAGCCATGGATCACACTATTGTGGTGGTGGCCAGCGCCTCCGATCCAGCGGCGCTGCAATACATGGCTCCCTATGCCGGGTGTGCTATGGGCGAGGAGTTTATGGATGAGGGGCGCGAGGCACTGATCGTTTACGATGACCTTTCCAAGCACGCCTGGGCGTATCGCCAAGTCTCCCTGCTTTTACGGAGGCCGCCGGGACGCGAGGCCTATCCTGGAGATATCTTCTATCTGCACTCCCGCCTGTTGGAGCGGGCGGCCAAGTTGAACCTCGAGCATGGCGGAGGATCGCTCACCGCCCTGCCCATAATCGAGACCCAGGCGGGTGACATGTCTGCTTACATACCCACGAATGTCATCTCCATCACCGATGGACAGATGTATCTGGAGAGCGATCTCTTTTACGCCGGGATTCGCCCCGCGCTGAACGTGGGCCTCTCGGTGTCCCGAGTGGGGGGCGCGGCCCAGACCAAGGCCATGCGGCAGGTGGCGGGAAAGCTTCGACTGGAGGTTGCTCAGTATCGCGAGCTGGCCGCTTTCGCCCAGTTCGGGTCGGATTTGGACAAGGCAACCCGGGATCAGCTGGAGAGGGGAAAGCGCATCACCGAGGTTCTCAAGCAGCCCCAGTATGAGCCGATGCCTCTGGAACAGCAGACGATGATAATCTATGCGGTGACCAGTGGGTTTCTGGACGATGTCCCCGTCGCGCAGGTGACAGCCTTTGAGAGGGCTTTCCACCGCTTCATGGCAACTAATCATCCCGAGGTGGGTAAAGCCATTGCCGAAAAAAAGGAGCTGACCGAGGATGTCAGTTCTTCCTTGGAGAAAGCCATCGAGGAGTTCAAGGTGAGCGGAGGCTACTAGCCCCCCCGCTGGCCGAGGGGAAAGAGACTTTGACAGACATATCTTTGAATGGCAAGTCCGCTGGTCGGAGGCAGTCGCGGTGGCCCTATCTGGCCTTCTTTGGGTTACTTTTGTCTTTACTGTTGGTGGCCGGTTGTGCGGGCTTTCGAGTCCCCATGGCTGTGGAGTTGCCGGCTGCTACCGGCACGCCGGTGGTGAAGATCGTGACCGTGGTGGTGACGGTGGTGGTCACGGCGACTCCCACGCCGGAGCCAACGGGTGCGGTGGTCACTCCCACGCCCAGCCCTCCGCCGGAGCCGACGAGCACGCCGGAGACGCCGAAGGCGGAGGAGGAAGCTGCCCAGCCCATTCCCACAGAGGCGCCGACGCCGACGGCTACCGCCGTCGAGGCGGAAATGAAGTATCCTGCCCCCAAACTGACCTTTGACGATGGAACCATTCGGTATGGGGAGGGTGCGCTTCACCTTCTGACCTGGGAGCCTGTGACGCTGGAGTTGGGCCCTGACGAGTATTACGAGGTCACCATCGAGCGCAACTATCAGAATAGGCCTAACTATTCGGGCAGCGACTGGACTAAAGAAACACAGCTAACCCCCTATGTCTTCGGCTCGTCTGATAATCACAAGTATACGTGGTTTGTAACAGTGGTGCGGCTCATTGGGTACGATTCGCACGGCGGCAAGGTGGGCGCGCCCATCAGCCCGCCTAGCGAACAGCGAATCTTCGAGTGGTATGAGTGAGCCTAGGGATTTGATCCGTTGTCCGCGCTGCAACGTTGAGGGCCCGGCCACCGATGGCTCCTGCGGGAAGTGCGGGTACGATCTGAGGGGCGTTACCCTCGCGTCGAAGGCTCAGGGGGGAAGGCGACGGGGCATTTTCCTGCTCGTGGCTGGAGCCATGGCTCTGATTCTGCTGATCTTGGTGGGCGTCGGCGGATATCTCTACTGGGACTATGGGAACCGGATTCGGCGCGCGCACTATGAGGCGGGCGTGCAGGCCATGGAAAGCGGTCGATGGGACGTGGCGGTGGAGGAACTCGCGGCGGCCGAAGGGCTGGAGGATGCGTCCCAGAAGCTGACCATGGCCCAGGAGGAGCTTCGTCGCCTGGAGGCTCTCTACCAGCAGGGTTTGGAACATTTGCAGAACGGGCGATGGTGGGACGCCGCTCGCTATTTCCGACAGGTGGTGGAGATCGACAGGGAATATCAAGGTTCCCTGACTCTATTGGAGGAGGCTCGCAAGAGGGCGGGCCGCATGGCGGTTCTGCGGCAGCACCCAGATGGGCTCAAGAGCCTCCTGATCCTCAGCCCGGATGGTGAGGTGCAGGGCAGCCTCATCGAGGGTGTGGATGAGGTGGAGGCCCCCCAGTTCTCCGCTGATGGTGATCATCTGGTTTTCGAGGCTTGGCAGGAGGGGAAGGGAAGCCTGCACCTGGTGGATGTAGGTCAAGCGAAGGTGATTCAATTGGCTGGTGGAGCGGAGGATGCCTGGATCAGGTTCTCGCCGGATGGCGAGTGGGTTCTCTATGGTTGGGGGGATGGCGGCCAGTGGAACTTGGCGGTGGCCGATTCGGAAGGCAGGGATCGAAGGGGACTGGCTAGCGGGGTGGATTATGCTTGGGGAGATTTCTCCAGAGATAGCCGGTGGGTAAAGGTGTGGACCAGGGAGGGAGGATCCTGGGAGCTCTCCATAGTGAGCTTGGATGCGGGTCGGGCTATTACCCTGGTGGAGGGGGCGGACAAGATCGGAACAGTCGAATTCTCGCCCGATGGGAAGCATCTGGTCTTCGGCGCATGGATCGGTGGGAGGTGGAATCTGACCTTGGAGGAAGTGGACGGGGGTGGTCGTACCGAGCCTGCCGTCGGCGCCGACTACGCCTGGACGGAGTTCTCCCCCGATGGAGAGCGCGTCCTCTTCTGGACGTGGTCCGACGGACGAGGGGTCCTTTCGGTGACGGACGTGAATGGCCGGGATCAGATGGTGATAGCGGAGAATGTGGATGATGCTTGGGGCACTTTCTCTCCTGCCGGCGATCGGCTGCTTTACGGCATCATATCGGGCGGAAGAAGCAGCCTGGAGTCCCTGAGCTTGATGGATGCCCAGCGCGTCCAACTGATTCAGGAGGCGGAAGATATCTGGGGCGATTTCTCGCCCGATGGACAGTGGATCGTGTATCGTGCTTTGCGAGATGGAAAGTGGATTCTGAATCTGGCGGACGCTCGCACCGGAGGACAAGTGGAATTGAGCTCCAGCGCTGACTACACGTGGGGGAGCTTCTCGCCCGATGGCACGCGAATCGTATTCTGGGAGCGAGAGGGCGATCAGGGTGACTTAAGGCTGGCTAATCTGGGTGGGGGGGAAGTAAAGGAGCTGGTAGGCCGCGTGAGCCGGGCCGGGGGGGGATTCTCGTTGGATGGCCAGAAGCTGGCCTTTGGGTATCGGAGGCCCGACGGCACCGCTGCTTTGAAGGTGGCGGACGCGGATGGCCGCAACGTGGTGGAGTTGATGAAGGATGTCTATCGCGTCATCTGGGCGCAGGGGCAGTTCACCTACGGCAGCTTCCTATAGGGGTTGAGTCCATGGCGACAACCAGGGAGATAAGAAGGCACATTCGCAGCATCAAGAACATCGCTCAGGTCACTCGAGCTATGGAGATGGTCTCTGCATCCAAGATGATGAGGGCTCAGAGTCAGGTGCTTTCTGCGCGCCCGTATGCGGAGAAAACCCGGGAGATTCTCAATCACTTGGCTTGCCTTCCTACGAGTGGCCAATTGCATCCTCTTCTGGAGCAGCGCCCAATTCAGTGCGTGGGCCTGCTGGTTGTAACCAGCGATCGTGGCCTGTGCGGTGGGTTGAACAACAATATCATCCGCCTTGCAAATCAGTTCATCCGGGAGCAGGAAAGTCCCGTGCGGGTGGTGGCCGTGGGCAACAAGGGCAGAGGTGCCCTAGCCCGGCTCGACGTGGACATCGTGGCCGAGTTCACCAAGCTGCCCGACCCCCCTTCCTTCTCTGATATCGCTCCAGTCGCGCGGGTGATCATGGACGACTTCACCCGAGGAGAGATGGATAGGGTATATATGGCGTTCAACCGCTTCGTCAACACGCTGACTCAGGAGCCCACCTTGAGGACGCTCTTGCCGCTCACCGCTGAGTGCACGGTGGAGGAGGAGGGGAGAGACTACATCTATGAACCTGATCCCCACACCCTCTTGGATGAACTGCTGCCGCGCTTCACGGAGAGTCGGATCTATCAGGTGGTTTTGGAGTCTCTGGCCAGTGAACACAGCGCGCGGATGGTGGCTATGCGCAATGCCACCGAGAGTGCCACCGAGATGACGGCGAATCTCACCCTCACCTTTAACAAGGTCAGACAGGCGGCCATCACCAGGGAAATGCTGGAGATCGCTGCTGGAGCTGCGTCTCTGGAGAGGGAATGATCCAATCGTGAAGAGGGTCGGCGGGCTTCTTGAACGAAAAACTTGTCCGGGAGGTTGCAATGGCGAAGGGAACTGAGGGCAAGGTGGTGCAGATCATGGGGCCGGTGGTGGATGTGGAGTTCCCCCCCGACCAATTGCCTGAGATATACAGCGCCTTGGAGGTGCAGAACGACGGGGATAAGTTGGTGGTCGAGGTGCAGCAGCATCTGGGGGAGAACTGGGTGCGCTGCGTGGCCATGGATACCACCGACGGCCTGAGGCGCGGCTTGGTGGCCGTGGATACGGGGGTGGGCATAACCGTGCCTGTCGGTCCTGCTACCCAGGGGCGGATCTTCAACGTTCTCGGCGAGCCCATCGACGAGCTGGGGCCGGTGGAGACGGAAGTGCGTTACCCTATTCATCGCCCGGCACCGACCTTCGAGGAGCAGGCCACTGAAGCGGAAGTCTTCGAGACCGGCCTGAAGGTGATCGATCTTGTGGCTCCGTTCACCAGAGGCGGCAAGACAGGGGTTTTCGGGGGCGCAGGCGTGGGCAAGACGGTGATCATCATGGAATTGATCCGCACCATCGCCCTGGAGCACGGTGGCGTCTCGGTGTTCGCGGGCATCGGTGAAAGGTCTCGCGAGGGGAACGACCTGTGGACCGAGATGAAAGAAGCCGGAGTGATGAGCAAGACGGTTATGGTCTTTGGGCAGATGAACGAGCCTCCTGGGGTGCGATCTCGGGTTGGCCTGACCGGGTTGACCATGGCCGAGTATTTCCGGGATGAGGGGCGCGATGTCCTTCTGTTTATAGATAACATCTACCGTTTCGTGATGGCCGGCATGGAGGTTTCGGCTCTCCTGGGGCGGATGCCATCGGCGGTCGGTTACCAGCCGACTCTGGGGACGGAGATGGGGGAACTGCAGGAGCGGATCACCACCACGGGGAGGGGATCCATCACGTCGGTGCAGGCGGTCTACGTGCCGGCTGACGACTATACGGATCCGGCACCAGTGACCACCTTCGCCCACCTAGATGCCACCATCGCGCTGGAGCGTTCCATCGTTGAGATGGGACTCTACCCAGCGGTTGATCCGCTGGCCTCCACGTCGCGCATCCTGGACCCTCGAATCGTGGGGGAGGAGCATTACGAGGTGGCTCGAGAGGTCCAGCGAGTGCTGCAGCGCTACAAGGATCTGCAGGATATCATCGCCATCCTGGGCATTGACGAGTTGAGCGACGAAGATAAGCTGCTCGTGACGCGGGCGCGCAAGATCCAGCGGTTCCTGTCTCAGCCTATGTTTGTGGCGGAGACCTTCACCGGGCGCCCAGGCCGTTACGTGCCCATTTCTCAGACCGTCAAGGGCTTCAAGGAGATCTTGGAGGGGAGCCACGATGATCTGCCGGAACAGGCATTCTATATGTGTGGTCCCATCGAGGATGCTGTAGAGGCGGCGGAGAAGCTGAGGGAGTAGGATATATGCCTGGATCCCTGGTTCGAGTGGAGGTAGTCACTGCCGAGCAGATGGTTTACTCGGATGATGTGGAGATGGTCATCGTGCCTGGTGTTGAGGGGGAGATGGGCATCCTTCATAATCATGCTCCCCTGTTGACGGCCTTGCAGGTGGGCGAGTTGCGCACTTTAAAAGAGGGCGAGGAGATTGAGGCCCTAGCTGTCATCGGGGGGTTCGTGGAAGTTCAGCCTGATAGGGTGATCGTGCTGGCCGATGCGGCGGAGCGGATGGGCGAAATCGATGAGGCGCGTGCTGAGGAGGCGCGAAAGCGAGCCGAAGCCAGATTGCGTGGTGACAAAAGTGCCATCGACATAGCCAGGGCAGAGGCGGCCCTTCGCCGATCACTGGTCAGGTTGAAGGTGGCTAGGTGGCGAAAGCAGAAATGATCGATTCCCAGCGTCGGGGCTTTGGGGAAGTGGTCGGCGTCGCATTGCCTCCACGAGCTTGATAGAGGGCATTCAATTGGAAGCGGAGATACTGGTTGAAGGTGGGCGTGTTCTCACAGGTGAGATCAGCATAGATGGCGCCAAGAATGCGGCGCTCCCGATTCTGGCTGCAACCCTTCTGACCTCGGGCGATTGCCTTCTTGAGAATCTCCCCGACATCGAAGACATCCGGATGATGTGTGAGATACTGATGTCTCTGGGCGCTCGGGTTAGCCGAGATGATCGAGGGCGCTTGGTCGTTAGGGGAAGGCGAGTCGATCGCTGCCGAGCGCCTGCGGAACTGGCCACTCAGCTCCGCGGGAGCTTCCTGGTAACTGGGCCTCTTCTGGGACGTTTCGGTGAAGCCTGCGCTCCGCATCCGGGTGGGTGCGCCTTGGGCACTCGTCCTGTGAGTGTGGATGTCAAGGGATTTCAGCAGATGGGAGCTCACCTGGATCAGGACGATGGCTGCTATACGTTCAAAACGCCCCGACTGGAGGGAGCCAAGATCTACCTGGACTATCCCAGCCATACGGGCACCGAGAATCTGTTGATGAGCGCCTGTTTGGCCCAGGGGCGGACGGTTATAGAGAACGCTTCGGTGGAACCTGAGGTGGTTGATCTGGCCAATTTCCTGAAGGCCATGGGGGCACGGATATCCGGCGCTGGAACGGGGATTATCCAGATAGAAGGAGTTCCCAAGCTTCACGGGACCGCGTTTCGAGTTATGCCTGATCGTTTGGCGGTGGGCACCTATGCTTTGGCAGCCGCCATCACTAGGGGAAGCGTTGCTCTCCGAGGTGTTATCTCCGAGCACCTGGGTGCTTTTACCGCCAAGTTGCTGGAGTCGGGAGTCGGGGTAGTCGAGGATGGGGAGGTCTATCGCGTCACGGCGGGAGGATCATTGAAGGGTCTGTACATCAGGACCTTCCCTTATCCGGGGTTTCCGACCGATTTGCAGGCTCCCTTTGGTGCCTTGATGACACAGGCTGAGGGAGAGAGTACCGTTCACGAAACTATGTACGATGGGCGCCTCTCGTATGTGACGGAGCTTCAGAGGATGGGAGCCTCCATCGACGTACAGGGGCCGCACACGGCGATGATTCGAGGCCCGACACCACTGAAGGCGGCTAAGGTTCGTGCCCTGGACATCAGGGCGGGGGCGGCCGTGATATTGGCGGGACTGGCGGCCGAGGGGGTTACCGTCGTTTCTGACTCCCAGTGTGTCGATCGGGGGTATGATCGGATAGACGAGAGGCTTGCCTCCCTTGGGGCGAAGATTTGGAGGCGCGGAGGTACTGGTGAATCTTCGCCGATGAACGGAACAATCGACGCGTAGATGTGGAGCTAGTAGATGTTTGCAAGACAAATCGGTGTGGATCTGGGAACGGCCAACGTTCTGGTGTATGTCCGAGGACGTGGGATCGTCCTGCGCGAACCCTCGGTGGTGGCGATCTCGGTGAACGAAAACAAGATCGTGGCTGTAGGGAGAGAGGCCCTGGCCATGTTGGGGCGGACGCCAGAGACCATAGAGGTAGTCCGACCCTTGAGGGATGGGGTTATCGCCGACTATCTGGTTACCGAGAAGATGCTGGAGTACTTCGTCCGGAGGATATGCGGCAGATTCCGGCTTTTCAAGCCGGATATGATGATCGGGGTCCCGGTGGGAGTCACCAGCGTGGAGAGTCGCGCTGTGCATGACGCCGCCATGCAGGCAGGGGCTAGAAAAGCTTTCTTGATCCCAGAGCCTATGGCAGCGGCCCTGGGGGCCAAGATGCCGATATCCACCCCCTCGGGGAATCTGGTGGTGGATATCGGTGGCGGAACCAGCGAGGCGGCGGTGATTGCCGTGAACGGCATCGTGGTGAGCGGCTCTGCGAGGGTGGGCGGAAATAAGATCGATGAGGCCATCGCCAGTTACATTCGCAAGAAGTATAATCTGGTGATCGGCGACCGTACCGCTGAGGAAATCAAGATGGAGATCGGCAGCGCCCTGCCTATGGAAGAACAGCGCACGATGGAGATACGCGGTCGCGATCAGGTAGCAGGGCTTCCCAGGAACATCAAGATAACTTCGGGGGAGATCACGGAGGCCATCGCCGAGCCACTGGCAGCCATAGTCTTTTCGGTGAAGTCGGTGTTGGAGAGGACGCCTCCCGAGCTGGCCTCGGATATCATCGACAGAGGCATGGTTATGACAGGTGGCAGCGCGCTTCTGCGGAACATCGATCGTCTGATGACCCGGGAGACGGGCGTGCCCTGTCATGTGGCTGAGGATCCAATGAACTGCGTGGCGATCGGGGCAGGCATCGCCTTGGAGCAGTACAATGTGCTCCGGAAGGCGCTTAGCGGGTAACCTTCAGCTCACTCGCCTCTGCCAGCGCTCGGTTTCCTCTTGACACTCAGGAATTTTCGCGCTTGCATCCGGGCTGTCTGGGCATGGGGACGTACTGGATCGATGGTCGGCCGCCTGGGCATCTCTCTGCCTGCTGCTAGCTATGGGGTTCGTTCTGAGCCTACGAGGTGGAGCAGGACGGGAGAATATCATCCCCCCCCTCATCGTCCTTGGCGCGGCCGCGGCGAACGTTGAAGAAGATGATGGCGATGATGAGGATCACCACGATCCCGCCTATGCCCCAGATCATGATAGGGTTCGCCTGTAGATAGCCCTCAATGCGCGCGAAGCCTTCCCCAAAAAGGAACCCTATGGAGAAGTAGATGAACACCCATAGGGTGGAAGCTGCGAGAATGGAAATCACGAAGAGCTTGAAGGGGAATCCACACACGCCGGCGATGACGGAGAGATAGACTCGGAAGCCAGGGATAAGGCGGCCAACCATGATGGTCCAAACTCCGTGACGGTGGAACTCTTCATCGACACGCTGGAGGCGTTTTTTATCCAGTCGTATGTAGTGTCCATAGCGCTTGATCAGGGGACGTCCTCCCCGACGCCCGATGCCGTAGAGGATGGAGGCCCCAAGAGTGGTGGCTAGAATCACGCAAAGGAAGACCCAAAGAGGATTTACCTCTCCCTGGCGAGCCTGATAGCCGAAGAAGATGATGAGCAGATCTCCGGGAAGGGGAAGGGGGACTCCTGCCTCCTCGATGGCGATGATGACGAAGAGGGCAGCCAGCCCGTAGGTCATGATGTATTGGTTGATATCCGGAGATAGCAAATTGGCAAAACCAGAGCCGATTCCCAACATAATAGGGCGGGAAGTATAGCTTACTGGGTAGCTCGAGGCAAAGTCATGCTATAGACGGCGCTATGGGGATCCGGCGTCCTGCTGATATCTTGCTAGCGAAATTCAGTTCAGGGTGGGCTGAAAACTTTTGGAGTCCTCATCATACTGGTAGGTAGCCTTACAGTAGTCCTTCTCTAGTTCACAGACCGCGTTTTCTATCTGTGGGAGAAGTGTGCAGAGTCTTCGTTCTACGCCCTGCCAGACTTCTGGGCCGATTTCCATCGCCACAACATATCCCCCGCGTGAGTATTCTCCGACAACTTGATTCGGGAATGTAGCTTTCAAGTCAGAGATCAGTTGCTGTCTACTATCTATCTGGAGGGGACCTTTTAACCCCAAGATGACCTTCGCCCGGATCGGACTCTTTTCCAAGCTCCAAGATACCTTCAGTTCAGCAGAGTCGGATGGCACCTCCTGTTCGTCATGACTCACGTCATCGGTTAGCCACTTCTCGACGACTCCCTCTCTCCTGAAGACTGAGTGTGCGAAGACATCTTCCTCTAGGTAGATATCACAAAGGTCTATATATTGGTAACACTCACGGACCAGCGCTTCAGAACGCTTGGTGAAGCCAGCTCCTATGACGATCTTTCCTCTTCGGCGCAGAGAAGTTACTACTGGTACAAAGTCTGCGTCTCCTGAAAGCAAATATGCAACGTCCCAGGAGTCCATGGTGTCAAACAGGTGGACGGTTAGTGACGCATCTATGCCTTTTTCAGACTTCCATTCTGCCGAATTTTCCGTCTTGCACTGAGTGCATTCAAACGTCACGCGCTCTCTCTGCTCTCCAGGGATGTCCACGTCGCGGGCTGTGACCCCTTCAAGAGTATTAATCCGGTTGATGTAATCCCCCAGGTATTGTTGGTCAACCTTCTCAGTCGAGGAGCGAATACCTCCTCTTGAGAAGAAGGCCCAAATTCCATTGAGTGATTCTACAGAAGGCCCTTCCAGAAGAAGGCGATCGACGAGGAGGTCAAGATCTAGCCAGTCGAGGAAGTAATCGCGTAGAAACTTCGGCTCTTTTCTGACTATGCCTGAGTCTAGCAGTTGGCGGTAGAAATTTGGCAAATCTACGAATACAGCAACTCTTGACATTTTGTCCTCCGTTCTATGGTAAAAGGGTGAGCGGGTCGGCCATTTCGCTGCCCCAGCGGATCTCAAAATGCAGGTGAGGGCCGGTGGAGAAGCCGGTGTTTCCCATCAGCCCGATCACCTGGCTGGCGTTGACGGTCTCGCCCTTGCTCACCCACGCACTGCTCAGGTGGGCATATAGCGATTGGTAGCTGCCGTGGTCGATCACCACCATTTTGCCGTAGCCGGAGTTGTTCCAACCCGCGTAAGCAACCGTACCATCGGAAACAGTCACGATGGGCGTGCCCTCTTCGTCGGCGATGTCGAGTCCCCTGTGACAGAGCCACCAGCGCTGGGTGATTTGGCCATTTGACGGCCAAGTTACAATCCCACCGTTTCCCGAGGGGGGATTTCCTCCCTCGCCGCAGTAGTTGTGAACTATCCGGGCGCTCACCTGCCCGCACTCCGACTGCAGTACTTCGCCTATCCCGTAGAGCACGCTCTGGAGCCTTAGACCCACCAGGAACAGAGCTGCGATCGTTACGACCGCCACGAGCGCCACGATGAGAGCGTATTCGGTCATTCCTTGTCCGCGCTCGCACTTCCGGCGACACATTGGAGTGCCCTTATGTAAAAAGACTCTTGATGGCAATAGCGTATCCTCGCCACGCATTTGAGATCATGGTATGTTACCATATCCGGAGTGTCAAGGTCGCTTGAGTGGCATCTTGGTCTTTATGGAGGTCATGCTATAATCCCTTGCCTGGGAGAGGGGGTGCCAGCCGTTGGCCGATGAACTTTCTATGTTCCGTCCCAAGCTTCGTCCGGTTGAGGCCGTTCCTTTCGTCAGGAACGGAAGGCCGTCGGTGTTGCTGCGCGATCCTTTGCAACTGAGCCAGAACTCTGTTGCGGTTCCCCAAGAGCTGGCGCTGCTGCTGACCTTGTGTGATGGGACACGAGACAGGGATGCACTGCGAGCGGCCCTGGCGGTGCGCTCCGGCTTACTTCTATCGTCAGGGCAGTTGGATCTCATCCTGTCTCAACTGGATGAAGCATTGCTCCTTGAGAACGACCGGTTCGAGCGAGCTTTGGAGGCTGCCCTCAAGGCGTACAGGGGAGCCTCGTGCCGAGCGCCCAGATTGGCGGGCGAAAGCTATCCTTCCCGGCCCGAGGAGTTGCGAGAGCTTCTACGGAGCTATCTGGCGGCGCTGCCTGAGACCGCGTGCTCAGGCGAACCCGGGTTGCGCGGGATGGTGAGCCCTCACATCGACTATCGTCGCGGCGGACCGGTTTACGCCGCGGTATGGTCACGAGCGCGTGAGGCGCTGTCCGAGGCGGAACTGGTTGTGCTCTTGGGGACCGATCACTGCGGCCTGGAGGGACGACTGGCTTTGACGAGGCAAGACTATTCCACGCCGTTCGGCGTCCTGCCCACCGAGGAGAATATCGTGGATGCGTTGGCTGACGCGATAGGTCCCGAAGCCGCATTTGCGGGTGAGCTGCACCATGGGATCGAGCACTCCATCGAGTTGGCAGCGGTCTGGCTCCATTTTATCGGGGGTGAGAGAGCCTGTCCGGTGGTGCCGATCCTGTGTGGGTCTTTGAGCGATCTCATACAAAGCGGGGAGGACCCCGCCGATGATCCGGTATTGGGGCGTTTTCTGGATGCCTTGTGCGGCGCCCTGGAGGGGCGGCGAGCCTTGATCGTTGCTGCCGCGGACCTGGCTCATGTGGGCCCTGCCTTCGGCGATGATCGGCCCCTCGATATCATGGAGCGCGCTCAACTCCAGGCTGCTGACGGTTGCCTCATCGAGCACATCTGCGCCGGAGATGCGGCCGGGTTGTGGGGCATGGTTCAGGAGGAGGGGGATCGCCGGCGGATCTGTGGGCTGGCTCCGATCTACCTCGCTCTGCGGTTGCTGGGGGAGGCCAAAGGCGTTCGGGTAGCCTATGACCGCTGTGTGGCCGACGAGCGAGGGACGTCCTTTGTTTCGATCTGTGGGGTGACCCTGACCTGAAATGGAGGCCGTCGGTGGTTTTCGGTGCATACGCACGCTAGGATCGACCGGCCCCAGGGACTTTGTCAAGAGCAAGCGGGGCTGGTATAATGGCTTGGTGAGAGCTATCGATTGGGAAGCGGCGTAGTGCGGCGCGTCGAGTTGGGCGGCACGGGCCTCTGGGTAACGTGTCTGGGGATTGGCAGCCTCACGGTGGGACCTTTACAAACCCGAATGTCGGCACGAGAAGGGGGCTCGGTTCTCCGCAGCGCCCTGGATCTTGGCTACAACTGGATCGATGGGGCTGCATACTATAAGACTTACCCACATATACGAGAGGCTCTGAGGGGATTCCCCGGCCGGGTGCTCATTTCCACCAAGACGCACGCCAAGGATGCCAAGGAGGCGGCCGAGCACGTGGAGGAGGCCCGTCAGGCTTTGGACCGGGATGTAATAGATGTTTTTCTGGTCCACGGGGGCAGGGAAGCTGACGCTCTGAGCGGCAGGAGGCAGGTGGTGGATTGCCTGCTCGACCGTTTGCTTTATTTTCTCAGGCTCGCCCAGATACAACCAGATGATTGGCTCGCGTTTATTTTCATTCGTCCACCGACACCTGCTTCAGAAACCTGTTCTTGATCTTGCCGATCCACCCGTTTATCCTGCCGACGTTTAGCTCTAAACACTCCCGATAGATCGGTCTCCACAACTCCCACCCGCGACGGCTCTTGTTGTCCGGCCGGCAGCAACTGTCCCCGTGAAAGTGCCGGACCACCACGTCCTCGTCGGCCAACAGCTTCGATTGGAACTTCGGCGAGCAGTTGAACTTGCCGTTGCCCATCGCCACGGTCATCTTCCCCTCCGAATAGAACCGGGGCATCATCAGGTGAAGCACCTTCTCGTCGCAGATGAAAGTACGTCTGGCCGCCAGCGACCACTCTTCCCACAACGGCAGCACCGGGGAGTCCGGCATCGCCGCCCAGACCCCGCCGTTGACCGAAGGCCATTCGTATTGCAGTGCGTCGTCCACAAGGCCCTGGTTGATCTCGGGGAACTTTCGCAGGTCCTCGATTCGCTTTCGTATCCGTCCCGTCTTGGTGGTCCAGTCGTTGAACTGCGTGGCACAAAACCCGTGGGCTTCGGCGTCGGCGAAGATCGGGGACACGTCGCCGTTGATCGTGGTGTCGCAATCCAGGTACAGATAGACATCGTTCGGATCGAACGTCTGGAACAGAGTGATTTTGTCCAAAAATTGGGCGTTTTTCCGCCGGTACATCGGTTTCCGGGGTATAACTTCTGCATCCAATCTTCCATCCCTTCCAATCACCCAGGCAATGTCAATCGACTCCGGCCACGCGAACACCCTGATCGGCCCCCGCCAGTGTTTCCGCAAGGTCCACAGAGCGGCACATAAATATGGGGCATGGGCCGGACCGCTGAGCAAAAAGACTATGTTTCGTGATTCCATTTTTCCCACAATCCTATCTGGCAATGACAGCAACAGAACTCCGGCTTGAACAGGTTCCCCCTTACGTATATGCAATCGCACTGGCCCGATCCGAACCGCTGGGTGTGAATCCACTGCCTGAAAAATCCATAGGACATCAACAGGTTGTGAACGTCCACCGGCGAGCACCAGCCGGGGCCGGGCGGTTTGGAAGTCATCTCGATGTTGATCACGTCGATGTGGTTTTTGATAAACTTTTCCCCTCCGTGCAACGCGGCCATCTCGTTACCCTCGCAGTCCATCCAGAGCAGAGCGTGGGGGAAATTGTACTGGGGATGATCAAACAGAACATCCAACGTCGTCACACCAACCTCGATCTTGCTATACTCCTCGTCAGCCCGTTGATAGTGCTCGAACAGCGAAGATCCGTCCTTGTGCCGGTGCGGTATATGAAGGGTCCCCCCTCCCACGTAGTCGCTCACAGCACCCTCAAACAATCCTCCCGGATAATCCTTCTGCAGCTTCTCCATGATCTTCGGATGGGGCTCGACACCGAACCACTTGGCGTCCGGCCACTCCGCGTGAAGTACATCGACCTCCTGGTGGTACTGGCCGACGCCGACGTGGAACACCGCATCGGGTTTCCACCCCAGCAACTCGGCGACGGTGCCGACGGCGATTCCTGATCTTCTCAACAAGCGACTAGCCATCTTGTTCTTCCTCCCACGTAACCTCGATATCTCCGACTACGTATTGAACGACGGGCGCTCCCTTGAATCCTAATTCACTCCAGACCTTTTCTCCTCTACTATCGAGCTTTTGACTCTTGACAAATCCACCGGAACCGGTTAGGCAACAAAGCGCATGGGACAGCCGAATTCCATTGCAACGAATCCGAACCGTTTTATATCGAAGGTCATACCATTTCGGATCGGTGGAGAAATTATCCTCCCATGAATAGTAGGTATAGTCGGGAGCCTTCATCGCATCGCCTCCTCCGCGTGCTTGCGGATGTTTCCCATCGTGAGCCAATGCTGGAATCCAAGTTTTTTCATGCTGACCCGCTTGATTCCCATCCCCAATCTCTTCGCTACGTAAAACGCAAATCCGTCCTGGCTGGCCACCGGTATTTGGCACCGGCCGCACGTTCGCTCAGCCATGCCCGAACAGAGCTGAGCGAACGTGGTGTTGTAAAATGATACCCACGAGATAATCCGCTTGTGCCCTACGCGGGAAGCCCCAGGTTTCGGGATCAGGTTCAGGGGCTCGTAGCCCGCCAGCAACTTCAAGCTCTTTCGGTTCTCTTCCACCCACCGATCCAGTTGGAGCATTTGATCGGGCGGCTTGGTGAACGACCAGGGATGTGAGACAATCGCTGGGTTGTCCTCGAACCAGTCCGGGTCGATCCAATCCGGTTGCCCGGTCGCCACCACGTCGGTGTCCATCTTCAGCCAGTACGGGGTCTTGACGCATCGGGCGGCGACGTGGATGAACCCGCTGAGCATCTTCCGTCGTTGGGGGTCGCCGAACCGGCCCACCCCTTCGCGGGCGTATTCGATGTGGTCTTCAAAGGGCCAGGGAATATATCTAACCCCGAGCCAATCTGGAGCAATGTTAAGTCTATCCCTGATCTCGACGCCGGTGATCTGTGAACAATCATAGAATATCACCAGCGGAACCCCCATGAGTCCCGGTTTGTACCGTCGCCAGGTCGGCCAGGTCG
>SDBU01002250.1_pt1 | contig 26005 bp, 26 predicted proteins | sample 2277071 | NCBI WGS metagenome assembly SDBU01 (sample SAMN10397929, study PRJNA504765) | marine sediment metagenome | isolation source: marine sediment core GS08_GC12, 126 cmbsf | place: Arctic Ocean: Gakkel Ridge, Loki's castle | collected 2008
CGTCTCCAAATACCTTCTTGTTTTCACTAGCCTTGCCTCCTGTAGTTATTTTACAGGAGTCTCGCATTTCAAGTGGACCTATTTTCGGGGGGCAGGCCACATCGCCTCTCTTCCTTGCTCGCTCTGGGAGGTTTTAACAAAATCCTAACGCCAGATTTATGAGCACTTACATCCACAGCTTTAATATGGGTGTAGATTGGACAAAGGGGAAACAAAAATGATTAAAACTATTGTCAGGTTTCCAAACAACATCGTTGTATATTTAATAGGAGGGGGGCAAATTCCTAAATATTAAGGTCAATATGAAGAAGTGAAGGAAAGCATCTCAAAAGATGCTCGCTAGACGCAGTACTTGCTCATGGTTTTACCGATGTCAGCGAGTTACGGAAAGTTTCGAGAGAGGAATGGTGAATGGGGAGCAGGTGGCTGACTCCCAATAGAGAAAATACCGTGCCGACACTAATCTTAAGACTGGCATTTCCCAACCTCGCTTCGCTGGATAGCCTTTGCTATTGGACAGGGCTTTGAGTGAATTGACAGCCTCGATTACCTCAACCGTGTCAAAGTGGGCAAAGGTGCTAAACTCGGTAGGGAGTAGCTTCTCATAATCGGGATAGTTACCATTGACGCTTACCCACTTATAGTGGATTAGCTCGGTGTCTACAATCAGGCTTATACCGTCAAGGCTTTGCCCGCTAGGCTTAAAGTTACCCCTTTTAACAGTAATCTGCGTCCCGCTAGCATAATCAGTGCTTCCACTATTATTACCTCCCGGAAGACTCAAAATATCGCCTCTAAAATAGTGGTTTTTGATGGTTTTTTCTAAACTTATCAACGCCTTGTGTGCAGAGCTCTCAGAACCGTTGCCGTTGAGACCCCAGCGGTGTTCAGCGTCCCTAACATAAACCAAGAATTCTCTGATATGCTGCGGCGTGAGCTGGTGTATATGGACAGCCGCTCTCTCCCTTCTGCGGCATAATCCTGACTTCCATTACTGGGCGAAGCAACGTCAGGAGCGCCCTGCCCATGCCCACCCGTTTAAGAAGAGGGAGGTGATCGGCGCTACGGCTAATAGACTACTACGTTTAGCTTATGTCTTGGTGAGGAAGCAGATCCTGTATCAGGTGCCCCAGATGGCAGAGGTAATAACCTAAGGAGGCAAGAATAATGCATCAAGGCGGGTGGGGAGACACCGCCGAGCGATTTGGGATCTCAATCGAGCAAACCCGTGTCACAACATGGTGCCCCCACCCTCCTGGCCAATCCTGCATGAAGTACGATGGAGCCTCCCCTGAAGGGAGTGACTCCGCATCTAGATGCTAATTTAGGAACCAGGAAAACATGGGTTCGGGGCCACTCGCTGTGATGCAGCCAGTCTATAAAGAATCAAATTGCCAGGGGCTATTGACTGAACGCAGATAGTACGTTGTTAGGTAGAACTTCGCCACGACGATAAGTAAAGTCCTCTATGAAACTTTACAAGCTTGGGACATTTACCATGTCATGCACGTTCGATGTGAATTGACACCAGTCATTAAGCTAGTTATAGTATCCATTAGCAAATCGTGCAAGAACAAGTGAACGTATGCAAGGGAACCAAGGATGAAGACAGCTGTGGAGCCAATTGAAGTTGAACGTTTAACCAAGTTGAATGAATACGGTCCCGATGACCTTTTTATCTGCTGCGCCAGTTTTGAAAAAAGGTGCATTTCAAGCACATCAAAGATGGGTGCTGACTTCCGGACAAGGTTCGCCGTAATCTTTGTAATCGAGGAGACGCTCCACAAAAAGCAGGTTGACAGCAATCTGTTCAAATTGCAGAGTGAACTGAGGAAAAGGACCTCCGAAGGTGTATTTATCATTCTCTGCCAGAGAGAAAATCCGATGGAGGGGATTACCGAGCTCAAAGATGTCTGGAGAAAGTGTAAGCCCAAGGATTCTGAAGAGCCTTTCATTACAATTGATATCAGTGGCTTTACCAAGATCTACCTGTTGGAGCTTCTAAATTATCTTGTGATCGATTTGAACCTAGGGATTCCTCGTATGCTTCACACCACGCAGAAATATTTGCCAACTAAACTTACCCGGGGGGTCAGTCAAATTATCACAGTACCTAGCTTTTTCGGAAGCCTTTCTCTACAGAAGGAGACGATTCTTGTCCTATTCTTGGGATTTGAGCCTGAACGAGCCCTCGCTGTGTGGAAGGAGTTCAATCCCTCTAAGACAATCGCACTAATAACTAGCCCGCCACGCTATGGAAATCTCGATTACATAAAATATGCTCAGGAAAATAACTCATACCTGCTTTCGCAACCTTCTGTAGAAGTAAGAAACGTGCCGGCCGATAATCCGTATGCTGTCAAGAACGTGCTTAAGGCTATTCATAACGATACAAGAGGTTCATTCAACATGGTAATTGGCCCTTTTGGGACAAAACCACAGGTTGTAGGCGTGTTTCTCTTTTGTTTGGAGCACTCTAGATTACAAGTCGTCTATTCTTTCCCCGTTGAATACACAAGGTCTTACTTGCAACGCGAGCCTGGTCCCACACTATTATTACCCCTTGCACCCATGGTGACGGTTTAGCCTGAAGAACTAGACTGAGCTTAGCCACGGTCTTCCAGAATATTTTTCCTACAATGGGCAAGCAGTAATAGGCCATATTTGTCTCCTTCAGCAAAAGGCACGTTACCGCTAGAACTATTATTAAATCTGTATCCAAATGTTATAGTATCCGGTAGACGCTGCCATGTGGAATAAACCAAACATAGATAGTTATTACAGAACAATAACGGAAAAGGCAAAACATGAAATAAAGTAAATCAGGTTATAAGTAATCTACCTTGGTCTGAGCCCAGAAATTGCCTTTTTCTCAGTTGCCTGATGGTGAGAAGCACAAAAACGACTATCCCTATAGCAAACAATACATAGATTTCTATTGCAAGATATGCTAAGAGCACTGCTGCCAGTACGATGAATATGGCTCTTTCCAGCCGGCTAAGCCCCGTTAGATAATAATTGCAAATTGCTATCTGGAGAGCTGCAAGAATTACTATAACGGATAAAATACCTTCTGTCCCCATTGTAATCGCCCTTTGGTCCAGCGCCACGGTTTCACTATGACCAGATATGAAATCACCTCAGATAAACGCTGTCCGTACTGTGGACAGGAAATTCCTATAATCGGACAACCTATGCCCTTGGGTCAGAGGGTAAGCCATCAAGATAATTAACTCACGTTACATCGCTTTGTTGCCTCAAGGATGGTAGTTACTATTTTGCTATCCTGCTGGTCGGTTGCACACCATACGCTTTGTTGCTACAATTATTATCAGTGAAAGTTACAGAGTTAGGTGGCGAGACTACTTATCAGATGGTGTAGACCTTCTTGAGTAAAGCATTGTAGCTCCTTAAGTTTCTTGCTAAAGTCTCAACATTGTACCCTCTAGCTCCATCATAGATTTGATAGTGGTGCTCTTCGCTTTTGACATTCGGGCGCAGAGGGCTTTTATTTAGATAAGGAAGATAAATGGTAGCTAGGTATAACCCACAGGAAATTGAGAAGAAGTGGCAACAGAAGTGGGCTGAGGATAGGTTGTATGAGGTTGCCGAGGGTGACCCTCGCCCCAAGTGGTATGCACTGACTATGTTTCCCTATACCTCGGGGGACCTTCATATCGGGCACTGGTATGCCATGGCTCCAGCAGATGTTCACGCCAGGTTTAAGCGAATGCAGGGCTATAATGTGCTTCACCCTATGGGCTTTGATGCCTTTGGGCTTCCTGCTGAGAATGCGGCTATCAGCCGGGGTATTCACCCTTTCACCTGGACAATGCAAAATATAGACAATATGCGCCGTCAACTCAGGAGCATGGGCGCTATCTATGACTGGAGCCGAGAGGTAATTACCTGCCTGCCTGAATATTATAAGTGGACACAGTGGTTTTTTTTGAAACTATACGAGAATGGTCTGGCTTATCGGGGTAAGGCTCCAGTTAACTGGTGCCCCCGCTGCCAGACGGTGCTGGCTAATGAGCAGGTGGTAGAGGGCTACTGCGAACGTTGCCGGGCAGCAATTATCCAGCGAGATTTGGAGCAGTGGTTCTTCAGAATCACCAAGTATGCCGATGAGCTTATGGAGCATAATGGTATTGACTGGCCAGAGCGAATAAAAATAATGCAGAGGAATTGGGTGGGTAAGAGTTTGGGTACTGAGATTTCCTTCGCTCTTGACTATCCTGGAGTAGATAAAAAGGAAATCAAGGTATTTACCACTCGCCCTGATACTATCTTTGGTGTTACCTTTATGGTTCTAGCTCCAGAACACCCGTTGGTGGCTAAGCTGACCTCGCCTGATAAAAGGGCTGAGGTTGAGGGATATGTGGCTAGGTCACAGCGGCAACGTGAAATTGACCGACTATCGATTGAGAAGGAAAAGGACGGGGTATTTATTGGTGCTTATGTAGTGAATCGACTTAATGGGGAAAAGGTGCCTATCTGGATTGCTGATTATGTATTGATGAGCTATGGGACGGGGGTGGTAATGGGAGTGCCGGCTCATGACAGCCGCGACTTTGATTTTGCCAAGAAGTATAACCTGCCAATAAAAGTAGTAATAGCTCCACCGGGGTGGCAGGGGGGAGAGTTGGAGGCAGCATATACTGAATCAGGCATCATGGTGAACTCAGGACAGTTTAATGAGTTGCCCAGCCAGCAGGGTATAGAGGCGGTCTGTGATTTCTTAGAAGAGAAGGGTTGGGGAAGACGAGCTACCAGCTATAGACTTCGTGATTGGCTTATTTCCCGCCAGCGCTACTGGGGAGCGCCGATACCGATGGTCTATTGTCCCAATTGTGGCATTGTCCCAGTCCCGGAGGAGGACTTGCCGGTATTGCTACCTGAGGACGCTGAGTTTAGACCCACTGGTGAATCCCCATTAAAGTATTGTGAGGAATTCGTCAATACTACCTGTCCAAAGTGTTCCGTCCCAGCCAAACGGGAGACTGATACCATGGATACCTTTGTGTGCTCCTCTTGGTATTTCTTGCGCTATGCCAACCCGCATTGTGATACCGCTTCCTTTGATGCCGACAATATCCGGCACTGGCTGCCTGTAGACCTTTATACCGGTGGTGCTGAGCATGCCGTTATGCACCTGCTCTATGCCCGCTTCTTCACCAAGGCAATTCGGGATATGGGCTTGATTGACTTTGGTGAGCCATTCAGCCGCTTGTTTAACCAAGGAATCATCATCGCTGAGAGGCAGAAGATGAGTAAATCAAGGGGTAATGTGATTACTCCTGATGAATATGTTTCTGAGCTGGGGGCGGATGTGGTGCGTGCTTATCTTATGTTTGTGGCACCCTGGGAGCAGGGTGGTGAGTGGAACGATAGTGGCATTAGTGGCATAAGCCGCTGGTTTAATCGGGTGTGGAACCTGGTTCTGGAAAAGTATGACATACCAGATGCTGTTCTAAAGAGATTAGAAGGTAAGCCAGTTAATAGAGATTTGCAGCGGGTAACTCACCAGACTATCAAGAAGGTCACTGAAGACCTTGAGAGGCTACGCTTTAATACTATGATAGCGGCTCTTATGGAGTTCACTAACTACTTGGCTAGAGTTAAGGAAGCAGGAACTGTTACTCTATCAACCTGGAAGGAGACGATAAAGACTCTGCTCTTGCTCCTGGCGCCTACTGCCCCCCATCTAGCCGAGGAGTTGTGGCAGCAGACGGGGCATAGTTATAGCATTCATAATCAGAGGTGGCCGGAGTGGGATGAAGAGCTGGCTAGGGATGAGGAGATTACCTTAGTGATTCAGGTAAATGGCAAGTTGCGTGACCGGGTTACTGTGCCGGCGTCTATCACTGAGGCTGAAGCCAGGCAAATGGTATTGGAAAGGCAACGGGTAAAGGCTTACCTGGAGGGCAAGGAGATTGTTGACATAATATATGTCCCGGGGAGACTGGTAAATTTGGTAGCACGCTGAGGTGAGACAGAATGAAAGTAGCATTCATTGGTGGTGGGGTTATGGGGGAGGCAATATTGTCGGCTATTTTAGATAAAGGGCTGACCACACCACAGGCTGTCTGTGTTAGTGATATTGATGAGGCTCGCTGCCAGCATCTTGGGCGTAGATATGGTGTGGCGGCGATGAAAAGTAATCTGCAGGCAGTAGAGAAGGCTGATGTAGTGGTTCTAGCGATTAAACCACAGAATTTAGTTGAGGTAATGGCTGAGCTTAATGGTCAGCTTAAATCCTCTCAACTAGTGTTATCTATTATCGCTGGGGCAAGAATTAACACCTTGTGTCTTGGACTAAACCATAGCTCAATAGTTCGGGTTATGCCTAATACCCCAGCCCAGGTTGGCGAGGGAATAAGTGTATGGACAGCTACTGCTAAGGTTACTCCACAGCAGAGAGGCTGGGTAAGCTCCATTCTTGGGGCTATGGGTAAGCAGATTTATGTTGATGATGAGAAATATATTGATATGGCTACAGCGGTGAGTGGCAGTGGCCCAGCTTATATATTTCTTTTGGTGGAGTCGCTAGTTGATGCCGCAGTGCATATTGGTCTGCCCCGGGATGTAGCCCAGGAACTGGTGCTGGAGACAGTAGTGGGCTCAGGGCGTTTGATTCAGAAATCGGGCAAAGCGCCAGCGGAGTTGCGAAAAATGGTTACTTCCCCTGGTGGCACCACGGCCGAGGCTCTACTCCGGTTAGAGGAGGGGGGGTTCTCTAATTTGCTTCTTGAGGCGGTAACCGCTGCCTATAATAAAGCCAAAAGATTAGGGAGATAGACAGCAGTGACTTTTTTATTTAACTTTATCACTTTCCTGTGCGAGGTGCTTAGCTTCGCTATTATACTTCGGGCTATCCTGTCCTGGTTTTCGCCGAGACCAACAAACAGGCTGGCTATCATTCTGTATCAGATTACCGAGCCGCTTCTAGCACCCCTGCGCCGCATCATCCCTAGGGTCGGCATGTTTGATTTTACTCCGCTGGTAGCTATCATATTGCTGCAACTGATTTGCTACTTATTACCATAGTAATAAAACAAATCAGCTCTCAGGGTTTTTTCTCCGGTCGCTTGTAAATTTTTCATAAAAGTGATATAATTGGGAATAGTTAGCTATCTATTACTATTTAGAATAAGGGGGCGTCATGACTATCAAAGATGAGTGCCATGAGAGTAGGTGCTTTGGCTCAGCGACTGTTGGTCCTAGGGGGCAAGTGGTTATACCGGCCAATGCCCGCAACGAGCTAGGCATAGATACAGGAGCTACGCTCCTAGTTTTCGAATTCTTCCACGGCCGGGGATTAGTATTACTCAAAGCTGATGCCTTTGAACAAATGTTAAGCATGATGAGTGAACAGTTGGCCGGCTTCGAGGAGCTACTAAAGGATTACAGGTCACCGAAAGCAACAAAGGCGAAGGAGGGTTGATTAGATGAGAAGTTGGCGAATTGTAGCTGTTTTGCTGCTGAGCCTGGCTTTAGTTGGCTCTATGGCCTGCAATCCATTTGGCAATAGTGAGCAGGAAGTTAAGCAGCAACTGGTTGAAGTAGTGCGGGGTGATTTAGTGGTAAGTGTTACTGCTGATGGCAAGCTGTCTTTGCTCCAGCATAGAAAGTTAACCTTCGGCACTAGTGGCACTATAGTCGAAGTGAATGTTAAAGAGGGTGACAAGGTAACCAAAGGGCAAGTGCTAGCTAGCCTTGATACCACCTCCATGGAGCTAGCAGTAAGGACAGTGGAACTAGCTGTCAAAGCGGCTGAGATTGACCTAGAACTGGCTACCAATAGCTATAAAAAGCTAATTACTCCCTATCCCTATCTTACCTTTCAATTCGTTATCCCTGAGTCAGTGGATGCTATTCGTGTTGCCCAACAGCAAATAAAAGAGGCTCAGCAAGAATTTCAGAAAGGGCTAAAAGGGGAGTCATACTCCATGGGCGAGATAAAAGAGCAATTGAGAAAAGCCGAGGAGAGCTTGGCAGAAGCTGAATCCAAGCTAGCTTGGGGACTTGGTGCCGGAACTATCCCCAATATAAACTACTGGACGCTAAGAGCTGCCCAAATGCAGATGGAGAAGACTCAATTGGCTTTAGATAGCGCTAATAATGAGTTGAATAAAGCTGAGGGTCAACTGGAAAAGGCGATAATACTCGCCCCAATTGAGGGTATTATCGCTACAGTGAATGTCAAAGAGGGAGATAAGCTATCCTCAATGGACTATGCTACTAAAACCATTATTGACCTAATTGACCCAAGCCGTATGGAACTTAATGCTGAGGTGGATGAGATAGATATACCAGATGTAAAACTAGGGCAAAGGGCTATCATTAGTGTTGATGCCTTACCTGACGAGCAGTTTGGGGGCAAGGTTACCTCTGTTTCCCCGTTGCCGAGGGAAGAGGCTGGTGTGGTGCTGTATAAGATCAAGATTGGCTTTGATGTTCCCGAAGGTTCTGGGCTTAAGATTGGTATGAGTGCCGCCGCTGATATTATAATTGACGAACGGAGCAATGTCTTGCTAGTGCCCGACCGAGCTATTGAACAGGATAGCCAGGGCAACCCTGTGGTTAAGGTTATGGTTAATGAGGAAATTGAGGAAAAACCTGTAGTTACCGGCATAAGTGATGGCTTTGATACTGAGATTATAGACGGGCTTAATGAAGGTGAGGTAGTGGTGGTAGAAAGACGAGCCAAGTGATAACCATCGCCATTCCTTTTTGGTGGATAGGTCTTAAAGAGTTAAGGGAGATGATTGAACTGGATGATTGAACTGGAAGATATTACCAAGGTTTACCGCATGGGTAAGGTAGAGGTTCTTGCCCTCAGGGGGATAAACCTCTCTATTAATCAGGGGGAGATGGTGGCTATTATTGGTGCCTCAGGCTCGGGCAAGTCTACCCTGATGAATATCATCGGCTGTCTGGATAAACCTACTCTGGGTAGATACATCTTCGACGGGGCTGATGTCAGCCGGCTTAATGATAATAAGTTAGCCGAGATGAGAAACAAGAAATTTGGTTTCGTCTTTCAGGAGTATAACCTCTTGTCCCGTGCCAGTGCTTTATCCAATGTGGAGCTTCCCCTGGTCTATGGAGGTAGCCGTCACAAGCGTAATCGAGCGATGGAGGCGTTAGAGCGGGTGGGACTGGCGGCAAGAGCTAATCATAAACCCACCGAGTTATCGGGTGGTGAGCAGCAGCGGGTGGCTATTGCCCGGGCACTGGTGAACAACCCAGACATGATTTTGGCTGATGAGCCTACCGGTAACCTGGATAGCGTCTCTACCGACCAGATTATTTCCGTCTTTCGTAACCTTAACCAAGAAGGTATCACTGTGGTGCTGGTTACCCATGAGACGGATATAGCCAAGCAAACTCAGCGCATCATTCGGCTCTACGACGGTAAGATTATCAGTGACGAGAAGGTTACCCAGACAACTTCTCCCTAATTCTGGCAATAGAGGAGATTATGAAGCTTATCGAGTTCTTTGCTATCGCCGTAAAATCACTGTTGGCCAATAAGTTGCGCTCATCACTAACCATGCTGGGTATGATAATCGGCGTTGGCGCCGTTATCGTTCTCATGTCTGTGGGGGCGGGTCTCCAGAATATGATCACCTCCACCTTTGAAGAGATGGGTAGCAATCTGCTCTTTGTGCAGCCGTCTAATCCAGACGCACCAGGAGTGATGGGGATGATGTACGGTATGTCCACTGTCACTCTTACTATAGAAGACGCTGAAGCCTTAACCCGTATCCGGTCAGTGGTAGCCGTAAATCCGACCAACGAGAACTTTGTTAAGATAATAGCTGGTAACGAAAATACAACTGCCGTGATAGAGGGTACCACTCCCGAATTTCAGCAGTTGTATGATTTTACCTTGGCATCGGGGCAATTCATTTCCGAGGTGAATATAGCCAGGAGGGATATGGTGGTGGTAGTGGGGAGTCAAACTGCTGAAGACCTGTTTGGCAGCGATGACCCTGTCGGTCAGCAGGTTAGAATCAAGGACAAGCGGTTTACCGTCATCGGTGTTTTGGAGCCCAGGGGTATGTCATCTTTCGGGTTCAGCTGGGATGAGATGGTGATAACGCCGATAACTACCTATCAGGCCCGGCTGTTCTCTCAGACGACACCCAGCGGGGAAGACGCTGTTCAGTCAATCGTCGTACAGGTAGCCAGTACTGAGTTTATGGACGAGGTAACTGAGGATATTGAAACTATCTTGAGGAAGCGCCACCGCATCGCTGAGGATGAGGATAACGATTTCGCTGTCACCAGCCTAGAGCAGTTAATGGGGACATTTGAGACCATAACCCTGGCGCTAACCGTATTTCTGGGATTGATCGGCAGTATCTCCCTGCTGGTGGGCAGCATAGGCATTATGAACATTATGCTGGTCTCGGTGACCGAGCGCACCCGGGAGATAGGCTTGCGTAAGGCGATAGGAGCCAAGCGGAGGGATATCCTGCTGCAATTTCTATTGGAAGCCGCCATGCTGAGCCTGATTGGAGGTGCCATTGGGCTGACCTTTGCCTGGGTGGCGGCATGGGGAATCTCTCAAATCGACCTTGGCGGATTCACAATCAACGCTGTGGTCTCACCATTTATTGTAATTGTGGCTATCTCAGTGTCAATCTTCATTGGTCTGGTATCTGGCATATACCCGGCAATGAGAGCCGCCAGGCTCAATCCTATTGATGCCCTGCACTACGGATGAGGGAGATTTATGAACTGGCTTGATATAGTCATCATAGTAGCTATAGCTATCACTACCCTGATAGGGCTAAAGGTTGGGATTATTAAAGCTGTTTTATCCCTAGCCGGGTTAATCGTTGGTGTAATCCTGGCTGGGCGCTACTATATTCCTCTTTCTGAGCAATTATCCTTTATTTCCGAAACAGGTGTGGCTAAGATTGTTGCCTTTGCCATCATACTAATTGGGGTAATGGTAATTGCTGGTGTGCTTGCCTGGTTGTTGAAGTGGGTTGCCTCGGTGATGATGCTGGGCTGGGTCAATCGTGTCGGTGGCGCTATCTTCGGTTTAGTCCTGGGAGCTATAGCCTGCAGCGCCGTGTTAGCTATTTGGGTTAAGTTTTTGGGCATAGACAGGGCTGTTACTGAATCAATTCTGGCCACCATATTATTAGGCTACTTCCCCATGATACTGGCTCTGCTTCCTGATGAGTTTGATGCAGTGCGCCCTTTCTTTCAGTGAGAGGATTGTGCTACTACTTTACTCATCAAACCTCTAGGTGGAACAGCCAATAGGGTATATTAGCCCTGAGCAAAGAGGCTAATTCTATCGTGGCAAAAACCGTCAAAAATGGGGCTGCTGCCAATTCCTTTAAAGACGCCTTGGAGATTGGGTGCAAAAGTTTTGGGAAATCGCCTACATTGATGCTGCCCAATAAGGCGTCTCTGCCTTCCTAGAGAAAAGGGCAGCCAGAATTCAAAAAAGATTCCCCTTCAAGTTTATTAGGCTAAGTAAAAATCAGGTAACTGCTGGGGTTTCACCCGGATGTAGTCCGCGCCACTTGTCAAGTAGTTGCTCCCGGCTTTCCACATGGTCCGGGTCAGGTATGCAGCAGTCTACCGGGCAGACATCAACACACTTAGGACTCTCAAAGTTACCGATACACTCGGTGCACTTATCAAGGTCTATCAAATAGATAGTCTCCCCTTCCCTGATGGCATGGTTTTCGCACTCTGGCTCACAGGCTCCACAGCTAATACACTCATCTGTAATTTTGTATGCCATGCAATAATACCTCCTAACTTTTTCCCTTAGATAATCAATTCTTTTTTGGTATAATCCCCCCTTTCTGAGTAATCAGTTTACAGTTTGCTCCGAACCTTGTTTCTCAGGGCTACAGCCACAGGCTTAGGGACAAGGTCATCAATATTTCCACCTAGGCTTGCCGCCTCCTTGAGCAGACTGGAGCTAAGGAACTGGTAGTTCTGGTTTGCCATTAAACAAACCAGTTCCAGCCCAGGAGAGAGCCTCTTATTCATCATTGCCATATCGAATTCTCTCTCAAAGTCGCCACTCATTCTCAGCCCTCGCACTATTGCTTGTGCCTTTACCTTCTTGGCAAAATCAACGGTGAGCCCGGTGAAGGATTCTACCTCAACATTGGGCAGCCCTGCTATTGCTTGCCTTACCAAATCTACTCTTTCTTCGGTAGTGAATAGGAGATTCTTGGCTGGGGCGTCATAGACCCCAATAATTAGCTTTTCAAAGAGCTTAGCTGCTCTGGTGGCAATATCAAGATGTCCGTTGGTTATTGGGTCGAAGCTGCCCGGGTAAATAGCAATGGTCAAGCCTCACCCTCCTTCTGGTATAATGCAATGCAACTATCGCCGTGGCGGCGCTGTTTAATGAGATTTAATGTGGCATAGGTTGAATATAGGGGGAGGTGAGGAGAGTGTGTCACCACTACAGTGGAGTTTGTCCCGACCAGTTTAGAGGTGGCTAATTGTGTTACCAAACTACCTATTGATGAATCAGAATAAGGTGGATCCATTAATATAATACTATATTCCTCCTCAAGAAAGGAAATGGCTTTGGCTACACTGCAACAATAAATGTGAGCCTGTGCTGATAGGTTTGTCTTTTCTAAGTTCTGCCTAATTATATCACAACATCGTGGCTCACGCTCAACAAAGTCAACCCAACCGGCACCACGGCTTAGAGCCTCTATGCCTAAAGCTCCGCTACCAGCGAATAAGTCAAGTACCCGTGTCCAATCGCTAGTAGTAGTTTCCAGGATAGATAAAATTGCTCCCCGGACTAAATCTGTCGCCGGACGGGTAATATTTCCTTTAGCTACTTTAAGTCGGTGTCCTTTGGCTCTACCAGCGATAACTCGCATTCTATTGTCTACTTTACACTATATACATTACAACTAGAGGCTGCTTTTCGTCAAGTTTCTACTGAAATCCATACTCTCTCCACCTTCTTTTCACCAATTCTTGAATCTCAGGGAGTGGCTCAGTGCAATCACTTGACTAGGGGGGTTAGAAAGTGATATAAGACCTAGGTTTGAATAAATGCTAGTATTAAGCCAAATCCTTGCCATTGTTATCTTCGTGGTGATGTTTGTTGCTATTGTAATTGGCAAGGTGCATCGTTTCATTCCTGCCCTTATTGGTGCTGCCTTAACCATAGTAGTTGTCCTTCTCATTACCTTACAAAGCCCGGAAGCGGTTTTTAAGGTTTTGAATCTTGCCCAGCTTGGTCAATTAAGGTTCTGGGTCCCCGGGGGGCTGCATATAGAATCCCATGGTGTAAACTGGCAGACTATTATCTTCATCGGTGGCATGATGGTTATGGTAGAGGGGCTAGGTGAGGTAGGATTCTTCCGCTGGCTATGCCTGTATGTGGCTAAGATGGTCAATTATAAGGTTGTCCCTATCTTGATTGCCTTTATGCTGCTCTCAGGCTTTCTGGCAATGTTCATTGATAGTATCACCGTCTTATTATTCATGACCGCGGTAATTATTGAGCTGGCTCGCTTACTTAAGTTTGACCCGGTTCCGATAATAATTGCTGTGATTTTTGCTGCCAATACCGGAGGCGCTGCCACTATGAGTGGTGACCCGCCCAACATAATTATAGGTACCGCCTTTGGCTATACCTTTACTGACTTTGCTGTTAATACCGGTCCTATTGCCTGGATAGGGATGCTTCTGACCCTAGGCTTCTTTTATTTCTGCTTCCGCAAAACCCTTACCTCCTCATCTTCAAATGACTCCAATACCCCGCTTAATCAGTATCCTGAGCCTAGGGAAGCTATTATTAACCCCCGCCTGTTCAAGGTAAACACTGCTATCTTCATCCTAGTGGTGATTTTAATAGTTACCCATGCTGAAACTGGGCTATCGGTAGCTCTAATAGGTGTAATTGCTGCCTTTCTTACCTTACTCGCCGCTACTAGGATGGCTCTACATATCATTAAAAGGGTAGATTGGCGCACTCTACTTTTCTTTATTGGCTTATTTATTGTCGTGGGAGGACTAGAGGGGACGGGGATACTTAAGATGCTCGCCGAGTATATCGGGGATATATCGGGGGGAAATCTTCTGCTGGTGATACCTATCATACTGTGGGTTTCTGCTTTTGCTTCGGCTATAGTTGACAATATTCCCTTTGCCGCTACCATGGTGCCGGTAATTGCCAACCTATCGCAGGCACACGGGTTAAGCCTTCGGACATTAAGTTGGACCTTAGCCTTAGGCGCAGACATCGGCGGCAATGCTACTCCTATTGGGGCTTCAGCTAATGTGGTTGGAACAGCCATTGCTGCCAGAGAAGGCTATCCTATTAGTTGGGGGATGTTCCTTAAATATGCTCTCCCAGCCACGATTATGGTGGTTGCGGTAAGTCATCTACTGTTAATTCTAAGATATGCTTAGTATAGGAGCTGAGAGCTGTATGAGAAGATTCTAGTTCCGTTGGATGGTTCGAAGTTAGCTGAGCAAGCTCTTTCATATGCTGAGGAGCTGGCTAGGGCGCTCAATTCTGAGGTGGTCTTGGCAGGTATCTGTGAGCCTGAGGAGAGCCAATATTATCACATGTATCAGCTCTATGTTGAGAAGATGGCTGAGGCGGTAGGGAATCACATCAAAAAGGTGAGTCCTGTGGCAAAAGTCACATCAGTAGCCCTATACGGTAGGCCGGCTGAGGAAATTATTGACTATGCTGAGAAAAATGGCGTTAGGCTCATTATTATGGTATCTCACGGTCGGTCTGGTATAATGCTGTGGTCAATGGGAAGTGTAGCTAGTAAGGTGCTCCAGAGAATAGGTATGCCGATACTATTCATCAGAGCCAAGGTTTCCCATCTAGAAGCAAGCACTGAAGGACTGTTTGACCGAATTCTTGTCCCGCTGGATGGCTCTGACGCCGGCGAAGCAGCGCTGCCCTATGTTAGGGAACTCACTGAAAAACTGGAGTCAGAGGTTATCCTCCTTCAAGTTGTAGCCCCTGGTCAACATGTCCATACCGTTGGTGGTTTGGACTATGTCCTCTTTGCTGAACAACAGGTAGAATCAATGGAAGCAGAGGCTAGGGAATACCTGGAAAAGGTAAGCAAAAGGCTGGCCGGCACAAAGGGTATCATAACATCTGAGGTGAGGGTTGGTGACGCTGCTCACCAAATTATTAAGTTTGCTGACGAGACAAATATCCGTTTGGTTTCCATATCGACCCACGGGCGCTCAGGCATCAGGCAATGGATTTCTGGTAGTGTTACTCATAAGATTCTACAAGCTGGTAATACCCCTGTTTTATTGGTAAAGGCACCGGGGGCAAAAGTGTAAGAGGTTCTTGCTATGTTACTCATTATAGGTTATTATATTGAATTGTATCAGCCCCTGTAGCTCAGGTGGATAGAGCACCAGCCCCCGGAGCTGGGTGCGAGCGTTCAAGTCGCTCCAGGGGCGCTTTTTGTAATAGAGAGGAAGTTAGGGTGATAGATACCAACCAGCTTATTGAGATTAGATGGCATGGTCGTGGTGGTCAAGGGGCAGTTACCTCTGCCGAGCTGGTGGCGCAGGCTGCCATAAGTGAAGGTAAGTATGCTCAGGCTTTCCCCAGCTTTGGTCCAGAAAGAAGGGGAGCCCCGGTATTAGCCTTTGTCCGGATAAATAGTGAGAATCCCATCAGGATAAGAGCAGAAATAAGGGAACCTGATGTAGTGGTGGTGCTTGACCCTGGTCTATTGTCCGTTATAAATGTTACCTCAGGGCTTAAAGAAAACGGGATAGCGATAGTTAACACCAGAAAGCAAGCTGAGGAAATCAGACAGAAATTTGGCATCAGTTGGTCACTGGCTACGGTAGATGCCACCACTATCGCCAGGGAGATTCTGGGAGTTCCGATTACCAATACTACCATGGTCGGAACTCTGGTAAAGGCTACCGGAATTGTGAAATTGGAATCCTTGTTTGAACCACTAGAACACCGATTTGGTCGCTTGGCTGAAAGAAATATCAGGGCTATGAAGAGAGCATATGAGGAAACTTTGGTTATGGAGAGGGTCAAGTGACTAAACTAGACAGCGAACCAACCTGGAAAGACATAGAAATCGGCTCAATAGCAACTGAGCCAGGGAGTGCCAGCCAATATCAAACTGGTGACTGGCGGTCGCAAAGACCAACCTATGATTTTAATAGGTGCATAAAGTGTGGCACGTGCCAAATCTTCTGTCCTGAGGGGTGCATTGGTCAGAACGCTGAGGGATATTTTGAGGCCGATATGTTCTATTGTAAGGGGTGTGGCATCTGTGCCAGGGAGTGCCTAACAAGGGTGATAAGCATGGTTGAGGAGGGAGAGGAATAATGGGAAGAAAGATGGGAATAGAGGTGTCAGTAGCTATTGGTGATGCCTGCAAGCTGGCCAATGTTGATGTAGTGGCTGCCTACCCCATTACCCCGCAGACTCATATTGTGGAACACCTTGCCCAGCTAGTGGCCGACGGCGAGTTAGATGCCGCTTATATCCCGGTTGAATCGGAGCACTCAGCCATGAGTGCTTGCCTTGGCGCCTCAGCAGTAGGGGCTAGAACCTTTACTGCTACTGCCGGTCAAGGGTTGGAGCTAATGCACGAGGTACTCTATGTTGCCTCATCTATGCGGTTACCAATGGTTATGGCGGTGGCTAACCGAGCTTTATCAGCGCCATTAAGTGTTTGGGGTGACCACTCCGATGCCATGGCGGTTCGCGATACCGGCTGGATTCAAATATTTACTGAAAACGGGCAGGAGGTAGTTGATAATGTCCTGTGTGCCTTTCGCATCGCTGAAGACCGGAGGGTTTTGCTCCCGGTGATGGTTCACCTGGATGGGTTTAACCTATCACACATGATTGAACCGATACTTTTCCCGGAGCAGAGTGAAGTTGACAAATTTCTCCCACCTAACGAGTATCCCCTTCCTCTAAATCCGGATAAACCGGTGACTATGGGGGATTTCGGGCCGCCTTTCATATATTCAGAAGCCAAGTGGGCACAGGAGGTAAACCTGAGGGCAGCTAAAGAGGTAATTGTTGAGTGTTGGAAGGCATTTGGGGATTCCTTCGGGCGATATCACTGCCCGGTTGAATGCTACCGCTGTGAAGACTCTAAGGTGCTTCTGCTAACTATGGGAAGCTTCAGCGAGACGGCAATGACGGCTGTTGACAAGATGAGAAACGAGGGCAAAGAGGTTGGTCTGGTTAGACTTCGCCTATGGCGCCCTTTCCCCTTTGACGAAATTCGCCAGGCGGTTGAAAATGCTGAGCTTCTCATTGTCCTCGATAGAGCCCTTTCCTTTGGCGGACCGGGGGGGCCGGTTTGCTCCGAGATTAGGTCAGCCCTTTATCCTTGTGATAGGAAACCAAAGATAATTGGTTTCGTGGCCGGTTTAGGCGGCAGAGATATTACCGTGGACGGATTTGAGGAGATAGTTAATAGGGGGATAGAAGCCTCGGAGAAGGGAAGCGAGCAAGAATTTGAAATCTTCGGGATAAGAGGATAATGGAGAAATACACTCTATTTGTTCCTAGGTTAGTCACTAAAAGGGAGAATTTTGCTCCCGGACACCGGGCTTGCATCGGTTGCGGCGAGGCTCTAGCAGTAAGGCTTGCCTGTAAGGCATTGGGACAAAATGTAATAATTGCTAATGCCACGGGGTGCATGGAGATAGTTTCATCACAACTTCCTCATACTTCCTGGCGTGTTCCCTGGATTCATACCCTGTTTGAGAATACTGCCGCTGTGGCTTCAGGCATAGAGTCAGGGCTAAAGGTCTTGATGCGCAAAGGAAGACTCCCGGTCAAGGATGTTGGTGTGGTAGCCATGGCTGGCGATGGTGGTACCAGTGATATCGGGCTCCAGGCACTATCTGGGGCTCTGGAGCGCGGGCATAACTTCCTTTATATCTGCTTTGATAATGAAGCCTATATGAATACTGGAATCCAGAGGTCGTCAGCTACCCCCTTCGGTGCCTCGACCACTACTTCTCCCGCAGGTAAGATAAGCATTGGGCAGGTTACCTGGAAGAAGAATATGCCGGCTATTGCTGCCGCTCATGATATACCTTATCTGGCTACTGCTTGTCCCAGCTATCCCTTTGATTTGATGGCAAAGGTGGAAAAGGGAGTAAAGACTGACGGCCCGGCTTATATTCATGTTTTGTCGGTGTGTCCTACTGGTTGGAGATGCCCTCCGGATTTAGCCGTCAGGATAGGTCGCTTGGCGGTAGAGACAGGGATATTCCCTCTATATGAAGTAGAGAATGGTGAGTATAAATTGAACTTTACCTTTGCTAAACTTCGCCCTGTTCAGGATTATTTGAAATTGCAGGGAAGGTTCAGGCATCTATCTGAAGAAACAGTAAAGGAGATTCAGCATAGGGTGGATAAGGAATACGCCAAACTTGCGGAGAAGGTAACGTGAACATTGAAATAGCACAGAAGGTAGAGTCAATATTAGATAATTACCAGCATGACAAGGGAATGTTGATATCTATCTTGCAAGACATCCAGACAGAATATAGTTACTTGCCCAAAGAAGCCTTAATCCAGGTAAGTGAAGGTTTAGATATTCCATTGAGTCAGGTCTATAGTGTAGCTACCTTTTTTAAGGCTTTCACCTTGAAACCAAGAGGACGTCACTTAATCAATGTCTGCCTTGGCACTGCTTGCCATGTTAGAGGTGGGGTTAGAATCTTAGAAACAATTGAACGGAAACTAGAAATCAACCGGGGCGAAACAACCCAAGACCTTAAATATACCCTGGAGACAGTTAACTGTGTTGGAGCTTGTGCTTTAGGACCTATAGTAATAGTTGATGGAGAATATTCAGGACAGATAAAGACCGATAAGGTCAAACCATTATTAGACAGCTACAATTAATTATGAGAAGGGAACAAACACTGAACAGATTAAGTTCCTCTGATGAGCTAGAGACAATAAGAGAATCAATAATCAAAAGCAGGGACTCCAACCAGCCCGGTATAGCTATTTGTGGTGGAACAGGTTGCCTTGCTTTAGGAGGTGCCGGTGTTATTACCGCTTTCAAGCGAGAAATAGAGGAGCATGGGCTAGGCACAAAGGTAGACCTCAGAATAACTGGTTGCCCTGGTTTCTGCGAGAAAGGTCCATTGGTCGTTATTGAACCTGGAAACATCCTCTATCAGCAGGTGAAAGGGGAGGATGTTGCTCAGATAATCTCTCAAACTGTCCTACAGGGCAAAATAGTTGATGAGTTGCTTTATCTTGACATAGAAAGCGGTAAGAAGATTGTCCACGAGGGTGATATACCTTTCTATAAGAAACAGAAGCGCCTTCTATTAGCCAACAACTCTAGGATTGACCCTAACAACATTAATGACTATTTGGCTCTGGGTGGCTATGCTGCCTTGAGTAAAGCCCTTTTCAGAATGTCGCCCGAACAGGTAATTGAAGAGGTCAAGCAATCTGGCTTGAGGGGGCGTGGTGGCGGTGGTTTCCCTGCAGGCATTAAGTGGGAAAGTTGCTGTCAGGTACAGGGTGACAGCAGGTATATTATATGTAATTGTGACGAGGGTGACCCTGGTGCCTTCATGGATAGGAGCCTGATGGAGGGGAATCCCCACAGTGCTCTGGAAGGGATGCTCATCGGTGCTTATGCTATCGGGGCTCATGAAGGCTATATCTATGTTCGGAATGAGTACCCTGTAGCAGTGAGAAATGCCGAGATAGCTATTAAACAAGCTGAGGAGTATGGACTTCTAGGTAAAAACATCTTGGGCTCTGGGTTTGATTTCAGCGTTAAGATAAATAGGGGTGGTGGGGCTTTTGTCTGCGGCGAGTCAACGGCACTGATGGCTTCACTGGAAGGTAAACCAGGAGAACCCAGAGCAAAATATGTTCATACTGTTGAGAAAGGCTTGTGGGATAAGCCTACCAACCTGAACAATGTAGAGACATGGGCAAATGTTCCACTAATAATTAACCACGGTGCTGATTGGTATACTAAAATAGGCACCGAAGGGAGCAAGGGAACAAAGATTTTCTCTCTAGTGGGTAAGATTAACAACACCGGTCTGATAGAAGTGCCGATGGGGATAACCTTGAGGGAGATTATCTATGATATCGGTGGTGGAATCCCCGGTGGTAAAAAGTTCAAAGCAGTCCAGACCGGCGGACCATCAGGAGGTTTTATTCCTGAGAGTTTACTTGAGCTACCGGTGGATTTTGATGAGCTCAGTAAGGTTGGCTCGATGATGGGCTCTGGCGGCATGATAGTCGCCGACGAGAATACCTGTATGGTGGACATGGCTAAGTATTTCCTTAGCTTTCTTGAGGAAGAATCCTGCGGCAAGTGTGTCCCTTGTCGTGAGGGGATAAAAAGGATGCGGGAAATATTAACCGAAACTACTGAGGGGAAAGGTAAAGACGGGGATATTGAATTACTTGAGCGGTTGTCTGAGGCAATTATGAATGGCTCATTGTGTGCCTTGGGGACAGCTGCTCCCAACCCTGTCTTGACTACTATCCGGTATTTCAGAGATGAATATGAAGCTCATATTAAGGATAAAAGATGCCCAGCCGGTGTCTGTAAAGAGCTAATTACCTATTCCATCATTGAAGAAAAATGCCCCGGCTGCGGGTTATGTGTAAAGGCTTGTCCTACAGAGGCGATAACCTTCATGGGGAAAAAGAAGCCGGTCGTCTTAGGCCAGGATAAGTGTATCAAGTGTGGGGCTTGCTACGATGTCTGCAAACTGGATGCCATAAAAATAAAGTGAAGTGAGAAGAAATGGTCAAATTAACTATTGATGGGCGAGGGGTTCAGGCAGAAGAGGGAGCCATGCTCTTGGATGTGGCTAGAGAAAATAACATCTATATACCTGCCCTATGTTCCCATGAAGAAGTTATGCCTTATGGTGCTTGTCGGCTTTGCCTAGTTGAAATTACTACCAAGGGAAGGGAAAGGCTGGTTGTTTCTTGCCTCTACCCGGTAACAGAAGGGCTGAGGGTAAACACCAACTCCAAGAGTGTTATGGCTACTCGTAGGGTGATAATGGAGCTATTACTAGCCAGATGCCCTAACAACAAAGTAATACAGAATTTAGCTAAACGGCTAGGCGTTGATAAAATACCCTTCAAATTGGAGGATAACGATTGCATTCTGTGTGGATTATGTGTCCGGGTATGTAAGGAGGTTGTAGATGTCAGCGCTATCAGCTTGGTCAATCGGGGGGTTAACCGAGAGGTAGCTGCTCCCTTTTATGAGCCGTCACCGGCTTGCATTGGTTGCGGCTCTTGTGCTTATGTGTGTCCTGTAGATGCCATAAAGATAGAAGATGTTGAAGATATGAGAACAATAACCATGCCTAATCCTAAGATGCAGAAGGTGGAGTTCAAGCTAAAGAAGTGTAAGACCTGTGGTAACTACTGGGCTCCTGAAAAACAATTAGCCTATATCACCAAAAAGCTAGGTTTACCACCAGAAGAATTTGATAATTGCCCTAATTGCCGGGATTAAGACCTTCTCTCCACCTTGACCAATAGTCAGTACTTTCTTATACTTTATCCTGCGGGGTGTAGCGCAGGTGGCTAGCGCGCAGCGTTTGGGACGCTGAGGTCGGAGGTTCGAGTCCTCTCACCCCGACCATAGATACAAACAGGCATGTTGACAAGCTTTTTGGGGTGTGATAGACTTTTACACTGGACATTGGTTTCAGCAATGTTACCTCTTTTTTAGTGTGCTCTCCAAGCATTCCTCGGTAATGAAAGGGGGTGATAGTAGCGTTACTGTCGTTTAGAAATTCATTGACTATTTGGAAGGAGGAGAAGTATGTTACCAGGAGAGAAGAAGTACCCCCATATCTTTAGTCCCATTCAAATCGGGAAGTTATGGGCTAAGAACAGGATTAAGTATGCTGCCACCGAAACTAACTTTAACTACAGTGATGGCTTTGTTTCTGATAAAGAGCTTGCCTATATGGAGGCACATGCTCGAGGTGGCTCAGGGATTGTGACGACTCAAGGTGTCACCACTGATTCCAAAGGTGAAGGGCAGGGCTATGTTGGTATGATGGGAGCGTACGATGACAAGTTTATCCCTGGTTTAGCCAGGATGGCTGATGTTATCCATAAAGGTGACGCACTGGCTTGTATTCAGTTGATGCACTGCGGTCGGGTTGGTGGGATTAACCTTCCTTATACGGTAGGACCATCGGCGATAGAGCAAAGGCTACGTCGTTTCCGCCCGCCGAGAAAGATGTCAATACCGGAGGTAGAGACCTGTATTCAGCAGCACATCGATGCTGCTCGAAGATCCGTTGAGGCCGGGTATGATATAATTGAGGTCTCTGGTATTGTGGGCTACCTCATTTCTAATTTTATCTCCTCATATACTAATTGGCGGAGTGATGAATACGGTGGGGACATTCATGGTCGTTGCACATTCATGAGGAAGATTCTTGAGGGGATTCGCAAGGAGATTGGTTCGGATATTGTGCTAGGTGTTCGCCTCTGTGGCTGGGAGATGCTGGATGACCGTGGTGGAAGCACTGAAGAGGAAAGCCTTGAGTCAATCAAGATTGCTGAGGCGGCTGGCTGCGATTACATAAGCGTAACTGTGGGTTGGCAGGAGTCTGGTGGGTCGGTTATCTCTAGGGATATATCTATGGGTCATTGGCTCTATGTAGCTGAGCGGGTAAAGAAGAATGTTAAGATGCCAGTGAGCATGGCTTACCGGCTGTTCACCCCTGACGTCCCCGAGAAGGCTATTGCCGATGGCAAGCTAGATATCTGGGAGATGTGCCGACCAATGATGGCAGACCCAGCTCTCCCCAATAGGATTATGTGGGACCGTCAACAGGATATTATCCCCTGCCTGGCTTGCCAGAACTGCTTGGCGCAACTTTTCCGTGATGGTGCACTCACCTGCATGGTTCGCCCTAGCCTTGGTCACGAGAGTGAACCTGAATGGGGCTATTATGGCTTTGCCAAGGCGACAAATAAGAGAAAAATCATGGTTGTCGGTGCTGGCATCGCCGGTCTTCAAACAGCATGCATTGCTGCTGAGAAGGGTCATGATGTGTCTGTCTATGAAAAGACAGACCACATCGGGGGACAATTCTACGCAGCTTCAAGGAACCCCTGGGGTGAGGGTTCTGATAAATATTGGGATGACCAGGAGTTTATGAGGATGGTTGATTACCTCAAGGCGCAGTGCGACAAGTGGGGAGCCAAGATTGTCCTCAACACACCGGTGACGAGAGAGCTGGTTGAGAAGGAGAAGCCAGATTCGGTAGTAATTGCCACTGGTGTCGTACCTGAGGTGCCAAAAGTCCCAGGAGCGGACAAGAAACATGTGGTGAGCATGTTTGACGTGTTCACTGGTCAGGCAAAGTTGGGTAAGAACATTGTGATTATTGGTGGGTCAGGGGCAGCTATATCACTTGCCCTCTTTGTCCCTGACAAACTGGAGAAGGAAGGGGTGAAGGACTACAACATAGCCATGATTGACCCCGCCCCGAGGTTCGGCTGGGATGTGAACGCTTCCTATATCTGGAGATACCGGCTCAGGCTGACTCAGGCAAAGGTTCAGCAGCTCACCAATGGTAAGGTTGAGGAGATTACCGATACTGGCGTGGTGGCGAGCTGGGTAATTGTAGATAGGAAGACCAAAGAGAAGACGGAGTTTAAGAGCCAGACTATTCCCGCCGACACCGTGATTCTGGCTACACTTACTCCCAACAAAGAGCTCGGTTACGGCGTTTTTAAGGGTGATGTAGCTATGATTGGTGATTGTGTGAAGGTAAGGCGTGGCTTAAATGCCATCCTAGACGGCTTCCGTTTGGGAATGAGATTTTAGAAAGGAGAGATAAACATGATATTAAGTAAGATTGCGAGTGCTCCTCCACAATTAGCTGGTACACAAATTAGTGTTTTCCCCAATTCTTATTCTTTATTTCAAAATTCACTGTTTCCATGGGTTGATGCCTTCCGGTGTAATGGGTGTGCGGCTTGTGTAAGGGCGTGCCCGCCGGGCATCATCGGCTTGGTGAATGGTAAGGCAGCCATTGTCTATGACCTCTGCCAGCAGTGTGGCGAGTGCTTCGAGGCGTGTCCGGTGGAAGGTGCCGTTATTTTCAAACTTCGTCCCGGCTCGCCCGGTAATACCCAATACTTATCCAGAGTGTAGAACAAGTTAGTTATTTTAGAGGAGGATATTTAAAATGACCGAAAAAGTAAAAACACGCTTTATAGATCATATTTGTATTGCTGTTAATGATGTGAAGAAAGCAGAAGAGGATTACAAGAATATGTTTGGCTGGGAGGTAGCCTATCGCTATGTTTTTGAGCCGGAAAAGATTAGGGTTACTGGTTTTAAGATAGGCGATGTTCCTACGACAATAGAAGTTATGGAAGACACTGATGGCACTGGGAATGTAGCTCAATTTATTAAGCGGAGTGGTGAAGGCGTTATGTTGATGTCCTTTAATGTGGAGAGTTGTGAGGAAGCGACAGCGACGTTAAAGAAGAATGGGGTAGCAATACTTCCTCCAGGGGTCAGGTCTGGCGACCTTAGTAAAGAGGCTGGTGGTATTGCTCGTTACGCCTTTATTCATCCCAAGGGTTGTCATGGAATCATGTTAGAGGTCATCGACCACGAGCTACCCATATAGCCTAGTTACTGTCGGTAATAGTGGCAATAATTATCTGAGGTTGTTTATTATTATCGCCCTACCCTTGAATGAGGGCGATTAACGAGGGTAGGGTAAGATAATAGTTTAATTATTTGCAGTCCTGTCATTTTCCAAGTCTGAGGCATTGTTTGGGCAGGAGAGGGGTTATTCGTTCTCCACATAAAGAAAGAGGAGGGTCAGTGAGGCGAGTTTTGAAGCCCTTTGAATACTTTGTGCCGGGAACAGTGGAGGAGGCGGTGCGGAAGGCTTAAGGATTGGTGCCTTGGCCAGTATCCGTTCTTATAGAAGTTTCACCAGGAGTTCAGAAAGACTATATAGCTCTATATGAGGCTGTTCACAGCATAGCTTCAATTCAGGTGAAGAATACCGGCACTGCAGTAGGTAACCTCTGTGTAGCGACCCCAGCATCAGATATAGCGACCTCACTATTTGTTTTTGGCGCTAAGTTGAGGGTAGCGACTTCATCACCGGACAAACTATTTACCCCGCTTTATCGATGAAGACGTGCAGCGTAACTAGACAAAAGCGGTTATATCATTTATAATATAGCGCTGAGTATTCTAGCGGATAAAGGACAAGTGACCAAGACCGAGATACCAAAGATTAAAGCTAAGAAGCCCTCTCGTTTTTCCCGCCACCCAGAGCCAGGTTACGGGGTAAGAGGCAGGATATGGGTGGAGAAGGACGGCGAGTTTTATATGGGATGGGGGAGAGTAATGCTGCTGGAACGCATTGATAAGTTTGGCTCAATAGCAGCGGCAGCTCGGTCTATGAGGTTAGGTTACCGCAATGCCTGGCTTTGGATTGAAGCAGCAAATCGTCTGGCGCCGGCTCCTCTGGTCGAGAAAACCGCTGGTGGGGCTGGAGGAGGACATGCGAGATTAACCGAGGAAGGGCGAAAGGCGGTTGGTCAGTACAAGGAGTTGCGTGCTAAATTCGAGGGATTTCTGAGGCAGATTGGATAATTTTTTTGTGATGTGCTATATCGGATGCAATATAGCCCTCAGTGGACTCAGCAGGTAAGACTCATAATTTTGGCCTTAGTGCGATGGGGAAGGAAAATTTACAGATGAGGTTAGCTAGACGAAAGGATGACAAACAAATAAAAAGGCTGCTTGTTTTACTCCTTGCAGGATTGCTGATTCTCATTCCCATTGGTGGCTGTGGTGAAAAGGAGGAGGCATCTATTGAGATGGCGGTTGAATTCAATAATCATGCCGCCTGTGCTTATATAGCCCACGCTAAGGGCTGGTTCGAAGAGGAAGGGCTGGGGCTACTACCTATCTTCCAAGTTTAT
>SDBU01002251.1_pt1 | contig 26005 bp, 28 predicted proteins | sample 2277071 | NCBI WGS metagenome assembly SDBU01 (sample SAMN10397929, study PRJNA504765) | marine sediment metagenome | isolation source: marine sediment core GS08_GC12, 126 cmbsf | place: Arctic Ocean: Gakkel Ridge, Loki's castle | collected 2008
GTACTGCATCATCAATGTTTATAAGAGAAATGGCATTGCCTCCTTTTTTTTCGCGGCCGAATGTCATTCCGGCAATGTTAATACCGACATCGCCTAAAAGCGTTCCTATCTTACCCACGACTCCCGGTACATCTTTATTGATAATAGCAAGCATGTGGCCTTCCGGGATGGCCTCAATATAACACTTATTTACCTTAACTATTCTGGGATCTGACTTTGTATAAAGTGTACCCATTATTAAATTTTTCATATCACTTGTTTCAATAGTAACTGCTATAAGATTAGCAAAATCCTCACTTGCTTCTTTTTTTAATTCAACTATCTTTATTCCTCTTTCTTTTGCTATAACCATAGCGTTTACATAGTTGATTTTTTCTTCCAAAATCGGCGAGAGAAGCCCTTTGATCAATGAAAGCGTTACAGCTTCAATATTATGGCTTACTATGTCACCAACGTATGTCACCTTAACACTTTTTATGTATCCTTTTATGAGCTGTGCCTGCATTAAACCGATTTTCTCGGCAAGGTCTAAATAGGGTTTTATAGTCTTCAGTATCTCGGGATCGACTGACGGCACATTCACGGCGTTTCTTATGCCTTTATCTAAAAGCGCATCCCTTATGCTTTTAACAACATCGCAGGCCACATTAAGCTGCGCCTCTTCAGTTGATGCCCCAAGATGCGGGGTTGTGATTATTTTATCCGATTTTAAAATCTCGCATCCCAGCGGAGGTTCCTTCTCATAGACATCAAGCGCTGCTCCGCCAACCTTGCCGTTTCTTATCCCTTCCATTAAAGCTTTCTCATCGATAACCCCTCCTCTGGCACAATTTACTATGCGAACCCCTTTCTTCATCAGTGAAATAGCATTTTTATCGATAATGTGCTTGGTTTTTCCGGTAAGCGGGGTATGCACTGATATATAGTCAGATTGCCTGAAAAGCGTCTTAAGCTCTACAAGTTCCACTCCCAGCGACTTCGCCTTATCTTTTGATAGGAATGGATCATAAGCCAAAACTTTCATGTTAAAACTAAGGGCTCTCTTTGCAACTTCTCCTCCGATTCTTCCTAATCCGATTATACCTAGGATTTTTCCATAAATCTCGACACCCATAAATTTCTTTCTGTCCCACTCGCCGTTTTTGAGAGAAGCATCCGCTTGAGGTATATTTCTTGAAAGCGCAAGGAGCAGAGAAAATGTGTGCTCCGCCGTAGAAATAGTATTGCCCATCGGAGAATTCATCACTATAATACCTTTTTTGGATGCTTCCTTTACATCTATATTATCCAGACCAATCCCTGCCCTCCCGATAACCTTGAGTTTCTCAGCCGAAGCAATGATATCCTTTGTCACTTTTGTCTGACTTCTTACAATAAGGGCATCGTAATTTTTTATTATTTTCTTTAACTCCGCGGGCGGCAATTTTGTCTTTACATCGACAATAAAACCTTTCTCTTTTTCTAAAAGCTCTATTCCTTCCTTGGCAAGAGGATCGCTTACCAGTATTTTTTTAACCATTTAATTCCTCCAGCGTTTCTTTCAGTACACCAAGCGCGTACTCCAAATCCTTTCGCGTTATGCCGCCCATATGCGCGATTCTAAATATCTTGCCTTTCAAATGTGCTTGTCCTCCGGCAAACGTAATACCTTTGGCCTTCAGCGATTTTATTAAACCTGCTCCGTCAACACCTTCAGGGATTTTTACGGCGGTCACCGCATTAGAAGGAGACTCGGAGAAAATCTCCAGATTCATCTTTTTCATTTCACCTCTAACATATTCGGCATCCAGAGAATGTCTTTCTATGAAATTATCGATCCCTTCCTTTTCAATGATAGAGAGCGATTTCTTTAAGCCTATTTCAAGCGTTATTGCCGGTGTAAAAGGAACGTCATTTTTTTCCATCGACTTTTTATGCTTTTTAAAATCGTAATAGTACTTTGGTAAATTTGATTTAAGGCACAAATCCCAGGCCTTTTTGCTTATTGCGCAAAAAGCAAGCCCGGGAGGTATCATAAGGCCTTTTTGAGAACCTCCAACTGCAATATCTACATGCCACTGGTCCATTTTAAATTCGTCTGAGCCAAGGCCGCTTATTACATCAACTACGAGAATAGCATCGGTATCTTTTACGATGTCCCCTATTGATTTTATGTCATATACAGTCGCCGTTGAAGTTTCGCATAAATTGACAAACACTGCTTTCGCGTCTTTATTCTCACGCAATACCTTCTCTATATCTCTGGGTTCCGGCGCCCGGCTCCATTCTATATCAAGAGGCACTACTAAAATTCCATAGGCATCGCAAATTTCAGCAAATCTTTCCCCGAATTTTCCGCCTCTAACAACAATGGCTTTTTCATTTTTAGAGAGTGTATTTACAATACTTGCCTCCATAGCCCCTGTGCCGCTTGAGGTAAAAGTCAAAACCTCAGCCTTCGTTTTGAATACTTTCTTAAGGCTCTCGTTTACTTCAGCAAAAATTTCCTTATACTGGGCCGTCCTGTGATGAATAATGGGTTTCGCCATTTCCTTCTGAATTTCTTCAGGAACCGGCGTTGGGCCAGGTGTTAAGAGTAACTGTCTCTTCAGTGGCAAAATTTAGCCCCTTCTCTGTTTGTAGTCCATAGTCAATAGACCATAGTCCATGGGTAGTTCTCTATGGACTATCGACTATGGACTGTGGACTATTCCTACTATTTCTTCTTCTTTATCGTTTCCACAACAGAATCAACAATTCCGTATTCCTTGGCTTCTTCAGCGGACATAAAATAATCTCTGTCTGAGTCTTTCTTAACTTTTTCAAGAGGCTGTCCTGTATGATGCGAAAGTATCTTTTCTATCTTTTCTTTCAATCTTAATATTTCTTTTGCCTGAATACCTATATCGGCTGCCTGTCCCTGAACACCTCCCCACGGCTGATGAATCATGATACGCGCATGTGGAAGCGCATACCGCTTTTCTTTGGCCCCGGCCGCAAGAAGCAGCGCACCCAGGCTCGTTGCCTGGCCAACGCAATAAGTAGCCACATCCGGCATCACAAACTGCATTGTATCGTAAATTGCGAGGCCGCTTGTAACATGGCCGCCCGGCGAATTTATATACATCTCTATGTCTTTGCCAGGATCTTCCATCTGTAAGAATAAAAGTTGGGCTATGACGATATTGGCTACGTTGTCATCAATCGGCGTTCCGAGGAAAATTACCCTGTCTTTCAAAAGACGCGAATAAATGTCGTAGGCGCGTTCGACCCTGCCTGTCTTTTCGATAACCATCGGTATTAGTATGCTCATAAATACCTCCTGCTGGTATCTAGCACCTAGTATCTAGTATCAAAGTTTGATGCTTGATGCTGGATGCTAGATGCTATTTTTTTCTATTTCTCTTCCGCTATACTGGCTGCGCTAAGCAGCCAATCTAACGTTTTCTCCTCTTTTATATTCTCCATCAATCCGTCTATAAGATTGTTCTTCTCGTAGTAATCCCTGAGGGTATTAATATCCTGATTCGATAAACGGCCTATGCCTTCCAGTCTCTTACTTGCATCGTCTTCGGTCGGCTGAATGTTTTCAACCTTTGAGATTTCATTCAATATAAAATAAATCTTTATTTTATTTATAGCGTCGTTTTTTAATTTTGGCTCCAACTCTTTTTTCTCTTTCTCCAAATCATCTTTATGCATTCCTCCCGATAAAAGTTTTTGTTCGGCCTGTTTCATGAGAAGCTCACACTGCCTTTTTATCATAGACTGAGGAACATCAAATTTGTAGTCTTTAAGCAATTTGTCCAAAATCTGATTTTCCATATCGATAATTCTGGAGGCATCTTTTTTCTCAAATAACTGCCTTGCTATATCTTCCTCGAGAGATTTCAGATTTTCCTTGCCCAGGTCCTTAGCGAACTCATCGTCTATCTCGGGTAATTTCTTCGTCTTTATCTCCTTAATGTTAATTCTAAATAAAGCTTTTTTTCCCGCGAATTTCTTATCGGGGTAGTTCTGAGGCAACTTTGTCTCAACCTCTTTCGATTCTCCGACACCTAATCCTATCAAATTCTCGCCCAATCCTAACATAGAAGCCTCTTTCTCGGCTGTTAAGGACATATTTTCATGCTTTTTGGAAATGGGTCTTCCTTCAACAAGCGCCTCTATATCGCATATGGCGTGATCCCCTTTTCTGAGTGGCCTCCTGTCTTCCGCGGGAAGGAATTGCGCATTTATCTCCTGCAACTTCTTAAGGACTTGCGAAATCTCATCTTTTGAGGTATCTATTTTGTTCTTTTTTACTTTTATTCCTTTATAATTTTTCAGTTTTATTCCCGGCCTTATCTCTACTTTTGCCTTAAAGGAAATCTTCCTACTTTTGCCAAATTCAACATCTGAAACTTCCGGAAGGGTGACCGGATTAATTTTATGCTCGTATAAGGCTTTTTTATACCCTTCCGGGATAAGCCTTCTCAAAACTTCCTCTTCGGCATCTTTTGCGTGATACTTTTCCAACAAACTCTGCGGGACCATTCCCACTCTAAAACCGGGGATTTTCGCCCTTTTCTTAATTTCTTTGTAAACTTCTTCCAGGGTGCGGCTGACAATTTCAGGGGAAATCTCCACCTCAAAAAGACGACTGCATTTGTCAATATGTTTTACTTTAGTTTTCATAATGTCGTAAAATTATAGCACAGATTAGCACAGATTGCATTAAAAACCAGTATGTCATTACATTGTGAATTTTTCACCTAAATAAATTTCGCGCGCCTTTGGATTATTTATCAAGTCCTCCTTTGTCCCTGATACAAGCACCTTACCGTTACACATAAGATATGACCTGTCGGTAATGGCGAGTGTTTCTCTTACGTTGTGGTCAGTAAGAAGGATGCCAAGGCCCTTTTCTTTTAATTCCCGTATCACCTCCTGGCAATCATAAACCGCTATCGGATCTATGCCGCTAAAAGGTTCATCGAGAAGAATAAAAAGCGGATTTGTAACAAGCGCCCTTGTTATTTCCAGCCGCCTTCTTTCTCCGCCGGATAGCGTATATGCCTTATTTTTTCTTAAGTGTGCTATTTTTAACTCCTCTAAAAGCTCATTTAACCTGCGCCTCCTCTCCTTCCTTGAAAAACCTAATGTTTCAAGTATTGCGAGTATATTCTCTTCAACCGTAAGTTTCCTGAATATAGAAGGTTCCTGGGAGAGATAGCCTATGCCGTAACGCGCCCTGCGATGCATAGATATGCGCGTAATATCCTTTCTGTCAAATATGATTTTTCCGTTATCCGGAGGAACGATGCCTGTAATCATATAGAATGTTGTTGTTTTTCCTGCTCCGTTAGGGCCGAGGAGCCCGACCACTTCACCCCGTTTAACATTTATGCAGATTCCGTCTACGACGCGCCTTTCGCCATAAACCTTTACCAGATTTTTAGTTTCTAATAAGTGCATTCCACATCTCCTATCCACTCGATTCTTTCAATAGTTCTTGTATCCGGGTCAAAATATGCAATTAGTTTATTTGCAGACATCCTGCCTTCCGTATCTATAATTTGCACGTTGTTATTAAAAACAGCTTCGCTTTTTTCGTAATCTACTTCAAGAGGGCCGTCACAGGTAATAACCCTGTTAGAAGCATCCCTTACTTTTATTTCTTTCTGGAGCATTGCCCATTTCTGTTTGGGCCTGACAAGCGCACCCCTGCCTTCCAGTATAATGCCGCCATGTTCTATTATCACGTGGGAATCTGTTTCGATTTCTTCCTTATTTGCGTCCCAGCGCGCAAAATCCATACTGACTTTTGCACCGTCGGAAGTCGTAACAATAACGTTCCCGCTTAACTCTGTCAAACCGGTGCCCCTATTATAAATACCTTTGTCTGCGGTTAGTATAACAGAAATATCTTTACCAAAATTTTCGCCTTTTATGTTACTTAAAATTATATCTTTATCGATAATTTTTGCGAAATCACCTCCGATACACCACTGATTCTCACCGCTTTTTGTAAACCCTTCCAATTTAAAATTATGCACCTTGTGTTTTATATCTAAATCTTGTTTAGCTCTATCGCCTACTTCGGCCTTGAGCGTTTTTTCAATCTTCTCCCCACTCTTCTCTCCAACACTCTTCTTTCCACACCCACTTACCAAGAAAACAAAACCGATGATAAGAATCGTAGCAAGTATATGGCTTGGGGATGCTCTTGAGCCGAAAATTTTTGTGCGCGAGCGATGCAATTGAATGAAGTCCCGAACGAAGTGAGGGACATCAAATTTTGAACATATCAATTGCAGCGAGCCACAAAAATCGGCGAAAGAGCGACCCAAGCCATATACTCGAAGCCTATTTACGCTTGCGGTTTTGTTTTCCATCGCTTATGCATCCAGACCCATTGCTCCGGATGCCTCCTTATATAAGACTCTAAAATATCTGTCCACTTTTGTGTATAAAATTTTATGGCTTCTTCTTTATTTTCGGCTTTTTCTACATATATAGGTTCTTCGATAATAAAATCATATTTATCATTTTTCCTTATCATATAACAAGGAATCAGCGGGGCGCCGCTTGCCATAGCTATCTTTACAGGCGCTGTGGGGGTATAGGTTTGTCTTCCAAAAAAATTCACAAATATACCGTCAATACTATCAATATCCTGATCGGCAAGCATACCCAATATTTTATTTTCTCTTAAAAGTCTCAGGGCTTCTTTAGGAGACCTGTCCCGATATAGCGTAGTAAGCTTGTGTACAGATCTTAGCCTAATTAGATAATCGTTGTACTTATAAAAATAAATTCTTCTGGCAATAACGGCACCCTCATAACCCTTTGCCCTCAAATAGGCGCCGACAAATTCCCAGTTTCCAAGATGGGCTGTTAAAACTATTACACCTTTGCCTAAAGCAAGCGCTTTATCTACTTTTTCTAATCCATGAGGCCTAACCCATAAATCTATATTAATTTTCGTTATTTTAGAAATGCTTATATACTCTGTGATGCTTCTGGCAACATTTGAAAAAACACCTTTTGCGATTCTTTTTATTCCTTCATCCGACTTATCCTTAAATGCCGCTCTCAAATTCTCCAGCGTCTTCCTCCTCGCCTTTTCTAATACGTTATAGCCTAATTTACCCAAAAGGCCCGCCAGTTTTGAAGCAAACTTTATCGGGAGTAAATATATTAAAAATGTGCAAACTCTGACCATGTAATATATATAATACCGCCTTGTTTTTATTCTCATATTGGGTAATATAATAGCATATACGGCGGGAGTTGTAAACCTTGTTAGATAATCTATCTAACAGGGTGAAATACTTTAGTGAGGTGGTGGTTAGTATAGAGAAATCTCGCGGGTTTTGTCATCTTCTTTTATAATAATGCTATTTTTTCTAATGTCTATAATCTCTATATTTCCTATTTTGTCTCCAATTTTATATACCTCATCGTTTATCATTGCCTTAGGCTGTTTTCTATCCCATATTATTCCGCCTAGAGCTATAGGGGCACCTCTCTCTACAGCGCCTGTTTCGACTAAAACAAAGGGATCGCGGCCCCAGACAAGAGGCTTGACTTCTTCTTCTGCGCGCTTTTCAATTTCCTTTGCTTTGAAAACTTTTTTCGGCGTTTCCTTTACTGCAACAGGCGCTGCCTTTGGCTTTTTGGAAATCTTCTTGAACGTGCTTGTTAAAAAAATCAAAAATACAATTGCTAAAACTACGGTTATTGCTATCTCCATCTGTTGTTTTTTCATACTATATTAACCATTCTTCACCCCGGGGGTGGCATCTTCGTTAATACGATGGATGCCACCCCCGGGGTGTAATACGGTTTACTTCGCATGCAACATATACATAGTCAATACAAGATGTGCTCTCAATGCTGGATCGGTCTTATCGCCCGGTTTTTCCTTTGACATAGAAATACTTTTTATCCTTACAAGCGTAGGAAAATCTTCCTGCAATAACCTTAAGTATTCTCCCAGTGTCTTATAAGTGCATCTTAAATCCATCCCTATGGAAAGTTCCATACATTTATAGCCGGGTATATTACCCTGGATAGAACTTTCCGTTATACCTTTAGGCGTTAAAGAAACAACCTCTATTCCCGATCTATTGGCGAAACCGGAAAGTTCTTTAAACGTTATCTCCTCGCTTTGGGGCAATTTCTCTTCTAACATCTTTAATTTCTTATCAAGCATTTCCAAAGATATGTCCAATTTCTCTTCGCCACCTGCTATTGCTTCTATCTTTTTAATATCCTTTCTTATGGTTTTGTACTCAAACTCAATCTTTTTCATTTGTCTTCTTTTGGGGGAATAAATAAAAAACCAAAATATAAAAAATGCCACAATAACGACTGAAAGCATTATTCCTATATTTTTTTGGTTTATAGCAATATACTCTAAAAATTTTCTATTTATCCTGTTAGACCTCAATATCGTCTACCTCCAAAATATCTGTTTCCCGTTAGATCTTCTGCTATTTGATATTTTGCAAAGAGGTCTAACAGGATTTATTATTATTCTATTTCGCATACTATTTCAAAATCCGCAATTCTTGCCAACCCTTTTCCGCTTTTTACAATCCTTCTAAGATTTGCTTCTTTAAAAAGAGAGGATTTTTCTATATCCTGCATAAATGAAGTTAGTATTTCTTCGGGTGTTTTGGCTGTATAAAACAATTTTCCCTTTAAACTTAAAATTTTATTATCCTCATTCATTGAAAAGTTTCCCAACATAATATTATCAGGGATAAGGCTGCTTATCTCCTTAAATATATTTATGTATAAAAGAGAGCCTGATGAAATTTTTGCAACTAATTCACTTCTTTGGGAAACCTTATTATACATATCAACAACGCCCTGGATAACAACTCTGTGAGATCTTGTGCTTATAAGCCGATTTTTATAATCGGCCTCTCTTAAAAAAAGAATAATATATGACAAAATCAGAATCAAAAATGCTGTAAACGCAATCATCCTTATAGAAATTTTTTCAATCCGCTGCAATCTACGTTTTTTAAATTCAATCGGCAAAAGATTGGGTTTTTTGTCTATATCTCCCAAAGATACAGATATTGCGGCTAAAAAGGGTAAGGCGTCTACGCCGCTTTCATTTTTTATTCCTTCGGGGAGTTTAAGCGTTTCGACTTCCAATCCAAGATCGTCCTTAAGGAAAACGTCCAAATTTTTAATTTGGGCCCCGCCACCTGTTAGGTATACAGTTTTAGGTTTGGTTCCGCCCAGCTCTGAAGTATAATAATCGAACGAGCGCTTTATTTCAGTAGATAAACTTTCTAAAACAGGCCGCATCCTCGCCAGCATCTGCTTCGTCGGAATATTAGCTTCCAGCAATTCCTCGCTCCTATCAAGCGGTATACCATATTTCCTTTTCAACTCTTCCGCCTTATTTTTAGTTAATTCAATTTTCTCGCCAGATTCGTTAACGAAGGCACCGGCCATAACGTTCGTTATCTGATTTGAAGCAGTGGGTATCACTCTTAAGAATACCAATTTACCCTGTTTATATAACGAGATATATGTGTGCCCATATCCTATTTCTACAATGGATGCAGTTTCTTCTTTATCGGCTTTATCGCTTCTCTTATATTCATTCAGGATATTAGAAAATAAAAATGGGCATACGTTTATCCCGACAATTTCCAGGTTCAATCCCTCGGAAATATTAGCGATTTTATTTATAATCTCTTTTGGCGCGATTGTTGTCATTGCAACAAGCCTTTTAGAGCCGTATTCTTCGGCTATCTCTTCGGTAATAACAAAATCAAAGAAGCATTTGTCAATATCAAGGGCTATCCTGTCCTTTGCCTGCCAGATTATAGCATCGCGAATCTCGTGGGAGGGCATAAACGGAAGTTCGAGCCTTTTTATCTCAACAAACGGATAAGAAAGCACCAGAGACACAAAAGCATTTGAGAGTTCTTGTTTTTTAAACGATGCCTCTAAAATCTTTTTTATTTTCTCGTCTAATTTATCTCTTTTGACTTCTGTGGAGTCTTCTTGAATGAGTTTTTTAATTACAATGTTGCCCTTGGATAACTCTAAAAATGCAATTTTAATCTGAGAGGTTCCTATGTCTATGACTATATGTTGCGTTAGTTTCGCCATCAATGTTCCTCGCGCCAGTATGGTCTTCGGTTGGCCTCTGGTTCGCCTAAGTACGTGGGCAGATTAAGCGCTCCCCCGAGATCAAAAATGTAAGGTATTCCATTATTAAAATTATCATCGCTATAGGTATCGCCGTAAGTCTGCATAACGGTCCTCTCTATATTACCACTTCTTCCAGTAGATTCAATTAAAAAAGTGTGGGAATAATAGCAGAATTCCACTCCGCCAGCGTCGTTATTTTCGGCCCAATTCTGAATAAGGCCTCTGTTATAATATGAGCCGTCTGCAATATTTAATATTCTACGGGCATCCCTATAGTTATCCTCTGCAAGCCAATCAAAGTTTATATCGTCGCATAAATTTCGAATAAAACCAGAAAAACATGTTAAATCGCGTGTTGCCGATTGTGTTTCATAACTGGAATACATACTTGTAAAGGGAGAGGCCGTCCTTTGAGATACGATAGCATCTACGAGCTGCTCAGCCCTGTCATCAGCAGGGCTGCCGGGATCACACAATCTGATTAAGGCCCATAAGGCATTCTCGCTGGCCGTATTTATATTAACTGGGGCACGAGCGCCTGCTGGACGGGTCACATCTTGATTAACCCACGAATATGCGGTTATATCATCCTTAATAAGATCGAAATATGCATCTGTTACCCCGTCAACCTGTTTCACCTCTTCTATTGTACTAAACCAATTGCTTGTTCTATAATTCACTATATTCGTCGCGAGTGTATTTGCTGTACTTTGCGGAGTAATACCGCAATAGTACAGCAGCCTCCTCAGCAAATTATAAGGTGCATAATTTATATTAATTTTCCCTGATTCATCGCTTACTGTTATAGATTCGATGCTTCCGTTTCCTAGAGCGACCGGCAAGCTAATATAAGAATTGCTTGCCCAGGGTTCGCTTAAAGCATCAACTTCAGTTGTTACTCTAAGAGCGAACCAGTCGATATAGCATTCTCGCGAGTCGGTCTTATCTGCTTCCGCTTTTATTCTAAAGTCGTTACCGTTGGAATTCATGAGAAGCTGCCAAACATTAGAGGGTAACTTATCGATCTTGATGGTTTGTGTAAGATACTCCCAATCGGTCTCTTTTACTTTCACATCTTTTAGTTTAGTCCATTTGGAACCACCATCGGTTGAATAAGAAAATTTAATCTTTTGATCTCCGGAACCGCTCTTTTTTGCACGAATGATAACTTCAAGCGCAGCAACCCTTGCACCAATAAGATTAAACCTTTGTTGAAAATCCCATACTTCTACAAATTGTTTTTTGGCATCAAAAGTACAAAATAAGGGGGTCTCGTTATTCCAATCTGTGCCGTGAAAACAAACATTCTCATTATCGGTAACACCGCCACTCGAATATCCATCCAAATATGAAATTCCGTAATATCCATTAGCCGTTTCATATTCAGTCTGATGGTCCGCATCCTTGTCATCCCTCACCGCCTGAGCCCCTATCTGCCAGCCACTTTCTGCCACAAAAAAGGCACGCGATGAAAGAATCTGACTAGTTGCTGAATCTATATCTGTAGAAACGAGCGAAAATATTGTAAGCCCTAAGATGCTTAAAACGATTAACGCAAAAACAGCAAATATAATCGAAGTGCCGGTATTGTTCATAATGTTTTTCAATTCTTAACGCAGATTCTCGCAAATCAAACACAGATTTACGCAGATTTTACCGGAATATCTGCAACTATCTGCGTGCAATCTGCGATTATCTGCGTTAAAGATATAATTCTCGACTACCTCAAATATTACGTCCCCTTACCTGCGTTCTTATATGAACCGCATCATCCATTTTTGAAATGGTTATATCCAAAATTATAGAATTATAAGGAGGGCCTGTCTCTGGGAGAGGATCAAATGTTACATTCTCAATATTTCCTAAAATAACATTATCTCGATCTGGTGTCCCATCAAGATCCTCATCTTCTTCTCTTCTGAGTTCATTTTCGCCATTTCCGCTTACATAATATCTAATCTCTTCTGCGACTCCATTATCATCTATATCAGCACTTATAGTAAACTCGGTAGAATTTACTGATATACTTTCGGCTTCCCTTATTTCAAAAACCATCCTTTTCAAAGCCGGGCGCGCATCGCTTCTTAAGTCGATAACATTTCTATTCATGATATAAGAGCGGAATCCTTCCATAAAAATGTATGTTACGGCAAAGGCGAGGATTGATATTAATAATATGCTTATAATCATTTCTGTAAGGGTGAAACCTTTATTCTGTTTCATCATAGTTTGTCACTAATGAAAACATTTCTAATGGAGTAGAACTACCTCCTCCACTAACACTAATTTTTACTCTCTTATAATCCGTAGCCCTTTTACTTTCACTATTTAAATCGCTTAAATTTACATAATCAATTTCTGTTGTGCGTGAATATGTTGGAAAACCACTGATGGGTTCTTCATCTCGATAGTTTCTTTCATCAATATAGCCAAAACCGTTATCCCGCCTGTCTGATAAAATCTCTTCAATCTTTTCCTGGCACAGCCAATTCGCGATTGTATAAAAATGCGTATTTGCAGATTGAATAACGGAGTATCGTAAGACAAGGATAAGGGTGGTAAGGCCTATAGAGAGGATAACCATAACTAATACGATTTCGATGAGAGAAAATCCACGTTTTCTCAATCAATCCTCCCGGTTTCCTCAGTAACCGTTATTGTGTCACCACCAGTGAGTTCTACGCTTCCACCAGTCTCTGGAAGAGGCACGCCTGCACCATCATACGGTCTTCCGATGGAATCGAACATTACAGTCTGTCCGTTAAAATTTACGCTTGTAAACTTGACCCCTGAGTAATTTCCACTGTTTAACGTAACCGTAAATGGTGAGGTGTTCGTTGTCGGATCTATCATATTTTGCCATGCGCCTTCTTCGTATTTAGTAGCCGTATATGAGTCGCCGCCTATATCGTAAGCGACCCTTGTCCTGCAACTATTATTTACAGCAAATTCTCTTACGTATTTTAAATCCGCCTTGACCTTATTAAGGGCTGCTTCCTGCCTAAAATCACTAATGGTTAGTATCCTGGGAACGGCTACGGCAGCTAAAATCCCTACAATCAATAAAACTACAATAAGTTCTATTAGAGTAAACCCTCTTCTACTGAAATGACCCATCTGAATCATTATAGACATATACACCGCTGTTAGGGCCGGTATATGAACCGCCGGCATCTTTACTCCAATTGCCGCTTGTTACCCCATTATGCGCCAATACATAATTAAAAATGGATTACTTGTGCTTACAGGACCTGCATCGGCATCGTCAAGTGCAGTCGGATAACCCGAAGTAGGGTTAAAGGCAACGCCGCTATATTCAGTCTCATAGGTATTCAGTTTAAATGATGCATGAGCAAGTGCGATAGATTCCTTTACATTTGCGACAACAGCTTTCTCGGCTGCCTCCTCGGCCTTTGCTCGTAAACCGATATACCTGGGAATAGCTATACCCACCAGAATACCCAAAATAACTATAACTATTACAAGCTCAACTAAGGTAAAACCACTTTTTCTATCCGGCATTGTTCTTCCTTTTTTTAATAATTTAACCTTTTATAGTATATCATAAGAATTTTAATAATGACAAATTTAATAATAAACAAAAAGAGAGGAAAGCATTCCTCTCTTTTTGTTGTTTTAAAATAAATTTTAATAGTATTTGTACTATACCCGGTAAATTCTACCTATTACCTAAATGAGCCATTTGTAGCATTATAGTCATAAAGACTCGCGGTGGGAGTATAATTGTAACTGTCAATATCAATTTTGCTCCACCTGGTATCGGTAATCCCATCCTGTAATACACGGTAAAAAAATGGCTGCGTGCTACTTGCGGTTCCAGTAGTATACTCGTCAAGATTTTCAGGATAGCAACTAACATTATAGGTAACATCTGGAAAAGCAGCAGTCCTCTCGGTTATGTTCGCTGCATAAGCAAGTGCTATCGCTGCCCTTACGCTCCCTACAACACCGTCTCTAGCTGCTACTTGAGCATCTGTTCGCAAATCAATAAACCTTGGCACAGCTACAACTGCTAATATGCCCAAAATAACTATAACCATTATAAGTTCAATTAATGTAAAACCGCTGTTTCTATTCAGCATCGTTCACCCCCCCTTCATGTATGGGGACAGGTCTCTTCCTGACACTATACCAGATAACTGAAACCTGTCCCCATAAAGCAAAAGTATATCATAAGATTTTATGTATGTCAAATTACATGCCGCCTGCCGCGGACCTCATAAAGTTCCACATAGGCAAGAATAAAGATAAAGCAAGAAACAAAACTCCTACTCCGAGAATCACTATAAGTAGCGGCTCTAAAACAGTCGCTAAATTTTTAATCTTATACTCCACCTGCTTATCGTAATGTTCGGATACCTTCAGTAAAAGATCGTCGAGGGTGCCTGACTCTTCTCCTACAGCAACCATCTGAAGGACCATGGGAGAAAATACGCCGCTTATTCGCATTGGCTCGGCAATAGGCCTGCCTTGTTGCACGCCGTTCTTTACTGCCGATAACGCGCTTGATATAACAGCATTGCCTACTGCCCTGGAAACCGTATCAAGCACATCGAGTATCGGAACCCCGCTTTTAACCATTATAGACATAATTCTAGCGAACCTGGACATAATAAGTATCTTTAAAAGCGGGCCGAAAATAGGCATCTTAAGCGTGAAATTATCACAGATATATCTGCCCCTACTGGTATTAATAAATTTAATGAAGCTATAAATAAAAATACCTAAAATCAACAATGCTATATACCAGTAATGCGTTACAAAAAAACTTATTCCCATCATTATCCTGGTAATAAGCGGTAATTCTATATTCATCTGCGAAAAAATCCGAACATAGTTCGGCAGGATAACCGTAGTTATAATTAAAGAGCCGGCAACCAAAGCGCAGAACGTAAAAATTGGATACAAAGTAACGGCTTTTATCTTGGATATTGTATCAGCCTCATGCTCCCCTAAATCCGCCAGCCTGTCCAATATTTCATCCATCATGCCGCTGACTTCTCCGGCCCGGACCGTATTTGTGTAAAGCACGTCAAATGTCCTGGGTTGCCTGGTAAGGGCCTCGGAGAAACTGTTCCCCGCCTCTATATCTCTTATTATTTCCTGGATTACTTTTTTTAAAACCTTTGACGATGTCTGTTTTTCTAAGGAATTGAGAGATGTTGTGATAGGAATACCTGCATTAAGGAGAGTAACCATCTGCCGTGTGAACAAATTTAAATCCTCTCTTTTTACCCGATTGAACCTTTCAAAGAATTTAGCTATCGGCAGTTCATTTTCTTCGTCGATAGATATAGGCGCATACCCCATTTTCTCAAGGTGTTTGGCTGCGTTTTCCTTTGAATCGCTTCCTATAACACCCGTAACGAGTTTCCCTGATTTATCGCGTACTCTATATCTGTATGTCGCCATTTTATTCAGAAGTCAGAAAACAGATATCAGAAGCCAGATTTTTCTGTCATCTGTCTTCTGTTCTCTGTCATCTGTAGTCTGTCCTATCTCGAATAATAGTATATCAGAAAAAATGCGTACGCGGATATAAATAAAAGCGCAACAACCGAACCTGTCTTTAATTTTTGTTCATGATCTATTGTGAGAATGGTCTTGTTTATCGCATTCGATATTTTAACAACAGAACCTGGGAATAAAAGAAGGACTCCAAAAATTAATGTTACAATGCCCATTAACCATAAAATCGCTAACATAGTGACCTCCATTTTGAGATCCCTCGCTTCGCTCGGGATAATTCGCACTTATAACTTACGTCACTTCGTTCCGTAAGTTATGTGCTCATTACATTTCCTCAATAACTCTCTTTAACTCTTCAGGCGAAGTTATACCTTTTTTAATCTTTTCAAGACCGTCTTGATAAAGCGTAATCATGCCCTCATTTACTGCTATTTTCCGAATTTGTTCCGCCGATGCCTTGCCTATAATCAATTTCCTTGATTCATCAGTAGGTATAAAAAGTTCAAATATTGCAATCCTCCCAAAAAAGCCGGTCCCCTTACAGTCATTGCATCCCTTGCCTTTATATAAAGTCACCTTTTCCTTTATTCTCAAATCCTCTAATAATTCGGCTGAGGGAGAAAAAGCTTCCTTACATCTCGGGCAAATTGCCCTCAATAGTCTCTGGGCCAAAACGCCTATAACAGAACTTGATATTAGAAACGGTTCGACATGCATATCCATAAGCCTTGTCACTGCGCTTGTGGCATCGTTGGTATGCAGTGTTGAAAAAACAAGATGTCCTGTGAGCGCTGCCTGAATTGCTATATCGGCCGTATCCTTGTCTCTTATTTCGCCCACCATTATGATATCCGGGTCCTGCCTTACTATCGCGCGAAGCCCTGTAGTGAAGGTCAAATCTTTTTTAGGGTCAATCTGGGTCTGTCTAATAAGAGGAAGTTGATATTCGACAGGGTCTTCAATGGTAATTATATTTTTTTCGATGGAATTTATTGTTGAAAGTGATGCGTAAAGGCTTGTTGTCTTCCCGCTTCCTGTGGGGCCTGTAACCAGAATTATGCCGTAAGGTTTTTTTATTAAGTCATTATATAAATTTAGCGTCTTTTCAGAGAATCCTAATTCCTTTAACCCCAGTATTACACTGGATTTATCCAGTATCCTCAATACAACATTTTCGCCATAAACCGTAGGAAATGTTGAAACCCTTAAATCAAGTTCTTTGCCTTCCATGCGTAAACTTATTTTTCCATCCTGCGGCTTTCTTCTCTCCGCAATATCCATCTTGGACAATATCTTTATCCTTGAGATAATGGCTCTCTGAAGATGTTTGGGGGACACCTGTGCTTCATGTAAAACCCCATCAATTCTATACCTTATTCTCAAAACATGTTCATCCGGCTCTATGTGTATATCGCTCGCCCTATCCTTTATTGCCTGAGTTATCAGGAGATTTACCAATTTTATTATAGGGGCGTCCTCCGCAATCTCGATTAATTCGCTTTCCTTGGCATCATCTCCTATGCCTATTAATTTTTCCTTGTCTATTTTTTTTATAACGTCGTCTACCGAGCCCATTACGCCATAGTATGAATCTATGATTTTTTGTATGCTGGCCTCTGTTGCCAGAACAAGCTCAATATTCGGAACTTTGCTTTTTAATCTTACCTCATCGATTGCCACTATGTCGCGTGGATTGACCATGGCACAAGTCAATGTATCCCTGATTTTGAAAAGCGGGACAACTTTGTATTTCTTTGCAAGCGATTCGGGAACATACTCAAGTACGGCGGGGTCTACCAAATAATCGGTAAGATCCATATACGGAACGCCTGTCTCTCGGGCTACGGCATCAGCAATATCTTCATCTGTTACAAAACCAAGTTTGACGACAGCTTTTTCTAAAGACAATCCTGTCTTTCTGGTATCATCGGTTGCCTTCTTTATTTTATCCTGTGTTATCAAACCCTGTTTTAAAAGAACATCTATTACTGAACTCCTCTTAGGCATGTATCTTAATCCTTATCACTTAATCCTTTTTTCCCATATCCTTGATATTTAAACGTGGCTCAGACCTGCGTTCGTTCCTCTTTATAAAATCTCTTATCGCAGTTAAAGAGGCCTCGTCCAAATCAGTGAATTTAATTCCGAATCTATTATTACCGCTCTTCCACGGCACTACGGAACGTATCTCGCCTTCGATCGTTAATTCCTTTGCCTCTTTACCTTCTTCAACCGGAAGCTTTACATATATCTTTATAATGATACCTTTAGGGGCAAAGCACCCTGTTATTATACACATCCCACCCTGACTTATCTCATATATCTCGCCGTCGAGCTTGCCATGTCCCTGGCCAAAACGATCCCTTATCGCATTATCCTTGAATTCAAATTGGATCGGGATGTGCAGCTCAAATCGCCTGTGAGCCCTTGTATCTAATGGGGACATAACAACTCCTTTCAATTCTTGGATGAGATCCCTCGTCGCCTGAATCAAGCACAGGCTCCTCGGGATAATTCAGACAAACAACTTACGAAAATCTTTGATTTTCGTAAGTTGTTTGTCTTCATTAGTTTACTCGACAATATCTGAATTGTCAAGTTGGGTAGGACTTTGCTCGGTTTCTCGTGGCAGGCGGCCGATCCAGATGCCGGTTGCTACGTAGCGCCACTCAAGTCCGGCAATTCCGGGAGTCACACCTGGTGGGTGCCTGATTATAAGCCTGTCTTCGGGTTTCATTTTTTTTACCCATGCCTCAAATGGCTTATACGCGCCGAAATTCCATTGTATCTTGCGAAAGATGGCCAAATCTTCCGGGGGCATCATTGTCGGTTCGAAACCCAATATATAACGCCAGGGCGCGTGAGGATTTTTAAAAAATGTCTGATAAAATATACGCATGTCACTACTATACACAATTCCGCCCGGATCAGGAAGCCAGGACGCATGCTCTTTTTTTTCAAGAGAAAGATATTCTATATTCAAATTTCTTGTCCATCGGCTGCCTGAATCATTGGTAATACCGATATATAAGATTCCCAGTATGGTTACAGTTAGCAAAACCCTGCTCCGGGATAGAGGACTTATCTTATTATTAAGGGCATCCTGAAATTCTAAAGCTATCCAAGCGCAAGTTGCGGGTATTCCCCAATCAAGCCAGAATCGCCCTGAAACATAGCCCAATACCCAACCAGTCAGTGCCAGTATAAAAACCGGGTTATCAATCACTTTTATATTCCATAACCCGCGCATTTTGCGCCAGGCTAACATCCCAAATGCAACCATGACTATCAAAGCGTCGCCTCTAAAGGGCTGGAATTCTGTAACCAACATGCGTTGAAGGTCATGGTTTTCAAAAGCGCGAATTGTGTGAAAAAGCGTTTGCTTGAGAAATAAATAAGGCTCTCCGGTAAGCGACGCACCTATTAATATTCCCACAACCGTGCAAACTCCGATAAGAATACCTGCGCGCCATTCACGCGCCAGAAAAAAACATATAACAGGCAGCGCAAGCAGGTGCCAACTGCAATGAATCCACGTTGAAGCAGCCACCAGTAGCGTCAGAATTATCATTGTTTTATAAGGTCTATGTTTGGTGCGAAGTTCGGGCCACAAAAAACACAAGGCAAGCACTATAGACATAGTAAGAATATATGGCCGGCCAAGAAATAAGCGCATTATAATTGAAGGATTAACCACAACAATGGCCAGCAATGCCATGGGCCATGCCTCGGGCCGATTCAGCAATAATATCGGTACGAGAGAAAACAGAATAAATAGGATAATTACAGAAAAGCAAACTAAGTAATTTGGGCCCCAATTTGTTAGCTTATGAACAGCGCCTAATATGGCGTGCCATCCGGGATGACTATCTAATTTAACATCCTCACGAATTACAAGAATTTCATCCCAATTTTTCTCCGAAACAACTTTTGCGGCATGCCGCATAGCGTCATCGCCGGGTAAAAATCCGTATCCTATTACTCGTAGCGGAATAAGAGCGATACCAATAAGAACAAAACAAAGAACAAGATAGCGTACTACTTGTTGGTTCATTTCTTATATTCAGCCTCAACGGTTGTCCTTATGCCGCCTCGAATGTTAAATTCGGCTCGGATCTTTGCCCATTTTGGCCGGCAGGCGCGGACTAAATCCTCTAAGATACGGTTTGTAACGTGTTCATGAAATATGCCTATATTACGGAAAAAGAAAAGATATTCTTTAAAAGATTTTAATTCGACACAAACTTTATTCGGATTATATGCTATATAGATAATGGCAAAATCCGGTAGTCCTGTTTTGGGACAAATGCAGGTAAATTCAGGGGTCTCTATTTTGACTACGTAATCTTTCTCCTTATATTTATTTTCCCATACGTCAATTTTTGGGGTTTTTAGTTTTCGTATATTCTCTTGCAAGCCTTTGTAAGATTTCTTCGTCATCTATTATTCCTTTATTTTATACCTACCACCTTATGCCATTGCTTCATAATCCTAACATCATCAAGGCCTCTATCTAACTCACGTTTAAATCCCATCAACATTTCAAACGATGGTTCCTTTATGTCCTTTACAGGATCGACTGGTTGCAATATAAATGGAATCTTTTTATCTATGTTTTTAACAATATCTTTTGCTTTAATCAAATCTTCTATATCAGTCTGGCCCGCTATAATAGCTTTCACAAAAACGTCTTTTGAACCAGCAATCTCTAAGAATCTTCTATGCTCGCCCCAGAAAGCATTTTTTTCTGTTGAAGAAGGAAGCTTTATATCCATGGCTATAATATCTACAAAATCTATTATTTTTTCTAATTCCTTATAGAGGATACCGTTTGTTTCAAGATATATGGGCACCTTCGTCATTGCGAGGAGCCCCGCGACCGAAGGGAGTCCCGAGCGAAGTCGAGGGATAGGGGCGACGAAGCAATCTCTTATAAAATCCGCCTGCTCAAGGGGTTCCCCTCCGGTCAGAGATATAGAATGATACGATTCAGAGCATTCGGAGATTTTGCCTAGCAAACCTTCTTTCGTAAATGTATTATATGAAAGAGGTTTTGTATCACAATAGGCGCAATTGAATGAACATCCGTAGAAACGAATAAAAAGCTGTTTTGTGCCAAGATATGGCCCCTCGCCCTGGTAAGAGAGAAATACCTCAGATATTCTTGCTTCGTTCATATTTCAATGGATCATCCATCCCTGCTTCACTGAATCCCTTAAGCCGATAATAACAACTATCGCACTTCCCGCACGGGATTTTGCCGCCTTTATAACAGCTCCATGTCAAATGATAAGGAACCATTAATCTTCTACCTATTTTAATAATTTCTGCCTTTGTTTTATAAATGAGAGGTATAACTATTTTTATTTTTTTGCCGAATTTTGTTCCGAGATTTTTTACTTTATTGAACGCTTTAAAAAATTCCGGCCTGCAATCAGGATAACCGGAATAATCTTCTATATGGGCCCCTATAAATATTCGAGAGGCGTTAATTGACTCCGCGAAAGAAAGCGCAAAGACAAGTAAAATTGTGTTTCTGGCAGGCACATAGGTAGAAGGTATGGCCTTTTTCCTCCGTCTTTCGGGCAGTTTAATTTTGTTATCTAAAAGAGAGCTTCCTTTCCACGGCAGACTAATTTTTAGTACTTTATGAGGGCATCCTGCTTTTTTCGCAATTCTTACTGCAGATTTTATCTCGCGGCTGTGCCTCTGCCCGTAATCGAAAATAAGACAGTTGCACTTGTATCCATTTTTCTTAGCAATGTAAAGCGCGGTCGAAGAATCTATCCCTCCCGACAATAATACAACTGTTTTCTTTTTCATATTTTTATTTAAAGAAAAATAAAATTCTGGACGCCTTAGAAAAATTTTAGGTTTTTTGAGAAATTTATGAGGTTTCCTTTGTAATAATATTTTAATACGAAAAGCATTGCGCTTGTTCGAACCCCACACTTTATGTGTGGGGTGAGTTAAGCAATGCCCTCATAAATTTTGATTAAAAAGCCGACCCCGAAGGGGGAAAATTTTTCAGCGGACAGAATTTTGTTTTTCTTTAAAATAACTTGCACAAGAGGAATCGCTTTCCCAGACGGTTACTTTCGTCAAATCGCTGATGTCTTTTTTTACTAAATTATATATATATTTTGCGATATTTTCTGAGGTAGGATTGTATTTTTTAAAATACGGCAGGCCATTTAAGTATGTGTGGTCCAATTTTTCCAATACCTCTTTTAGGAGTTTTTTCATCTCCTTAAAATCTAAAACCATGCCTTGATTATTGAGTTTCTTTTTAGCAATTTCTGCTTCAATCTTCCAGTTGTGGCCGTGAAGATTCTCGCACTTACCTTTATATCCTCTCAAATTATGCGCTCCGCTGAATTCGTCTCTGATTTTAACAGTATACATCACTATTCAAAATATTTTTCTGTTACTTTTTCCCATTTCCCTTGCGCCTTAAGTAATATGTCGCACACCTCGCGCACTGCGCCTCTCCCGCCATTCTTCTTTGTTATGTAATGCGCGATTTCTTTTACCTCATCCATGGCATTGGGGACTGCTACTGCTAAACCGATTCTTTTAAGAACTGGGACATCGATTATATCGTCTCCGATAAAACAAATCTCCTCATTTTTTACCCTGAATCTTTTCATAATATCTTTCAGGGCCTTAATTTTATAGTGAAAATCACTATAAACCTTATCCACTTTCAATACCTTTGCCCTTTTCTTAACAATCCTAGAACCTCGAGCAGTAACTATGACGCACTTTAATCCGGCTCTCTTCAATAACATCATCCCTAAACCATCGTTCACATCAAAATTTTTCAGTTCATCACCATAATCCCCATAAATAATGCGTCCGTCTGTTAAAACACCGTCTACATCTAACACTAATAGCTTTATTTTTTTCGCTTGTTCAGTAATGTCGTCCATATTCATCATAAATTTGAAGCCACGTTCAGAAAACAGAAGACAGAAAACAGGGGACAGAAAAAATCTGACCTCTGACTTCTGACCTCTGATTTCTGAACGATGGTATTCACTATACTAAACCCGCCTTAAGCAGATCCTGCACATCTAATAAGCCGATAGGCCTGCCTTTGCCGTCTACGACCGGTATTTCATCAATCTTTCTTGAGCGGAGTATCTGGAAGGCCTCTGCGGCGAGCCTGTCTTTTTTTATTGTAATAGGGCTTCTTGTCATGATATCCTTTACTTTTTTATTGGCAATATTAACCTTGCTCGACATATGCCTTCTTAAATCACCGTCTGTAAATATGCCTACAAGCCTTCCTTTTTTATCAATTATGTTAGCGCTTCCGGCGCGAGCCCTTGTTATCTTCAAAAGCACATCTTTGATAATGGTATTTTCCCGAACCACCGGGTTTGAGTGGCCAACCCTCATAATATTCTCAACAGTTAGGAGCAGTCTTTTGCCTAATATGCCTCCCGGGTGGTAAAATGCAAAATCCTTTTCTCTGAATTTCTTTTTTTCCAGCAGAACTATCGCAAGGGCGTCACCCATGGCAAGCATCGCCGTGGTAGAAGCCGTAGGCACCAGCCCCAGAGAGCAAGCCTCTTTCTTAACAGAGACATCCAGTATAAAATCTGAATTTTTAGCAAGGGTAGAGCGAGGATTCCCAACAATTGATACAAGAAGCGCTCCTATCTTCTTTATAATGGGCAGGAGTTTACAAATCTCTTCTGTCTCTCCGCTATTTGAAAGGGCTATAATACAATCATTTTTTCTAACTCTACCAAGATCCCCGTGAAGCGCCTCAGCAGGATGGAGATATAACGAAGGGGTGCCTGTAGAGGAAAGGGTAGCAGAAATTTTTTGCGCAATAAAACCCGGTTTTCCCATTCCGGTTACTATAATGCGGCCTTTTATTTTGGAGATTTTCTCAATAACCTTAACGAAATCGCTATTTATCCTTTTCTTAAGAGCTTTTACCGCTTTTGCTTCTATATCCAGTACTTCCTTTGCCCGCGCTATACTCATGTCTTTCTCTCTACTTATCGTGTTACAACGTCTTCGATAGCCTTCAATTGTTTCAATAATCCACTTAACGCATCCAGCCTCAGCATATTCGGTCCGTCTGAAAGCGCTTTTTTTGGATTCTCGTGAACCTCGATAAACAACGCATCTATACCGCAAGCTATTGCTGCCTTTGAAAGGCTCGGAATAAATTCGCTCTCGCCTCCGCTTTTTACGCCCAAGCCTCCCGGCTTCTGAACAGAGTGCGATGCATCGTAGCAGATGGGGTATCCTGATTTTTTCATAATTAGAACCGACCTGAAATCGTTTACAAGGTTATTATAACCGAAACTTACCCCTCGTTCGGTAATCATAATTTTATTGTTTCCGGTTGATTTTATTTTTTTAATTATATTTCCGATATCCCACGGCGAGAGAAACTGCCCCTTCTTTACATTTATTGGTTTTTTAGTCCTTGCCGAGGATATCAAAAGATCTGTCTGGCGGCAAAGAAAAGCTGGTATCTGCAAAAGGTCCAGAACCTTTGCAGCCGCTTCAACTTCGCTTTTACAATGGACATCGCTTGTAACGGGGATGTTAAATTTTTGTTTTACTTTACGTAAAATTTTTAATCCATTTTTTAAACCCGGGCCGCGGTAAGAATCTATCGAAGTCCTGTTTGCCTTATCGTAACTGGATTTGAAAATAAATGGTATATTGACTTCATCTACGATTTCCTTAAGCCGTTTCGCATGACGCAGGGTACTTTTTTCGGATTCTATAACACACGGTCCGGCAATAAGGACAAAGGGATTCTTTCCCCCGATTTTAATGTTTCCGATTCGAAATTCTCTCGTCATGATAGTTCATCCCCCAGTATCTTCCTAGCCTTCTCCAGATCTTCCGGCGTATCGATGCCTATGGTATCGAACTCCGTTTCTACCGTTTTTATCTTAAAACCGTACTCAAGCGCCCGCAATTGTTCCAACTTCTCTGCGTTTTCTAATTTCGATGCAGGCAAATTTGTATAAGTAAAAAGGAAATCCTTCGTGTAAGCGTACATGCCGATGTGTTTGTAAAACTCAGAACTCTCTCCCTTTTCCCTTATATAAGGGATGGGGCTTCTTGAAAAATAGAGCGCATAACCATTCCTATCCAAAACTGCTTTTACAATATTTGGGTCAAGAATTTCTTTTACATCCTTAATTTTTTTGACAAGGGTTGCCATTTGCGCTTCCTCATCTTCGAAAAGGGCCCCAATGAGGTTGTCTATCATAATCCCCTTAACCATAGGTTCGTCACCCTGTATGTTAACTACTATTTTTACATCTATTGGGTTTACAACCTCAGCAATTCTGTCGGTACCCGAAGGCTGGTCAGGAGAGGTATAACAAACTTTGCCGCCGAATTTCTTCACTACATCTACGACCTTTTCATTATCAGCAGCGACAATCAAATCATCTAAAAGTTTTGATTCTTTCGCCGCTTCCCATACGTATTGTATTATCGTTTTCTTGCCAATTTGAGCAAGCACCTTGCCCTCGAATCGCCTTGAAGCCCACCTCGCCGGAATAACGCCTATAGCATTCATCTTTTAAGTGTCTCCTCTCTTATGCGGCTAATAAGTTCGTCCTCATTAACTACGGATATACCTACTTTTCCCACTACTATTCCGGCAGCACAGTTAGCTATATGAGCTGCCTGTATGGGGGTTGCGCCGGAAGCCAGAGAAAGGGTAAAACTGCTTATTACCGTATCTCCGGCGCCTGAGACGTCATAAACTTCTTGTGCAATTGTCGGTATTCTTTTTGGCGTGGAGCCTTCTTCAAACACTGCCATGCCTTTTTCGCCTAACGTTATGATTACAATCTTTACTTTAAATTTATTTAATAAAATCTGTCCTGCTTTTTTTAGAGATACCTTATCGCTTATTTTAAAACCAACCGTCCTGGAGGCCTCCTCGTGATTTGGCGTTATTACAGTTACTCCTCTATAGAATGAAAAATGCTCTTCTTTAGGGTCAACCGATATGATTTTTTTATACTTCTTTGCCAAATCTACAATCGGTTTTAATAACTTTGGTGTTATCAAACCTTTGCCGTAATCTTCGATAAGGACTGCATCTATTTCATCTATCGATTTCTTGAGGTAATTTACTATTTTATTTATTATTCTATCTTTAATATGGTCTATCCTCTCTTTATCAATTCTAACCACCTGTTGTTGGTGCGCAATTACCCTTGTTTTCAAAGTGGTGGGCCTGGTAACGTCTGTTGCTATTCCGTCGGTATTTATCCCTTTATGCTCGAGTTCTCCCCTTAAAATAGCAGCTGCCTCATCGTTACCGACAACACCTGCGAGATATACCTTTGCGCCTAATGAACTTATG
>SDBU01002252.1_pt1 | contig 25992 bp, 25 predicted proteins | sample 2277071 | NCBI WGS metagenome assembly SDBU01 (sample SAMN10397929, study PRJNA504765) | marine sediment metagenome | isolation source: marine sediment core GS08_GC12, 126 cmbsf | place: Arctic Ocean: Gakkel Ridge, Loki's castle | collected 2008
AACGCTGCTGTGGGCGAACAAGCACCACCGATAACAGAGAAAGCCATTCCAGCGCCGCTCTCTCCTTATGGCGCCAGTAAGTTAGCCTGCGAAGCATACTGTTCAGCTTTTGCGGAGTCTTATAGATTGAAGACAGTTTCTCTGAGATTCGCAAATGCTTATGGACCTTATTCGACATACAAAAGCAGCGTCATCACCAAATTCAGCACAAACGTTTTACAAAACCGAAAACATAAAGGGGGTATCTAAAATGAGCAAAATTATTCAAGAAATCGCTGCAGATGGATTACACCTGCCGAAGTCTCTGGTAGAAAAATTCGGGTGGCGCGAGGGAACAAAGGTGATGTTGGAACTTCATGATAGGACAGTTTCTATTGTTCCGCAAGAGTTGACTGCAATGGATATTGTTGAGATTGCATCTGTCTTTATTTTGGAAAAAGTTGGTGACGCAACAGCAATTAAAAAGCCGCAAAAACAGGAAGACAAATGGGTTGTCGATGTCGTACTGCCACACGCCAGAAAAGATTTAGGCAGACTTGTGTTCACAGGCGATGGAGAACTCATATCCGATGAATCCGATAGTCCTTCTAAACTTATAGCAAAAGCCAATGAGAATTAATTTACCGCTTATACAACAAGAGAAAGCTTATACATGCTTGCCAGCTTGTTTGCGAATTGTATTCCAATATTTAGGTGTTTCTTTGCCAGAAGGGGATATTGCCGCTGCATGTAATACCACCGAAACCGGAACCACGCTCGCTGATGCTGTCCATGCCATTAACTTGTTTGGTTTCAATGCTACAAGAATTCAAAATGCCACATTGCAGGATTTAATACATCATCTTAGCCATAACGAGCCTGTTATTGTTCTTATCGACGTAGAGCATTTACCTTATGGGGATTTCGGAACTCACGCGGTAACAGTATGTGGGTTTGAAGGCGATAAAATTCTCTACGTTGATACCGCTTTAGGACGAGAGGTACGACTTGACTTAGTGACATTTCTACGAACATGGCGCTCTCGAGGATATACAGGAATCGTGGTGCATCGTAGATAGCGTTATCATGAAGAAAGCAAACAAAAAGGTGAGGCTGGATGACAATCTCGATATCAAACCGAAACCACTGAATTTTTATAAGGAATTGAGAGAAGCAGTGAATAAAAGAGTTTTTGAATATAACGAGGACATTCTGAGAAAGAAACAACGTGAGGAAGAGCAAAAGAAGGATCAGCAGGTTACAATAGAACAACTCAGAAACCGTATAAAGCTTCTCTCTCAAGCGCAGGAAGCATGAGTTAGAATATAACAGCAACATAGATTTGGTCAAGGCTGTTATTTCCTTATCACCTATGAATCGGATGCTTTCTATCTTAAGTTTACGGAGATGATGGGTTGACTAACATGCAAAGAAAATCAATCTTAATTACAGGGGGTTGCGGTTTCATAGGTTCTAATCTGACGCGTATTTTCCTTAAAAAGGGACATGATGTCAGAATACTGGATAATTTATCTACAGGCAAGAAGGAATATATAGATAATGTCGAAGCTGAATTAATCATCGGCGATATAACAGATGAAACTCTGGTGCCGAAAATTATGCGAGGAATTGATGTTGTTGTACATCTTGCAGCCCATACAAACGTTATAAAATCTATAGAAAATCCTCAGTTGGATTTCAATGTAAATATTGTGGGTACTTTTAATCTTCTGAAAAACGCTGTGTCAAGTCCATCTGTAGAAACATTCATTTTGGCTTCTTCCAACGCTGCTGTGGGCGAACAAGCACCACCGATAACAGAGGAAGCTATTCCAGCGCCGCTTTCTCCTTATGGTGCCAGTAAGTTAGCCTGCGAAGCATACTGTTCAGCTTTCGCGGAGTCCTATGGGCTGAGAACAGTTTCCTTGAGATTTGCAAACGCTTATGGACCATTTTCCGCACACAAAAGTAGCGTTGTAGCAAAATTCATCAAAACCGTCCTTGAGAATCGTCCCTTGACAATTTATGGCGATGGCTCTCAAACGCGGGATTTTATATATGTTGATGATATCTGTCGAACGATTATTCTCTCCATAGAGGAAAATGATGCAAAATAGGAACTTTAGTTAGTAAATCAGTTACGTTAAAACTGGGAATCGTGATAAACATGAAACTTCACCTCTTAGTAGTTTTTAGTGCAAACCCACCACAGACTTCCCGAAAAATGGTTTCTCTCATTTTATCCCTGATATTTCTTTTTTTGGCCTTATTTTTATATAGCTGTGATAATTCAGTTATCTCACCTAATGATATTGCAAATGGCACTGAAGTTTCAGGCAATATTACAACTGAAACAATATGGGATAGTATTCACAGTCCTTATATTATTAAAGATAACATCACTATAGAGAAGAGGGCGTTGCTAAGAATTCAGCCAGGTATTCAGGTACGGTTTGATGGATTTTATGAACTTGTTGTCAAGGGAATTTTGCTCGCTGATGGGATAGCAAACCAATCTGTGGATTTGATAACTTTTACATCTAATAAACCAGTTCCTGAAATAGGAGACTGGAAAGGAATAAGGTTTGATAGCACAGACGACGATAAGAGTCTGATTAGCGCTGTAGAAATTATGTATGCGCAATCTGCAATTTCTATTTTTTCCTCATCACCTGAAATTCGTGATTGTATTATTAAAAACAATAATGATGGAATTCATTGGGTTGACTCTCATTCAAATATTCATTATAATCTTATTACTAATAATGTTAATGGAATTATTGGGGAGAGAACTCCAGCAACTTTAGAAAAAAATATCATCACTCAAAATGAGGTAGGAATTTTAATTCTCGGTTGGGTAATTACGATTCCTATACTCCGATATAATAATCTTTCTGAGAATCTCGGCTTTAGTCTTCAAGTTGAGACGGAGCATAATATTGATGCTAAGTATAATTGGTGGGGGAGTTCAGATATTAAGGATATTGATGCGCAAATATGGGATAAAAACGATATTCTGACGCTCGGCGAGGCTGTATATTCACCTTTTTTGTCCTCCAAAGTTCTGGATGCAGGTCCATCTTTTTAATAAGCGAACATTGGCAGATTTTGCATACTCAAAATCAGGGGAAACATGACCAATAAGCCGATTACTATATCCTAAATTGACTGTTTCATTGTCGAGTTTTGAGTACATTTGAAGTGAAGAGGCTCAACTTTAGATTCACTTTGTGTTCAGACCAAGGAGTACTTCATTTATGTTACCCAGAAAAGTATTTGTTATTGGTATAGACGGTGGAACTTTTGATGTGGTAAATCCGTTAATCCAGCAGGGCAAATTGCCCAATCTATCGCGGTTGATGGACAATGGTGCTTATGGCAATCTAATGTCTGTTCATTTTCCTATGTCCGCCCAGGCTTGGACTTCCTTTAAAACGGGTGTGAATCCCGGCAAGCATGGTGTCTTTGGATTTACACGACATAAAAAGAATTCGTATGAACTTACTTTTACGAACGCGACAGATTGTCATGCGAAAACCATTTGGGGCATTCTAAGCGAAGTCGGTAAACAAAGTAATATTGTAAATATTCCACTAACATATCCGCCAGAAAACATCAATGGTGTGATGATTTCTGGGTTGGATGCTCCAGGAACTTCCAGTGAATTTGTCCATCCACCGTATCTGAAAAAGAAAATCCTTAATAGCGTAAAAGGATACATAATTGACTTGCATGCAAAAGGATTGCTCGACACTCAGGAAAAAAGACTTGCCTTGTTGGATGAAATAGAGCTAATGATTGAGAAGCGTACTGAATTAATCCATTATCTAATGGATAAACATCCCTGGGACCTTTTCGTCGCTGTTTTTGCTGCAACTGACCAGGTGTCGCATTATTTTTGGAAATATTTGGATTCTACACATTCTAAATATGTTAAGAATTCTCCTGAAAGACTTCAAAATGCTATTTTTAGTGTATACGAGAATATAGATAGACAAATCGGAACCATTATCGAACGTTTGGATGAGGAAACTAACATCATAGTTGTTTCAGACCATGGATTTTGTCCTATTAGAGGATTAGTACATTTGAATAAATGGTTACAAGAGGAAGGATTTCTAGTATTTAAAGAGGGATATGCAAATCAAGCTAACCTTTCTCCTGCTGCTGTCTTAAAAACTAAGTTTTATAAGAGCGCAAGGGAATTACGCTCCCTTTTACTTCGTGTACTCTCGGCCAGAATGAAAGATATTCTTTGCCTTTTGATGCCCGGTATTAGAGCGAAAGTTGGACAGCACATTCATTTTAATCCAATAGATTGGTCAAAAACAAGAGCCTATGCCGGTGCAAACTACGGTGGTATTCGGATTAACTTGAAGGGACGTCAACCGGAAGGCATTGTAGAACCAGGGGAAGAATATGAATCCCTCTGTACACAAATTATACAACGGTTATTATGTTTGATTGATGAAGAAACCGGCGAAAAGGTATTTGAGCGCGCGTTTAGAAAAAGCGAAGTTTACCATGGGAAATGCGTAGAGGATGCTCCCGACATAATTTTAGTTCCTCAAAATTACGAATATCTACTCCCTGCTGGAACCGAGGAAACTATCCTAAAACGGGAAAAAGTTTCGTCTGTTTCCCCAATCTCAGATGAGAGGACGAAATGCGCTGACCATAACCTTGAAGGAATGTTCATAATGTCCGGTCCCGATGCTGAAGCAAATGTGAGAATTCCCGACGCTTCCTTAATCGACATAGCGCCTACCATTCTTCATCTTATGGGGGAACCTATACCTGAAGATATGGATGGTAAAGTCATTGAGGAGGCGCTTACATCTGACTACATGAAGGCTAACCCCATTACTTTTACCTCTTCAGATGACTCGGATATAAAGACGACACAAGACGATATCTATAGCGAAGAAGATACCAAAAAGATAGAGGAAAAGCTGAAGGGGCTCGGTTATATTGAATAGCAGATGGTAAACCCCATGAGAACGCGTAAGCTTGTCGAAAGTACTGTGATAGTAACGATTTTAACCGCATTCGGCTCTGTCACGGATATTTTTAAAGATATAGCGATAGCAACGAAATTTGGTGCTACTGATGTTAGCGATGCTTATTTTGTAGCTATGACTATTCCAATAATTCTATCTAACGTCTTCTTGAATGCGTTCAGGTTCGGTTTCGTTCCGATATTTACGGAAATACTATTAAAACAAAGAAATCAAGTTCTATGTGAAATCGCAAGCACAATAATTAATATTTGTTTCATCTTTCTGATTATTCTTTGTGCTATAGGCATTGTCGCATCTTCGCCAATAATTGAAGTTATCGCGCCCGGCTTCAATACTGAAACCTCGCAATTATGTTCGAAATTATTCGCGTTCCTGCTTCCATATTTTGTTTTTGTCGCATTCTTTGCTCTCATATCAAGCGTGCTATATACCTATCAGCATTTTACTTTTCCGGCTTCCTATCGGTTATTTCAGAATTTAGCAATCATTGCAAGCATATTATTCTTGAGCCAACGGTATGGAATATGGAGATTGGCTATCGGTACATTAGCCGGGGTCGTTATTCCCTTGATACCTGCTATGCTAATCTTGTGGAGGAGAGGCTTTAAATATCGTTATTCCATGAACCTGAGAAATCAGACTGTAAGGGAGGCTTTTTCCCTGACGCTCATCCCAATAGGAAGTGAATCCATCAGAAGAAGCAGCAAAATCGTTGAACGTTTTATCGCATCAACCATGCAAAAAGGCGCGATTTCAGTTTTAACGTATAGCCATCGATTAATGTTTGGTATATCAACATTGCTTACAACGGGAATTAAAATAACGATGCTTCCAAATCTTTCAGAGTATGCCGCAAAGAATGATTTTGAAAAGATAAGGGAATACACACATATTTGTATAAAATCTGTAGTGTTTGTTACTATCCCTATATTTGTTAGTTTATTTTTTATGGGCGAGCCGTTAATTAAAATATTATTCGGAAGAGGCGAATTTGATAATACAGCTGTAATAAATACTACGCTCGCTTTAAAATATTATGTTTTGGCTCTTCCCTTTGTTGCATTGTTGCCGATGTTGGTGAATCCTTTCTATGCCCTGAAAATGCCGCAAACGATGTTCATTCACATGATTCTTATGTTAGTCATTAATGTCGTGCTATATATTTTTCTCGGCAAGTTATTCTCATTTATAGGAATAGCGCTAGCGGTTTCGCTCACATACATGATTTCAGCAACGAGATTATATATGCTTTTGAGAAAGCAGATAGGTACTCTGGATGAGCGAAACTTGCTTGTATTTTGTTTGAAAATTGTAGCAAGCGCAATCATCATGGGGGGAGTAATTTTTATTATTATCTCTTATCTTAACAGAGCGAATATTAGTGAACCTATAGCCTCGCTCATTCAAGTATGTCTGAGCTCGATATTGGGATTGGGAACTTTTATAGTTGCCGCTTTTTTTCTTAAGGTCAAAGAGCTATATTTAGTTATGGATTTGATTAAAACAAAGTTAAAGGGGTAAAACATGAGCAATGTATCAAAAATTTCAGCATTATCCTTGTTGATGTTATTATGGGCTAGCTACAGCCATCTTGAATGTCGAGAGTCCGCCACGGTCGCGCCAGATACGGGTATTGTTCATACACTGGGTACATGGACAGTCACATATACGGCGGGAAACAAGGGCGTGGCTACGGGCGGCGGGATTAAAGTGCAGTTCCCACATTTATGGCACCAAGCAAAACGTCATATTCAGAATGATAATCCGACCGCGCCTGATTATGTCGCAGCTTATAGTAAACATACGACTCTATCAATCAGTATTGACAACGTTGGACTTGATTGGCAAGTTGATGTGCGTGGTTGGATAACAACAGTGCTTGTGACGGGGAATGCTCTTACCAGCGGAGAGACCATCGATGTTGTTTATGGCGACACCCGCCATGGTTCAGAAGGATTATACGGGCCTTGGGTGGCAGAAACCGATGTCATCATTGTCGCATCTGATATCAATGGCGATGGCACCTTTAACGTTATTGACCCCTTGCCGGTGATTCATACACTACCCAGAAAAGCGCAATACTTATACGTCTTTGCGCCATCTGTTACAACAATCAACCAGCCCTTTTCTTTAGCAGTTGTCGTCCTTGATAATAATTACAATGCTGCTGATTACACGGGAACAATTCGTTTTAGCGCTGAGAATGCAACCTTACCACCAGCGTATACGTTTAAGCCCGACGATAGGGGCATACATGAGTTTCGCGTGACTTTACATAGCGCCGGCGTTCAAACCATCACAGTACATCATAACTTAAAGGACGGATATTCGATTAGCAACCCCATCCGTTGCGATGCTAATCCAGAAAATCTTCAAATATACTGGGGAGATATTCATTCTCACAGTGCGATTAGCGTAGATGGTGCGGGAAGACATCCCTTCGAATATGCCCGCGATGTATCGCGGTTGGATTTTTACGCCTTATCTGACCACAGTCGTAGTTCGAAAGGCGGCCCATTTAATCCGCTCGACCTGGGAATCACCGATGCTGAATGGGAAACAATCAAAGCGGACGTTCGGCGATTTTACGTCCCAGGTGAATTTGTAACGATATTGGGATACGAATGCTCATGGGCTCCGCCAGCAGGGCATCATAATGTCTACTTCCGGGACGATAATGGACCGTTGTTACGTTTTAAGGAATTTACGTTACAGGAAGCTTGGGCTATTCTGGAAGCTTATGACGCTATCACCATACCACATCACACCGGTATAATCTGGAAGTACAATTCTACCGTTGATTTTAGCTATCAGCACCCATTGCGCACAAGTATTGAAGTGTATTCTGCCCATGGTTCTAGCGAATTTTATGGTAACGAAATGTCTTATGAAGAAGTAGCCCGATATCCAGGAGCTACAAGTTCCCCAGGTCCACATTACGCTCGCGATGCGTGGGCTCAGGGAAATAGGCTTAACGTTATCGCCTCATCTGATAACCACAATAGCCACCCCGGCCAAAGCTGCTACGGTTTAACAGCCGTCTACGCCCCTGAATTGACCCGCGAAGCCATTTTTGACGCAATTCGTGCTGGGCACACGTATGCCACCACAGGACAACGAATTCTTTTGGATTTCAGAATCAATGGCGTCTTGATGGGAGAAACGTGTCAGACAGATAAACCGCCTACTATTGATGTGAAAGTCACAGGGACGGATAATATTGCTTGGCTGGAAGTGTTGAAGTATCCCTATCATGCTCTTGAAGAAAACATTTACACGGTCAGCAAACGCGTTGAACCCCACGAAAAATCCGTTACATTGCACTATATAGATGAAACGTTTCAGGGTGATACCATGTACTATGTGCGTTTGCAACAGGAAGAGATGCACCGTGGCAGGCACGTTATGGCTTGGGCGTCGCCAATTTGGGTTGAAAAGAAGCAAGTGGAAACAGCTTCTTGGGATGTCAATGCGGATGGTGTTGTCGATATCTCTGATTTCGTGATTGTGGGCTCACAATTTGGGCGGAGTGGTGCAAATCTGATTGGTGATGTCAACAACGATAGAACGGTGGATGTGTTGGATTTGGTTTTGGTCGTCTCGCATTTTGGCGAGTAATACAAGTTTTGCAATGCCATGTATAATTAGGTGTACTTCCACACTAACCAACTGCACCTTTACCAAAAACCATGCTAAATGGCGAGGTGGTGCGATGTATATTGATTATGGCTCTCGACCCAAAATTGCCGGCTGCAACATATGTAGGAGTATAGCAAATTATGATAAATGAACAGAATAACAAGACACTTGTTATTGGACTTGATGGTGCCACTTGGAATATATTACAGCAATTTCTGGATGAGCGAAGAATGCCGAATCTCCAGAATTTGATTGACAATGGCATGTCCGGCATTACGAAAGCAGTGCTACCTATCAATTCAATGTCATCATGGGCATCATTCGCTACTGGGAAAAATCCTGGGAAGCACAGCGTATTCGATTTCAGGGAACGTAAGTCAAGACGTTCTAACAACTTGGGTCTTGTTAGCTTCTTGTCAATTCAAAGTGAAACGCTATGGCATATCCTAAGCCGACATAACAAGCTGATAGGAGTTATGAACGTTCCGGTGACCTACCCGCCAGAAACAGTTAATGGTTTTTTGATATCAGGAATGTTGACACCAAGCGTAAAAAGCGTTTTTACTTATCCGTCAAGTTTATATCAAGAAATCTTAGAGAATGTCGGTGATTATGTTATTGATGTGCCGTGTGAAAATTATCGAGGCAAATTAGATGACTTTATTCATGCTTTGCAAGATGTTGTAAGAAATCGCGCTGAAACTACTTTGTATCTGATGAATAAGATAGATTGGGACTTCTTTATGGTGGTTTTTACCGGGATGGATCGACTGCAACATTTTCTGTGGGAGTATATTGACCCAGAACATCCGAAATATGAAAAATCAAATCCATACAGGGATTTTGTTGCAGAATATCTTCAAACGTTAGACAATTATATCGGTCAAATGCTCGAACTCGTAAACGATAATACGACAATAATCGTCCTTTCTGACCATGGATTTCAATCATCGGAATATCAGTTTGCTGTGAATCAATGGTTATCCGAAATAGAATTGCTTAAATTCAGGCGTTCTTCATTCCCGCTTTTGAACTTGCTGCAAAAAATTGAAAATAGTATGCCAAGAATCAGGCAATTTCGGCGCAGATTTATTCGTAACGTTTCAAAACAGTTTCAAACGCTATCCGCTGAAAATCAAATCGATTGGAAGCAAACGAAAGCTTACAGTAGTTCCGACACCGAGGGCGGAATTTGCATCAACCTGAAAGGAAGAGAGGCAGAGGGTATTGTTGAGGGAGTAGATTATGAAAAATTGCGGACATTTATCAAGAACAGGTTGATGGAACTGGTTCATCCCGAAAGTGGTGAGAAAGTTGTTGAATCGGTTTTCATGAGAGAAGAATTATATTTGGGTCCATTTCTTGAGGACGCACCAGATATAGTTTTCGCCCCTAAAAATATCTTGGCGCGCAATTATATGCAGAAAGAGATTTTTATCCCAACTGATTTTCGTCGGGGAGACCATGAAATTAATGGTATCTTTATCTCAAAAGGACAACATATTGTTAAAAATGGGAGAGTTGACGCTGAAATTATAGACCTAGCGCCAACAATCTTGTATTCCTTAGGCGTACCAATTCCCAAAAATATGGATGGGAAAGTTTTAACTCAGATATTTACACCGCAATATACTCAGAAAAATTCGATAGAATATGAAGACACTGATTCCTCAACTTCTGCAAAGGATTTCCGCAAAGGCTACAGCGATGAGGAATATCAGCAAATTGAGGAAAGACTTCGAAGTATAGGATATATTTAATGAGGTATATATTACTAAATAACTTTTGGATTTTAAACATTCTTGTTATATGCTTCTTCATTGTTATACTCGTTTCGCCTGTAGAATATACCTTGCTATTCTGTGTAATCATTTCGCTATTTGTTCTATTCATTGTATTCACCAGAAATATTGAACTTTTCGTGTTATGTATTCTTGTGATAAGGAGTTCGTTAGATTCTACAGGTGCATTATGGGCCATTACAGTTTTCGAACATCGCATTAATATATCAGGTTTAATAGCTTTGTCATTTATCACCATAGGAATATTCTACATTATACGTTCCCGGATCAGCATTTTCAAGTACCCACTTACTGTTCCTTTTTTGGTATTTCTTATTACCTGCTTGGTAACATTAATCCCTTCATGGGATAAAATGTTTACTTTCCAGAAATGGATACGATTGTTGAATTATTATATATTATACATTGTCATTGCTAATGTTGTGACTACCCGTGAACAAGTTAAAAAGGTCATTGGCGCAATCTTACTCTCAACCGTTATTCCTACTTCGGTTGGATTATATCAGGTGTTAACACGCTCTGGCAGAAATATGGCTGGCTTCGGCTCGGTTCGTATCTCGGGAACATTCGCGGGTGTTTCGCTTGCCCATGCCTCGTTTTTGATAATCCCGATACTAATTGTTGTAATGTTGTTTCTGCAAGCTAATAGCTTAAAAAGGAAAATCGGATATAGCGCGATATTAACTATACTTTCAATTTCATTTTACTATACCTTTGCTCGTACTCCATGGATAGGATTTCTAATAGCTATACTCACCATAGGTGTTTTAAAATACAGATATCTTTTGATTGCAACCCCAGTCCTTGTCTTAATCTTACTTTTGACTATTCCTGGAATCTCTTATAGATTTTCAGGCATAAATTTAATATCGTTAACTGAATACAGTGGTCCTTTTAAAAACACCATGGCTACCCGAGTCCTTTTATGGCACGGCGCTATTGCAATGTTTAAATCCAGTCCTATCATTGGAAATGGACTAGGTATTGGAGCGGCAAAAGTTGCTGATAGCATTCTTGGAAGAATGCAAGCAGCGGTTCATAGCGATTATTTTCAGATGTTAGTAGATGCCGGCATCTTGGGGTTGGGTGCGTATTTGTGGTTGTTATTTGTTCTTTTTAAAATATCCTTTTCGGCGTATCGCAAAGCAACTGACCCTTTCTTTCAAAATTTATTCATTGGATTTATTGCCGTCTGGACGGCGTTTATGTTAATCCGAGGGATGGGTAATATCGCAATACATACCGTTATACAGTATTATTTTTGGGCTTATGCTGGACTTGTAAGCGCATTGTCGCGAATGCAAGAAAGTAACTTGATTTCTGACTCAGATGTACATGGATAATATCGCAATTGTGCTCACTATAGATGAAAAAAACATTAAAACTAACAGCGTTCAAATTTTTGAATCGCCTTGCTATTTCATCAAACGGGAAATTTCGACGCAATTCTTTAGGGAATATCCAAAGCATCTTATTTATCGAACTCGCTCGAATAGGTGATTTGATAGTTACAACCCCCGCTTTGAGAAGTACGAGAAAACAATTTCCTAACGCACATATTACTATATTAACACAACAATCAACAAGCGATGTATTAATGAATAATTCGAACATCAATGAAATCATTGTTGTCGGCTCCGAAAAACAGGTTTATTCCCGTTTCAGAGGATTGATGACAATTCGACGAAGGGGGTTTCAAGTTGCGGTTAGCTTGAGTCCTGGATTTTGGAATTCATTCATGACGCAGTTATGTAGAACTCGCTATAAGACTGGATATCTCGTTGACACAAGCGACAAAGCAACTTTTTATAATGACCATCTTATCCAAACCAGCGGATTTTCAATCCCGCAGGAGATACGATACAGAAAGGAAGAACATTTAATAGAAAGAGCTTATAGGGCCGTATATCCCCTTGGTGTGACTGGTGAAGATTGGAGAACAGAGTTAAATCCCTCAAAAGCGGATTTTGCGAAAATAGATGAGATTTTACGTGAAAAAGGAATTTCTAAGCAGAATGTTCTCATCGTAATACATCCGATGGCAGGCTGGTTTTATAAAGCATGGCCTGAACGCCATTTCGTGGAGTTGGCAAATCGAATTTTATCATGCTATAATATCACACTAATTTTAATCGGAGGAAGTGCTGATAAAGAAAAAATTGATAGAATGTCTCGCCTTATAAAAGGAAATGTTACATGTCTTTTGGGGCTGCCACTGCTACAATCCGCAGCATTAATTAGCTATGCCAATTTATTTATCGGTAATGACTCAGGACCTACACATATAGCGCGGGCCGTTGGTACACCCATTGTTGCATTGTATGGACCAACTAACCCGAAGACAACTGGTTACCAAGGCGAAAACATAACTGTCATAGTAAATACAGTTTCATGCAGCCCATGCACACAAACAACATGCAAAAAAGCATCAAGCTGTCTTGAGGAAATATCTGTTGAGCGAGTATTTGATGCGGTAGTACCTCAAATCCGAAAAATCTTATCTCGCTCAAACAAAATTGTTCGAGATTAAAATTATGTCACTTTGGGAACGCTTGAAACATAAACTTCGAGCTAATTACATTATCTTATTACCAGTAATATTGTTTTCTCTGGTGGTGTCAGTATGTCGCGGTGATATCAGTACCGCAAATCTTGTTCCTTCACAACCGCACATTGGGTTCACCTTCTGGCAATACAGCGCGATGAACCAAAAGCAATTGGACACTCTCTTAGAAACAGTCGCAAAGAGTGGCATTAGCTATGTACATGGCGAGGTATCATGGAAGAGGTGTGAGCTACAAACAGGCGATTATGACTTTTCTCATTATGATGTTGTATTTTCTTTAATGAAAAAACATAGAATTAAAATCTACTTGAGTTTAGGAGCAGGTATTAATGGCGGTACCGGTCAAATGCCTGTATTCTATCGCCCATCTAACAATTCAAAGCTTTCAGATAAAGTTTCTCATTTCGATTTAAGGAAGGCATATCACCGAAAAACTGGTAAAATGTCTATCCAAACTATGGGAAAAATCAAAAATCCAAGAGTCACGTTCTCGGACACTTTTTTTCTGGAGAGGGAGGAAAAGTGGATAAGAGCGACGATTACATGGATTGAATCGAAATACAGTGATGTAGTTGTTGGATACAGTATGACTAATGAACCCTGGGTTATTGAATTCCTTCCCGAGGTTGTTGATTATTCCGATAGCAATCGCCGAACATTTATCAGATGGTTAAAGCAAAAATATATTTCCATTGAAAGTTTAAATGCCACATGGAGTCAAGCAGGTGTTTATGAATACCAACTTTCATCTTTTGAAGAAATTTACATCCCTAAACTTCCCTTTAAATCTTTCGATAGATTACATTTTGCGGAATTAAAAACAACACCCCGAGCATGGGTGGACTTTCAAGACTTTATGAGAAATGACTATTTGGCAGGATATCTTCTCTCTCGTCTGAAACTTATTAAGGAATTAGCTCCAGCCAAGTTGACCTTTATTAAGTGTCCAAACAGATTCCAGTATGGTGGATGGTTTAAAAGACGAACCTTATGTGATGACATCATTGCCAAGCTTGCGGCGTCGCCTTTTTTGGATATTTTGGGAGTAGATATTTATTCAACTGATATTGACGGATGCAAATATGCCTTCTCAAGCATTGCCACTATAGCACAGCGCTATAATAAAAAGTGGGGTATATTTGAGTTAGGAATACCTGGAAGTCATAGGGGCGTTATTGTCGCAGAAATGATAAGGTATGCAAATGCCTATGGTCCTACCTGTATATTTGCATATAAGCTGATAGATACGCATCAACAAAAAGGATATTATTCTCTCAAATCAGGGCCAATTCAACCGGAATTCTCAGCCATTGCCGCGGTAAGTAAGGAGTTAAATGGGAAGACAGTTGCCATCCCAAAACCGGAGGTAGCTTTAATATATCCAACTTACGTTTCCTATCATCGTGGCGATATGTCCTTAATGCGCAGTCTGCACGCTATTTTAGCTAATTTAGGAATAAAGTTGACGCTACTTTATGATTATGAAATCAGGGATAATAAAAGGTTACTGTCCAATTTCAAAGCATTAGTTGTAGCAAATGCTCAAATTCTCCGAAGAGATTTGGAAGATACAAGCGTTCTTGAAAGCCTTAATGAATATGTCCAGGATGGCGGCAAAATCATTTTTGAAGGAGTTTATGATAGACTGACAGCAGATTTAGCAGATATTCCAGTAATGTCCACCAATAGTGTATTCTATGCGTTTCCTGTTAGCATAGCACCAATTAGACCTAAAAAACAAAAAATAAGAATTCAACTTGACAAATTGATGCTGAAGAAGAATAGCAGATTAAAAACCAGTGGCAAAGATGAATTAATACATTTTGAGGCTAAAAATGAAGCACAAGTGTTGGGTGTTTATGAGCGCAGCAAAGAGCCAGCTATAGTTATTTCAAAAGATGGTAATGTCGTGATGATAGGTGCTCGACTAGATTCAAAGTCACGGATTCAGATACTACGCAATATATTCACCGAATGGGGTCTCACAACTCTAACGGTTGAGAGAAAGTGAATACATGCTCATTTAGGAGAAGATGCCATAGTCTTTTGTAACAATAGCCGTTTCAAAAAACGCTTTACAATTCAAATTCCCTATCCTGTTAATTTGTTAGATTATCGGGAGGGTAAAATAAGCAACAACCAAACTGTGATTGCCGGTAAGCTATCAGGTAAACAAGCAGTGTTTACTCGATTCAGCCGAATTTCCAAAAAACAGTGATGAGGTGGCTCTTGAGCGTCTTAACGAAACATTTTGATTTTCATAACCACACAGTGCATCTTTTTGAACGAATCGAAGATGTACAAACTTTGAGTGATGTCATATCCTTAATCTTTGAACAACCTGAAGTTAATCTCCCTTCTTCAAAGGAAAGTCTAATTCTCCTCAAACCGAATCTAAATAATGACCTAAATGCCCTAACAGGCAATTCAACGGACATGCGAATGCTTGTCGCCGTGGTAAAATATCTCAAATCGGATGGATATCGAAACATTATCATTGCAGATGGCCCGAACGCCGGCATTTCTCGTCGAGGCATTGATGCTATTTCTCGATTAAAAATAGATAGGCTCGGAAAATATTTAGGCGTACAGATATTGAACTTGAATCAGATGCCTGGTGTTGAAGTTGAACTGACGAACGGTAAAAGAGCGCAAATTGCAAACATCTGCTTCGAAACGGACTACTTTATTAATCTTCCTGTATTGAAGACCCATGCTGAAGCTCAACTCTCGATTTGCTGCAAAAATTTAGTTGGGTGTTTAGTCAGCGAAAATAAGCGGGTTGCTCATGATAACCTGTTACCCAATATCGTCAGATTGAACGAAATTGTCAAACCTCATCTCCACATTATTGATGCCTTAATGTGTATGGAAGGCAATGGACCGGGAGATGGGATTCCACGAAAATTGGGCATGGTCATTTCGGGAAACGATGCTTTTCTTACGGATTTGCTATGTGCAAGGCTTGTTGGGTATGATGGTTCAGAGATTAAATATCTTGAACTAGCGCAGCAGCAAGGGCTTATCCAAATGGAAGATAAAAAATATTCGGAAATGATTGCCCCGATAGCAACATTCAGAAAAGCCCCTGAATCAACTTTACCAAATCGAATTATCAGCCATAAACTCTTCACACGATTGCGTAAAGCGATGCGCCCTGTAGTTTACAATCGCATAGCTGCACACATCTTGTACAAGTTAAAGCTTTCCCAGGATATATATCTTGAAGACGATGATATTATTGAGAAATTATCAATCACTGACAGAACAAAATGCGCAAATTGTGACGCGCCTTGCTTTGATTATTGTCCTGTTGAACTTCCCGTGAATTCTCCAGATTTTGATTTTGTGGAGAGTGAATGTATTAAATGTCTTTACTGTTATCTTGTATGTCCACAGGACGATGTCATTAAGATAGAAGGTGAACTTGGCTTCTTTTTGAGCCATAAAAATAAATACCATAGAATTATACAAAAGCAGGTAAATTCGCCAAATTTGAGATAAAAATGAACATTTTAATGCTCAATCCACCTTTCCTGTATAGATTTTCCCGTGAACAACGCAGCCCTGCTGTTACAAAGAGCGGCACATTTTACTACCCAATGTGGTTATCCTATGCTACAGGTGTTTTAGAGGAAAGTGGTTTCAATGTAAAATTGTTGGATGCTCCCGCAGAGGGTACTGAACTTCAAGAGATTTTAGATGAAACCCGACAGTTAAAACCTAAGCTAACTGTCGTTACAACCAGCACACCAAGCATTTACAACGATATCAATGTTGCTGAAGCAATAAAAGATGTTCTTCCTGATACTTATCTGGTAATGGTCGGACCACATGTTAGCGCATGTCCCGAAGAAACTTTGGAGATGAGCGCAAGCATCAATGCCATTGCGCGCGGTGAATACGATTATACCATCCGGGATATTGCTCGCGCTATCGCATCAAGTTCTGACCCTAACAGAGTCAAAGGCATTAGTTTTCAGTTGGATGGCGAGATTTTTCATAAAGAAGATGCCGCTGCTATCAAAAACCTTGATGAAATTCCTTTTGTAACTAAAATCTACAGGAAACATCTAAACTACCGAAATTACTTCTATTCAGGCAACCGATACCCGATTGTCGTCTTCATTACAGGGCGCGGTTGTCCGCATAGATGTGTATGGTGTGTCTATCCACAGATTTTTAACAAACGCGGGTATAGACAGAGAAGCGCAGAAAATATTGTAGATGAGATGGAATATGTCGTGAACGAATTTCCGGGTGTGCAACGTACCGGTGAAATTATGTTTGAGGATGACACACTCACTGTTAATTTGAAACGATGCCGAGAGATGTCCGAATTGATTCTCAAACGCGGTTTGAAGGTGACCTGGTCGGGTAATTCCAGAGTTCAGGTGGATTTAGAAACCCTGAAGTTAATGAAAGCAGCGGGTTGCCGGTCACTTTTGGTGGGATTTGAAAGCGGAAATCAGGAGATTTTGGATAGGATGAAAAAGGGGATAACTGTTGACGAATCCCGCGAATTTATGGAGAATGCGCGGAAAGCCGGTATTCTTATCAATGGTGCCTTCATGATAGGAAGCCCAGGTGAAACCAAGGAAACGGTAATGGAGACTTTGAATTTTGCTATGGAGATTAATCCCGACGTCGCTCAATTTTATCCCATGATGGTTTATCCAGGCACAGAGGCTTATGATTGGGCGAGGGAAAACGGGTATCTTGTATCAACTGATTTCAAAGATTGGATTACTGATACGGGGATGCATAATTGTGTGGTGCGCACTCCTGGGCTAAGTGAACGGGATTTAGTGGAATACTGTGACTACATGCGTAGGAAATTCTACCTCAGACCTAGCTATATTTTGTATAAGTTAAAACAAGCCATTTTGCACCCGTCTGAAGGAAAAAGGACATTCATCGCAGCCAAGAGATTTGCCAAACATCTCATCTTCGGAACCGATTTGGACAAGGAAACTGAAGTTCCAGATGGAGTTAAAGTATGAAAGCTTCTGTCGTCGTTGCGGCTTACAATGCAGAAAAAACTATCCGTTCCTGTTTGGAAGCCTTGTTAAATCAAAGTCTGCCACGCGACCAGTATGAGATAATCGTGGTGGACGATGGTTCTACAGATAGCACTCCTGATATTGTAAAAATTTATGATGTCAAATTATTTAAGCAAGATAATCAGGGGCCAGCAATTGCCAGAAATTTAGGCGTTGAGAAAGCAAGTAGCGAGATTGTGTTCTTCACCGATTCAGATTGCGAACCTGATTATTATTGGTTAGAAAAGATGTGTAAACCCTTCCAGGATAGGGAGATTATTGGCGCAAAAGGATTTTACAGAACCAGGCAAAAGAATACAACCGCTAAATTTGCCCAGATTGAGTATGAAGATAAATACGATTTCATGAATAAAGATAAATATATCGATTTCATTGATACCTATTCTGCTGCTTATCGGCGTGATGTCTTTTTGGAAAACGGTGGATTCGATTCAATCTACACTACCGCATCGGGAGAGGATTCCGAGCTTTCCTACAGATTAGCCCTTCAAGGTTACAAAATGGTAGCGGCACCATCCGCAATAGTATACCACAAGCATCCTGATACTCTCCTGAAATATTTAAAGAAAAAGTTTAGGAACGCATATTGGCGAGCAGTTACCTGGAAGATGCATCCACAAAAAATAGTAAAAGATTCCCATACCCCCAACACTTTGAAGTTTCAAGTAGCACTCTGCGGGCTAATAATGATTTTTGCAATTGGCTGTTTTGTACATCGTTATCTGGCTTATGCATTTTTTAGTTCTGTTGTGCTCTTCTTCTTAACAACTCTCCCATTTACTTTCAAAGCACTGAAAAAAAATGCAATAATTGGGATTTTATCTCCTGCTTTTCTTTTTTTAAGGGCAATCGCCTTTGTATTTGGCGTAGCAGCTAGAATAATCTTTTCAATGATAGCGAAGTTTCGCCGGGTTAAAAATTTTAATTTAATATTCTCTTAAGCATTTTCAGCCAACAAAAGAAATTGTGTGTGTTAAGTGAAGAAATGTACAGATATTTTAAAAGATTTATTGATATTGTTTGTTCACTGGTAGGGTGTGTTATTCTCGCCATCTTATATCCGTTTATAGCATTAGCTATAAAACTAAATTCCCCTGGTCCTGTGGTTTACAGGCGTAAGGTATTAGGCAAAAATGGACGGTCATTTGAGGCGTATAAATTTCGCTCAATGGTGGCTAACGCTGAACAGCTTTTGCTAAAGAATGCTCGGCTTAAACGTCAATTCGATGAAAGCTATAAGTTGAAAGATGACCCGCGGATTACAACCGTTGGAAACTTTATACGTAAAACGAGTATTGACGAGTTTCCTCAATTAATCAATGTTCTCAAGGGCGAAATGAGCCTAATCGGCCCGCGAATGATAGCGCCTGATGAACTCCCAAGATATGGCGAATGGGGAGAAGAACGTTTGACAGTTAAACCTGGATTGACAGGATTATGGCAAGTTAGTGGAAGACAAGAGACCAAATATGAAGATAGAATTAAGTTCGACATCTATTATGTTAGAAATTTATCTTTTGGGATAGATTTAAAAATTTTGCTGAAAACTATCCCAGTTGTGATTGGAATGAAAGGAGCGCATTAGATTAGATGAGTAAGGTACTAGTAACTGGTGGATCCGGATTTATTGGCTCTCATATCGTTGATTTATTACTCAATAAAGGGCATGAGGTAAAAATCTTGGATAATTTACAGAAGCCTGTTCACCTTGATGGTATCCCTTCTTATGTGCCTAAGGAGGCAGAGTTCATATTAGGTGATATCAAAAGTAAAGATGATGTGGATAAAGCGCTTCAAGGTGTGAATATCGTTTTTCATCAAGCAGCACATCAAGGATTTTTACCGGATTTTAGTGAGTTCTTCCATGTCAACAGCGTAGGAACAGCGCTTATAATGGAGCTGATTACCGAGAAAAAGTATCCTGTGCAAAAAGTGATAGTAGCTTCCTCTCAAGCAGTATATGGAGAAGGCAAATACAGGTGTCCTACATGCGAAGAAAAGCAAAATAGTCCTGCTATCATTTATCCATCCCCGCGGCCAATGAGCCAATTAGTGGAAGGAGATTGGGAGATTAAGTGCCCGGTTTGCGGAAATGAAATGGAATCGCTTCTGACCGACGAAGAGCATGTAGACCCACATACCCAGTATGCAATGTCTAAATATACACAGGAAATGATAGCGATTAATCTCGGTAGAATACATGGAATTCCGACTGTAGCATTGAGATATTCGATTACACAAGGCCCCAGGCAATCTTTTTTAAACGCGTATTCCGGCATCCTGAGAATCTTCTGCATCCGGATGATGAATGATGTTCCTCCCATAATCTATGAGGATGGACACATGAAGCGGGATTATGTGCATATCAAAGATGTCGCTAAAGCAAACTTACTGGTAATGGAGAAGGATGAAGCGAATTATCAGGTATATAATGTTGGTAGCGGTAAACCAACTACCCAATTAGAATTTGCGGATGCTCTTGCGAAAAAATTAGGTAAAGACATCGCGCCAGAAATTCCCGGAGAATTTCGACTGGGTGATGTACGACATATTACTTCTGATATTAGCAACCTGAAAGGCTTGGGCTGGGCACCAACCGCGTGTTTAGATGATATTTTGGATGATTACATTAACTGGGTTGAAGCACAGGGAAATGTCAAGGATTATTTCGCTCAAGCAGAAAGAGTTATGAAGCAAGTAGGTGCTGTGAGACACGCAAGAAAATAGAATGCGCGTATTTGTATAATTTCCATCGGAATGTATGAAAGGGTTGAGATATTGCGACAGATAGCGGGAATTTCTTGTTAGCAAGCTTGTTAGCAAGGAGGATATCAATTGTCTTCATTAAGTGAAATTATAGAGCTATTTCCTTCCATACGCATCGTAGTCATCGGCGATGTTATTTTCGACCATTACATCTTTGGAGATTCAAATCGTATCTCACCTGAAGCGCCTGTGCCAGTGGTTGAAGTAAAGTATGAAGATTTCAGGCTTGGCGGAGCGGCTAACACCGTCGCTAATATCCGTAGCTTAGGCGGGCAGGTGAGTGTAATAAGCATCGTAGGAAAAGATGAAAATGGAAACAGACTTAGAAAGATGCTTTTTGATATTGGCGCGAATGTAGATGGGTTGTTTGAAGATGGTGGTAGACCAACTATAATCAAGACGAGAGTTATCGCCCGCAATCAACAGTTGGTGCGTATCGACAGAGAACTCAGACATCAAGTGGATGATAACCTAAAAGATGAAATCATCCACCTTGCGGAAGCTCTTATCCCCACAGCAGACGCAATCATATTCTCAGATTATGATAAGGGAGTTGTAAGCAAGGATATATTTGAAGTAGTCTCAGCATCCGCGCGTGCAAATGGTATTCCTGTAGTCGTTGACCCAAAAGAGCGGAATTTCTGGAACTACAAAGGTGCAACGATTGTCACACCAAACCTTAAAGAAGCGGGTACACCGCTTGGAATAACCATCACAGACAATGAAAGTTTGCTTTATGTTGGTAACATTTTGCTTGAAAGGTTGGAACTGGACGCGTTGCTTATAACCAGGGGCGAACATGGCATGTCGCTGTTTGAAGCGAATCGCCATGAAACAAATCGACATAAACCGTCGTCAGAAGCTCAATTTCCAACTGCGAATGGTAGAAAGAACAAAGTAACTCACATTCCCACCGTCGCGCGTGAAGTGTTCGACGTCACCGGAGCTGGGGATACGGTAGTAGCAGTCTTTACTTCTGCACTGGCCGCGGGCGCTGATATGTTAGATGCGGCAATAATTGCCAACTGCGCAGCGGGGATAGTAGTTGGTAAAATCGGTACAGCCAGCGTAACCAAAGAAGAATTGATGGAATTGCTGAAGGAAATCCCAATTAAATCAGGGGGGCATAATTCCGGAATAACATAAAGGAAATGTTATTTCTGTGCTGGAGAGAGATGCAAATGGCAGATATAAAGGCAAACAGATAATAGGTGAATATCATACACATCCCAACCCACCCGTTGATGAAAATAGAATACCATGGGTCCAAGAGCCAAGCGATGAGGATATAAATGGGGTTAAAAGTGAAAGTTATCCTGGTGATAGCTACGTAATAAGTAGCGATAAAATCTATAGAATTAAGCCCGACGGAACATGGGAGGATATGGGTAGCAGGAGTGATTTACTCAAGGAGTAGATAAGGAGTAGGTGTAATTTCTAATCATCAGGAGGAGAAAGAATATGGAGAAAGTCATAGATGTCGCTAATAAGAAAGTTGAAGAATTGGGAATGGATTTAAGACAGTACGGGCATTCTATAAAAAAGGAAGGAATATATTGGAAGGTTATGTATAGATTGAAAAGCAGAAGAGTTAGAGGTGGGGGAGTTGATGTTCTTGTGGATGAATCCAACCCGCGAGTTATCAGCATAGTGCGATATCAATGATGAAAGCGACCCATAGCTTTGCTATGGTAAACGGAAGACGGAAGACAGCGCGCAACATGAGCACCAATGAGCGCAAGCGTTTCAGAAGAGAAAAATCTCTTGCAGCTTGGAATTGAAAAAAACCAAGCCCGTATCCGACAGTTTGAGCAATGATACGCAGCAACTCCTACTCAAATCCTTGACAAAGAGCAGAACATTGACCATATGGATCTAGCCGAATGGGAAGGTGAAGTGGAAGTGTTACGGCGATTGATGAAAAAGATTCAAAATCTGGAACAAATCGAGATATGCATAGAAGAGACTATTTTCATCGAATTCTAAACGTGCTTAATCGAATATCAAGCATCAGTACACAGAATATTACTTTTGACGAACGTTCCGAGTTTATCGGATACATTACAGGGCAAATTACTTTCGTTGATGGTTCCCGTCTATATCTATCTGAATATATCGACGAGGAAAAACTGATAGTACTACTTTGTTAATTAGCGATAATACCCTGTAGTGGACACTCTCCGCCCCAGCCAAAGGACGGGACGGAGAGTGTCCACTACAGCATTTCTATCGAACTGGCAATCGAAAAAGTGCCGTGAGCGAAGCGAACGGGCGAAGCGGTAGTTCATAGATAACAAAGTAGTGATAGGAAGCGAGCGGAGAATATTTGATGGATAAAGATATTTTTAAAGAGATATTAACCGCATTAGAATATGCTGAATTGCCATTTGACATCACTGGTGTAGTGGCTTTCGGTTCAAGAGTGAAGGGAAAAGCTACACCTCATTCAGATATAGACCTGCTAATTGTTGCAGACGGAATCAATCAGAAACGGCATAGACGAGGAGAAGAGATAATCCGTATCAAACGCTATCTTAAAGGGTTACCTGCTGATATACTCCTGTTTACCAAGCAAGAAGTTAAATCAAATTTTAGGAATCACAATCCTCTTTTCTTGGATATTGCTGAAGATGGGATTATTGTATTTGATAAGGATAAATTCCTTGAAAATTTGACGAAAGAGACTATAGAATATATCAAACAAAAGGGGATAAAAAAACTAGAGGAAGGATGGGTCTTTTCAGTTAAACCTGGTGTTCCAACATATCTATCGCGGGTAAGTAATAAGGATTTTTCACTAGCAATGCTTTAAAGATGGTGGGAGGGACTTTTTGATAGGGAAAAAGCTGCTCAGTGATGGTTTCTATGATAAAGCAGTTTATCATTTCCAGCAGTCAGTGGAGAAATGTATCAAATCTATCCTCATCGCAATGGGAATTTTTCAGAAGACGCATTTTGTTGGAGAGATACTTCGGGCGAGTTTACAAGAAAGAGAAATTCCTGATAATTGGAAGAAGGAACTCCTTGAGGCGGCTGAAATATCTGAAGGTATAGAGCCAGAGGTAAGCCTAAGCAGATATCCAGGCATCATAGAGGATACTCTTTGGTTACCTTTTGAAGAGTATGAAAAAGAGGATGCTGACAGAGCAATGGAAAAGGGAAACAAGGTTTTATCCATTGCAAAAAGGTTTGTAGATGACTGGTTTTCAGGTAAATACTCATAAATCCGGAGATATAATTCAAGCAAGACGTTAGTATTTAGAGGTCAAATGATGAAAGCATTTTTATTAGCAGCGGGATTAGGAGTTCGACTCCGACCAATTACAAATACCATTCCCAAATGCATGATTCCTATTGGCGGCAAGCCGATGCTTCACCATTGGTTTTCACTTCTTAAAGAACATGGCATTACTGATGTTCTCATTAACCTTCATCATCTGCCACAAAAGGTCATTGAATATGTTAAAAGTCTGGAAGTAAGAACGCAGGGATTGAATTTTGAATTTCCGGCTTTAAATCATTGTCATCAAGCATCAGGCTTCAATATCACAATGTTTTGCGAAGAGGAACTGATGGGAAGCGCTGGAACAGTGAGAGAAAATGCAGATTGGGTCCGTTCTGAAACAGAATTTATTATTGCTTACGCTGATAATCTTACCAATGCCAATTTAACGAAATTGCTCCGCTTTCATCGCGATAAGAAGCCAATTTTGACAATGGGATTGTTTCACTCTGATTATCCACAAGCGTGCGGCATTGCTTCATTAGATGAAAATGGCGTGGTTGTTTCCTTCGTGGAAAAACCACGAAAGACGGAGAGCGATTTGGCAAATGCAGGAATTTATGTGGCAAGCCCTGAAATTTTTTCCTATATTCCAGAAGGAAATGTTGTCGATTTGGGACATGATGTGCTCCCTAAGCTCGTCGGTAAGATGTATGGTTGTGAAATTGATGGTTACCTGCGTGATATCGGCACACCAGAAAATTATTGGAAAGCGCAAGAAGAGTGGAAACTCATAATAGAAAATCAAGGCGAATAGATATAGCCAGGAATTGTTAAGAATCGAGGTTAAATTAAATGAGTAAAATTTTAGTAACTGGTGGAGCCGGTTTTATCGGCTCAAATGTTGTTGATGCATTACTTGATAATGAACATGAAGTCGTTGTTCTGGATGATTTATCTACGGGCTTTAGCGAAAATATTAATCCAAAAGTCACATTCTATAATACCGATATTCGTGATGAGGACAAAGTGCGGAAGATTTTTGAGTCGGAAAAACCGGATTTTGTCAATCATCATGCAGCGCAAATGGATGTGCGCAAATCCGTTCAAGACCCAATCTTTGATGCGCAGTGCAACATTTTAGGCAGCCTCAATCTGATATTACAATCCATCCGTGTAGGAGTACAGAAATTCATTTATATCTCGACCGGCGGAGCGGTCTACGGTGAACCTCAGTACCTCCCCGTAGATGAACAACACCCTATTAATCCTATCAGTCAATATGGTATTTCCAAACACACTGTGGAACATTACCTATATTCATACAACGTCAATTATGGATTAAAGTACACGGTGTTGCGATATCCAAATGTCTACGGCCCGCGGCAGAATCCTCATGGGGAAGCGGGTGTTATCGCGATATTTACTCAGAAAATGTTGGATAATCAGCAACCTACAATCTTTGGCGATGGTAGCCAAACGCGTGATTATACTTTTGTGGAAGATATAGTGGATGGCACCTTGCGACTGGGCATGTTGCCCGAGGCGGTCCCGTGATGTCCCAGAGCCCTCTTTTCCACACCAACGCGCGAACCAGCTACACTAATCCTGCGGTCCTCTGTGCCAGTATTTCGCACATCGACATAAAGAACCGCTGGCAGCCCATCACTGATACTTATCCGCCTCGGCCGAACACGAACTGTAATGCCTCCTACGGGGGCACTCCACCCCTGCATACCATACATCGGCGATTCACTGGATTCACCGGAAGCTTCGGGAATTGGCTCAACGCTCAATCGAAATTGCGAAGCATGCGCCAGCACCTCCGACCGTCCCAATGACATACGGATTTCTTCATCAAACGGTTCCGTCAAACTGCTTGAGTGAGGTCGATACTTCATCTTCTGGTACGTCGTAAAGATCGAACTTGAAC
>SDBU01002253.1_pt1 | contig 25991 bp, 28 predicted proteins | sample 2277071 | NCBI WGS metagenome assembly SDBU01 (sample SAMN10397929, study PRJNA504765) | marine sediment metagenome | isolation source: marine sediment core GS08_GC12, 126 cmbsf | place: Arctic Ocean: Gakkel Ridge, Loki's castle | collected 2008
CGAGCCTATCAAGTGCGGCTCATCATGATCACCGCCATAATAAATTGTGGCTGCCGGCTCGCAGGTGTCCTCATCGTAGCAGGTGTCGCATACCGGCTTACCCTCATAGGATGTTCCAGCATCCCCAGTGTATGGCTTATCCCCCGGCGATTCTGGCACAATCGGCTCACCGCAGAGGGCACAAATAAGTACCTGGCGCAATTCCTCGCCGTCGTCAAGCTGCTCATGCCTTGCCTTCTCCCTGGCTATCCTGGACGGGCCAACTTTGCAGTTGGCCTTCTCGGCATACTTGCAGGTGTAGTAGCGGTCACATTCACCGCCGAGGAAGCGAGCCGGGAGCCAGCAGTTGACCCCCAGCTCCTCTTTGGTAACGGTGACCGTGTTCGTGTGCAGGTTGCCCTGGTCATCAAAATTGACTATTCCTACCTTTGGCATTGTAAACCTCCCTTTTTCTTTATTTCGTGTTAGCTCGCTAGGGTCGGGGAGCCGTCCTCGACCGGGGTAAAGCCGGCGAGGACAAGCCCGAGCTCGTCAAGTGACCAATAGACTTCCTGGCCCTTGTAGCCGTCGCCGTTGGCGGTGTGACCATCGGTGATGACATTGCCGAAAGCGGCCTCGAGGGCCCGGACGGTGGCGCCATTGTCACAGGGTACAAGCTCGTGTACGCCGGTTTTGAAGTCTTCGATCTCCAGGATGCCCAGGCCACTTCCCCAGGAGCCGCGGAATTGGATTAACCTGCCCTTTCTGATTTCCATTGATATTCCTCCTTTCCTTTTATTTGAGCTAAAGCACTCAGTGTGAGCCGGGAGCTCCCCCAGGCTCCCGGCTCAAGGCTCAGCGTTTTAGGTTATCCGCTTGAGTATTTCCTGTGGCCACTTCGTCCACTCCCAGGACGCCTCATCATAGCCCGGCAGCCGGTCGATAGTGCTTCGCCTCAGCACTTGGCAAAAAGTATATGCTTCGCTAGTCTTCCATCCAGGATGCTCACAGCTTTGGTATTCGTAGCAGCTTATTATCTTTAGAATCTCAACCGGAGTCGGCGGATTAGCGAATCGTTTATATTGAAAGGGTATAATATACCCGGCATCACTCCGCCCGGGTAAGTCTGTTACATCGCTATTCTCGTAGCGATAGCCTACGCTCTTAATACATTCCTCGAGTAGCATCTGCCCCACCTCTGAGGCATTGATTTCTGTTAAACTGCTCGATCCCTCTTTCCCTTCTGGATACCAATGCATCGGCCGGCATCGGACGCTCAATCCAGCGTCAATCATTGCGTTGATATGTGCCTTGTCTACTACAAAAGCGCTCATCTGTCTGGCTTCCCCTCCTTTCTCTATTCTCAGCCTAACCGGCTGGCTTCTGCCCTGGTAGAGATCCACCAGGGCAGCGGGCCGGGCGGTTAGTTGTTAAGTGCCTGGCTGATCTCCAGACAAACGATGTAATTTGAGCATCTGGAGCATTGCGGAATTAACCCGGGCTGTTTCAGACAGTTGATTAAACCTCTTTCATCTAAGCGATCCCCGGTATTTCCCTTGTGTCCTTCAACAGCCAATTGATTGATTCTTATAATTTCCTGTAATCCCAACATTAACCTCTCACCTCCTTTTTTTAGTAACCAATAAAGCCGGCTCGACCCCGACCGGCGATACTCATAAAAAATAGCCGCTTCCTTTCTAGCTTTGGGCTATCGAGGAAGCGGCCACGGGCAAATAAAAAAACCTCCGGGCGGAGGTCTTCCGCCTTCCTTTTTCACAGTCTCTGCTGTGACCTATCGTTCCCTTTTGAGGGCTGGCTTTGGCACCTTCAAGAAAGACTCAAAGGTTGCCGTGCGGATCACTGGGCCAGTTCCCTAACCGCAACTCTCGATAGCTCCTGGACTTATTCAATTGCTAATGTGCATTGAAAATTAAAACTTTCAATATCATATTACCATATTCAAAAACCCTTGTCAAGTTATTCTTAGGAGAATGTTTAGTATATATGCTAAAGCACCAAATCAAAAAATTGGCTATTCGATGATATCCAAAATTTTGTGGCATTGCCGCCTGACCTGCTCCTTCAGCTCCGCCGGCAGCTGAGCCAGGGTCTTGCTGTCCACCAGGTCAATTGTGGCCTCCTTGCTCCCTCTTCCCTTGCCGCTCAGCCGGTCCAGACGCCAGATGGGAGCCCGCTCAACGTCAATCTTGTCAAAGCGCACCTCCCTGGGCAGTCCGGTCCTCTGGCTTATTCCGAAATTGACAGTCCTGATCCAGCCGCACATCGGGCAGGCAAGCCTTTCAACCGGGTTCCGCCTCTCCCTTTCAGTGTCCTTGTAGCTCATCGTTACCTCCAAAACTCAAGCAGTGGATGATGCTCGAATATCTCTTTGTCCGACTCCGCTTCTTCGGTTACCACCCTGTCTTCCCCCAGGCCGACAAAGTGGGTGGCGTGATAGCGGACGTCCATGGCAAACCCCCTCTCCACGCCCTTCCACCTCATGAAGTCGTGCACAGAGAAGGGGTCAAGCCCGGAGTTGTCCAAGCAGGTTTTCACAGTCCGGCGAATAGAATGCCAGCCCAGCCTTTTCGGCTTCAACGCCTGCAGGCCCGAGCGGTTCACCACCACCCAGAACATCTGCGACATCTGAATAGGGCTATACCTTTGGCTAAAGTCATGCCTCTCCAAGTAGGGCTTTATCTCCTCCGGTATCAGGTGGTACCTTTCCCTGCCATATTTAATCGTGTTGATGAAGATAGTGCTTGCCTTGAAATCCAGGTCGCCCGGCTCCAAGGCGTAAAGCTCCTCCCGCCGTGGGCCATAAACAGTTGACATGGCCAGAAAGCAGGCCGGGCTAGTGTCCAGTTTGCCGTTCCTGGCCGCCTCAACCATTATCCTGATCAGCTCGGGGTCAAGGGCCGGCTTGTACTCGTCCCGCTGCCCTATTAGCGGAGCCTCACCGCGGCGAAAAGACCAGTCCAGTTTGTTGACATGAAAAAGCGTCCTGATCACCCTGAAGGCAAAGTTGATTGTCCCTGGTTTTTTCCCCTGCCTTTTCAGCTTTACCAGGTATTTGTTGATGCTCTCCTTGTCCAGGGCGCCAGCCGAGTCCAGGAAGTTCCTGGCGTAGCTGACATAGTGGTTGCGGTACCTGTTATCTGGCAGATTGGAGGCGTATTTTTGCAGCAGCTCATCTCTTTCGCTCATTAAAATTATTCTAAATGGAATGTAAATGAATGTCAAAGGCAGAGCAGCCGGCACTGTTTACCTTCTAGTAATATACTCTTAGTAATATACTGCAGGGGACTGGGGTAATTCCCGGTCCCCCCTTTTTGTCTTTTTACCCCCTTTTTTATGTACCACCTTTTAAGCGACGCTGATAGTTTAGCCCTGGTCTCCGCTGTGGGATGTTTACCTGTAAGTGCCGCCGATATTTTTTCCCGATACTCAGGGTTTTGCCAACGCTTCTTTTGAGCAACGACCTTCTTAGCCCGATACTGAGGGTCTTGCCAACGTTCCTTTGCAGAAGCAGATAGTTTAGCCCTAGTCTCAGCCGTGGGAGGTTTACGTTTAGGAACACATTGTGTTTCAGCTAGAAAGTCCACATACTGGTTAGCAACTGCGCAGTAGCCTTTAACCCGACCGTCGCTAGCTACAGCTTCAACCTGCTGTCTGCAAGCAGTGCAGATGACCCGGACTCGCTCCAGCTTCACCACCCCTCCACCAATCACCTCGCCCGCAACCAAAGTCATTTGCTTCCCCCCTCTCCTACTTCGAGAGCTTGACAACTATGCCTGGGGGCGTACCAGCCTCGTGCTCTACACCATCGAGATACTTGCTGGCTATCCGGAGCCCATCCTCGTGGGGATAAATACCGGCGACAAACTGCCCATCCCTCCAGAACTCAACCATCTGCTGGCCTAGTAGTATTGAGTGGGGAACCACCCGAAATCCTGTCATTGCGCTTACGTGAAAACACGCTTGAGCATACTCAATTTCACCGTCACACTTTGGGCAATAGGGATAATTTATATTCTGAACTTCCCCCGGGCCAGCACATTTTGGTTCAAATGCTTTCAGATGTATAGAAACATAACAAGTACCCTGCATTATCTGAGAGCCACACTCCTTACAGTAGAAGGCACCGTCCCTTTCGTCATATTTCTTTAACCAGCTCTCGACTATTTCTTGAGTTATCTGACCCAAAGATATTACCTTTCCCATATTCTCCTCCTTATTTCCTCGTAGCAGTTAGAACTTTCCACCTATGATACTTCGTGCCTGGAGGTTAGCCTTCTCTATCGCCTTGATGTGAGGCAATGCCTTCTCCATAGTTTTGAAGGCAGTGCGCCCGTGCTCCACATGGAGGCTCCCACCACAGATTCCACACCACCGGTTGAGTGTCCTTTGTCTGAAAACTTGCTCGCCCTGGTATTCAACATTCTGGGCAGTCGCTTCCTGATCGTCCCAAGCTACGGCAATAGCACAGTGCCGGCTAGGACATAACCATTGGGTTATCCAAATCATGCACCCCCCCCGAACCGAATTTGCCCAATCAATGGTCCATATTTATAGGGAGGCTTTATACTGGCCAGGATTTCAGTACACTCCGCCGTGGTCAACTCCGGTACCTCAATCCAGATGGATATCTCCTTGTTGGGAAAGTATTTTATCTCGCAATCACGAATGCTCTGCATTAGGAGCCGAACCTCCTCCTTAGACAGCGCCTTGCTCTGAATGGTAACTTTAACTTCCATGTTATTACCTCACCCCCTTTATCCCCCTCTCCTTCAAAGGAGAGGGGGTGAGAACTTGATAGGCGGGATGCCACACTTACTTAGCTTTAGTCCAGAGGTCCAGACTCAGATATTTCCATCCCCCATCGGCTAAAACAACTACTATGTTGCCCTCATCCATTTCATTGGCAACCTTGGTCGCTTGATAGGCTACGGCTCCGGAGGATAACCCAGCAAAAATCCCTTCCCTTTCCAATAACTCCTTGGTAACCAAAGCTGCCTGCTGGCTGGTGACAATAGCCATCTCAGTAATGAGACTGAAATCCAATATCGGTGGTATATAGCCCTGGGTCATACATCTCAGACCCTGGATGGTGTCATCCGGTGGCGGCGTTATACCAATTACCCTGATATTGGGATACGCCTCCTTTAGTCGGCGGGCAATCCCAACTATCGTCCCACCGGTGCCAATGCCAGCAATTAGGACATCAATCCGCTCATAGGGAAAGTCATCTAGTATTTCAGTAGCGGTGGTTTCATAGTGAGCTAATGGATTGGCTGGGTTGGAGAATTGGTCGGTCATAAAGTATCGGCTATCTTGAGCAACTAATTCCTTGGCGGTATCAATAGCGCCATCCGGTCCGTAAGCCCCTTTGGTGAGAATAAGCTCGGCATCGTGGATTTTGATCAGTTGCTGCCTCTCAACGCTCATATTATCTGGCATAACGATGGTCACTTTATAACCTTTCTTGTATCCCAACCAAGCTAAAGCTATCCCGGTATTACCGCTGGTGGCCTCAATGATGATTCTATCCTTGGTTAGTTCTCCACTCTGCTCTGCCTTCCCAATCATGTATTTGGCTATCCGGTCCTTAATACTGGCACTACCCCCTAGGTTTTGCCCTTCCAGCTTGGCCAGGATTCTCACCTTCTGATTTGGGCTCATTTGAGCCATTTCCACCAGTGGGGTATGACCTATTGCTTCAATGACATTTTTGAAATACATGTATCGCCTCTCTTTTTGGTAATGCCTTGGCTACCTTTCCTCTCTTCCCCTTGATTTGATAGGGGGAAGGTGTAAGGCGGGATGCCACTTGCCCGATTACAGCTGGGGCACCTCACGGGAGGGGGAGGAGATTATTTAAGCCAGTGGGGAGTGAAACGACCCCTGGCACCCCAGTTTCCCCTGGCAGAGCCCGCCTCGTGAATTATCTTAATACTCCTTAGTCCTAGCATGGGGGGAAACGTCCTGTTGACTCTAACGCTTTTAAAATCCACTTGCCGAACGCTTTGCCTAATTTATGACCCGGATTCCTTCTAGTGGCATATTCATTAACTCACCTCCTGACATCATTAGCTGAGGAAATATCATAAACTAAACCTAGACCAATAGCCTGTAGTATAACTGGTCTCTAGATTACCCCCTCTCTTTTAAGCTGTTCAATATCCGCAGCAGAATAGCCCAATCCCTCATAAACCTCATTGTTGTGCTCGCCTAGCTCAGGTGCGATTCCAGCCTTGGCTGGAGTCTTGGAGAACTTCCAGGGAAAGCCGAGCTCTTTTATCCTACCCGCCTTGGGGTGGTTAACCTCAATAATATAGTTATTGGCGATGACATCAGGGTCAACAGAGGCTTCAGCAAGGGTATTAATTGGAGCAGTTATTATATCCTGTCCACGAAGTGTCTTTAGCCAGTGCTCCCGAGTATTGGTGGCAAATATTCTATCTAGGACATCGAAGAAAGCCTTCTGCTTCTCTTTGGAATTGGTCATATCCTTTAGCTTGGCACAGCCGACATCGGCCAGGGCCTTCTCAAAGCCAGCGGCTACTATAGTTTTCTGCCACCTCTCTTCACCGATCACTTGAATCATAAAGGGCTCACCATCCTTGCCAGTGAAGCTGGCAGTTATGACCGGTGCTGCGCCAGGTTGGAAACGACCCCGACCTCTCGGGGGTTGTTTACCGGTGAGTAGATAATACGCAAGGGTAAAGCCCATCAGGCGGATCTGGCCGCCAAGTAGCGAGGTCTCAATCTTTTGACCCTCACCAGTCATTCTCTTGTGGTACAGGCCAACCAGCGCCGCCTGAAAATTTATAAAGGCAGCGGTTTCGTCAGCGACAGCCACTTGTCCGGTTACCATACGGCTGCCCTCCTCGCCATAGGCACTGCAAATGCCACCGGTCGCCTGAGCCACACCATCGGTTCCCGGTAAATTAGCTAGCGGGCCATCTGGGCCATAGGCCGACATACTGAGGTAAACAATGCTGGGATTGACCTTAATCAAGTCCTCATAGGCAAAACCGCGACGCTCGGCAACACCAGGACGGAAGTTCTGGGCAAAGATATCAGCATCCTTTATCAGCTTGTAGAGAATCTCAGTGCTTTTTTCATGCCGAATATTTAGGGTTACGCTTTTGAAACCACGGTTGTTCGTCTCGAAATAAGCACTGAGTGGGAAATTAGGGTCCACCAATATCTGTCTGCCCAGTTCACCGGTACCCAGGGGCTCTATCTTGATTACCTCAGCCCCTAGGTCAGCCATCATAGAAAAGGCTACCGGTCCCTGCTGAAACATGATAAGACATACGCACTTTACTCCCTCAAGCGGACGACGTGTTTCACTCATCTTGTTATAACCTCCTTATATGATTTTTCTCCTTCTACTTTTTAGTCGCTAGAGCCTTCAAGAGCTTTTCGCCGCGGTCCGGATTGTAAATGCCACAACAGCACTGTTTGCCAAACTCCACGGAGCCTTCCTTAGCACTCATCCTCCCCGCCTTGACACGCTTAATTACATCCTCCACCAAATAGCGGGAAATCATGCCGTGACCGCACATGGTGGTAAACTCCAGAACTTCCGGGGGGGGCAGTTTCTCGGTCTTTCCCCAGATACCACCAGAGTACTCAATGGTATGCCCCATGCACCCGGCCACATCGGCGACCTTCCAAGAACGCTCAAAAGGAGCGCTTATTACCAGGGATATGCCCAATTCAGCCTCTTTAACCTCTTTAGCAAAGGCGACGGCATCCTCTATATTAGCGAAAACAGCGTGCACAATGCTGGTGTCCTTAATATTCTTCATTATCTCATCTTCAGAAACGGCCAGGATGTTACCGGTCTTCATGTCACCAATGTTAACCGGGTTATGCCGTTGGGCAATCTCCAGGGTCTTCTTCATCTTTTCCCCAGAGCCCTTTTCGTTGGCGAAACCCTTTGCCGACATGCTTAGAAAAACAAAGTCGTCATTTAGGGTGTCTACCTTTCCATAACGATGTAAAGTATGCGTCATCTATGATTACTCTCCCTTATTGTACTAAAGGCCTACCAAGCCCCAGGTTTAATTTGCCATTAGGGTAGTAGGCCACGCCCTGCTCCTTTAAGATTTTCTCCATTGGTACCGAGTGGTCAGCTTCTGGACGGTCTATGAATTCCAGGCTGAAGACGGTGTCTATCTGGGAGGCAGCTTCTTTAGCTGCCTTAATTACATCAGCCAGCTTCTCTATAGGGATGGTGCCCTCAACTATGGCTGACATGACCCTTTCGTCCAAAATCTCCGGGTTCATCTGGCCAGTAGTCTTGTCAGTCATGTTCACGGTGACCGGGTTTCCCTCAGCAAACTTCAACCCGACCTTGGCTAGTGCCATGGTTACCGTCTGCACATCACGGAAACTGGTAGAAATCCCGGGACGGCCCACCTCAGCCCCCACACCAATTGTGCCCCGGCCGTATATACCACGGATATCATTGGTCTTCATTTCCTCGGTACCGCGTCCGGGAACCCTGGTCTCCTTATGCTCGGCCAGTGGATTAGAGAATGCCTCTCTCACTGAGCGAGGCCAAGGGTGAACTTCATAGATAAAGGCATCAGTTGGGCAAACGTCAGCCCGTTTGCAGCTACCACATTCAACACATTCGTCCTGATCAATCATTAGTACCTGAGTCACAGCATCTACGCCAATAGCACTCATAGGACAGTACAGCAAACACAGCCCGCATCCTATACAGGCTTCCTCGCAGGGGGAAGTACAAATCCGCCCGAGTACTTTGGGGAAAGGAATTTTTTCCCTGACTATAGCTAGGGCATCTTCATACCTGCCCTCACCGATAAGATAAACGTAGAGGGGGACATTTATTCCAGCTGGGCAGGCATAACGACAACGGGCAGTAATACCATCACTACAATGTAAGCAACGCCTGCTTTCTTCAACTGCTGATAGCTCATACAGACCAAGCTCCATCTCATCAAAACTGCCCACCCGCTGCCCTGGAGTAAGGCAGAGCATGTCAACACGAGATCTATCGACAAAATTCTCCTCCCCGACTGGCGCTACAATTTGCCGTGACTCAGACAACTGCTCATCAATGACTCCCTCACCCCCCAGATATTTGTCAATGGAAATAGCTGCCTTTCTACCAGCAGCAATAGCTTCAATCACCGAAGCCGGACCAGTAACTGCATCACCACCAGCCCAAACACCCTGTCTGCTGGTAGCCAACGTGTTATGGTCTACCTGAAGAGTATTATTACGGGTAGTTTTTAGGTTGAATTGGTCTGGAATATCTGGAGTCTGTCCGATAGCCACTATTATGACATCACAGTTCATGAAAAACTCGCTTCCCTTAATAGGCACCGGGCGTCTTCGTCCACTGGCATCGATTTCGCCGAGTTCCATGCGATTACAGGTTAGATTTAGTTGATTATTATGGTTACTTATTTTAACAGGAACTGCCAGGAAAGTGATTCCTATACCTTCCTCTATTGCTGCCTCAACCTCCTCGTCACTAGCTGGCATCTCAACCTTGCTGCGACGATATATAATCTGGACTTTCTTAGCGCCCAGGCGTAGAGCAGTACGAGCACTATCTATTGCTGTATAACCACCACCAATTATGGCTACCTCATTCCCCACTTTTACCTTTACACCTAGATTTACACCTCTTAAGAAAGCTACACCATCAATGACACCGGAGTTATCCTCACCTTCTACGCCCAATTTCATGCCACGGTGAGCCCCTAAAGCCAAAAAAACAGCATCGTAACCCTGTCCGAAAAGCCAATCAATAGACACGATCTTGCTATTAAGTTTTAGGTCTATCCCGACACTCTGTATCTCTTTGATTTCAGTATCCAGTATGTCCTTGGGTAAGCGATAATCAGGAATACCTACCCGCATCATTCCTCCAGGCTTGCCGAAAGCTTCAAACACAGTGATAGAGTGTCCCAATTTAGCTAAATAATAGCCCGCGGTAAAACCGGCTGGCCCTGAGCCGACTATTGCTATTTTTTTGCCAGTTGATGGCAACTTCTTGCAAAACTGCTTCCATTTGCCAGTATCACGGTCAGCCACGAAACGTTTAAGAGCTTTTATAGATATGGCTCCATTTAGTCTACTGCACAGGCATGTATCCCCATTAATTCTCATGCATGAATCCTTTTATTTACTTCGAATTTCAGGGTCTATTCTCATAATCCAGCCACTTTCCTATAGTATTCTATTCTGCCAGCAAGCTGAGGCGCCAAAACATCTTCAGGGATACAATTAATCACTGACGTCTTTCCTGAGTTAAAGGCTCTCTCAAGGGCTGGCTTAACTTGCTCGGGTTCCGTAACAAGTTCGGTGTGGCAATCCATCTCGGCAAATATCTTGTCATACCTAATATCAAGCAGCATGCCCCAGCTATCTGTCACCTCCGGCAGAATTTCCCGCTGCGCTTTACTGCCTATCCAGCTGCTGTTATTGAAAAGGAAATAGCATGCTGGAATTTTATTCCGAGCCGCGGTTTCAATATCCCAGCCGGCAACCCCCATACCACCATCGCCTAGCAGGTCAACAACTTGCTTACCGGGTCTACCCAGCTGAGCACCCATTGCTATGCCCACACCGTGCCCCACGCCACTCCAAGTGGCAGCATCCAGTATCTGTCCAGCAAAGGAGGCTCTTAACTTATCTGTCGAAAAGCCAGCCATACTGTAAGAGTCCAGAATAATAGTGGCATCTTTGTCTAGGAAATCAAACAATTCGGCAGCTAGGAATTCGGGATGAACAGGCCTGTTATTACGCACTTTCTCTACTGCTCCCCTCGTCTTAGCCCTGTCAGCCTCTTTGGCTTTGCTGATTATGCCCAGCCACTCGCTTCTATTCGGCTTACCCTTCATTAGGTCCTTGGCACAATCAATCATCTGCCGCAAAACCAGCTTGGGGCTGCCAAAGATTGACACCTCGGTGGGCAATCTGGTGGTCAGCTCTTCCATATCTTGAGATACCTGAATATAGCGAATATTCTCAGCAGGAAATGTCGGCGGCATGCCAAAGTGCTCAAGAGAATTCATCCTTAAGCCAAAGATAACGATGACATCAGCCTGGTTCAGGATATGTCTTCGGAAGCCAGCGATAAAGGCCAGGGGATGGTCTTCAGGAACAGCGCCCCGTCCCATTCTTCTGGTGAGCACAGGAATGTTAAGCAGCTCGACAAATTCCTTTAGCTCCTCTGACGCCTTGGACCAGTAAATGCCATCACCACCAATAACCACTGGCCTTTTTGCCTCAAGCAAAATGCGTACTGACCTTTCTACCATTTCTGGATCGCCAGCTGGCGCTGCCGGGTAAGCGCAACGCCCTTTTGGTAAATAGCCTCGCAGGGAATTTTCATCCCCGGCTATTGCGTTCAACATGTTGGCTGGAAATTCAATAGCCACTGGTCCTGGTGGATAGGATGTAGCATCCCGAAAAGCTTTCTGCATAAGGTATCCTGCCATAGAAGGGTCAACCAAGCGCCTGGTCCACTTGGTAAAGCTGGGGAATATTTTTTCGGCATAGGCCTCCTGGAAAGGACCCCAGTCATCTTCCTGGGTGACATGTTGCCCCAGAAGACAAATAACTGGACTCCTGTCCAGATAGGCTTGATACACACCAGATACCATATTGCCGACACCGGGCCCTGCCGTACCAAAGCAGACCCCCGGCTTACCAGTAGTTCTGCTCCAGCCATCTGCCATATAGACGCCTGTCTGCTCATGCCGCACGTGATACATCTTTATACCGGCCCTAGAAATAGCTATCATAAAGGGCCAAATGTGACCCCCATGAACGCCAGCATACCACTCCACACCCTCTTCTTTTAAGACCTTAGCTACAACATCAGCAACCCTAATCTCTGCCATTTATACTACCTCCATAGATTATTTATTCTAGGATATGAGTTTGAGCGCATCAGCGACATCCTCTAATCCTAGTTGCCGCAACTTTCTCTCACTAGGTTTGCCTGTCTCTGAATCCCAATCCAAGGCTTGGTAATATTCACTGACTAGTGTATCTGCATCCACAGTGACATTAGCAACTGGTCCCTCCTTAAGAGGCGGAGCTCCTATCAGACGCCCATGCAGCTTAAAGTCTTTGGGGGACAAACCTTCACGTAAGTTAAACGCTTGGCGCATAGCAGATATCCTGTCGCCCATCATATTGACTTCCTCAGAGGAGAGTTGCCAACCAGTGACGACTGAAAGTAAGGTAGCCACCGCTTCATGGGGTAAGAAAAAAGAGGAAAACAGACATGCCCCGGTGGCATTAACCAAATGGGCCTTATTTTTAAACATAGCCTCAAACTTTCCTTTTCCAGTGTAAGTGTACTTATCCAGGGAAGGAAGTTCAAGACCAGAAGGCGACAACCCTGCTTCAACGACGGAGAGACCACCCTGAGTATGGCGACCTGGAGTTGGATCAGATTGATAGGTGGTGGCATAGCTAGGAATAAATTTAGGATCCCACATTCCTGGCTCTTGCCCATGAACATGGATGGCATATCTATCAGTGCCTTTACCGATTTTCTGCGCTGCCATCTTAACACCGTCAGCCAGCAAAGCGCCAAAGCCTTCCCTCTTAGCCAACTTTTCAGTCATGGCAACGATAGCTTTATGGTTACCCCACGTTAGCTCAATGCCCTCGGTATCCTCTTTGGTAATAATCCCATCCTCGTAGCACTCGATGGCGAAGGCAATTGTAGCGCCAGTGGAAATGGTGTCAAGCCCATAACGATTGCAAATATCATTTGCCATAATTATCGATTCGAGGTTATGGTTAAGGCATAAGGTCCCAAAGGCAGCCAGTGTTTCATATTCAGGTTTCTTTGTTCCCGCCTTGTATTTATATTCACCTGTTCCTGCCTTCATGTATCCACCACAGCCAATAGGGCAACGGTAACAGGCATATTTTCTCTCCAAAGAGGCTATAACATTCTCACCACCGATGAGATTGGCAGCAGGGAAATCTGTAATGCCAACACCACCCCAGTTTTTAACCGGAGAACCACCACTATGAGCAGCTCCGGCAGTTGCAGCGGCAGTGCCCATGCTTCTAAATGTGTCAGCTAGCTTTCCCTTGATCTTAGCCACATAGTCTTTCCTCAGTTTGCTAAGATCTTCACTGTTGGCTACAGGAACCTTGGCTGTTCCTCTCACTGCCACCGCCTTCAATTTCTTAGAGCCCATAACCGCACCTACACCTGAGCGGCCGGCTGCCCTTCCCCTGTTGTTCATAATAGAAGATATCAGCGAAAGTTTCTCTCCGGCGGGGCCAATACTGGCCACCCTTACCTCTTCCCCTAATTCGGTTTTAAGCATGTCCTCAGTTTCAAGTGTATCCTTACCTTCTAGATGAGTGGCGTCTTTAAGCTCTGCTTTGCCATCTCTAATAAAGAGATAAACTGGTTTTTCTGATACCCCGGTAAAGAAGACACCATCATAGCCGGCGAACTTCAGGTAAGGACCAAAATCACCGCCTGAATTAGAATCACCCCAACCCCCAGTCAACGGAGATTTCCCCACCACCACTGCAAACCTAGAACCGAAGGGTGCAGCAGTCCCAGTCAGAGGGCCAGTCATAAAGCCCAAAGTATTGTCTGCACCCAATGGGTCGACATTCGGTTTTTGGCGAGAAAAGATGATTCTAGCCCCTATACCGTAGCCGCCGATAAACTGGCGACAAAGTTCTTCATCGAGCGCTTTTTCCTTTAGCTCGCCTGTGGAAAGATCCACAAATAGAATCTTTCCCATATAACCTCCTGCCATATTCACCTCCTTTTTATTATTTACTCAGCCCTGTCAACCTTGCTAGTTCAATGTAACCTGCTAGAAATTCAGGGCCTTACTACATCCGAAGCGTGGGCGACCCTAAGCCAATCTTATTGACCCACCTCCTGACATCCATTAGCTTTTAACCCTTCTGTTATTTGATCATCAAGGACGGAAGCCACAGGGCTAGCTGAGGATATATCATAACTAAAGCTAGACCAATAGCCTGTAGTATAACAAATGGTAAAATAGAACGATAAATATCCAACATAGTTATGCCCTCAGGGACAACCCCCTTCAGATAGAATAGGTTGGCACCGAAGGGCGGTGTTAGGGTAGCCATCTCCATGTTGACTGTAAAAAGGACTCCAAACCATATAGGGTTAAAGCCCAACTCCAAAACCAGGGGGATATAGATAGGGAGAGTGATCATCATAATCCCAAAGGCATCCATAAGCATACCTAGCACGAAGAAAGAAAGCTGCATTCCTATGATGACCATCATGGGATTCGCTATCGAAGCTACTACACGACTCATTAGTTGCTGGCCACCTAAACCAATATAGGTGATGCCAAAGGACTTAGCTCCTATCATGATCCAAAGAATCATAGTAGTGACCTTTAGAGTTAGCATACCTGCTCCGAAAATAACCTTCCAGTTAAGATTGCCCTTAACAGCTGCACATGTCAGACTACCAAAAGCTCCCACCGCTGCAGCCTCTGTAGGGCTAGCTACTCCTAGGAAAATTGACCCCAGAACCATAACAATTAGAATAAAGGGTAGGATTAGTCCCCTGAGGAGAACAAACTTCCTTCGCCAGCTAACCCTCTCCTCAAGCGGCACTGCGGGAGCAAGGGAGGGCTGGAGCTGGCTCCTCACAGCTATATAGATGCAAAAGAAAAGGGAAAGGATGAGGCCAGGAATTACCCCACCCATAAATAGCTGCCCGACTGACACCTGCGCCAGAAAGCCGAAGACGATAAATACTATACTAGGCGGGATAAGGATACCTAAGGCCCCCCCCGCCAGTATTGGCCCCATTGCAATACTCTTGTCATAATTACGTTCGAGCATAGCGGGCAGGGCTATCACTCCCATGGTAATAGTAGCCGCTGCGCTTACGCCGGACATAGCAGCAAATATGGTGCAGATCAGCACAACTCCTATTGCTAGGCCACCTTTTAAGGAGCCACCCCACTGATACATCATATCAAAGAGGTCATTGGCTATACCTGAGCGTTCTAGCACAACTCCCATAAAGATGAACATAGGGAGAGCTATGAGGACCATGCCCAACTGTAGACTGGAGACAGTTGTGGCAACCAAATACAATGCATCCTTGCCCCAAAATAAATAGGCAAAGACCATAGCAGTCCCACCCAAAGCAAAACTGAGGGGAAGCCCTGTTACCAGCAATAGCAGCATGGAGCTAACCAAAAGTAGCGTAATAAGCTCTATACTCATGATGCTTCTCCCCTGCCACCATTCGCGACCTTAAGGACCTTAAGGTCGCGAATGAACTTGGCTAAGCCCTGAAGCAATATTAAGAGGGCTCCTAAGGGTATTGTTAGCTTAAGAGGATACCACGGTGGCCCCCAAACGCTCGTGGTGTTTTCAAAAATTAGTAGGGATGCCAAAGCCATTCGTCCACCTTCCCATAGTATCAAGCCGCAAAAGATGAAAAAGAAGGGAGCGCTACAAAGGTCTAAAATAGCTCTCCCCCGTAGAGACAAGCGGTTGTAGAATATGTCCATATTGACATGTCCCCGGTGGCGAAGCAAGTATCCCCCCGTCAGTATAAAGTAGGCACCAAAAAGCATCGCGGACGTCTCATGTGCCCAGCGAGTAGGGTTGTTAAACACATATCTTAGCACTACCTCCAACATTATTACGGCAACCATAAAAAGGCACAAAATAGAGAAGATTCTCCCCACCCACTCATTAAGCTTATCAATAAATCCTAGAAAACGCTCCACCTTAGCTTCTCTCCCACGGCAAAGCGCAAATAGATGGAAACAAAGCATCCTCCCTATCTATTTGCGCTTCTATACCGTCTATCACAAAATTACAAACGACCTAACGTTTTCATGAACTCCTTGGCTATTCGTACATATTCCAGCGAGGCAGGGTCATCACCAGCCACCTCATCCCAGAGCTCCATAGCTGCTTTTCGTATCTCTACCTCATCCGAAGCAGGTCGGTCGTAACGAATAACACCATACTCGTCTATCATCTTCTGCAAGTATGTATAGGCTCCGTAATAGCGGCCCCTCATTTCGGCAATACCCCACTCGGTAGTAGCTACCTCCAAAGCCACTTTAAGGTGGGAGGGTAGCTCTTCCCATAGTTCAGGGCGAATAATGAGGTCATTGCTATCCACCTTGAAAGATGGCCCTAAACGATACTTGGCTATTTCATGGAGGCCGTAAGGCCAATTCGTCTCTGGGTCACCATACTCAGCCATGTCAATAACACCAGTTGACAACGCTGTATAAAGTTCGGTTCCAGGAAGATAGACTGTCGATACCCCTAACTTATCCCATAACTCCGCCATCATGCCATAGGCCCTCATCTTCTTATTACGAAGGTCTTCCAGAGACTTGACTGGCTCTGTAGAAACTATGAGAGGAGTAGGGGGACTACCCTTCGACCCGATTAGATAACAACCCAGCCCCCCATAGGCCTCCCTTACTATATCAATTATTCCCAAGTCATACCAGAGCGTGGACCACTCTAAGTAGTTTGTCCACAAGTATGGGGTACCACTAAAAAGCGTTGCTACAGGCATTGCACCTGTATAATAACCTCCCGCAGTGTTAGCCATGTCAAGTAGCCCAGTGCGTACGGCGTCTAGCATATCCTTAATCTCTACTATCGCCCCGGGGTCATACCATGTGATCTCAATCTGCCCTTGGCTCAGCTCTTTGAGTACAGGCAGAAATGTGGAGACGAAGGTTTTTCCTGACCCCGATCCAGAAACGGCAAAGGCTGAAAGTTTCCATTTGTACACCTTTTCCGCCGTAGGTGTTGGTGTCGGCGTTGGTGTAGGTGTCGGTGTAGGTGTCGGTGTAGGTGTCGGTGTCGGGGTTGGCGCTGGCCCAGCGCAAGCCATCACTACCAGCACCAGGGCTAGGCAGACACTACCTAGCAACATCAATAGTTTTTTCTTTGTCATGTAATTCTCCTTTCAAATATTTTGTCAACGAGTATCCCCATAACTACCTCATTTCTCACCCCCCTTCTGGGTCTCCCCGCTCACTTCCTTCTTTTCAGCAGTCTCAGCTGCCTTTTTCTCAGCACCTTTCGCTTCTGGCTTCGGCCGTTTGAAAAAAGCCTTAATCTTATCTAGCACTGCCATCGCTCACCTCCCCAAGATTGCCTCTCTCAATAAAGCCAAAGGGCTCAAAGGTATACCCACACTTGGGGTCTCTGAGCCCTTTCAATAACTTTGGCTTGACTTATCTTCAGGATTACTTTAGAATGAAAATAACTATATACCATTTACCTGTTTTCACTCCCCAGAAAGACCTGTTGCCCCAGGTCTTTTCTATTTTGGCTGTTTTTCTTCCCTTGCCGCCTTCTCCTCTATCGCCTCCTCTATCCATTCACCTAATGCCTTATCAGAACTAACAGCCCTCAGCCGGGCTTTCTTTAAGATACTCGGCTTCAGTTTTATGTATTTTCCCTCTCTAACCTCTTGTTCGCTCATGATAACACTTAGACACACCCTTAATACTTCTTAATACTTATATCACAAGTTAGGAAAGTTGTCAATCCCTTTTAGTGTCAATTTTGAGAAATTGCTGAAAATTGTTTACCCCCCTTGCTAAAATATCTGCGACCGGTGACATACTAAGAAGAAATTAGACCCCAAATGCTAAGTTTTTCTCCCATTTTCGGCTAGAAGCTTACCTAGAATATCAATCACGATAGACCTTTTGTAACAGGCAGTTGACTTCCTGTCTGTACACACAGGTGCTCTTAGACTGTGCCCTTTGCTGGCTTCATTCTGGTCTAGTCCCAAGCCCAGACCGCTCTGCTGTTGCCATGCCCGGCAACTTTCTCTATGCTTTGCCTTCGCTTTTGGGCTTAGAGCCTCATACTTGTGTTTTTCCCTATACTGACGACACTCTCTACAGAACCTTACAGAACCAGCCGGGCGCTGCCTGCCGCATCGCTGGCACTTTCTCATCTCGGCAATAAGTGCTGGTATTTGACTAATTTGCTCCTCAGAGTAGAGCCAGAAACTCCCAGGCTTTATCGGGTTAATAACACCTTCTTTTCTCAGCCGGGCAAGCCACGACGTCAGGTATCCCAGCTTAGCCGCAACCTTATTTTCAGATAATAGCGTGACTTGTGGCCGGCCATATTCAGCTAGAACCTGTCTTATCCTCTCATGGCTTTTGCCAAACAGCTGCCCCAGCTGCCTGAGGGTATTACCCTTGCTTCTCTCACGGATAAGCAACTCTACGATGGCTGGTGAGAGTCTATTATTTGTTTCAACAGTCTTTTGCATAACTATGCCTTACGAACTGGTAGGCGGGATGCCACTTGCCCGATTACAGCTGAGGCACCTCACGGGAGGAGAGGAGATTATTTAAGCCATTGGGGTGAGAGACCCCATGGCACCCCAGTTTCCCCTGGCAGAGCCCGCCGAGCAATGCTTTACCTTAAATATTTGGCAGTGTTAAGGTAGCGGGCCAGAACGCCCTGAGTACTCCAAACATTTTATAATCCACTTGCCGAACGCTTTACCCAATTCAAAGACCTTGTGATATGCTTTCCCTAGAATTCTTGGCCTCATCTTGATACTCCTTGAAACTGGCACCCCAGTTTCCCCTGGCAGAGCCCGCCTATAGTCAGGTAACAGTCGGGGTTTCACCCGGGTGTAGCTCACGCCACTTTTCCAGCAACTGCTCCCGGCTTTCCTCGTGCTCTGGATCAAGTACACAGCAGTCTACCGGGCAGACCTCAACACATCTGGATGATTCATGGGCACCGACGCACTCAGTGCACTTATCGGGGTCAATGATATAAATTATTTCCCCTTCGCTAATTGCGTTATTTGGGCACTCTGGTTCGCAGGCTACGCAACTAATGCACTCATCAGTAATTTTGTATGCCATATAGCTAACCTCCTACCTCCTATCATCGGCTGCTATCACGGCTCCTCGGCCTTGTTTAGCCCGATACTTCCTGTACGCCCTGAACCGTATCTCCTTCGCTCTCTCTGGATTTGCCTTCAGCCACGCCAAGCACCTCTTTACATGCTTTGCCTTCGCTTCTGGGCTCAGACTCTCATACTTATGTTTTCTCCTATACTGGTTACACTCTCTACAGAACCTTACAGAGCCAGCCGGGCGTGGCCTGCCGCACTGCTTACACTTTCTTGCCTCAGTGATAAGTGCTGGTATTTGCCTAACTTGCTCCTCGGAGTAAAGCCAGAAACTCCCGGGCTTTATCGGCTTGATAATACCCTGTTTTCTCAGCTTGGTAGGCCACCGTGCCGGGTAGCCGAGCTTAGCTGCAACCTTATTTTCAGATAATAGCCCGACTTGCGGCGGGCCATATTTGGCCAAAAGCTGTCTTATCTTCTCATGGCTTTTGCCAAACATCCGCCCCAGGTGCCTGAGACTCTTACCCTTGCTTCTCTCACGGATAAGCAACTCTACGATGGCTGGTGAGAGTCTATTATTTGGTTCAACAGTCTTTTGCATATTGTTTCAATAGCCAGTATTCCAGACTATCAGCCAAGGCTAGCCAGCTAGCCTCTATTATATTGGTTGAACTGCCAACAGTTCGCCACTCCTCAACCCCATCGCTGGATTCAATAAGCACACGAACCTGAGAGCCAGTGCCCACACTTTCCTCAAGGATGCGAACCTTATAGTCAACTAGTCTGACCTGAGCCAAGCTGGGATAGAACCGTAGTAGGGCCTTGCGTAATGCCTGGTCTAGAGCATTAACCGGACCGTTACCCTCAGCCGCAGTGTGCATCACTTCATCGCCTACCCTCACCTTTACCACCGCCTCAGATAGCATCTCCTCCAGGCTTTTCTGGGCAGGAGGTCTCCGTCTCTTCTCCACTACCACCATAAAATCAACCAGCTCAAAGGGTGGTTTGTAATCCGGCTTAGCCCGGTGGAGCAGTAGCTCAAAGGATGCATCAGCATTATCATACTGGAAGCCACGGCTCTCCAGCAGTTTAACTTGCTCTAGCAGCTTCTGCACCTCTTTGCCCCGTAGGGGTAAATCTAGGCCTAATTCCTTTGCCTTGTAGAGGATATTCCTTTTCCCTGATAGCTCAGATACCAGCACTCTTGGTTGATTACCGACCTGGCTTGGGTCTATATGCTGATAGCTATCTATCCATTTCACTAAACCGGAGACATGAAGCCCTGCCTTGTGAGTGAAGGCATTGAAGCCGACATAAGGTAAGAAGGCGTCAGGAACCAGATTAGCCACCTCACTTACATAGTGTGATACCTCAGTTAATTTAGCCAGTTGCTCATCGGTAACGCAATCAATGCTCATCTTAAGCTTCAAGTCTGGGATAATAGAACAGAGGTTAGCATTACCGCAGCGCTCGCCATAGCCATTGATAGTACCCTGAATCTGGGTGACCCCGGCTTGAACTGCAGCTAAGGTATTGGCTACCGCCAGTTCACCATCATTATGAGCATGAATGCCTAAGGGCACCGTAGTCTGCTTTTTAACCGCGTTAATAGCAGCCGTTATCTCGTCGGGCATTGTACCCCCATTGGTATCACACAATACCACGGCATCGGCCCCAGCTTCGGCAGCCACCTCTACCACCCGCAGACTGTAGCTGGGATTAGCCTTAAAGCCATTAAAGAAGTGCTCGGCATCGAAGAAGACAGTAAGCCCTTTGGCTTTAAGGTATTTTATGGAGTCGGCAATCATGTTCAGATTTTCTTTCAGGGTGGTTTCCAGCACTTGGATAGCTTGCAACTCTGAGCTTTTGCCCACAATCGTAACTACTTTTACCCCGGCGTCAGTCAGAGCCAGGAGGTTAGCGTCTGTCTCAGCTTTAGCCTTGGGTCGTCTGGTACTGCCAAAAGCAGCCATCTTGGAGTGGGAAAGGGTTAACCGTTGAGCCTTCTTGAAGAACTCAATATCCTTGGGATTGGAGCCAGGCCAGCCTCCCTCTATGAAGTGGACGCCAATCTCATCAAGCTTCCGGGCGATGTTTAGCTTATCAACCACAGAAAAGGAAATACCCTCTCTCTGTACCCCATCCCGAAGTGTGGTATCATAAAGCTGGACGGACAGCAATTCCTAGCCTCCTACCTTCCCAACAATCAGGTCTCCCATCTCCTTTGTTCCCACCTTTATTTTACCTTCCTCCATTATATCATCGGTACGATAGCCCCCAATTAAGACCGAACTAACTGCATCTACAGCTGAGGCACCTCACGGGAGGGGGAGGTTATCATTTAAGCCATTGGAGACAAAGAACCCAATGGCACCCCAGTTTCCCCTGGCAGAGCCCGCCTTTATACTGTGTGGGCGGTAGAGGATTTGAACCGCTGACCTCCTGCCTGTCAAACAGGTGCTCTTGCCAGCCCTCTACTATCCCTGCGTTCTGTCATCTGCTATCTATCCCTATAACCGGCAGGCGGGATGCCACTTGCCCGATTACAGCTGAGGCACCTCACGGGAGGGGGGAGGTCATTTTAAGCCATTAGTGAAAACTAGCTAATGGCACCCCAGTTTCCCCTGGCAGAGCCCGCCTATACTCTAGGGCGAAAGGTACATCTCGATAAGCACAATGCCTATTACGCCAACGGCAAGAAAACCAAGCACGATTCCACTAACTATCTTAAGTTCCTTCTTGTCATAGCGAATTGGTGCCAAGCTATCCCAGTACGGTGTTGATGTTAGTCCCAGAATAATACCTAATACCTTATTCCATAATGACCTCATTGCCCACCCCCTTCCGGGTCTCCCCGCTTACTTTTCACAACCGCCTTAATACTTAATAAAGCCAAAGGGCTCCCCCTTTTTGCCTTGGCGGGATGCCACTTGCCCGATTACAGCTGAGGCACCTCACGGGAGGGGTGAGGGAGATATTTAAGCCATTGGGGAATGCCTTAAAACCCAATGGCACCCCAGTTTCCCCTGGTAGAGCCCGCTGTGTCGGGGTGTCACCAAGTAACTTTTAACGAGTAGGTTCCCAACATGCACACACCTCCTCAGCCAACTTGTTTTTGAGCATTATCCTTTAGTATAAAATATATAGTATCTCGTCACTGGCGGTGGGTGGTTGAATCTGCTTCCGTTGCGGCAGCAATATGCTTGCCCCGGAACCTTTCCCACAGGAATACAACAGCAAGCAGCAAGATACCGGGAATATCAGTATTGTAGCCTGGTATAAACAAGAGCACGGCGCTACCCAGCAATATAGCCCGCTCCCAGAGTGAAGCTCTCCTTACCAAGAAGCCCATGAGAGAAGCACCAATAGCCAGAGTACCAATGCCGACGGTGATAACTGTCAGTACTATATCGAAGGGCTTACCCACCAGGAGTAGCGATGGAGTATAGATGAATATGAATGGCACTATAAAAGCGATAACGCCTATACGAATGGCGATCCATGCCGTCTTCACCCAGTCAGAGTTGGCAATACCCGAGGCTACGAATACACCGACGCAAACAGGTGGCGTGATAGCTCCAAAAACGGCAAAATAGAATAGGAACAAATGTGCCGCTAGTGGTTCGAAACCCATAAGGATTAGCGCTGGACCCACCACAGCAGCGGCTAGGAGATAGGCAGCTGCCGATGATATGCCCATACCCAGGATCATACTGACAACCATAGCCAAGATGAGCGACAGGGGTATAAAGCCAGCGCCGAGGCCTATGATCAGGTCGGAGATCTTGACTCCTATGCCGGTGAGGCCGATTACTGCGATCAAGATTTGAGCACAAGCTAGTAGAGGAACCACTAGTATCAGCCCCCGGGCAGCACCTTGTATTGCCTTTACGATCCTTCTCAGGCGCTCTACCAAGACACGCTTATTCCAAGTTGAACCTAGATACAGGATGACTGCGACAGCTATAGCATAAAACACAGACCTCATTGGGGTGTAGCCTTGAAACAGGAAGAAAATGAGAATAACTAACGGCAGTATCACTGGGGCAATGTGCGACAATTTCAGCACGCTGCGAGCTTTTGGAATCAGCTCCTTAGGAACCCTTTGAAGTCCGCTCCGCTGGGCCTCGAAGTGTACGGCAAGAAAAACACCAAGGAAGTAGAGTGTGGCTGGTATAGCGGCCGCAATTATGATCTTGAGATAGGGTATCCCTAATATCTCCGCCATTACGAAAGCGGCAACCCCCATGATAGGAGGCATGATCTGTCCTCCGGAGGAGGCGGTGGCTTCCACAGCCGCCGCAAATTCAGGCTTATAACCGAGGTGCTTCATGGTCGGAATAGTGAAGGAACCGGTGCAGGCCACATTGGCTGTCGTGCTGCCGGAAATGGTGCCAAACAAGGCGCTGCTTACTACTGCTACCTTGGCGGCGCCACCGTGAAAACGTCCAGCCAGCAAGAGGGCGATATTCATGAAAGCTTGCCCACCGCCAGTGAATAATAATAGAATGGCGAATATGACAAACATAGCCAGCATGGTAGCCGAGATGTTCATAAGTAAGCCCCACAAACCTTCGGTACCCATGTAGAGGTACTCTAGAAAGTGAGTTAATGAAATGACTGGGTGTCCCCAATAGCCCGGTATTTGGTGACCAAAGAGGACATAAAGAGAAGCCCCTACTGCCATGATGGGCAGTATGGGGCCAACAACTCGCCTGGCAACTTCTAAGATGACAAGAAGAAATATAACACTACTAATCCAGTCGCCGGTAGTACCAATAATAGTGAGCACTATACGTTCATAATTGATTACGGTGAATATGACGGCAGAAGCCGTCAGAAGTACCAAGATAAGGTCGTACGCTGGTACCTTGCCTTTGCTCCGAGCGCCTCTGCTACCCGAGAACAATAAGAAGCCAAGAACTATGGCGAAGCCAAGGTGGATGCTACGCTGGATCAGGTTGGGCAACAGATGGAATCCTGCGGTGTACAACTGAAACAAGACGAAGGCAATGGCAATGATAAAGACAATTCGCCCCCAGATGCCCTCTAGCCGTCTGGTCTGCTCTCCAGCAATGGATACAGCTTCGGCCATTTCCTGGATGGTGGCTGTCTCCTTGGACATACAATCTGCCTCCCGGTTAACACCTTATGAAGTGTGAGGGGAAGTTCACCATCTTGTTTTCACTCCACAGCGAACTTCCCCTCGGTGGCTTGTTACAGAATACCGAACACCTGATAAATGAGGCTACCGGCAGAGGTGAACGCCTTTAGCTCACTTCATCTCAGGTGGTATCAGGTGCTCCGGTATTTCCACCCCTATTTCGCGATAGTATCTGATAGCCCCAGGATGAAGCGGTGTTGCTATCATTCCCGGAACCAGCTCTGGCATCGCGTCCTTGGAGGCGGGAGAAGCAACATCCGTAGTCCCTCTATTCTCCCATATAGCCTTGACCATGTTATAAGCTACCTCCTCCGGGACATCAACGTCGCAGGCAGCTGCTCCGACCAATCCCAGAGACAGAATAGGTTCCCGGTTCCATTCAAAGTCATAGGTTCCGGCGGCAACAGGAACTACCGCATAGTGAGGATATGCCTCCTTGATTTTGTCAATATCCTCTTGACTGAAGCCCAGCACCCTGATATCCATGAAAGCCATCGCTTCCACGGTAGTAGCATCAGGGATTGACGGGCTTACAGCCGGTTTCTGGTAGCCTACAATCACCCTGTCCTTGAAAGCAGCCATATGGTCACTAATTGAACCTCGATAAGCGTCTACCTCGATGCCTAGTACCTCAAACGCGTTGTCTATTACTGTTTCAGAGGCGCTACCCTTCGCACCGGGAGTAAACTTCTTCCCGCTAAGCTCATATATTGATGTTATCCCGCTTTCCTCACTCACCACCATGGTCAAGGGGGTAGTAAAATAATACCAGAGTTGTCTCACGTTTGTCACTGGCTTGCCTTCCCATCTCCCGAGACCATGGTAAGCGGGATAATAGGCTGCATCAGAATTTAAGATTACTTGGAAGTCTCCGGCAGCTAGCCGCTCTAGGTTTTCAACCGATCCCCCAGTCACAGCGAGTGTGAGTTCAACCCCCGGAGCGTTCTTATTAATCGTGTCCGCTGCAGCGACCCAATAAACGTACCAGCTGGAGGTACTGCCAGTAGTTCCCACCAGTGCCCTGAATACCTCGGGAGTTGGAGTGGGAGTGGGGGCAGCACAGGCAGCTACTAATGATAACACCAATGTCAAAATAACGACACCAACAATTAGGTTTCTTCTCATTATACCCTCCTCTCAAATTTTGGCTAATCACTTCTGCGTCTGAGCCAGTTTGTTTACATAGCTCTCACCCCCCATAGAATGATTTCCGCTTGTATGCCATCGGCTTTGCACCGAGGCCAACGTATGACTGTTTTTCAACTGATGCTTTCGTAAAGCTTGAGCACTTCTTCGACACACCGATCGGGCATCAGCCAGGGGCACCCTGAACCTAAGTTCTTAAAAATAACAAGCTTTGCGTTTGGGATCTCCTTCTCTTGGAAACGCAGGTACTCTACAGGGGTGATAGGACTTCTATCACCTGATAGAATTAGGGTGGGACACTTTATATCCTTGATCCTAGGTCGAAGGTCCATCTTCTCTATGAAATTATTGACTCCCGCCCCCACTAAGACTGGCCCTTGTGATTTTTGTTGGTGGTACCATTTATGGATTCTTGGGTCTCCTACCGAGGTATCAGTACGTATGTCCAGTGTTTGTCTTGACCACTCTGGAAACCCAACTGCCTCCATAGCTGTGGGCCAGTCTTTGTACTTAGTAGTGTCTAGAGTATATCGCTTAATCGTCTCATCTGGCATCTTGCTAGGTGAGTTACACAGAGTCAGGCTCTTAATACGGTCAGGGTAGGTTAGGGCAAACAGTTGTCCCCATACTCCGCCGGAGCCGTAGCCTATCCAGTGAACACATGGAATGTGCAGTGCGTTTACCAAATTGAGTGCTTCGTTAGTCATCGCTTCCCCTGACCATGCAAAGTATGTCCTGTCCCCCGGCATTGAGGAATTCCCACACCCTCTTATGCTGTAA